>Ga0102924_1005072_pt1 | contig 12936 bp, 10 predicted proteins | sample PaiPotPPM11metaG_FD_80116 | JGI IMG/M metagenome (GOLD analysis project Ga0102924, IMG submission 80116) | Iron sulfur acid spring bacterial and archeal communities from Banff, Canada, to study Microbial Dark Matter (Phase II) - Paint Pots PPM... ... | reverse complement strand
TTTCTGATACGTAGATCGTAGATGGACCTCGCTCCGGGCGTGAGGTACCACCTGCCGGAACGATCTAGCGTTTCAATTCGAAAAGCCTGCGCCAAAGTTGCCTCCGCATATCAATTATCGGAGTGTCGTGCATGTAATGAAGGACGCATGCGTACATCGTTTGACGAGCGCGGGGGGTAGGCTAGGAGTGTGTGACGAAGATTGCAGTTCCACCACCCTTTGGAGTCTTGCCAGTCATGTACCGCGATGATTTGTTCCGGGAATTCGACAGAATGTTTGCTGAGCTGAGCCTTCCACTCACCAGCCACGCGCGTCGCGGCTCATTTAATCCTAATGCAGATGTCTACGTGACCGACGGCGGATCTGGGATCATTGTGAGCGTCGAACTTGCCGGCGTCGAGCGCGAAAACATCAAGCTCGTGGTCGAGGGGCGCACGCTATATCTCTCGCCGGCGTCCGTGCGAACATCGCGCACGGTTGCGAGGTACTGCAGAAGGAGATCGAATACGGTTACTTCTTCAAGAAGATCCAACTGCCCACGGCGGTTGCCGTCGAGCACGCGCGTGCCGAATAACAAGGTGGCATGCTAACCGTCAAACTACCAGTCGCCACCCGAACAGCAGTGACGCCCGTCGACCGCACCGAGATCCGCATGGTCGTGCGAGGCCGCAGCTAAATGGCTCAGAAGTCGCCAACGGCACCAACCACCGGCGCCACTATTCCAACGCACCTCGCCATACTGCCCCTGCAAGAGGCGGTGCTCTTCCCGAACACCGTCATGCCGTTAGCCGTCACAAAGCCGCACGGCATCAAGCTCGTCGAAGACGCGCTGCGCTCGGGCGAGCCGGTCGGTGTCGTTGCGCTGCGCGATCGAGACGCATCGCCGCCCACACCCGATGACGTCTACACCGTTGGCACGCTGGCAATTATTCAGAAGATGATCAAGGTGCCCGACGGCACGCTTCGCTGCATTATCTCGGGAACCGTGCCATTTAGGATCGTGGAGTTCACGCAAGCGGAGCCATATCTGGCTGCCAAAGTCGAACAACTCGAAGAGATTACAACCGAGAGCGACGAGCTCACGGCCCTGTCGCGCAACCTCGCGTCGCAGTATACGAAGCTGCTGTCGTATCTGCCGTCGGCGCCTCGTGAGTTCGAGTTGGAAGTCAACAACATTTCCGACTCCAACATGCTGACCTACTTTATCGCTTCGACTATGCGACTTGATACGCCGGACAAACAAGCGGTGCTCGAGGAGCGCGACACCACTGCCCGGATGCGCATGCTGACCGCATTTTTGGCGCGCGAACTTGAAGTCGTCGAGCTCGGCCATAAAATCCAGACCGACATCCAAAAAGAAATGGACAAGAGCCAGCGCGAGTATTATCTGCGCCAGCAGCTCAAAGCAATTCAAGATGAACTTGGCGAGGCCGATCCCGCGCAGGCAGACGTCAACGAACTGCGCGAGAAAATCGAAGCAGCGAAAATGCCTGAAGATGCTCACAAGGCAGCGCTGCGCGAACTCGATCGGCTCGGCAAGATTCCGTCCGCGAGCCCCGAGTATTCCGTCATCCGAACGTATCTCGACTGGCTTGTCACTTTGCCGTGGTCGGTGACGACCGAGGCCTCGCTCGACATTCAAAAAGCGCGCAAGATCCTCGACGAGGACCACTACGATCTCGAAAAAGTCAAAGATCGTATTCTTGAGTATCTTGCGGTGCGCAAGCTGCGCAATACGCTGACGGGTCCCATCTTGTGCTTCGTCGGTCCACCGGGCGTCGGCAAGACCTCGCTTGGTAAGTCTATCGCTCGTGCGATGGGCCGTAAGTTCATCCGGCTCTCGGTCGGCGGCGTGCGCGACGAAGCAGAAATTCGCGGGCACCGGCGCACGTATATCGGCGCGATGCCGGGTACGTTCATCCGCGCAATCCGCGACGCAGGTTCGGCCAACCCGCTGATCATGATTGACGAGATCGACAAAGTCGGAGCCGATTGGCGCGGCGACCCGTCATCTGCCTTGCTGGAAGTTTTGGATCCGGAGCAAAACAATACGTTCCGCGATCACTACCTCGACTTACCGTTTGACCTCAGCCGAGTGCTGTTCATCGCCACCGCCAATCAAATCGATACCGTCCAGCCGGCCCTGCGCGACCGCATGGAAATTATTGGCTTGGCCGGCTACACGCAGGCTGAAAAAGTTGCCATCGCACGCAAGTACCTCGTGCCCAAGCAGCTCGTGGCAAATGGTGTGACGACCAAGCAGTTGACGATCACTAAAGATGCCCTCGATGAGATCGCCGCTAACTACACGCGCGAGGCGGGCGTGCGCAATCTCGAACGAGAGATCGCAACCGTGGCGCGCAAAGTCGCCCGCAAGATCGCAGAGAAGCCGAATTACACCGTACGCGTCGACAGGGAAGACGTTCCAGACTATCTCGGCAAGCAGCGATTCTTCGCAGAGGTCGCGCGCCGAACAGCGACCGAAGGCGTGGCAACCGGACTCGTCGTTACTCCGGTGGGCGGCGACATCGTGTTTGTTGAGTCGAAGGTGATGCCCGGTACGGGCAAACTCACGCTTACCGGCCAGTTAGGCGACGTGATGAAAGAGTCGGCCCAAGCGGCGCTTGGGTTCGTGCGCAGCCGATCGAGCGAGATCGGGCTTAAGGAAGACTACTTCAACAAGCACGACATTCATATCCATGTTCCGGCAGGCGCGGTTCCCAAAGACGGGCCTTCCGCGGGCGTCGCCATGGCCACATCGCTTGTTTCGGCGCTCACGAAAAGAAAAGTCGACTCCGGAGTCGCGATGACGGGCGAGATTACGCTCACGGGTCAGGTGCTGCCGATCGGTGGCGTCAAAGAGAAAGTTCTTGGTGCTCGGCGCGCCGGCATCCATCGCGTCATCCTCCCGGCACGCAACAAACCGGACGTCCTTGAAGACGTGCCTGCAGAAGCGCGCAAGGATATGAAGTTTACCTACGTCGACGAACTGTCGCAGGTATTGCGCGAGGCGCTTGGCGCCCGCATGATCGCACCGGTTCTCACCCAAAACGGAAAACGCAACGGCCGCCTCCCAGCCGCCGCACACTAGTCCTAAAACCACCGTCGAATCGCGCAGGCTCTCCAACGCGCAGTTCGCGTCCTATATCGCGATGACGCTTATTGGCTCAGCTTTCCTCGTACTTCGTACGGCAGATCTTCTTGGCCTCACACGGGTAACGTTGATTTCGACCGCAGCGCTTTGCGTATCCGGCTTCGCATGGCTTATGTATGGCCAGCGTTTTGAAACGCCACGAGCTAGGCTGGCGCTGATAGCGCTAACCGTATTGAGCATCGCAGTTTTAACGCTACTGGCGTGGGCACAAAATGGCCCGCTCAAAGACGCCTACTTGAGGAATATTAGTCTCGTCGAAGCAGTCGGCTGGTGGGGAATTCTTCCGCTCTTACCGCTGTCGGTAGCATGGCGGCTTCTTGCCGGTTCGGTGCAAAAGTGTTTGCAGATTGATTCTCCAGGAGCGTGGAGCCTACTCGCGTTCTTGATGTTGCTTTTGCCGCTCGCCGCGTATCCCCGATCCGCGACTATCGATGAGATTGTGCTCGCTCCCTCGATCCCATGGATCATCCCGCTGTTGTTGGGCTGGATGTTTCGCTGGAGCCCTCTGGCGGTTGCGCCAAGAGTGGCGAGTATGATTGCAAGCTTTGCATGGGGTTTGGTCGGCACGTGGGGTGCGTTCGGACTTTTACTGTATGGCGGCTTCCGTGGCGAGTGACGGGCCGTAGCCGCTATCACTTATCGGGTGGCTCCCAGAGTTCGATCCGATTTCCATCCGGATCCATAATCCAGCCAAACCTGCCGTACTCGTATTGTTCGACCTTGGGATCGACCCACACGCCTTCCTCACGCAGCGCGGCTAAGAGTGCGTCGAGGTTCTCCACTCGAAAATTCATCATAAATGCCGAATGGCTTGGATCAAAGTAGTTGGTGTCTTCTGGAAAAATTGACCAGACCGTAAAGCCCGTTTTCTGCGGGCGGGCTGTGTCACGCCACTGGAATATGACGCCTTCCTCTTCCGATGCTCGCTGAATGCCAAGATGTTTGTGATACCATTCGTAGAGCGCGTCCGGATCTTTGGATTTGAAGAACAGCCCGCCCAAACCGGTGACGCGCTTCAGTTCGCGCTTGCCTTCAGACATCGAGGGCGGCCTCGAAGATCGGGTCCGAGCCGAGCGTTTCCAAGCTGCAGTCAAGCAGTTCTGCTTCGCTGAGGCTATGGGCTGGAAACTGCCAACGCCGGAACTGTTTTCCATCGGTGCTATGAGCTTGCACCTCAATCCCGATCGGCGGCGGTTGACGAACGAGCATCACGCTCGCTTTCGAGCCGCTTGAGGTCAGCGCAATTGCAACCACGCGGCCCGCAGCCACCTCCGAATGGCGTTTTCCGGCGCCGTTCGCACATGGCCGCGCAAGCGTGGCAGACGGCTAATGAGCCATCCGGCCATGAGCATCGCGCGGGCTGAGGGGAGCTCCCTCTCGCTGCCCGCCGCATAGGTGATCGCGCAGCGGTCAATACTTGGTAGGAGCCCAAGCACATTGCGATCGTCGAAACAGGAGGCGATGGCCGCGCGCCACGGAGCCGTGCGCTCCCAATTGAGATCGCGCACGCTCATCTGCTTTTCGCCGAGATGGACGAGCCGCCGCAGCGTATCGAGAGCGGCGGCGCCATCGCCGAAACGCATAGAATCGACGATGATCCGGTCGCACATCGGTCGCAGCCCGTTCCACAAGATGTCGCCATGTGGTGTGCCGCCTCGCCACCACATAATGACTGGGAGATCAGGCGCCAAGAGGCCGCGCGCGACAGACACAATGCGGTCAACGGCGTCCACGCCGCCTTGGATTGCGACCTCTTCGCAGCAGATAGGAGCCGACGGTTTACCCTCACATTCAGCGTTTACCCATGCCGCGAGATCGTCATTCGCACGGCGCGCTGTGCTTTGCACGGCCACGACTCTAATCGGGTATTTGCCGGCGAGCGATTCAACCGTCCGAAATACGTCCAGATTATCGCCTTCGTCCTCGACAGAGATAATGAGGGTCATGCAGCACGAATGCGCGTGCGGATGCTCTTCTTTGTCGAGCATCTCGAGCCGACGCTGGTGCAAAGCCTTTTCGATGTTCCCGACCGCGACCGGAGTGAGCACCTCGGCCATCGTGCGTGTTGCTCCATCATTTGATCTTGTCATAAGCGCCGCCACTTGCGGCCGTCGCGCCCCAGCAGCGCGTCGGCTTCAGGCGGACCCCACGTGCCCGCCTCATAGTTGGGGAATGCAACTGACCGCTGCGATTCCCACTGCTTGAGCACAGGATCGACGAGTGCCCAGGCGGCTTCGACACCATCGGCGCGATCGAACAGCGTTTGGTCGCCTTTCATGCAATCGAGGATCAAGCGTTCGTACGGGGATGCATCGACGCTGCCGAACGTCTCGCCATAGCCGAAATCCATTTCGACCGAACGGATGCGCATGCTCGGCCCGGGAACTTTCGCGGCGAACTCGAGAACGACGCCTTCATCTGGTTGTATCTGGAGCGAGAGCACGTCGCCCTCGGGCGTCTCAACCTGCGCCTTGCGAAACGGAAGATGCGGCGGGTCTTTGAACTGCATCGCGATTTCGGTGACGCGCTTGGGCATGCGTTTGCCTGAGCGAATGTAAAACGGCACACCGGCCCAGCGCCAGTTGTCAACGAGAAGGCGAAAAGCCGCAAACGTGGGCGTGATAGAATCGGGAGCTACGCCCTGCTCTTGACGATAGCCCACGACGCGTTCACCCGCCACACTGCCCGGCCCATACTGTCCGCGTACAGCGTAGAGGTCGACTTCCTGGGGCATGATCGGCCGGATGGCTTCGACCACGCGGATCCTTTCGTCGCGGAAGTCTCGAGCATCGAACGTTGTTGGCGGTTCCATTGCAACGAGCGACATCAGCTGCAGTGCGTGGTTTTGAATGACGTCGCGCACCACGCCCGTCTCTTCGTAAAAATTGCCGCGTCCTTCGATGCCTAATGATTCGGCGACGGTTATCTGAATCGAGTCGACGTAACGGCGATTCCAGACCGGCTCGAAGACAGAGTTGGCAAAGCGCAGCACGAGAATATTTTGCACCGTCTCCTTGCCCAGGTAGTGGTCGATACGGTAGATTTGATCTTCGCGCAAGTAGGACAAAAGTTCCGCGTTGAGCTTCTTCGCAGATTCGAGATCTCGGCCAAACGGCTTCTCAACAATCATGCGCACAAAGCTGCCGGCTTCTGGGGGCGTCGTCAGCCCGCAGTCGTGCAGCTGAGCCGCGATGTCGCCGTAGAGACTTGCCGGCGTGGCGATATAAAAGATGCGATTGCCGCTTGTGTTAAATCGTTTGTCAAGCGCCTCGAGCTGCGACTTGAGTTTCAGGTAGGCCGCAGCATCGTGAAAATCGCCCGCCACATAGTTCACGTGCTCGCGCAATTTCTTGAGCGTTTCATCATCTTGAACGCGGACTTCACTCGACGTGGCAACCGCGGTTTTCAACACGTCGCGAAAGTCGTCATCGGACATTGGCGCGCGTGCGAACCCGACGACGGAAAATGCTTGGGGCGCGAGGCCTGCCTGCACCAGGTTGTAAATTGCTGGAAGCAGCTTGCGTTTGGTGAGATCTCCCGAGGCGCCGAAAATAACCAGCTGCACCGGCTGGGTCGCCCCGGCGAGTTGGAGTCCTTCGCGGAACGGGTTGACGAGCTGGGTCGTCGCCACGGCCCGTCCTAGCTCTTCGTCGCTGCCGGTACGCCGCGGATTGCGTCGACTTTTTGACGGACCACGCTGCGCAGCTGTTCGTATGATTTCTCGAATATCGCGACGCCCTCGGTGAGCAGCTGATCCGTAATGGATTTGAGCGATATGCCGGCGGCTTCGAGCATGGCGAGCTCGGCTTCGGCCTCGGCCATATCCTTATCGAGGGTACGTGCAACGCGACCGTGGTCGCGAAACGCATCGATCGTCGCAAGCGGCATGGTGTCCACGGTATCCGGTCCGATAAGCGCTTCGACATAATAGGTGTCCGGATACGCCGGGTTCTTGGTTGAGGTGCTGGCCCACAGCGGCCGCTGCCGCCGCGCGCCCGCCGCGAGCTTCTTGAAGCGATCAGTGTCGATCGACTTGAGATAAGTTCGGTATAGACGCTTGGAGTTGGCAATTGCGGTTTTGCCGAGCAACGTTTGCAATTGGGATCGCTTCGCAGGATCGCTGCAGGCATCAATCAACGCCTGAAGGCGCTTGTCCGCTTCGGTATCGACGCGGCTGACAAAGCACGAGGCCACCGACGCAATGTGATCGATCGGCTGCTTGCGCGCAAGCCGATCTTCTAACCCCGAGAAGTACGCGTCGATGACGCGTTCGTAATATTCTGCCCCAAACATCAGCGTGATGTTGACGTTGAGACCTTCGGAGATGAGCGTGCGTATGACCGGGATGCCTTGGTCAGTGGCAGGTACCTTCACGAGGACATTGGGGCGATTGACAAGTTGCCACAGTCGCCGGCCTTCGGCGATCGAGCCCTCGGTGTTGAGTGCGAGATCAGGTGGAAGTTCAATGGAGACAAAACCATCGCCGCGATCGGTCCGCCCGTAGACATCGGTAAACACGTCGCAGGCTTCTTGAATATCTTCAATGATGATTTTGTCGAGGACGTCCTGCGGTGATGTGACGCCGCTGTCGACGAGCGCCTTGATCCCGGCATCATAATCGTCACTTTCACCGATTGCTTTGTCGAAGATCGTTGGATTTGAGGTCACGCCCCGCAAACCGTCCGCCTCCACCAAATGTCGCAGCTGGCCGGCGCGCGTGAAACCGCGTCTGATAGAATCCAGACAAAAACTTTGGCCGAACTCGCTGAGGCTCTGGAGTGGATTAGCCATGGCAATAACCTCGTAGCGAAAAAAGTTAGCGGCCGGGCAGGGCCAAGGCCCGCTCCGTGATGCGTTCTGGCGTAAAGCCGAATTCCTTGAAGATCACTTCCGCCGGCGCCGAAGCGCCGAAGTGATCGATGCCAATGACAGCGCCTTTGTCACCGACATAGTGTTGCCAGCCGAAGGTCGCAGCGGCCTCAACCGCGAGACGCGCGCTCACTTTGGGCGGGAGTACCTCGTCGCGATATGTTTGCGGTTGGCGATCGAAAATTTGCCAGCACGGGATGCTTACGACCCGCGTCGCCACATCTCGCTGCTCGAGCATCTTGGCGGCGCCCACACAGAGCGGAACTTCGGATCCCGTGCCGATGAGAATAATGTCTGGCGGGCCTTTGCTCTCGCGCACGAGCACATAACCGCCATTGCGGGCACCCTTGGTCGCCTCCGCATCCATCACCGGCAGTTTTTGCCGCGTGAGCGCAAGCCCAACCGGCCCATGTTCGTGCTCCATCGCAAGACGCCAACAGATCGCTGTTTCATTGGCGTCGGCGGGCCGCATGATCGTCATATTGGGCATCGCGCGCAAGGACGCCAGATGCTCGATCGGCTGGTGTGTCGGGCCATCTTCACCCAACCCAACGCTGTCATGCGTCCACACGTAGATCGGGTGGATCTTCATCAGCGCGGCGAGACGGACCGGGGGCCGCATGTAGTCGGAGAAGATAAAGAATGTTGCGCCGAATGGGCGCAGGCCGCCGTGCAGGACCATGCCGTTGAGTGAAGCGCCCATGGCATGCTCGCGAATGCCGAAGTGGAAGTTGCGCCCATTATACGAGTCGCGCTCGAAGTCGCTGAAACCGGTGAGGTTCGTTTCGGTGGATGGCGCGAGGTCAGCGGATCCGCCCAAGAAGTTGGGCACAGTCTTGGCAATCGCGTTCATGACTTTGCCCGACGCGATACGAGTTGCCAGTGGCCCTTCCTCGGGTTTGAAACTCGGTATGCCCGAAGCCCAGTTCTGGGGAAGCTTGCCAGCCTGCTCGGATGTAAACGCCGACGCAAGGTCCGGAAACGCTGCAGCGTAGGAGTCGAAGCGTGCGCGCCAGTCGGCTTCTTCCGACTCGCCGCGAGCAACGGCTTCGCGTGTATGCGCAAGGACGGCGTCGGGAACGAGGAAGTGCGCGTCCTCCGGCCACCCGTAAAAGCGTTTGGCCCCTCGCACCTCGTCTTCGCCTAGCGGCGCGCCGTGCGCTTCCTTCGTATCCTGGCGGTGCGGCGCGCCGTACGCGATGTGACTGCGTACGCGAATGAAACTCGGCCTCGGATCAGCTTTCGCGGCGACGATGGCGCCGTCGAGTGCATCGAGGTCGTTCGCGTCATCGACTGATTGCGTGTGCCAGCCGTAGGCGTCGAAGCGCTCGCACACGTTTTCCGTATCAAAGCTCAGAGATGTATTGCCTTCGATGGTAATGTGGTTGTCGTCGTAAAAATAAATGAGCTTGCCGAGCCGTAGATGCCCTGCAAACGACGCAGACTCCGACGCGACGCCTTCCATAAGATCGCCATCGCTGCAGATCGCGTAGGTATAATGGTCGACGATATCGTTGCCTGGCCGGTTGAACCGCGCCGCCAGGTGAGCTTCTGCGATCGCAAATCCGACGCCGTTGCCAAACCCTTGACCGAGTGGCCCGGTCGTGACTTCAACGCCCGGAGTCTCGCCGTATTCGGGATGGCCGGGAGTCTTGCTGCCCCACTGCCGGAACGATTTGATATCGTCGAGCGTGACATCATATCCGGTGAGGAACAGAGAGGCGTACAGCAGCATGGACGCATGGCCCGCCGACAGCACAAAGCGGTCGCGGTCTGGCCACTGCGGATTGCGCGGATTGTAACGCATGTGCTTCGTGAAGAGAAGATATGCAAGCGGCGCGAGCGCCATCGGCGTGCCGGGATGGCCCGAATTTGCTTTTTGCACCGCGTCCATTGCAAGCGTGCGGATGGTGTTGATGCTCAGCTGCGCCAGGGCGGTGGTGTCAAGCGTCGATGTGGTTTTCAATCGTGCCTCCCAGAACTTTTGTAGCGGTCGACCTTGCGCCGACGGTCAACCTCGCCGGCTCGCTTTCTTTTTACCCGCTTCGCAACCTTGCGTCGCTGCTAAATGACCCGAAAGGACGAGCCTGAGGTCATCGTGCCGATGACTGATACGGTCGGAACACCGTTCTGGCGCAAGCTCATTGCGAGCTTTTCTGCATATGCGGCGTCAACGGCGATGAGCAATCCTCCCGACGTTTGAGCATCGCACAGCGCGAGTCGCGTCGGCAAGCTAATGTAATCAGCGAACGCGACTCCCGCGGAAAGCGCGGCGGACAAATTGCTCTTTGTTCCGCCGGGGACGACGTCGCGCGCAGCGAGTTCGATCACGCCGTCAAAGAAAGGTACGTCTGCGGCGCGCAGCTCAAAACCCAAGCCGCTTCCGCGAGCGACCTCGAGGAGATGCCCGCACAGTCCGAAGCCGGTGATGTCCGTGGTTGCATGAACCGGTTTCTCGCTGGCGCTCTCATTGAGCCCCACCACAGCCGCAGATCCGGCGCGGTTAAGCGTTTCCATGGAGGCGATCGCAGCGGCGAGCTCAGGCTCACCTATCTGGTCTTCTCGTCGCGCAGTCGTGAAGATCCCGGTGCCGAGCGGCTTGGTGAGGATGAGCAAGTCGTCTGGCCGCGCGGTGGAATTGCGCAAGATCTTGTCGGGATGAATGATGCCCGTGACCGCAAGCCCATACTTCGGTTCTGGGTCTTTGACGGTGTGACCGCCGATGATGGAAATGCCGGCTTCGCGTGCCTTCTCGACACCACCGGCAAGGATATCGGCCAGCACCGTCATGTCGCCGTCCGCGGGAAAGCCAGCGATCGCGAGCGCGCATAACGGTTTTCCGCCCATGGCGTAAACATCAGACAAAGCGTTAGCGGCTGCGATGCGCCCAAATGTTTTTGGATCATCGACGATTGGCGTGAAGAAGTCGACCGTCTGCACGAGCGCAATCTCGCCATTGAGACGGTATACTCCGGCGTCATCTGCAGTGGAGGTGCCGACGAGGACGTTGGGATCGTCGATCGGCGGCAGCCCGGCCAACACCTGCGCGAGCACGCTCGCGTCAGCTTTGGACGCTCAACCGGCGCAGCTGGAAAGGTGTGTGAGCCGCAAGATATCTGCTTTGGTCACCCGCAAACTCCTTCGTTGACATGCCGTCACTTCAATTGGTCTGCGCGTGACCCTGGCGCTCTGGACCGCCTGCTCTTGTCCCCGCATGCGCACCTATTGCCGGTGCACTCCAAGCCGATAATAATGAAGAGGGGGATCGACTCAGCATTGGTCGTCTTGGGTATCCCCGTTGCACTCCGCACAGCGGAGCGTACCAATTTTTGTGAGGAGTTCAGATGGCCGTAAAAGCACAATCCCACTCTGCAATTCTCTCGCGACTGGCAGCCTTTGCGCTCATCTTCACGTGCGCGGTCGTCGCAGCTGCTCCACAAGCTCGCGGTTCAGGCCCGACGCTTGCTATCACTGAGTTTACAAACGACGGAAGCGCACCGGCACGCACCGTCAGCACGCTCGGGAATGCGCTCTACGCGGCGATAGACCAATCCGGAAAGTATACGGCTGTCGGCGGTGGGCCGCTACACATCCAGAATCCCTTGCGCGAGGGCGACTCGCTTGTGAATGCCCTTGAGGCCGCAAGGCGGGTCCACGCCGAAGAGATCATCACCACCGATCTGATCAGCGTGACGGGCGGAACGATCACCTACCGTCTGTCAGCATACCGTGTCGACCCAGTCGCCTTTATCCGGTCGCAGATTTTCACACAGTCGTCGCTTGCGGGTCCCGCGCTAACGGCAGGCTTCGTCACCAATCTGTCGACCCTGCACGCGCCACGAACAGCAGCAGGCACCATTTATTCGGTGGACGGCGGCGTGAAGGCAGATATGGGCGCCGCTGCCGGCTTCAGTCTCGGCGACCAATTCAACGTCGTGCGCAGTAGCCAGAAGGTCGCCGAAGCGAAGATCACTTCGATTGACCTCAATACCGCGACCCTCGACATTTATAATGCATCTGCCGGCTATAAGCCTCAGATCGGCGACCAGCTTGTGGGCATCGGAACACAGCCGGCCGTCCCGCCGGCTCCGCGCAGCAATCCAAACACGTTCAGTATCATTGGCATTCTTTTCGCGACAGGCGCCGCCTTACTCGCAGTGCACCATCCTTCGGCTGGCGCGCCGCCCGCGCCATCGCCGACGCCGACAAGCTCGAGCTCAGCGTTTACCGTCAGCTTCAATTCGAAGTCAGGATCGACGCCCTCCGAATCGTTTATCTTCTTCTTTAGTCAGACGGTGAATACCACCGGCATCGTATTTACAAATAACACCTACGTGAGTTATGAGAAGATGAATGGCGGCAGCGTGATCACGCCTGCAGGTACGCCGGTTACAAACCTCGGCGGGGCGCCACCGAGTTTCAGCTCCGGAAATACACAGCTGACCATCAATTCCTCGACGCTCAACCCGGGCGACGTGCTTATCTTTTCGTTCACCTCCGCCATCACGTCGGTTGGAGGGGCGTCGTTGTCGGCAAATACCCTCACCGTCGCGGCTGCCTTCGCGCATCACCCAATCCCGCACGCGCGTGTCATCAACCCAGTGCCCATCCCCGCGCAGGGCGGGGTGCTGGTACCGGCACCGCATGGAGTCGGGCCGAAACCGCGGCCGTTGCCTCCGGATTCAAAGCCAAAGAATCCACACTAAAAGAATCCACACTAAATGTAGCAACGGACCTTTAGGTCCGTTAGCGCAAAAAAGAGACGCGAGGCCAAGGCCTCGCGTTTTCTACTTGTGCGCCCGGCATGGGCGTTGACCAGGAGGTGGGAGTCCTCTGCGGGGCCTGGTCGTGGCAACCGCTAGCCGAAGGCAAGGGTGTCCATCGCGAGATGGGATCTGAAGGAAGCTAGAGGC
>Ga0102924_1005070_pt1 | contig 12940 bp, 12 predicted proteins | sample PaiPotPPM11metaG_FD_80116 | JGI IMG/M metagenome (GOLD analysis project Ga0102924, IMG submission 80116) | Iron sulfur acid spring bacterial and archeal communities from Banff, Canada, to study Microbial Dark Matter (Phase II) - Paint Pots PPM... ... | reverse complement strand
GTCTGCGGCAGCAGGGCGTGCCCCACGGCATCGCGCATCAAATCGGCACCCTGCCGCCGGTGTCGTCACTGTTCGCGGCAGTTCTCGGTGTGAACCCGCTGCAGCACCTGTTGGCGTCGAGTGGTGTGCTGTCCTCCCTTCCGCCTGCAAATCAGCAGATCATCACCGGCAGGAAGTTCTTTCCGGATCTGATCTCAGAGCCGTTTCACCAGGGCCTGGTGGTGGTGTTCGCCGTGGCCGCCGCCCTGTCGGTGCTTGCCGCTCTCGCCTCGTTGCTGCGCGGAGGCCGCTACGTCCACGCGGAGGCAGTGCCGTCCAACGCGAGACCGACGGACGAGTCACCTGAACTGATGCCCGCTCCATGACCACTGGCAGCTCCGAACGAAAGTCTGGCAGACAGTTCGTGACGCCGCTGTACATGGAGTCCACGCTCAACCCCATCAACAGCCCCATGATCGCCACCGCCCTGGCGCCGATCGCCGGCTCCGGACCCCCGACCGGCCCGCCAATCAACCGACATGAACAAGGAGAACTCATGACCGACTCGCTTCCCGCCATCACCCCCCAACACACTGCGCTGCTCGTGATGGACTACCAGCCCGCGATCCTTGGCTCCCTCAGCGAGGCCGAGGCCCTGCTCTCGCGCGTGGCTGACGCCATCGCCGTCGTCCGCCGCCACGGTGGACAGATCGGCTACGTCCGGGTCGCCTTCGAGGACGCGGAGTACGATGCGGTCCCCGCTCACAGCAGGATGGCCGCCCGCATTGCTGCGGCCGGGTCCTAGCCGACCGCCTACGTCAGCTCCGCATGCCCTTCGTACACGGCTGGATTTCTCGACTGCTTCGCCCGTTCACCCGGTGGGCGGCCAAAGAGCGCAATGGGTCGAATTGGTCCGTAGAGAGTGTGCTCCTTCCAATGCAGGTGGAGCTGAAGTTGTTACTGTCATCAGTTGACTCGAGGCGCGGACATTTGGGCCGCCGCAACGAGTTGAGTCAATACCTCGACAGTCTCAGCGGCTACATATCACCGCTCACTGTCGGTGTCATCGAACGCTCGCTGCAGAAATGGGGTGACATCGCCGCTGATCCAACACGGCGCACGCAACCAGACGCAATGACGGCGTTGGAGGCACAAGCCATCGTATGGCACGACCTGCTCGTGAGTGCTCATCCTCCCGAAACGCTCATCGACAGTAGCGAGCCGCTCGCCGTCGTGAGAAGCCTCCGCCCGTTGCTGCGTGCTCTGTGGCCACAGATCCTGCTGGGCTTGCTGTTCGTGATCGCTCTGTGTGCCGGCGCGTGGCTCCTGACTTCTGTTGCCAGCCTACGGGGCGCCGGAGCTGCGCTTGCCGTCCTGGGCGCCTTTGGGGTGTCGGCGACCACGATCTCCGCGAAGGCCAAGGACGAGGCGAACCGCCTGGTCGAGAGGCTGCGTACGGCATACCAGCTCGAAGCTGCCGCCGAGGCTGGCGTCAAACTCCCGGCTTCGAAGCTGCCCGCGCCAAAGCGAAAGCTCGGACTAGGTAGGCGACCTCCACAAAAGCCCTCGTGAGCGCTGATGTGCCCAGGATCGGATGGGACCTCGGTTCAATGGTTTGCTGAAGACCCTGTACGCTCATTGCCTCAAGCTCTTCCTTGGGTGGGAGGAGAACGGTCTCGTTGCATCCTGCGGCCGGTGCCGAGCCGTCGGTGACGACCACGAAGCGCAGCGGAGACCGAAGGGGTGGTGGTCATCGACAGAAGGCGATGTTGCCGGCAAAGGATGAAGTGAGACGAGTCCGTTCTTGGGTGGGCCCACGCTTTTGGCTCTTGCCCCTCCACTCACTAAGAGCGTCGTCTCTCCTGCCGCTCGCTCACGCCCACTCTTGCTCTCTCGCTCTGTCTCGTCTTCCTATCCCACCCTCCCCGCTCGGATCGTCTCGAACTTCGCCTGCTCTCCTCAGTCAGTCACGACGACTCTCCGACGACTCTTCCCTCCCCATCGCACTTCACTTCACCTCCGTGTCAGGACCCCCCTCTTTTCTTATCCTGCGCGGACCCCTTCCTGAAGTGCCCCTCCCCTGTCGTTCTCTGTCGTTTCCTTCGTCGTTTTGCTCGTTCTCGTCGATCCTCCTCTTCGTCTCCCCGCCATCACCATTCGCACCTCTACGTTTCTTTCGTTTCCCAGCTCTCCTCGCTCATCTCTCATTGCTCCGGGTGCCCGAATCCCGCTTCTTCGGCGCTCCATGTCTCTCCCGGTACCGCACCCCGGCCCACATCTGCTGAAAGCACGATGTGCGGGTGGGGTGCGGGAGGCGCACCTGTCCAACGGACAGGCGTCAGGAAGAGACGAAAAAGGGCGCCGGCGATCGGGAAACGAGGCACCCGGACCGTGCGCGAGATGACGACGAGCGTTGTTCAGGACAGGGATACAAGTGATTGGACACTTGCGAGATCAACGGATGGAAGCGCTGTCGTCAGCAAAAGTCAGCATTTGAGAGCGTGACCGGTCGGGGCACGCGGCGAAGTGATTGGGCACAGTCACCGCGGATGCGGATGGTGAGCTTCTCCTGCTCGCTAGTTACCAGCTTCTCGCATAGCGGGAACAACATGTCCTCGACGGGTGGCAGTACCACGACCACCGACTCGGTGGGCAGTAACGTCAAAGCGACTTATCAGTACGGGGTGCGCACCTCGACAGCGAGTCCGGCCTCTACTACCTGCGCGCCCGTTATTACTCAGAGACCAGGGGTCGTGCCGGTGGCCTTCCCTCTGCCCCTCAGAAGACGTGGGTGGGGCGCTGTCCAGCTCTTCCCGGGAGGTGCTAGCTTGAGATGGTCGCCGGCCTGGTGTGCCGTACGTGAGATGGGAAGATTGTTCGCGTGAGGCGCTGGGATGACCTCCAGATTCTCCGGTTGATTGACGAGCTCGAAGGATCCGAACCCGCGGCCCCGACGAGTGGGTTGGCGCTCATCCAGCGAGCTCGGCCGGACGCCGAGCTCGACCACCAAAGGGACCCTCGGCCGTTCGCCCACGAGCTCCTTCTGGCTCGGGACGCCGGACTCCTGACTTTCGACGATCGAACGTGGGGCCAGAGACTCGCCGACCCAAATAGCGAGGCCTACCAATGGCTGCAGCAGATCCGCGACCTGTCACTCACAATCGCCGGCCGCGATCGGGCCCGCAGGCGCGAGATCGTCACGCCACTCGCAGATCCGGATCAGGACGACAGACGCCTGATCAGCGGCCTCACCCTGGAGGAGATCGCACGAGGCATTGCGGACAAGTTCACGGCCTCCCAGCTGCCGACCTTCTTCATCAATTCGGGTGTTCCCGAGGAGTTCGTGCCTGCTGCCGTGGCTGGCGACAAGGACAAGTGGGAGTATGCGTTGTCGATCCTCGAAGGCCTCCATAACGGAGGATCGGCTGCGCGCCGAGTGCTCCGCGCGTTCATCGGCGCCTGGCTGAGCGACCGTCTGCACGAGTCCCCTAGTGACCGAGAACGGCGGCGCATCGTCGATCGACTCGGCAGACAGGGATGGCACGTCAAGGATGGCGTCCTCGTCGTCGGTGAGCGCACAACTGCTGACGCCAGCGCACTCGCGCCACTTGATAGGGACGCCCGAATTGCGAGCTTGCACCCGAGCGTCAGACAGGTGGCAGGGAGGTATCTCGACACTGGTCACCCCGAGGTCGCCATCTTCGAGGCCTTCAAGGCAATCAACATCCGCGTAAAGGAGATGAGCGGAATCGACGATGATGGCCAGAGCCTAATGGGTTCTGCGATGCGAGACGATAACCCGCCGATCAAGTTCGCTGATCTGTCGACTGAGACCGGCCGAAACATCCAAGCCGGCTTTCGTTTCATGTTCATGGGCGCGGTGCGCGGGATTCGCAACCCGGACGCCCACGATCAGTTCCGACCGCTCAACGATGAGGAAGCGTTCGAGGAACTCAGTTTCGCAAGCATGCTGATGCGGCGCCTGGATGCGGCGGTCGCGACCAACCCGCCCTAATGGGATAGCTTCTAGCTGTCACCACTATGAAGTTGCACGGGTCAGTCGCCTCCGTAGGGCTCCTAGACCGGAGATCGATCAACAGTTCGCTCAGGGGCCACTCAGGTCCACTTGGGTGAAAAAAGCTCGCGGCCATCTTTCTGAACAATCACAGTAGCCCTCCTCCAGGAGGTAGGCGGCTTGCCCGAGAGCATCAACAGCGAAGAGAGCAAGTGGCGCAGCCATTACAGCAATAGAAGTTGCAACACGACCGGAGTCAACGGATACTGACTGCGGGGGTAGCGATTGTGACCGACGACCTGATCACCGACGATCTCGAGCGGGCGATCACCTCGCGCCCCGGCCCGTCCTTCGCACTCACTCAGGAGCCACACATGACCGAACACATTGCAGGCCCGCTCCGCCATGGCCATGCCCGTCCCGACTCGGTGAATCCGTGAATGGGCGACACGGCGACCACGGCCACGAACACCACGGGGATGGTCAGATAGACGTTGTCCCCGACGAGGCCTTCTGGGACGAGCGCTACCGTGCGACCGGCGCAATGTGGAGCGGCCACCCGAACTCCCACCTCGTCTTTGAGGCGACCGATGTCGTCCCCGGTCGCGCGCTCGACGTCGGCTGCGGCGAAGGCGCAGACGCAATCTGGTTGGCCGAGCACGACTGGCAGGCCACCGCGGTCGACATCTCATCCGTTGCATTGGCGCGCGGTGCCGCCCGCGCCACCGAGGTTGGCGCGGATACTGCGCAGCGCATCACCTGGCTGCATGCAGATCTCATTGAATGGGACCCCGCCGCCGCCCAGTACGACCTGGTCTCGGCGCAGTTCATGCGCCTGCCGACCGAACCGCGCAACTCGCAGTTTCGTCGGCTTGCCGCTTCGGTGGCACCGGGCGGCACCTTGCTCATCGTCGGCCACCATCCCTCAGACCTGCAGACCACCGCCATGCGCCCACCGATGCCCGACCTGTTCTTCACCGGCGACGACGTCGCGGCTCTGCTGGACCCGCACGATTGGCAGATCGTGGTCAACGCGGCCCGCGAGCGTACCACCACCGACCCGGAAGGCCGAACCGTCACCATCCGCGACAGCGTGCTACGAGCCGAGCGGCGCAGATAGCGGGAGCGCTACCCAACGGCCACGATCGGGTCCCTCCAGACCGCCAGACCGATCCGTGGGGCAACTCACTCTCCGCTCCGCAGGCTCGGGTGCTGAGGCCCTAAACGATGGTTCTGTCGTGCGACGAACGCACGGCGGTGGAACGCGTCTGTGGTTCCACGCCTTCGCCTGTCCACCATCTCCTGAGACCGAACCGTCAGGCATCGTAGCATCCGTTTTCTCGTAGGTAACGTAATGCACCTTCCGTCACCTCGCGCGGGGCGGCTATAAACTGGGCTACGTGGACGTTTCTGAGTTGTTCCGGCAGCACGAAGCGACGATCAGCGCCCGGGCACGGCAGGCCGGGATCGTCCAGCATGCGGGCGATCGCGGCGGCAATCGCGAGGAGATCTTGCGCACCTTCCTCGGCGAGCATCTGCCGAAGAAGTACGGTGTGACCAGGGCGAGGCGCTCACCAAGAGCGGCGCCCAGAGTCACGCCGCCGACGTGCTCATCTATGACTCCATCAACTGCCCCGTGCTGTACGTGGGCGATACCCACGTGCCGCCGATTGAGGGCGTCTACGGCGTAATCGAGGTCAAGTCCGGGCTGTCCAAGGCCGAGTTGCTGGACGCCGCCACGAAGATCGAGGCATTCAAGCGCTTGGCGCCTCGGGACCTAACTTTGATCCGCACCCGCCAGTACGTGACGGTTCACAGGCCGTCCCGTCCGTTCGGGATCGTGTTCGGCTTCGATCTGGTGGACAACTCGCTCGACTCACTGCTGAGCAACTGGCAGGAGGCCAACCTCACCATCCACGACGTGAACTACATGGCTAACTTGGTCGTGGTCCTGGGCGAGGGTCTGCTCTTGGTGGAGCAAGTGGACTGGATCCTCGGCCAGATCGGCCCGCTGCTAGACACGGACGAGTTTGTTCGGGTGATGCTCACCCAGCAGAAGCGGGCAGTGGCCGGCGAGCCCCCCCTCGATGTGCAGATCAAAGCGGTAATTGAAAGGACAGGGGACAACACCTTCGGCCGCTTCCTCGTCTACCTGCTGATGATGCTGGAGCAGCTCAAGCTCGGCATCCCGGACCTGGGTCAGTACGTCGACCCCAATCTACCCATGACCATTCACCGCGAGTCTTGAGGCGTGCGCCAGATCAGGCCGAACGAACCGTGTCCGTGCAGCTCGGGCGCGACGTACGCGGAGTGCCATATGTCGCGGCGCTTCGCCAGCAGCCCCGACGCCATAAAGCGCCGCATCCGGCTCCGCGTCATCCCCGAGCCCGACCCCGAAACGTGTTCCATATTTGAGAAGCTGCCTGGCGCACCCGACTCAGTGTTCTTCACGGGCAGCCACACCACGGATGCCTACGTCTGCGGCGGTTGCCACACGCCGCTGATCGTCGGCCTGCCATTGGCGCAGTTCCAGAACCTTGTGCTGCGCTGTTCCCAATGCGGCAAAGACAACGAGACGCTTGCCGCCGGACTGCCGCCGCGGGCGCAGCCAGCCAACAAGTCAGGCCGCCGACACAAAAACCCTCCCAGGCGTAAGAAGTGAAATGCAGCGGGAAGCAGCTTCTCCTTGGCTTGTCCGCCCGGCCAGCTGGGGCGAGAACGCGGGGAAGGTCGTCCTTGTGGTTTGCTGGCCAGCCCGCGCCATCAGCGCTCGAGATCCAGTACTCGCCCATCGCCTGGTGCCTGAGCGAGCAGGTCGCATGCATGTTCCAGATGCCGCGCCCGCTGAGTTTCCGCCGGTCGAAGTTGCAATGTAATCCCGGGAAGGAAGTCGCTGCAACCAGGGAGGGAATCTCATGAAAACGTACATTGGCTTGCGGCGCGGCGGCGAAGTCAGGGTCACCGTCCAGACGGCCACCGGTCAGCGACCCTTGCGTCACATCGCGTACCACAGCCACGGGCATGGAGTGGGGTTATCCGGGAAGTGGACCGGCCGACCTCGCGCTCTCCAGCCTCGTCGACGCACTCGGTGAAAACCGGCGATGGCAGCTCAACCACGGGGATGCGTCATTCAGGTCCCGTCGTGGGGGCTCCCTCGTTCCATATGGCTGACACCATTTGTGGAGTCCAACTTGCGCCGCGTTCGCGATCGCTGCAGGCGAGAACATAGCAGTGACGACTTCCATGCCGAGATGGCCCGGAATGTCACGAGCAGCTCCTCCGGTGCGGGCGCGCTGTGTCTGTCAGCTGGGATCGGCGACGATCAGGCGTCGGAGTCTCCGCCGCTTGCGAGGACCTGACGAAACCAAAGCAGTGCGGCCTCGCCATCCTTCTGGGTAACCGCATCTAGTGTGCGGCTGTGCCGGATACGGTTACGGAGTTCCGAGAGTTGGGCAAAGCGACTGTTGAGTACCTCCTTCGTACCGAAGCGGGGCTCAAAGGAAGCCCAGGATTCCTTCGCGGTAAGCACGTCCTGCAACTCGCGAAGGTCGCAGTATTCGAGCTTGCCCAACAATGTCTCGTAATGGCCATTCCCTATTGCGGGATTACGGCGCCGGGCGGCACTGAGCCTTTCCGCGATCTTGCCGCGAACATGCGCAGGCAGGGCATCCACCGTTGCCAGGCGGTCAGCGATGAGCCGGCGTAATTCCAGCTCCACACCTTCAATTTGCAGATCCAACCCTGTGCGACCGGGTCTTGTGGCCACTGGCGAATAACCAGAGGAACCGGAGACTCCTTGGAGCAGCTCGTCGAGGCAACTTAGTCGCAAGGCGAGGAATCCGTCGTAATCATCAGTTTCGAGGGGACCGGTTGGGTCCACCGGCAGGCAATGGCTCTGCAACACCTGATCCAAAGCAGGACCGAGCTCTGTCCGGATCTCAGCGAGATACCATGACGGTGCACACTTGCCGATGCGCTTGTTTGTAATGCGATCTATAAGACAGTGATTGAGGACGGAATCTACGTCCTCGTCTCTTCCGACATCCCGCAAGTAGCCACGGGGGAAAAGGTGATGATCGTCGATCTTGCCGGCCTCGATTAGTTCGGCCGTCAGTGGCGCAGCGGTGTGAAAGTCGCGCGGGTGCTCCACGAGGCTGAGTGCAATCGTCGCGCGATACAGACCTTGTTGGCGACCGGTTACAGTCCGCCAACGCTCCGGATCCCACGCGAAATTGCGCACGACATCCGGTTCGTCACCACCAGCGAGCCACTCGCGCAGGAGTGGAGTATCGTGTTCAGCAAGCGTGGCCGACGAACTCTCGTACTCTCCAGTAAACGCGGCGCACCAAAACCAACGCTTGAGTTTCGCCCGCATTGCGCCGTGTTGTGGACCGACTGCTGCAGTCACCTCACGCCACGCGCTCGCCATCGGAATAAGCATCGTGCGATAGGGCAACCACTTGGCAATTAGCACACCGCATTCGCCGCGAAGCATGGTCAATGTCGCCGCCATATCGGAGACGGTGGATGTCCACGCGCTTGCAATGTCATCGGCGGCCAGGTTCAGCACAGACCGCCGCTTACAGGAACGACCCGAGCGCAGCGCAATGCACTGAAGTAAGTAATAGGGTTCTATCGCAAAGTCGCGAAGGATGGGATGCTCATCGACTGCGCTATTCCAGTAGTCGTACAAACTGTGGCCGCCGGCGAATGCGCGGGCGCTTATTAGCTCGAAGGGCGTTAGTGGCCGGCCGGTACGGTTGAGAGTCTCGAAGATGGTGCACACCGCCTCGAGGGGCGTTGCCTCTGGAAGAATGGTCACCGGGAACGCGTAGTTCACCAGCGGCTCGATGCACGAATACTCGACGTCACGCAGGAGGTCACGTACCCGCTCGCGGTTGTCGTCGTCACGCAGTGGCACTATCTGATCGCGCCACCGTGCGGCTCTGTTATCGCGCACCGCCGCCATGGGCATCATCAACGTCCGCGCTTGCGCTTCGAGCGAGTCAAATGGACGCGCGCGCTCGACGCTGAACACCTTGACGGCCTGATCCACTTCGGCTCCAGCGAGCAGTGCGCCGACGTCGAGGAAGAATCGCGACTCACCGACACCGTAAATGGCCTGATACAGCGATGTTAGGCGCTGTTGGCCGTCCAGAACCAGGAAGGAGGGTCGGCCCTTCAGTGAGGCCGCCCCTTCCGCCGCTCGCGCCTTGAAGGTTGCGCTACCACCTTGAAGTAAGAGCAGGGCGCCGGCGGGGAATGAGCGCATCATGGAAACGATTAGCTCACGGGTCTCGTCCGGTTCCCAGACGAACGTTCGCTGGAAGTCGGGAAGTGCCAGCTGTCCCGTGTCCAATTCAACCAGTAGTTGCGTCAGTTTCCTCGGTGAAGTGTGGAAATCATCGGCCCCCTTTCGGGGAGGAGCTGCTGCATCCGCAGGAATCACGACCCGCTCAGGGACGACTTCCTGCGGAGCGCGGCCTGCCTTTTGCGGCACCGGCGCGGGAGGGGGATCGTCGGCGTGGGCGCGCGCGAGGCGCAGGAGTTCCGCCTCATGGGGTGGACGGGTCAGCGTCATCTGAGTGCTGAGGCTATTGCGCGCCCCGTACGAGAGCTCATCACGGCTGATCCGAGCCAGCCAGCGGACAGGACGCGTGTGCCGGTAGTCGGCGGTCAGGGCTGTGGGCGTGAAGACGTAAGCACCCGTTACCTCGCCCAGTAGGATGCTGCGGGTGGTCGGCTCTGGCGTGATGACCACGTCACCTGGCCTCATGTCTGTTGCGAAACGGAAAAGGGCGTTTGCGGCTTGCCCCCGTTGAATCCGGCGGTAATCCGGCCACGCGTTACCCACGCGCTCAAGAATCTGATCGCGTTCCAGACCGGTTACGTCGCCGACATCGCCCCAGCCAATGAGGGCCACCGACTGCTGTACAAAAATCGGAGCAGCGACCCCGCCTTCTCCGGCACGCACCATCCAAACAGCGGTCTTGTCATCGCCAGAGCGCTCGCTCGCTGGGACCTCACCCATGTCTGCAAGCCAATTGGCAAACGAAGGGCGTTCGGCCTTCAGTGTTTCGTCGTCGAACCCGTCGGGATGCGCTGCGAGAAAGCTGCGCCCATCGTCCGTTATGACAACGAGTCCCGCCTCAGGCTGATCGACGAGTCCAGCTTTGATCAGTGCTGTTCTGGCCCATCCGACCCGGTTCTCGATGACGGTACGCCCGCTCGGAATACGCCGGTTTCGAGCCTCCTTGTCGAGATTGAGGACGTCGGAGATGGCCTGAACCACCTCAGGGAGGGAATGAGGCTCGCCATCGGCGACGACATCGAGTACCGGCTTCCAGAGATCCCGGCTCGTCGGAAGGGATGCACTCGTGCCTTCACCACCCTCTCCGGCCGGCCCTTCGACGTCCTCATCCTCGGGGGTGGAACCACTTCGGCTCATGAAATCCCGAAAGCTCTCAAACCGAGCCAAGTACGCAGTGTCGATCGTGCTGGGATTGGTGCTCAGTACATCGCCACCGAGGTCCGTGATGCGCCAAACCCCTCTACGGGGGCGCTCGGTTAGTCCGGCTTGAGCCAGGTAGGTCATGGCCCAGTGGACGCGGCTCGCAATCAACAGGATGCGCTGGCTGCCAACCGGCTGAGAGCGCTCTGCGGCACTCAGGTCGAACTGATCGGCGAGGGCTTCGATCGCCGAGGTGGCAGTGTGGTCCGCCCCGTCGCCAAGCAAGCGGAGCAGCGGCAGCATGATGGTCTGGTGGTCGGGAATCGTCACGGCACCCCAGCCTAGCCGGTACAAGCTGCCCGCCACCACCTGCTTTTACATTCGTCGCCCGGAGTCGCGATCATCCACCTTGGCCGGGTCCTGCTCCAGTAGGGGATCCGCGGTGGCACTGTGCCGCTGCCGACTGGCGCGCTCCCGAAGGATCCTGGCAATCTCTTCTGCCGGCGTGGGCGCGTTGCAATGTAATCCCGGGAAGGAAGTCGCTGCAACATCCACCACGCAAGTGGGCGTAAGCGCGATTCGTGTTTTCAGTCCGAAACCTCTTCGATTTCCGGATAGCTTTTCGGACGGACGCCGGCTCCGGCGCGGGAATTGGGTTCCTGCCCCAGGGCCTCCGTTGGCGTTGTCCTATTCAGTGTCATTTTCCGAGCTTCTGGCTCCTTGTAAACTTTGTGACAGCGCCACCCCCGCCGTTGGCGGGTCTACGTCTATCTGGGATCTCTTTACAGGTTTCGACACACCCCGCGTTGCGAGGAGAGATGTGACCCGCGTCATGAACTTGTCGCTCGACCTCGGTGACACGTAGATCTCATCGATCAACTCTTCAAGAACGACCGGCACGAAAATCCCGTGCGCTGTGCTCTCGAAGACCTCCGGCGGGTTGTTGTCATACGCGAGCAGCCTCACCTCCTTCTCATAATCGAACACAAGCCGCTTCAATAGGAGGAGCTGGCGATGGCTCGGCTCAGGCGGAGCGTTTGCGTAGTCGATATATCGCACCGCCGCAACGTGCTACTGTCCGGGCGCCGTTCGCAAGCACGCGCGCAACCCAGCAATTGCTGACTTGACAACGACCCCCTCCGATAGCACATACAGCTTCCAGAATAGTCTCCGCATCAGGTACTTACCCCACATAGCGTCGGATTCATGCTCGCTTTTGTGCCAGCATCCCATCCCTCAATTGCTTCGTACATTGTTGGCTACATTCAGGCTAGCGACATTGTGCAAACCTTAGGCGCGGGAGACGGAAGGCGCCGCATTGTTTACACGCTGCGCCGAGCCGGGAGAAAGCCCGTGAAACCAGCGCTGGCAGATCACAGAAAGCCCTTATTAGACAGGCCCTCACCCCACTGCTCAATTGCAGCTTCGCCACTTGCAGAACTGGCCTCGTCGGTCGTTCCAAACCGCAACGGGATGATGCCAGCATTACCCAAGCGTGACCGGATGGTCTGAAGTACGTTCGTCGCACTTGAATCTGGCTGCTCAGGATTGTTCGACACGACGAGCGGCGCCTCACTCACCGCATCCGTTCGTTGAGGCTGACCCCAGTCTGGAAGAGCACCGAGCCGCTCGATAACGGTCTCAGCAATCACGTCGTAGTTCGTCGTCGCATACACCCATCTCGTACCGCCGCTCAGCCTCACCGCCTGAAAGAGCTTTCCGTACACCTCGGCAGCGCGGTAGCTATCGATGCCGTTCTCAGCGAATTCCTCGTACAGCGACTCCCGAATGCCCTCGACGATTTGCTGCAGGTGGAAGACCGCTTGGCTATGCCACTCCTTGAGAGCGCCCTGCGCCTGAAGTGCCGGGTTCTGCAACCCCTGGAAGCGGGTGCTCGTATCGAGCAGGCTCTCGATCAGCGGGAATGCCTCAACCTGGTGCAGGAAACGACCAAGCTGTGCCTCGAACTGCTCGCCGCTCATCCCCCGCTGTAGGCCCGTCGCGTTGAGATAGGACGCGTTCTTCTGAGACATCTTGTGGATGATCTCCTCGGACCAGTCGCCCATGAGCGGCAACTTCTTCCCCTGAAGGCCGAACTCACGGCTGGCGCCGGCGCCCGCGATCAGGACAAGGTCAATGTCACGCTCTCGACCGCCATGCGACGGGTTGCTTAGCACTGATTCCGTCATTCCGCAGCTTCCTCAGCAGCGCTCGTGGTTGCAATGTAATCCCGGGGAGGAAGTCGGTGAAACCCTATCCGCCATGCGTCCCGAATACGGATCTCGGCACCGACATACGCTGGAGCGGAGTTAGGCGTGCACCGAGACACGTGGTCCGTATTCGCCCGAAACCGCGGACCTCACGCCTGCTAACCGTCCTGCAGAGGTTCGCGGTCAAGGCTGTACCGGTTGCCTTCGACCAGTCCCGCGCAGCACGATTGGAACGACTCCAGCGTCGCGTGGCCCATCGCGCCCAGTGATAACGCGGTGAGGCGG
>Ga0102924_1005069_pt1 | contig 12940 bp, 12 predicted proteins | sample PaiPotPPM11metaG_FD_80116 | JGI IMG/M metagenome (GOLD analysis project Ga0102924, IMG submission 80116) | Iron sulfur acid spring bacterial and archeal communities from Banff, Canada, to study Microbial Dark Matter (Phase II) - Paint Pots PPM... ... | reverse complement strand
GTCTTACCCTTGTTTAACTTATCTTTGTGAAAGTCAATGAAGTAGTTCGCCGTTTTTTCTACGGCGGCGCGCTGCTCGGGCCGCATCTGGAACGTTAACGAGCGGCTAAATTCGATCGTCTGTCCCGTGCGCAACGCGTGAATAACGGCCTGTATCTCCTTGATGGAACACCGGAACCACTCGCCGACGGGATTGGGGATACCGTTCTCGCGTAGCAAACGATGTACGACATGATCGTCGAACGTCGTGCCGTCGTTCCTCATCGCCGACTGATCCAGGACGATTTTGTAAGGCAGCGGTCCTGGACGTAACGTTGGATATTGCTGCGCTATGCGTGCCTTTGCATCTCTTGTCGTGTAGCCGATTTTCAATAGCCCGGCATATTGAGGGTTGCTGTCTTCGTAGGCGTAAATCGTTGGCCGCGCATCGGGTCTCGGCGGAAAAAACTCGTTATTCATTGTCGGCTTTTGCGCGAATGTTTGCTTCGATAAAAGAGATGTCGTCTTTGCTCAGGCCATATTTCTTGTAAAGATCGGCGTCCGTCCAAATTTGATCCCAGGTTTGTTGAGGAACCCAAGAGTAGGTCGAGCGCAGGGCATGCTGGGTAATTTTTCTTAAGGACACAAGGAATCGAAACGTTCGCGTAGATGCATAAGAGCGAAAACTCAGCGCCTCCGATTTGTTCTTAAATGTACCAGCTACCAAATAGGTCTGAGTGCACACAGATTTTGGTGGCGCGATTATGGCTGGACCAAGCACCATGGCGGGAATCGCTCCGCGCTCTCCATAGGCCTCTGGCAGAAAGACCTTCCAACCGTCGATGAGTTGCGTATTTTTTCGTATGCTAGTCCTCGGGATGTACCCGATAGTTCGCGCTCCACGATTATTTAGGTAGACCGTTACGGAGCCGTGAAAATACTTACTCTCCCATCCTGATAAATTCGTGGCCAGCCCGAATGGAGTATCGGCGCTTACTATGCTGTCCACTGTTGGTTCACGCTTCGCTTGAATCTTTTCGAGAATAGCCAGCGCCTGTTCATCGCGAACGAAAATATCCTGAGCGCCAAGATCGCGCAAGACGCTTGGCTGTTGTTCTTCGCCATAATGCAGCGTGTAGGTGCAATCCCCGTGGAAGTCACGACTCCACAAAAAATAGCAGACACCGCCTTCGAAATCGACTCCGGGGAAAGCGGTTGACATTTGCGTGTAGTCAACGATGTGGCTGATCTGCTTACTAGAAAGCATCGTATGCCGAAACTCGTCTAGACCTCGTCCTCCGGCAAGCCATCTGGAGGGGATAATCATGCTGACGAATCTCGGATTTAGTTTTAGCGCCTGTTCCACGAAGAGGTGGTAGATAGAAGAATCGCTAGAGCCGCCAGCTCCGCCCGCAAGCTGATAGGGTGGATTGCCAACAATAACATCAAACTTCACGGGAAAAATCTCCTCAACAGGTTGGTGGATGAAAGCATAGGCGTGAGTTTCAAAATCGGCGCCGCGCCCGTATTTTTCTTTGCTTGCGCCGCAGTGGGTACACCGTCCGTTGTCCCAGGCGTGCGCGATCCGTTGAAAGTAAATGTTGCCCGCGGCGTCGTCGAAAACCGTGCAGATGGAATACGTACCATTCGCTGTCTTTGAGCAATAGACGGAGCGGCGTGATATCAGCGCCGTCAGATCCGTAATCGCAAGCGCGTAAAGTTGTCGCTGAAAGATGTGGTTGAAGCGCTGCTGGGGATCGGGAAGCTGCCCTTCAAGGCCTTTGTCGAGCCGCTTTGCAATCTCCCTAAGAAATACGCCCGATTTGGTTCCGGGATCCAGGAATGTGGCGTTTCTGTCGCTCCACAGCTCGGAAGGAAGCAAGTCAAGCAAATTGTTTACGATCGCCGGCGGAGTGAAAACTTCGTCGCTACTAAGATTTGCCAAGCATGAGAGCACGTCTGGATTATATGCGACGTTAGCTAACATTGGAGAGTTTCAAAAAATGCGCAAGCGGATATGCTCGCTCGGGAGTTGGAATGAAAGAGTCCGTCGGTGCTTGATCAAAAAGTGGGCTGTTTCCGAATCCGCTTTCTCGAAGCAAGCTGCGGAACGTGAAGTCTCGTCGCTTTATCTGACTTCCGTTTACTGGTGACCACTCTGAAAACACGAGGGGCTCAGGCGGATCGCCTGTCGTTTCCATCGTCAGCGCGTTCCCCCATAGAATATTGCGCTCGAGGATGAAGCACACCGTGGCGAAGCATCCGTCGTCGATCCGAGACTGGAATAGCCGACGGTACGGTGCCTCGAAGATGCCCAGCAAGCGGCTTCGGCATTGGCGCACGTTGTCTTCGAGAATATCTATCCCATAAATCGAAGACACCGCGAGCACGGCATAACGTTCGTATTCTCGTTGTGATTTGCGGTAACGCTTTTCTACGATGGTCAATTTGCGGGTGAGTACTTCCGCGAGAAAGTTTCCGTTACCGCAAGCCGGTTCCAGAAAGCGGGATTCTATGCGTTGCGTTTCCTGCTTTACGAGATCAAGCATGGCGCTGACCTCGCGTTGACCAGTCAACACTTCGCCGTGCTCAGCTACACGTTCTTTGGAGATGACATGTGACCGCACTATACGGTCTACCTTGCCGTTCATGTTATCGTCCGTCTCGAAGAGCTGGGCCTGGAAGCCCGGTGCGGCCGAGGACCAAGAACTTGGCCATACTAAGGACGTTCTCGTACGCCTCATGGTCCTCAAAGCAGTCAAAAAGCAGCGTGTCACTATCTGCATCGACGGCACCGAAATTGTCAATCTCGCTAATTTGCTTCATCTAACCCTCGGGCGTGACGGGCGTCTGGACGTTCAATATTCGACGATTGTTAGGCTCTTGTCGCTCTGTAGCATTCTATGAGAAATAGCGACGTAGACCCGGCCAAATCTACCGCATAGGCCGCTTCAAACCTTTCGATAGCCCTGAGGGCTGCGCTACCGTGCGCATCACTTTCCTCAGCGCGATACAGCGAGATGTGCTCAACGATATTTAAAACGGAGCGCGTGAATTGTCTAAAGTGTTCTCGTCCAGCGACCTCAATAGGTAGAACGAGAGACAGCGCCCGTCTGCAAAGGTTTTGTGCAGTGTCGCCCCCACCGTACGCTTCACCAAAGGCGTCAAGGATTTTCTTACAAACCGTCTCTAAAAGTGTTCTTGTTAGGGTCAGGGCGCCATCTGCGTCGCCCTCAAGACGATTCTTCGCCTTCTCCCACAACCTCAAAGCCTCACTCATGTCCAGGTCGTGAAGAACGTCCTCATCCAGCTCAACTAATGATGTCGGTTCGCCATGTTCCATGCGTGCCAAGGTTGACTCGAAAGCTAAATCCACAATCTCGCGGCGTTCGCGGTAGTGCGTATACCTAGAAGCGGCGCGGTCCCAAAACTGCTGCAGAGTACGATGTCGTGTCAGAAATGCTCGCGCGTCTTGTGCAAGCAACGGCGAGCCAATGAGGATTGAGCGAGCGGCGGCGAATTCTTCTTCTCGGTCATCCATTCGGTGCTCGGAACGCTCTTTCAGAAGCCGCATAGCCTCAGATAAAGCGTTGTCAAACCGTAGGCGATCCGCAATGTTGCCAAACGCAGTGGTAACCTGGTTCAGCGCCCCGAGTACAGCCTTGGTGCGCTCAGGACCGCTCTCGCCTTCGCTCATGGGAATGACTTGGCCTCAGAAGGCCACGGCGCCTACGAGCCAAGCAGCGTTGAGCGGACCTTTGTGTTTCGGCCGCACGGTGAATCCTAGCCGATTTAAATAGGGGTTATGAGGCCCAGTGGGCACTCAAATTTTCAGACCTGAAAGGCGCGACGCTATTAGCCGGTTTCGCCGCCACCCTGACCACTGTTTGTACTGCGAGTGCCCGCCGGACTCAACAGAACATCCCCTGGCCGAAGCATTGGGTGGGCGTCTGTCCGCTAAGATACTATGCTCGCGCCATAACGCAGAAGTTGCGCACTATGCTGATGAACCCATGATCGTTCAGCTGCAACCTTTGGCGCACTTTCTAAACGTTCGGCGGCAGCGCGGAAAACGCGGGAGCGAATTTCGCGCAAAAATGGATGATGGGCGCCACGTTCGGGTTTCGCCACAAGGTCAGGTGCGGCGTCCTCGTATCGAAGTGACAGAACGAACATCTCAGGGAAAAATTAAACGTGCAACGGGCGACCTAAGCGCCCTCGACCAGCTTCAGTCTCGCGGAGCACTTGACGCAGAAAGTGGTCGGATACTCGCTTTCGCAGAGAAATCGCCACAAGTAACTCTTGAAATCAAACTTAGCGACGACGTTTACCGCGGCGCATTGAAGACCGCATTTCACTTTGTAGCCGCATTCGTGACGGATGTACCCGACCGGATAGCCCAGGGGTTGCTTCCATATATCACTGGCGAAAAGGAAGCCGCTGGAGAGTACGTCAGAGCGATTACCCTCGGTGGAGAGTTTTTCCCAACATCGCTGCCTCCTCGCCATCAAATTGCAGTGTATTGCGAAGGGTCAGAAATTTACGTAACCGTTTTACTTTTCAGCCTGCATGCTTTTCAAGTGCGCTTGCCCATTGAAAACGCCAACGCACTGCGTTACATCCAACCGCTAATTGATTCGTTTGACCCGATTCTTGAAGAGAACGATCATGTACGCACATTCACATGGGAGGACCGACTTACCGACGATAATTGGGATGCCTATGTCGTAAATCTTAGGGCGCGTCATGAACACATGATGAACTTTATGGACCATCGCCATTTGAGGGAACGCTGCAAGAGGGCCGCCGGACATGCCTCCGACTTATTCTTGAGGGGGCAGATAACGCCGTTCGAGGCGTACCGCGCCGGGCTCCAGCGCGAGGCATTTACTGCAAATCAAATCACCATACTTATTGCATACGGCCAGAAGTTGCATTCACTCGGTATGGACGTGTGGGACCTACCGATCGATATTATGTACGCTTGATGTAACAGCGCCGAGATTGTTGCGGATTTGTCACGCATCGGACGCGACTTGCGTCGTGTTTGGGCGGCCTCGTTAGCGAAATCACGATACATTCTGCTAAAACGTGAGCTTCCGGATTAGGCAGATTTGTCAGGAAACGCGGATCGCGCCAAAAGCGCTCAAGCTAAACGATCCAAGAGATTGACCACCATTTGACCACCAAAGCGGCGAATAATGGTGAATTTTGACGGACGATCGCGGAAAGACAAACCCTTATTTCTTCCGCTTCTTGCCCCGTTTACGCGAGGATCGTCTGCGCCTGTTTCTGCTTCGCATGTAAGGGGTCGGGGGTTCGAGTCCCCCCATCTCCACCAATAAATCTCTCATAACCGTGCGTTTCTTTGGCTTCGGACGGCCGCGGTTTTCGCGTTACACCCTCAGACCCCGGTCGTAAAGTTGGAACCGTGAAACCAAATTCAAGCGGCGCAACACCGAGGCAACGTGCGTTTCGACGGTGCGTTCGCTGATACCGAGGCGCAATGCGATGCGTCGGTTCGAATAACCGCTTGCCAGAAGATCGGCAATTTCGGTTTCACGATTCGTGAGGACCTCGGGTTTACGGCCTCGTTTGTTGGCTTTGCGCAGCACGTCGCGGAGACGCTGGCCGTCGAATTCGTTCCCGATTTTGTGGAAGACGTCATGGGCCTTTTTCGGCTGCCCGGCGGCCTCAAGCGCCTGTGCCAACGCCGGAAGCATCGAATGGCGTTCGAACATACGCGCCGCGCTCGCCGCCAGAGCGCGCCCGCGCCGCACCTCCCGCCGGAGCAGCGCGATGTTCGCGTCGGTTAAAGCGAGGTACGCGGCCGCCACATCGTCACGTGGATTATCCGAACAGCATTCGAGGAGAAGTGCATGCGCGTCTTGCGCATGGCGATCGTCCGTGATGCGCGTCAACATTTCAATTGCCTCGTAAAGGAACGCTGCCGTTTGAACATGGCTGAAGGTGCGCACCAAAGCGGCTCGCGCGCCCCCGACATCACGTTGGCTAAGCAGATAGCGGGCGATCGCGGTGCCTGTGCGCGCAATATGCGCGGGCTCGGCGGATCGTTCCGCCAAAGCGAAAGCGGCATCTACTTCGTAGTGAACGGCCAGCTCGGGCCTCTTTCTCCAGCCCGCGAGGGTGAATGCGACCGGTGCGGCGAGCAAAGCGTTAATCGCCGGCTCGGCACCCAGATCGTGGTACTCCCGCAACAACACGTGCGCCCCGGCGAGATCGCCAAACGTAAGCAGCACGTTGCTCCGGTGAAGTAATGCGTATCCAAGCCATAAGGGCAGGTATTCAAGGCGCGCCGCTTCCAAGGCACGCTCGCCGGCTTCCCCTGCGAGGGACTTATCTCCCATCCGAGCAGCGTATGCCGCAAGCCCGCACCAGGTTTGAATGAAAACGGTGGTATTGTTGGCGGCGTCGGCATTTTCGCTTGCGAGGCGCAGGGCCATCAACGCCGGCTCATGTTTTCCGCGTGCGGCGCGAATCATCGCCCGTAACCATGCGTGTTGCACCTCGGCTGAGGAGTCGTCGGGCTCGCCGAGGGAATCCGCCCGCAGCATCAAGGCGCGCGCCTCTTCCGAGCGGTGCTGAAGAGCGCAATCCTCAGCCTTTACAACGAGCGCAATCTGATGGAACTTGCGTGATACAGGCGCCGCCGTTTCGATAGCGCGATCGACTTCGGCGGCGTACGCAATAGGTTCCACCATGCACGCGTGTTGGAGCGCGATTCTCAAATGCATAAACGCGACCGCTTCGAGGTTTTGCGCGAGGCGGTGTTCTTCGAGCGCCTGCGCGTACCAGTGCGCGGCGTCTTCGTTGCGGCAGATCATGTAGAGCGCGTATGCATATTTTTCGCATAACCGAGCGCGAGAACCGCAGCCGGGCTTCGCAAAATCAAGTGCTCTGCCATAGCAAACCGCAGCATCCCGCAGGGCGTATCTTTGCGCGGCGGCATCGCCCGCGCGCTCATTATATTCAACCGCACGCGTCCCATCGCCCGCGGCCCATGTGTGATACGCAAGCTCGGTTTCGCGGATCGAGGAATTTGTTGCCTCGAAGTATTGTATAATCCGTGCGTGCAGCGCGCGGCGGGCAGAGAGTGCAACTGCCTCGTACAAGGATTCTCGCGTGAGGGGATGAGCAAATTCGAAGACGGACTCACATCGGTGCGGGATGGCCTCGTCGATCGTCAAAGAACTGCTTTGCAACCGATATGCCCCGGTCGGATCGCGATCTCGCCAGTCTGCGGAGCGTGTCGCGAGATGTGGGACTCCGGGTGCAACTGCCCGCGCCGGGGTAATCCGGCGAATCGGCACGTTCGCGTGCACGAGAAGTCGCAGTCGCACCGCTCTCTCAAGACGCCCAACCGTGACATCTTCGACTTCATTTAAGAGTGTTGCAAGAACCCTTGGTTCGATAACACGCCCCGCTACCGCTGCGACCTGCAGTGCCGCCAAGTCGCCCGCGTCGAGCTGCTTCGTCCGGGAAAGTACGGTTGTCGCAAACGACGAGCTCGCAACGCTGCCTAGCCCGGCGGTGCGTTCCACCATGCTGCGCGCAATCTCTTCGGCAAAGAGCGGATTCCCTTGGGCAAGATCGATGATTTCCTGAACGTCGCGCTCGCTCAAGACCCCTTCGCCGAGCCGCCATCCGCGAATCAGCGCGCGCATTTCATGGAGCGTAAATGGTGCCAATTCGAAGTGTGCGGTGTGTTCGCGCAAAAGGCGAGCCAATAACGGCAAATTGTTGGACGAAGGCAAAAACGCGTCGGACCGAACCGTCATCACAAATGCAAGCGGAGCCGCTGAGGCTTCGCGCATGAGATATATGAGAAGTTCCAGTGAGGCGGCATCGCTCCAGTGCACGTCCTCGAGGGCGAGAAGCGTGGGCACACGAACGCGCCGCGTGATCTCGCGCGCCCAGCCGAGGAGTTCTCCGGTGCCCGGTGCCGTCGAATTACGGCCTAATTTGAGCCCAAGAGATTCTCCCAGGGGCTGCAGTACGTCCAAAGCCGGCGCGAAGGGTGCGTTGATCCATTCGTAACAGGCGCCGGAGAAGAACGGCGACCCCCGCCCGCACGCGCGGTTCGCAAACTCCGTAAGAAGTCGAGTCTTCCCGATACCCGGATCGCCGGAGATGAGCAGAGCGCCACAGCCGTTGGTCGCGGCTGATTCGAATTGCCTATCGAGTTCGTTGAGGGCTTCCTCGCGACCAACAAACGTCTCCGAGCGAATGGGATGCGATACGACCACCCTTGCGCCTTCGTATGGCCATGGTCCGCTCCTTCCGCTTTTCTACGTAGTTTACGGATGCTGCCCCGTGGCTCGCGGTGGTACCATCAGCCGAACCGTTTTCAGAAACGGCGGCATTTTGTCTTTTGCGTGCAATCGCCACCGCCGCCCGAACCATAAACAGAGGCTTTGATGCAACGAATCTTTCTCGCACTGTCGCTATTCGCGCTCGTTCTGGCACAGACCGTGGGTTTCGCGCCGCCCGCGACCGCACAAGTCACCCCGACCCCAACGCCCAACAACACGACTCAAGACCAGCGATCAGGAAACAACACGGCCGGCATCGTCGGCGGTCTATTGGTAACGCTCGGGCTGTACGAACTCTTTCGTCCGCATCATGCTCCCCGCCCGGCACCCACGTCCACAAGCGCCGCCGCAGCGCCAACGCCACCGACTACGCATACCTCGTGCGAAAAAGGCAGCGCCGGCTACGAGGCGATGAAGCGCGGTCTTTTGCCCCCAGACATGGAAACCGATCCAACCGATTCCAACAGCGCCTACGATTCGAAGACGGGGCAGAACGCGTTCTGGGACGACACGAAGTTGCAGTGGATCGACGGCAAAACGGGCCAGCCGATCGGCGCGCCCGGGGGGTCATGCGCACTATCCGAGAACCTCCGTGAACTGAACAACAAACTCGCCCGCAAAATCACGGAACTGCAGCAAAGCGAATCCGAGACAGCTTTGAATGGGGCCGAAATTGAAAGACTTTATCGAACGTTCGACGACCTTGAGCTAACGAAGATGCGCGCCGTTGACGGCTTACCAAAGCCCTACGATGAAATTTTCAAGCATTTTGAATGTATGAGCAAAGAGTTTAAGATCGGCCGCGATTTGCTTCGGAATACTGAAAAGAACCGCCTCGGGCATTCGCTTTCCGGAAAAAATCGGGGAGTGGAGATTCGCATACTAAAATACGCTAAGGCATGCAAGGACCGTCTCGAGCTTCTACTTCAAGCAGGTCCGTAAACTTTGCTCGTTTTGCAACGCGCGTTTTCCCACTTCGGTCGACGAAACGCGAGTGGCATCCTATCGCTTTATGGAGGAATATAATGCGAACACCAACCCTTTTTGCTAGCGCTCTCTTACTATGTGGCGCACTTCTCGGAACGCTGCAGGTATCAGCCGCGAAGCCCCGCGCGGTTCCGGGCGGCGCAAACCAGACCAATGCTGTTTCCGGTCGCATGAACGTGTGGGCGTTCAACGGCCAGGTCCGCGTGAAGATTACGCAAGTGGTCGATCCCCGGCTGCGGAGCTACGCCGAGAATCCTCCGGCGCAGGGTGAACACTACCTAGTCGTCCGGGGTATCATGAGCAACGGGACGAACGCGATCCTCCAAACGGGCGGTTTCACAGCATGGCTGACTGATGCCGACGGCATTACGATAGAGCAAACGTTCTATTGGGTCGGCGCTCCTCAGGTGGTTCTGAAGGACGGAAACGGGTATTGGCCGGCCGCGGGCGCAACGCGTTTACAGTTCCCCTTCCGGGTCCCTGAGAGCTTCCAACCCGCGACATTGCTGATGATTCCCAAAAACGTCGGGCACCGTGCATTTCGAATTCGATTAAACGCAGCCGTGTCGTACGTACCGTCGACCACCGCCTCCGGGGGCGGCGGAAACGCTGTCGTTCATTCAACCGGCAAACCGTGTTACGTTAACAGCGGCGCGTATGCGTCAATCGAGCCGTGTTTCGGGCCAGCTGGGACGCAGCTGGCAATACGACTTCTTCGCTCGATGCCGACTCCGCCCGCAAAGCTTCGGTTCGATCGCGCTTTAGTCAACGGCGTCTCGGGCGTGGTAGTTGCCCCGCGCCACGGAGCAATGGCCGGTTCCGGAAACAAGTACGTTCTTCAGGCGCCGGCGCAGTTATGCATGGGCCCCGGTTTCCCCAAGAAGTGGTTCGTTACGCTTATTGACGCGAAGGGTTCGCAGGAGGGCCGAATCGGAGAATTTACGGTAACGGGCTGTTGATGACACGCCGTCGGCGCCGCGGAGCATCTAGGTCCATTCTCAGTTGCTCGATTTTTCCTGCTGCTGGACAGGCAATCCGCACGATAAGTGGATGAGCTAGCCAAACGCCTGCGATCTGCACGCGCTATTCTCGTCCTGACGGGCGCGGGTATGAGCGCGGAAAGCGGTTTGCCGACTTTTCGCGGCGATGACGGCTACTGGCGAAACCACCGCGTCGAGGATCTCGCTTCGCCGCAAGGCTTCGCGCGCGATCCGCTGACCGTCTGGCGCTGGTACAACGAGCGCATTCAGCGCTGTCGCGGAGCAGAGCCGAACGCGGGACATTACGCGCTTGCGCAGCTTGAGGCGATGATTACGAACATGACGCTCGCAACGCAAAACGTCGACTCGCTGCACGCGCGGGCGGGCTCGAAAAACGTGCTCGAACTGCACGGCCACCTGCGCGAGGCGGGCTGCACCGGCTGCAACGCGACACTGCCGCTCGCGAACGGCCTTGACGAAAACCTTATCGACCACAGCTGTGGCGGCCGGTTTCGGCCGCAGGTCGTGTGGTTCGGGGAAGCGCTGCCGCGCGACGTTTGGGCGCGCGCGGAACATGCAGCCGCGCAGGCCGACGTTATATTGCTCGTTGGAACGTCGGCTCAAGTCTATCCGGCTGCGGCGCTCGCGCTGCAAAACGATCGCGCATTCATCGCGGAGATAAATCCTGGTGCGACCGGTTTGAGCGAGCGGTGCGATTGTGTAATCCGCGAAGGAGCGGCCGTCGCTTTGCACGCGATGATGAAAGCCCTGCGGCAAAAGGAATGACTGATATTTTGCCGTTACTGTCATCGTAGGGACATCATCTCATTCAGATTGGCGTTGTCCTATTATTGTTCGCCTCGCTGGAGGGCTTCGCCGTACCATATCTGCGCGTGCCGCGCCTTGGTTTGTCGGTGCACACGCTGAGTGTTATCGAGGCCCTTGTGGCCTTAGCGCTCGGACTGATATGGCCAATGCTGTCTTTGAATGGCGCGGCCTCAACCGTGGCGTTTTGGTTTTTCGTTTATTCCGCGTTCGCCACTTTGGTGTCATACGTTTTGGCGGCCGCCTGGGGAGCAGGCAACTCGACGATGCCGCTGGCAGCCGGACCGGCTCGCGGAACCCCATTTCAGGAGAACGTCATTAAGATCGTGCTCTATTCGGCCGCGCCCCCGTGCGTTGTTTCGCTGGCGCTCATCCTTTGGGGACTTCGCTAGGCTAGAACGTCACCGTCGCGTTATCGTTTGCGGTGCTGCAGTTGGCGACGCCGGGCGATATCGGCTGGCGCATTTTGAGCCGAAGCATCAGCGTCGTCGTTCCGGCGCCGGCGTCCGCCGAACGGTTGTAGACGTAGGTTGTTTTGAACGCCTGTCCCGGAGCGAGCGGCGGGATCGAACGCGTGTCGCGCTTGATATCGTTCTCGAAAATGTCGACGAATTGCAATACGTTAGAGGCTTGTTTCTTGTGGCCGCGATTCGTTACCGAGATCGAAATCATGTAGTGGTTGATGCCGCCATCCGCCGACATACCCGTTTGCACCGCCCGGACGGCCGGATCGGCGCCGTGGCATGCCAGCAGCAGCGGCAGTAAAACCACCGAAAGGACCCGCCCGCACCCTATCGTAAGCACCGTATTCATGGCGCGATCTCCTCATTTTCTGACGATTCTGTTGTGCGCGAGCGCCCTGGCAGCATGTTCGGGCGGCAACGGATCCTCGTCGCAAACGGCTTCGCCGCAGCCCAGCCCGACTGCTTCAGTGGTCGTTGCCGCCAGCCCGACGCTGGCCGGCACCCCGGCGCCTACGTCAACTCCGTCCGTCGCCATCAAACAGGTCTCGTTCACCGACATCGGCGGCGACTTCGGCCAGCAAGCCATTACCGACGAAGCCGCGCTCGGCATCCTCGATTCGACCACCGGCGCATTCAAACCGAACGCGCCAATTTCGCGAGCACAGTTCGTTCGCTGGCTTGTGAAGGCAAACAACGTTTATTTCAAGGACACGCCCGGCAAGCAGATCCGTCTGGCGAAAACAGGCCCGGCGCAGTTTGTCGACGTGCCGGTGAACAATCCGGACTTTGCGTACATTCAGGGCCTCGCAAACGCCGGTTACGTGATCGGCACCGACAAGACGCACTTCGCGCCGCACCGGATTCTGACGCGCGAAGAGCTCGTCGCCATCAAGGCGCCAGTCGACGAAGGCGGCGATATCAAAATGGACACCGGAATGGCTGAGTTCGACCTGCAAAAATACAGCGATGTCAAGAAGATAAACAAACACTACGTGGCGGCCGTCGCTGAGGACGGCACCGTCCGAACGACGCAAAATATCTCGCGAATCTGGGGTGCGCTGCGCGCCCTATCGCCGCAAAAGCCGATCACGCGCAGCGAAGCCGCGATCGCCATTTGGGAAAGCAATGGAGGCAGCGCCGCCGTGGCGATGGGCCGCACTGCTCCGCCGCCGCCGAAATAGGAGGAAACTAGCTTGAAAAATCCGTTGGACTCGTTGTGGGGCACGATCATCTGTGGCGTGATCCTGACCGCCATTCTTTATTGGATCGCTGCCACCATCGTTGGGCACGCCTCGGGAGTTGGTGCATAGATGGAATGGCATGAACCAATTCTCAAGTGGCTGCACGTGCTGGCCGGGATTATGTGGATCGGC
>Ga0102924_1005065_pt1 | contig 12950 bp, 11 predicted proteins | sample PaiPotPPM11metaG_FD_80116 | JGI IMG/M metagenome (GOLD analysis project Ga0102924, IMG submission 80116) | Iron sulfur acid spring bacterial and archeal communities from Banff, Canada, to study Microbial Dark Matter (Phase II) - Paint Pots PPM... ... | reverse complement strand
TGTCGCGCAGCATCCACCACACGCACATCCCTTTGCTGCGATAGAGTTCCTCGCTCGTCGTATTCACGAGGGAGTTGTTCACTTCACTTTCAGGCCGAGTCGCGCCAGATACTTCCAGTTCGCCGATCGATGATCGATGAACCCCGATGTAATCTAGCGCAGCCTGCCTGCCTTGCTGTTGTTCGAGGTAGAGAGCCTGCGCAAAATGGGCAAGGCCTTCATTGATCCACGGACGAAAAGAGAAAAATGAGGCGTGCGTCAGTTGATGGGCGGCAGCAAGACTGGCTAGCTTCGATCCGCTTCCGCCGAGAGGGGTGGCCAGGAACGCACCTGCCTCAAATGGAGATGCATTGGATTCCGGCAGATCGGCGGTTTGAGCTCTTTGTCGCGAGGGGCCGAACCACTCTGAGATGAGCGGAGCCACTTTCTCAGCCGCGTCGGCATAGGCCTCGGCAGCGGCGGCGTGGGTTGCGAGATTGAAGACTTGAATCGACGGACGATCGACCTCACCGTATGCGGCCAAAAAAAATGACGGAGCGCCTGCATCTACAAGAGTAAATTTGCAATCCGATTCGAGGACTTGCGCCGGGGCCGTTTCTTTAAGGGTGCTGTTGCAAGAGACTTCATCGAAAAGCAGCCTCAGTGCCAGGTCGTTGCTGTTCGATGGGACGTCGATCTTGACATGGACGGTCGATCCCGCCTCACGCGCCTTCCAGCGGGCCAGGACGTCGAACAAGCTACTGCCTTCCGAAAGATTCGCTACTTCAGTCGCAATTGGATACCAGGCGACATGGCCAATACCGCGCACGCCAGTGAAATCCGAGCCGATCTCGTCCCAGTCCGTACTTTTGGCCGATCCATCGGGCGCGCCAATACGCGTCAGGCGGGTGGCGTCGAGCACGACGACTCCTTCGTAGGCAATATCGAGTTCGACCGTTGAATGGGGCGCGATCGCTTGCGGCAAGGTCACAATCGCTTCTGACAAACTGCCGGTGTGATCGATGTCGGAGGCGTAAGGCTGGGTTACAAATTGGATCTTGTCTCCTGCTTTGATCGAGCGCCAATGGAGAGAAGACGAGATTTGAAGAACCGCAATCTTCTGCGGAGTGGCCGTGTCGTTACGCAGTGTGATGTTGCCGCGCACGCCGAGGCGATGCTGCCCGGGGTCGACCTGAACGTTGAGATCGTAGTTCGTGATGGAGAAGGCTTCGCGGTCCAGAGCGGAAGCATCCAGCACAGAGACACATAAGACGCATAGAAAAAAAGGCGTCTTCGGCCTGCACTGCTTTTTCAAAAACTTCATTCCTGGTTGGATGCGCTTTCTTTCGCCCGACGCTGGCGGACGATCTCATAAAGCACGACTGCGGCGGCGACCGAAACATTCAGCGACGGCACTTTGCCTAGCATTGGAATCGAAACCAGGAAATCGCATTTGCGCTTGACCAGATCATGCAGTCCTTTGCCTTCACTACCAAGGACGAGAGCGCAGTCCATGTTGTAGTCGAGCGCGTCGTAGGTCTGCTTGGCGCGCTCGTCGAGACCCACGGTCCACACATCGCTTTCTTTCAATTCCTCCACGGTGCGCGAAATGTTGGTCACCTTTGCGATCGGCAGATGTTCGCTGGCGCCGGCGGAGGACTTTGTCACTGTTCCCGTTACCGCCGCGGCCCGCCGCTCAGGAATAACCACGCCGTTTGCGCCGGCGGCATCCGCAGTACGCAGGATCGCTCCCAAGTTGTGAGGATCTTCAACGCCATCAAGGACGACGAGAAGCGAATACTGCGCGCGCTTGGCTGCAATCACGTCGGCGAGATCGTTGTATTGCTTGGCGGAGGTGACCGCGACGACTCCTTGATGTGCGGCGTTTCCAGCCATGCGGTCGAGTTCAGTGCGCTGCAAGTAGCGAACGGGGACGCCGATCTTTCGACAGTCTTCGATCAGGCGCTGCAGCCGGATATCGTGGCGCTCTTTCGCCATGCCGACCCACTCGAAGGCGCGTCCACGAGCCTTGAGCGCTTCGGTGACGGAATTGATGCCATAGATGTAGTGCATGAGGTATCAGTGTACCGCGATCATACGGTCATTCTGCGCAAAGGGCAGCGTCCTTCGCTTCGCTCAGGATGAAGGCCGGAGTGCGGCGACGATCTCGGACGGCTCCGGGCGCTCCGTGTAGTCCTCATTCGCCGAAGCGTAAAGGATTGTACCGTCGCGATCGAGGATATACGTGGCGGGAATCGGCAACTCCCAGCTTTCATCGCCGTTGACGAATGGCAAGTTCACGAAGGCTCGACGATAGACGGCTTCCTGTGTCTGCGGCACGCGATAGGTCAGCCGGAACTGGCGGGCGACGGTGTTGCCGGCATCTGAAAGCAGCGAGAAGCGCAGTTTGTGCTGATCGTGCATGAAGTACGACTGCTTCACGGTTTGCGGCGAAATGGCAACCAGCGTCGCCGCAGCTTGCTCGATCTGCGGCAGGATGAGGTTCATGGCCTCCATTTGTGCGACGCAGAAGGGGCACCAGCGGCCGCGAACGAAGCAGAGAATGAGATGTCCTTTGGCAAGCAGGTCGGAGGAAGAGACCGTCTTGCCATTGTGATCTGGCAGTTCGAAATGCGGTGCTTTCGTGCCGACCTGTAGGATTTTGGCCGCCAGGTGCCGAGCTTGCAATTCGGCGATAGCCTGTGCATGAATGACCTGCGTTTCGGCGGGAACATATTTTGCGATCAATGCCTTGCGCTCGGCATAGATTTCGCCCAGCGGCCGTGGGTCAACGTGTGCCGATGACTCTTCTAAAGAACGCCATTTCATTATGCACTCATCATGACATACCGGGCTTGGCGGGAAATTTCAGTCTTGCCCAGATTGCAGTCGAGCCGCCTGAGAGGTATAGTGCTTCGAGCTGGTTCGTTTATTTACGATTGCGTTCGTTTTCTTCCCCCGGAGGTTTCCCATGCTTCAATCGGCCTTGCGCGTATTTCTAGCCATCATTTGCGGCGTTGCGATTTTTCAAGCGCAGGAATCTCCTACCAAGCCGCGCACTCAGTATTTTCCCGACACTACCAACAACATCCATCTCGAGATGGTCTTCAACTACAACGTAACGGACATCAACACGGAAGTTGGCGTGGTCGACATGGTCTGGGCGTCGAATTATCCGAACGAGCCGGCGGGTGTTTACAACACGGTGTACATCCCCTACTCAGTTGATAACTTTACAAACACAGTGGCGTGGTACCAGCGGCATCATCCAGATTGGCTGGAATACCTGTGCGACCGGAAGACGCTCGCATTTGAGTTTGGGTCAACGAGCCTGGCGCCGATCGATTTCGCGAATCCCGAGGTGCAGGCCTATCAGTGGGCAAATTGGGTGGATGCTCCGCTGGCGCAAGGCTTTGCCGGAATCGCCGTCGATACGATGTCGGCCAGCAGCAATTGGGGACGGTGCGGGCACTACGATCTTTCGGGAAACTGGGTGCAGCAATATAACGGAAAGTTGAAAGACCCTGCCTATCAGCGCGACGAGTTGGAGTGGGAAGCCGCCACTTACCAGCATGTGCACAACTACTCAAAGACGGCGACAATGCAAGTCAATGTGTCTTACGAGTTCGGCTACTCGCCCACGGTGAACTTGCAGCTCATGACGACGACGGATCTGCTCTTCGACGAGCGCGGCTTCACCAACTACGGAAATCCGCCCGACGTTCCCGATCCGAAGCAATGGGCACAGATCTTGGACGTGCTGCAATCCGTGCAGAGCAAGGGGATCTGCTACATGACCAACGGCGAGGAATCCGGGCTCACGGCTGACATTCCACAGTCGGCGCGGCTTTGGGTCATCGCCAATTATTTGCTGGTGAAGAATAATTGCACCTACATGTATATGACCGGATTCACCTCAGGCGGTGGCCAGGATTACGGCTCGCTGATTACGTTTCCTGAATACTCGATTCCAATCGGACACGCGACGGGCCCGATGGAGAAGACTCAGGGCGTTTGGGGGCGCATGTATTCCGGAGGGCTGGCGCTGGTCAATCCACATTACGCGACGAAGACCGTCATGTTGCCTTCGGGATCGTACGTGGACGTGAATGGGAACTCGGTTGGACCGACGGTCACGATGGCGGGGCAAACAGGATTGGTGCTGCTGGCCGCACAGTAGCGACCGGCGCTCGTGACCGCACTAGCTTCGCGTCCCGATAGTATCTATGAGAATGTCACCCTGATCTCTGTCTCGCATCATCGAGATTTCAGGCTCTGCGGGATTGACGCGCACAAGAAAGCGGCTGCCTTTCGCGAATCGTCTCATAAACCCAGAACCTACTCCACCGAACGAGGGCTCTTCATGCAGACCTGTATATAGCTCGCCTTGGAAACGATAGGTGTACGGAACCTCTACCGTATAACCAGCGAACGCTCCATAGGATCCCGCTGGATCCGCAGTGGCAATTGCTTCCGCTCTCGGCCATTTCGCACTGCGAATAGCACTGAGCCAAGCCCAGGAAAACCGGAAAAGGCAGATCGCCAAACGAGTCAATCCCCACATAGTCGGATCCTACATTAGGAGAATAACTGGCAACTGACCACAGTTCCTACATTCCCGGCATCTTCATCCCCGCCAGGCGCCGCGCGAAACTCGGCTTGCCCATTTGCTTGAACATCTTTTTCATCTGGGCGTACTGGCGGAGAAGATTATTCACTTCCTGCACGCTGGTTCCTGAGCCGCGAGCGATGCGTTTCCGCCGACTGCCGTTGATGACTTCGTGGTGGTTGCGCTCGTGCGAGGTCATCGAGTTGATGATGGCCTCGACGCGGTTGATCTGCTTTTCGTCAACGCTGTCGGCGGCCTTCTGCAGGCCGGAAAATGGGCCGATGCTCGGAAGCATACCCATCAGGCTCTTCATCGATCCCATCTTTTTGACCTGGCGCAACTGGTCACGGAAGTCTTCCAGCGAGAAGCCGTCGCCTGTCAGCGCCTTCGTCGCCATCTCCTGGGCTTTTTTCTTGTCGATTTGCTGCTCGGCGCGCTCTATCAGCGAGAGAATGTCTCCCATCCCGAGAATGCGCGAGACGATGCGGTCGGGATGAAACGGCTCAAGCGCGTCGTACTTCTCGCCGACGCCAATGAACTTGATGGGCTGGCCAGTAACTTGACGGATCGAAAGCGCTGCGCCGCCTCGAGCGTCGCCGTCCATCTTCGTCAATATGACGCCGGTCAGGGAAAGCTTCTTGTGGAACTCTTCGGCCGAGCGGACGGCGTCTTGTCCAGTCATGGCGTCGGCCACGAATAAAATCTCCGACGGATTCAACAGCTTCTTCAGCGACTGCATTTCGTCCATCAGATCGTCGTCGATGTGCAGGCGGCCTGCGGTGTCGACGATCAGGACGTCGCATCCGGAGACGATGGCTTCGCGGCGCGCTTCCTTCACCAGGCGCTCCACTGCTTGCGTAAGCTCGGTCGCGGTGTTGGCCTCGCCGACCTGACCTTCGTAGATATGACTCTTGACCGCCTGCGCCACAATCTTCAGTTGCTCGCGCGCGGCGGGACGGTAGACGTCGACGGATACAAGCAGCGGACGATGTCCGCCTTGCTTGAACCAATTGGCCAGCTTGCCCGACGTTGTAGTTTTGCCGGACCCTTGCAGTCCGGCCATGAGAACGACCGTGGGTGGCTGCGAGGCGAACTTCACTCGCGCAGTATCTTTACCCAAGACCTCCACGAGTTCGTCGCGCAGAATCTTGATGACCTGCTCTCCGGGCGACAGCGCGGTCATCACTTCCTGACCAACAGCTTTGGCGCGGATGTGGTCGATGAGTTCCTTGACGACCTTGAAGTTGACGTCGGCCTCGAGCAGCGCGAGCCGGATTTCACGGAGCGCCTCGTCAATGTTCTCCTCGGTCAGCTTGGCTTGGCCGCGGAGGGACTTGAAGGCGCGTTGTAGTTTTTCCTGAAGATTCTCAAACATGGGTGTGTTTATTTTAGCAGTGAGCGGGCTTCGAGCTCTGAGTACAGTTATCGGGGTCAGGGATACTGGTTATCGTACCTTGGGCCGCACCATCTCAAATCGCTGCGTGGTCCGCGTGTACTGGATGCCGCCCATGCGGCCGATCAGGTCAAGTGAGTTGCGATCGAGTTTACCCTCTTTGATGTGGGAGTCGTCCACGTGGATCGAAACGATCCGGCCGATGACCAGACTGCTGCTCTGCGAGGACGGGGAAAAATCGAGAACCTGATAGACCTTGCATTCAAAGCTCACTGGAGATGCTGCTACTCGCGGGACCTTTACCACTTGCGAGGGTGCCGATGGGATCTTCGCGATTTCGAATTCGTTAACGGCGGCGTCGTACTCGCCGCTGGTCTGGTTCATCGCTTCGGCCAGATCGAATGTGACGATGTTGACCACAAATTCCTTCGTTTCGCGCACATTCCGCAAAGTACCTTTGGGCTCTCCGTGCGCTGATCCGGACTGGTTTGTCGCGCGCAACCCGGGAGCAAACGCAAGCAGCGGGGGCTCGATGCAGACGCAATTAAAGAACGAAAAAGGAGCGAGGTTCGGCTGTCCGGACGCGCTCAGCGTGGAGACCCACGCGATCGGCCGGGGCGCGACTGAATTGAGGATCAGGCCATAGAGCTCACTGTGTGAAAGATCCGGCGGGTTGATGTTCATTCTTCCGAGTATATCTTCGGGTTGCCGTGCGAAGTTCCGCCCACGCTAAAGGATACATTTTCACCGGAGACAGAGCATATGATTTCAGCAGAGATGATCTCCGCGCCTGCATTGAAAAAGTCGACCCATCGCGCCGTGGCGCCCGCATGGCACACGACTGTAATCCTTGTCGTTCTGCTGGGATTTTCGGCACTGGGAGCTGTTGCCGGGAATCGCCTTTCCAATGGCCCGCTTCCTCGAATCGCCCAGTACATGCTGGTCATTGTCATGGAATGGGTTCTCGTAGGATTCATCTGGAGTAGCATGGGCCGTCGCGGCGTCCGCATGGCCGATCTCATTGGCGGCCGTTGGGCAAGGCCGCTGGATGTTTTTCGCGATCTCGGAATAGGGATCGCATTTATCATCGTCGGCGGCGGCGCCTTGCAGGGGCTTGGTTATCTGATGAAGGCCGCGCCCAACCATGTGCTCCGCAGTATTCTCCCGAAAAATGGCACCGAAATCGCTCTCTGGATGGTTATGTCAATGACAGCCGGGTTCTGCGAAGAACTGGTTTTTCGCGGATATCTGACGAGGCAGTTCGCGGCGCTGACCCAGTCGGCCGCGGCCGGGATCGTGCTGCAAGGCATCGTTTTCGGTGCCGCTCACGGATATCAGGGCTGGAAGCTGATGCTCATCATTACGATCTACGGCACCATGTTTGGCCTGCTTGCCCACTGGCTCCGGAGCCTGCGCCCCGGCATGATCGCTCACTTCCTGCAGGATGGTGTGGGGGGAATTCTTGGCCGCTACATCGCGCGATGAACGAAGACTTCTTTTGCGGCGATCACCGTATTGCTGTGGATCGTGACCGTGTCCTCAACGTTCAGGGCATAGCCGCCGGCATACGTCACCATCACTGGAATGTTGCGCGCGTGGGCGACGCGGAAGACCAACTCATCGCGCCTCTTCAGTCCGTCGATTGATAGGTCGAGGCCGCCAAGCTGATCTTCGCGGTAGGGATCGCCGCCGGCGATGTAGCACAACAGGTCGGGCTCAAACTGACGCAGGCCGGAACTGAGGGCATTGTCGAGCCAGGCAAGATAGTCTTCGTCGCCGGTGCCATCCGGGAGATCGACGTCGATCGAGGAAGGGGGCTTCCACAGTGGATAGTTATTGTGCTGGTGCAGGGAGATGGTGAAGACGTCGCCGGCATGGGCTCCGCGCATCTTGCCGCGAGGGGCGTTGGCCGGCTGCTCGATGGTAGATGGCGACGAGGACGGCAGCAGGGCGCTGGCGGTGCGCGTCCCTGCGAAGATCGCAGCCGTACCGTTCCCCTGATGAACGTCGCAATCGACGGTCATAGCAGTGCGGATTTTGTCATCGCGCTGCAGGCGACGGATGGCGACCGCGACGTCGTGGATCATGCAGAAACCTTCGCCGTGATCAGGGAACGCGTGGTGGAATCCACCGCCGATGCTGATCGCAACTCCGTCGGTGAGGCTTTGGCGCGCAGCGAGGATCGAACCTCCGGCGGCCAGCCAGAAGGCTTCTGCGAGTTCGCGCGAGTAGGGAATCTCCATCTCCATGGCTTCGCGCGGACTGAGTGTGCCCGTCTTCAGCTTCTGCACGTACTCGGGCTTGTGGACGAGCAGGATGTCCTGATCGGTGGCGGGTTGAGGTTCGATAAAATCTGACGGTTCCGCGACTCCAGTTGAGATCAGCCGATCGCGGACGCGGCGGTATTTTTCAGCGGGAAAAACATGATCACCGATGGGCAGGTAGTAGGCGTCGCTATAAATCAGCTTGAAAGGGAGCATGGAGAGCTATACATCATACGCTCAACACCATGTCATCCTGAACTGCGGCGAAGCCGGAGTGAGGGACCTTACGAAGGCGGACAGATGCCCGGCAGTGGCTGGGATGCAGAGCTGCAGGCGGGAACAGGCCGATCGACTGCACAGCCGACAGACACGCTTCGTACCGTCCTCGGAGAGCTCGCGCCGCCCTCAGGATGACCAGACTATAAGGCGACGGAGCGAGGTTTAACGCTTCTTCGGGAGCTGTGTGGTTGGCGCTACCATTTGCCTGCGAACTGGAACAATTGCACCCCTTGATGGATCGGCGGCGGCATTCGCACGCGTCAGCACTTCTTTCTGGATGTACTGCACGAATTCCTGGATCTGCCGCTGCATCTCTTCCATGCGTTCGCGCATTTGCAGAATGATGGCCATTCCAGCAATGTTCACGCCCAAGTCGCGGGCCAGGTTCAGAATGAACTCAAGACGCTGCAGATCTTCATCCGTGTAGAGTCGAGTGTTGCCCTCGGTGCGCGATGGTTTGAGTAAGCCCTCGCGCTCGTACAAGCGCAACGTCTGGGGATGGATGCCATACATTTCGGCGACCGCCGAGATCATGTAGGCGCCTTTCGATTTACGTTTGGTCACCAGGTCCCTTCGGTTTGCTCAGGAATCTCGCTTCGCTCATGCTTCAAAACAGTTTGGTATAGATCCTTCGCCCCGATTCTAGAGCAAGCGTCAGTTTTCTTCCTAGTTCCCTGCCGAGTTCCTTTGGATAAAAAGGCCGCCAAACCTGCCCTAGCGACTGGCATCGAATCTTCGGAGGTAATAATGGACGGGAATAATCCGATCAGCGTAGTGGAACATCTGATTGAGCGTTGCAAAGACGGGCAGAAGGGCTTTCACGAAGCAGCCGATAAGGTAAAAAGCCCTGATTTGAAGAGCTTTTTCAACCAGGTGAGCACCGAACGCGCCGGGTTCGCGCAGGAACTTCAGGCCGAACTCGCGACCTTGGGCAAGCCGGAGAAGAAAGTTTCCGGATCGGTGGAGGGTGCACTGCACCGCGCCTGGGTCGACACAAAGGTGGCTTTGGGCGGGGACGATCATACCGTCCTGGACTGGCTGGAGCATGGCGAAGACATCGCCAAAGACGCTTATCACAAGGCTTTGAGCGGCAACCTTCCTCCCAGCCTGCGGGAGATCGTAAGGCGCCAGGCCGACAGCGTTCAGCACGTCCACGACAGAGTGAAGTCGCTGCGGGATGCGAGCAAAGCCGCGTAGTTCACGGATTGCGCAGCTAGGACAAGGAGAGGACCGGCAACCACCGGTCCTCAAGTTTTTGGGTTGAAAAAAAACGGGCCGCGGATCCTCGCGGGGTCTCAACGGAAACTCGTCCGCGATCCGCGGAATCCGTGGCCTGATTTTTATGCTACGGGTTGTGGCTTTTGCTCTGGTTGAGCCGCCCAGCCCGACGGTTTCAGGGCGTGATTTACGAAGTAGGCGACGACGCCGGCGCCCATCAGGATCATGCCGAAGGCGAAGGAACTCATCCCCAGGATAGATTCGTGCTCGCTGCGGATGACCGAGAAGGCCAGGAGCATGATTGGCGGGATGCCGATTGCTATGGCTCCCGGCAGCCCTCCAGGTACTTTGAACGGGCGTTTTAGATTCGGCTCGCGGAAGCGCAACACGATCAGCGCGATGAACTCCAGAGCCAGACTGCCGCCATACAGAAGGATGTCGATCGTCACCAGGCGAGCGAAGCCGAGGCCGAGGCACAAGGCCCAGCCGATCGCCAATGCGACGATTGCGACCCATGGGGCTTTCGATTTCGGATGCAGTTTGCCGAAGGCCTTCGGCAACATGCCATCCTGAGCCATGGCCAGGGGCAAACGCGAATAGCTCATGACCAAAGCATTGAACATGCCGAAGCCGCTGATCATGCCGCCGACAACGACGCCAATGCGGAGCAGCGGGCCACCGACCAAGCCCGCAATGTCTGCCCAAGATCCGGTTTCCCACGCGGTCGACTTGAGACCGGTCATCCACATCGCGGCAAACGGCAGTACGTAGCTGACGGCCACGATGCAGACGGCTACGAGCATCGCGCGCGGATAGGTCCGCTGCGGACGCTCGACTTCGGTGGCAATGGTCGAGGCGTTGTCCCACCCCATGTAGTTCCACATGCAGATGAGAAGCCCACCGAGAATGTCTACGGTAGACGTTGTCGGCTTGGTCACGGCATTGGCCAGAGCGCCGAGCTTAAACGGAGCGAGGATTACAACCGCCGCGAAGGGCGCCGAGAGAGCAATGAAGAGCCAGAGCGAGGTCAGGGAGACGACTTTGACTCCGGCGATGTTGAGCAGCGCGCAAGCGACCACGACGAATAATGCAACCCACCATCCGCGATTGTTTTCCTGGAAGTACGGGAACATGCGGGTCAGGTAGGCCACGAACAGCGTCGGATAGATCGCCATGTCGAAAATGGACGCAACCAGCGAGAGCCAGGCTTCCTGGAATCCCCAGAAGTTGCCCATGGCGCGGCGCACACAGGCGTAGTATCCGCCTTCGTAAGGGAGCGCGCTCGAAAGCTCGCCGATCATAAATGCGGTCGGCAGGCTCCAGAGGAGCGGCGTAATGAGCAGAATGAGGATCGCGCGTCCGTATCCGGCGCCGTGCACGATGTCTTCGGTGCCATAGGTTCCGCCCGACACCATGAAGAAGGTGGCGGCGACCAGGGGCCAAAGCGTGAGGCGAACGAATTTCTTCCGGTTGGGGACAGCGGAGAGGGGATGGGAAGTTTGGAGTTCTTGCCGGCTAGCTGTTGCCAATTTCTATGTCTGCCTCCTCAAGCGACTCACTCTCACCACCGCGTCTCCCTTGAGTCTTCTGCATGTTCGAAGAAGACTTTCTGCGCGGCTCCCGGGTTTGATGCGTTTTCCCGAGCATTCGGCGAAGTTAGTTCGCATTTGTGAGATTACGGGAAATTTCCACAGATGCAAGATTTTTTTGAAATTTTTCTGCAAATTCTTGTAAGCGGGAGGAGTGGTACGGAGGTAACGCCAATTGCATTCACCAAAGAGGACACAGAGGACCACAGAGGACTTCTTACTTCTCCCAGTCTCGGCGATCTACCATGCGTTTGATCCCGTCTCTGAGATGCAGGACATTGAAATTGATCAGTAGGCCTACAGGGATTCCGCTTAGGCGCATATACGACAAGAGCTGCGCTTCGTGAATCGGGTGAATTGCCTCCAGCGCCTTCACTTCGACCACCGCGCGCCGCCCTACTACCGGGTCGATCCGATATCCGACTTCGAGTTTCTGGCCTTCGTGGATGACAGGCAGGGCTACTTGCGCTGCTGCTTCAAAGCCGCGGCTTCTCAGTTCATGAGCGAAGTAGGCTTGGTAGGCGCTCTCGAGCAGACCTGGACCGAGCACGGAGTGCACATTTATGGCGGCATTCACCACAGCACCTGTGATGTCGTTTACGCGAAGCGGACGAGCAGGCATCGAACAGGCAGCCATTTTTACTGCATATCACGAAGCCCCTGTGTTCCTCTGTGACCTCTGTGGTGAAAACTCTATTGCAGTTTCATTCCGGGAAGAAGACATTCACCACAGGGGAGCACAGGGGCACACAGGAGTCGGCTACACCTTCGCCCAGAGTTCGGCGCGGGGGTCTTCAGGATTGAGCTTAGCCAGTTCGCGCAGCAGTTCTTTGGTGCGTTCGTCCCGGGGCATAGGAACGGTGACCGTGATTTCTACGATCTCGTCGCCTCTTACGCCTTCTCTTGTCGCTGACGGCACGCCCTTCTCTCTTAGGCGGAGTTTCTGACCCGATTGCGTGCCTGGCGGAATCTTTAGGAGCGCGCGGCCGTCGATGGTTGGCACTTCGATCTTCGCCCCGAGCGCGGCTTCGGTGGCGCTCACCGGGACCGACAGAGAGATATCGTCCCCTTCGCGCCGGAAGACAGGGTGGTCGTCGGTGCGGATAATGGCGTAGAGATCGCCGGGTACGCCGCCGTGGGCTCCGGCGTTGCCTCTGCCTGGCAGGCGAATGCGTTGGCCATCGCGGGTTCCCGCCTTGATGCGGACTTCGAGCGGTTCCGTATTCGTGACCGTGCCTTCACCATGGCAGGTGGGGCAAGTCGTCAGGTTCTTGCCAGTTCCGTGGCAGCGCGGACACTGCACGTTGAACTTCATGCGGCCGCCCGTCTGGGTGATCTGACCGGTACCGTTGCATTCGGGACATTTCCCTGGAGCCTCCAGCGCGCCCTGCCCGTGACATTGAGGGCACACATCCTGCCGTGTGATGTTCAGCCGCATAACACCGCCACGGATGGCGGTCCAGAAAGGAACGTTGACTTGATATTCGAGGTCGGATCCGGGCTCGGGACCTTCTTCGGCCTGAGTCGCCCCACGACCGCCTCCGAAAATGGATCCGAAGATGTCGCGGAAGCCGCCCGCGCCTCCGGAATTTTTCTGCCCACGACCGGCATTGTTGATC
>Ga0102924_1005062_pt1 | contig 12954 bp, 13 predicted proteins | sample PaiPotPPM11metaG_FD_80116 | JGI IMG/M metagenome (GOLD analysis project Ga0102924, IMG submission 80116) | Iron sulfur acid spring bacterial and archeal communities from Banff, Canada, to study Microbial Dark Matter (Phase II) - Paint Pots PPM... ... | reverse complement strand
TACCTGATCTATCCGCACAAGCCTCTGGTCGGCTACCTGGCCCAGACGCACCGCGTCCTGGGCGAGTACTGCGTGACCTTTCCCGACGAGACGCGCCCCTACGGGAGCGCCCGCCTGCCCGACTCTGACGACGTCCTGGCCAAGTGGATGGCTCTCACCGGCGACGAGCGGCGCCTGATCGCCACCGCCAACATGCACCTGCCCGGGCGCCAGCTCGACCCCGACCAGGTCAAGCGCGACCTCTGGCGCCTTTCGCAGTGGGAACGCCGGCGGCTGCGCGGGGCCGGTGAGCGCGCCGCGGCCGGCCGCGACGCCGGGTAACGGGCCAGACCTCGCCGGGGGCTCCGGCGGGCGCCCTGTACAGTCCTCGCCGCCATGGCCCAGTTGGATCCAAAGCATCGCAGCCGAGCCCTCACCGAGGGTCCCGAGCGAGCCGCTGCCCGCGCCTACCTGAAGGGCATCGGCTACGACGAGGAGGCGCTGGGCAAGCCGCTCATCGCAGTGGCCAACACGTGGATCGAGACGATGCCCTGCAACTTCCATCTGCGCGCACTCGCCGTCCGGGTCAAGGAGGGCATCCGCGAAGCCGGCGGCACGCCGATGGAGCTGAACACGATCGCCATCTCCGACGGGATCACGATGGGCACCGAGGGCATGCGGGCATCGCTGCCCAGTCGCGAGGTCATCGCCGACTCCATCGAGCTCGTGTGCGACGCCCACCGCTTCGACGCCGTCATCGCCATCAGCGGCTGCGACAAGACGATCCCCGGCACCGTGATGGCGCTCTGCCGTCTGAACCTGCCCAGCCTGATGCTGTACGGCGGCTCGATCATGCCCGGGTGCTTCCACGGCGAGCGGGTGACGATCCAGGACGTCTTCGAAGCGGTCGGCGCCCACGCCGCGGGGACGATCACCGATGAGGAGCTGGCCGAGCTGGAGTCGGTGGCCTCGCCCGGAGCCGGTGCCTGCGGCGGTCAATTCACCGCCAACACGATGGCGATGGCCTTCGAGGTCCTGGGGATCTCACCGGCCGGATTCTCGATGGTGCCAGCGACTCACCCGCGCAAGTCCGAGGTGGCCGCCCAGGCCGGCCGCCTGGTCATGGAGGTGCTGGCTCGGGGGCAGCGGCCCCGCGACATCATCACCCGCCAGAGCCTCGAGAACGCGATCGCGGCCATCGCCTGCAGCGGCGGTTCGACCAACGGCGTCCTTCACCTTCTCGCCGTGGCCCAGGAGATCGGGGTCGAGCTGTCGATCGACGACTTCGACGCCATCAGCGAGCGTACGCCCCTGCTCTGCGACCTCAAGCCCGGTGGCCGGTACGTGGCGCCTGACCTGTACGAGGCCGGCGGCGTACCGCTCCTCCTCAGGCGGCTGGCCGACGCCGGCTTGCTCCATGGGGACGCGCCGACAGTCGACGGCCGCACGGTCGCCGACATTGCCCGGCAGGCCCAGGAGACCGAGGGCCAGCGGGTGGTGCGCCCGCTCGAGGATCCGATCGAGCCCACCGGAGGCCTGGCCATCCTCAAGGGCAACCTCGCCCCCGAAGGCTGCGTCGTCAAGCTCGCCGGCCACGAGCGCCGCCGCCACACCGGGCCGGCGCGCGTGTTCGAGTCCGAGGAGCACGCCATGGCCGCCGTGCGCCAACGGGCGATCCAGGCCGGGGACGTCGTCGTGATCCGCAACGAGGGACCGGCCGGCGGCCCGGGCATGCGCGAGATGCTCGCCGTCACGGCGGCGCTCGTGGGGGAGGGCCTGGGAGAGGAGGTGGCCCTCATAACCGACGGCCGGTTCTCCGGCGCCACGCACGGGCTGATGGCGGGTCACATCGCCCCCGAGGCGGTCCGCGGAGGGCCCATCGGGCTCGTGCGCGCCGGCGACGAGATCACCCTCGACGTCGACGCCCGGCGCCTCGACGTCGCGCTCTCGGAGGCCGAGGTGGCCGAGCGCGCCCGCGCCTACCGGCCGCCCGAGAAGCCCGACCCCGGCCCGGCTCTCTCCAAATACGCGCGTCTGGTTTCGAGCGCGTCGCTCGGCGCCGTGACCGTCTGAGCCCGCCTTGACCTTCCAGGCCCGCCGCCGGGCGCCTGCGAGAATCGGCGCATGCCCGGAGCCGACCTGCGCCGCCAGTCGCAAGACGACCTGCGCGATCACCTGCCGGGCCTGGAGCCCGAGCGCGAGGTCACCGATTGGGGTCGCTCGGAGCGGGCCGCTCGCGCGCTGGACCGGGCGCTGCTCGAGTTCCTTTACAGCCGGTGGTTCCGGGTCCAGGTCGCCGGGGTCGAGAACGTGCCGGCCACCGGCGGCGCCCTGCTCGTCAGCGACGGGACCGGCTCGCTCGTCTACGACGCGGCCATGATCGCGCGCGCGGTGACGCGCGAGCATCCGCGCGGGCGGGCCGTGCACCTGGCCACCGATCGCCACTTCAGCGGGGTCCCGGGCCTCGGGATGCTGATGGCCAAGCTCGGAGCGGTCAGCGCCCATCCCGAGAACCTTCACCGGCTGCTCTGGGACGAGGGCGAGCTGGTGCTGCTGTTCGCCGCGGAGGCCTCTGCGTTCAGGGACGCAGCCGCGCGGGCGCAGGCGCCCGTCATCGCGGTCGAGGTCCGGCGTGGCCCACCGATCCTGCCTATGGCCGGGCGCCTCCCGCCGCGGTGGTTTGCACCCCCCGCGCCAACCACGATCACCTTCGCCGCGCCGGTCGAGCCCGGGCGCTTGCCCGCCGGCAGCTAGCGCGGCGGGTAGGGGAGTCAGCCGGATGCGCGTGCTCATCACCCGTGGCTCGAGCGCCACGGCCCGGCGTCTGGCTGAGCTGCTCGAGGGCCGGTCCGGGGTCGAGGCGGTGCTCACCGTCCGCGAGGACGAGCCCGAGGCGCTGGCGCAGATCATCCGGGGGGCGCAGGTGGACACGGTGGTCGAGATGCGCCCTCGCGCCGATGCCGTGGCCGGCTGCGAGAGCGCAGGGGTGCGCAAGCTCGTGCTCAAGTCATCGGCCCACTACTACGGCTTCGAGCGCGACGCACCGGCCTTCCTGACCGAGGCGACGATCCGCCGGCGGCCTCCGGCTGGGGCCCTCGAACGCAGCGTGCTGGCCGCGGAGTCAGCCGCCGAGCGGCTGGCCGTCCGCAACCCGGGGTGCCGGGTGGCCATTCTGCGCTTCGCCGACGAGATCGGAACCGGCGAGGGGTCCCATCAGGTGCTCTTGCGGCTTCCGTTCGTGCCCTGCATCCTCGGTTTCGACCCCCGCTGGCAGCTCATCCATGCCCACGATGTGGCCGGCGCGCTGGCTCATGCCGTCCTGCGCGACCTGCCCGGTGTCTACAACGTGGCGGCCGACGGGGTGCTCTCGCTCTCCGAGGTCGCCTCGTTGCTGGGTAAGCCGATGCTGCCCGTGCTGCCACCGCTCGGTACCGGCCTTGCCGTGGGGCAGCTGGCCCGGCTGGGCATCCCCGCGCCCGTGGAGCTGGTGGGCCAGCTGCGCTTCGGCCGCGGGCTCGACAACCGACGACTCAAGGCAAGCGGATACCTCTACAGATACACCAGTCGTGAAACGGTCATCAAGCTGGCCGAGGAGCATCGCCTGCGAGTCCTTCTCGAACCGCCTCGTCAGCCGCCTGGAAGCTGAGGCCCTGCGTCCCGCTGCCCTGCAACTGGCGTTGCAGCCCGGGCGCCCGGCCCTCTGGAGTTTGGACTGGCAGAGGGGCACGGTAGGCTCTAGCCCGATCTCAAGTGGCGCTCACACAGTCACGCCCGTATTCCTCGCGTAGCCGGTACCGGCGCCCTGGACCGCTGGGTCCTCGCCGGTCACGGGCCAGATACCTGATCGGCGCCATCGTGCTGCTCGCCGCCGGCCTGGTCGCGGCGGCCGCGCTCGCCCTGGTCTCGGCTCGCGCCAGCCTCACGCCGGACTCGCAGGCGCTGGCCAGGATCGGGCTGCCGCTCGGCGGCGGCCGGGTTCAGAGCCTCGTCGTGGTGAGCGGTCCCCACAGCACGCGGGTGCCAGTGGTGCTGCGGGGTGCGAGGATCTGGCCGCGGGGCACCGTCGCCGCGGGTCAGCGCGTGAGCATCGACGTGGTCCTCAGGCGGCCGGGCTGGATCTCCTGGCTGGCCGGCTCGACAGAGCGGCTGCACCTGTCGGTCCTCGCGCCCTCGAGTCACCTGGCCGAGGACTACGTCACCCTGGCTGCGGCGGCTCCCCTGACGCTGTACTTCAGTCACCCGGTGCGTATCGTCGCCTACGGCCCGACCGCGGCCAGTCTCACCCGCCATCGTCTCCCCAGGCCGGCGTCGGATCTCACCATTCCGCGTACGACGCCCGCCGGGTCGATGTGGGTCTCAGCGGTGCCGCGCAGCTGGGAGACGGCGCGGGCGCAGCCGGTCAGCTGGTTCCCCGCGGGGGCCGCCACGGCCGCCGTCGCGACCCCCGCGCCCGGCAGCGTGATCGGCCCGACGACGCCGATCCGGCTCTCTTTCGCCAAGCCGGTGGCTCAGGCGCTGGGGAGCTCGATGCCGCCGGTCTCGCCGGTCACCGCCGGCGTCTGGCGTGTCCTGGACAGCCACACCATCGTCTTCGCGCCCACCGGGTACGGGTACGGGCTGGGTGCCAACGTGACGGTCGGGCTTCCCGCGGGCGTGCAGCTCGTGGGCGGTCACTCCAACGGCCGGTCTGACAACGGCACCTGGACGGTCCCGGCCGGCTCCACCCTGCGCCTGCAGCAGCTGCTGGCCATGCTCGGATACCTGCCTCTGCGCTTCACCTACTCCGGAGCGCGTCCGGCTGCGAGCCTGACGGCCGAGGAGTCGGCCGCGCTGCACCCGCCTGCGGGCACCTTCGCCTGGCGCTACGGAAACGTTCCGGCTGCGCTGCGCTCGATGTGGCAGCCGGAGGCGGCGGGCGTCATGACCCGGGGTGCGGTGATGGCTTTCGAGAACGACCAGGGCCTGACCGCCGACGGGGTGGCCGGGCCGCAGGTGTGGCGATCCCTGATCGGCGCGGCGCTGGCCGGACGGGGATCGACCTTCGGCTACACGTTCGTGACGGTCGACAAGGCCTCCCAGCATCTGACGCTGTGGCACAGCGGCCATTCGATCCTGACCACCCTCGTGAACACGGGCATCGCCCAAGCCCCGACCGTCAGCGGGACGTTCCCCGTCTACGAGCACATCCGCAGTGGCACGATGAGCGGCACCAATCCCGACGGCAGTCACTACAACGACCCCGGAATCCAGTACATCAGCTATTTCAACGGCGGTGACGCCCTGCACGCGTTCACGCGTGCGCAGTACGGCTTTCCGCAGAGCCTTGGGTGCGTGGAGATGGCGCTCGGACCGGCCGGACAGGTCTGGCCGTACACCCCGATCGGCACCCTCGTCCACGTCGCGTAGCGGCAGGCATGGTCGCGCTGGCGGCGAATAGCGATCAGGCGATGTGCTCGTCGTACTGGATCGGAGCGCTCGAGGCTCTCGAGGCGGACCTCACGCGGCGGGCCACGTCGGCTGCCACCCATCGCGCCTATCTGAGCGACGCCAGGCAGTTCGCCCGCTGGGCCACCCGCAGAGATCTGGCGCCGTCGGAGGTGGGCGTCCGGGATCTGCGCAGATATCTGGCCGCGTTGGCAGACAAGGGCGAGGCCAGCTCGACCGTGGCGCGGAAGCTCGCGGCCCTGCGGGCGCTGCTGCGCGTCCAGATCGAGCTCGGCCACCGCAGCGAGAACCCGGCCGATCTGCTCCGTTCGCCCAAGCGCCCACAGAGGCTGCCGCGCGTGCTCCGGCCAGCCGACGTCGAGGCCCTGCTCGACCGCATTCCGGCGGGAAGCCCACTCGAGCTGCGAGACCGGGCCATGTTCGAGCTGGCTTATGCCTGCGGCCTGCGTGCAGCCGAGCTCGTCTCCTTGGACATCGACTCGGTCGACTTCGACTCCGAGGCCGTCCGGGTCGAGGGTAAGGGCGAGCGGACCCGCATCGTGCCTGTCGGCGAGCACGCGCTGCGCGAGCTCGACCGCTATCTCCGACAGGCTCGGCCCGCGCTGGAGCGAGGCACGACCCGTGCTCTGCTCCTGTCCAAATCCGGGCAGCGCCTGTCGACCTCAGACGTGCGCCGCCGGCTGCGCGGCTGGGCGCGGAGCGCCGCAGGGCATGCCCCCGGCCTGGCCGAGGCTCACCCTCATTCTCTGCGCCACTCGTTCGCAACCCACCTCCTGGAAGGAGGTGCGGATTTGCGGGCAATTCAGGAGTTGCTTGGTCACGCAAGCATCTCCACTACCCAGGTCTACACTCGAGTAGAGTCGGGCCGCTTGCGGTCAGCCTACGCCCGATCCCACCCTCGAGCGTAGGAGACTGGGGGAACAGCCCTGGAGACAAACGTCAAAGCCATTGAGCTTCAAGACCTGTGGCGCAAGTACAAGGCCACCGGGGACGAGCGCGCGCGCGAGCGGTTGGTCGTCGCCTACTCGCCGCTGGTCAAATACGTCGCCGGCCGGATGAGCTCCGGGCTGCCCGGGCACGTCGAGGAAGCCGACCTGATCTCGTATGGCCTCGGAGGTCTGATCTCCGCGATCCAGCGCTTCGATCTCTCGCGGGAGATCAAGTTCGAGACCTACGCGATCACCCGCATCCGCGGGGCGATCATCGACGAACTGCGCAACCTCGACTGGGTCCCGCGGTCGGTCAGGGCGCGCGCCCGGGAGATCGAGCGCGTCAACATGAAGCTCGAAGCCCGCTACCAGCGGGCTCCCACCGACGAGGAGATGGCCACCGAGCTGGGCGTGACGGTGAGCGAGTTCCAGGACAGCCTGCTCCAGATCTCCAACTCGACCATCGTCGCCCTGGACGAGCTGTGGAATGTGCAGGATTCGACCGGGGACCAGGTCTCGCTGCTCGACACGCTTCCCGACCGTGACGCTCCCGACCCCGAGCAGCTCGTGGACCAGAGCGAGCTGCGCGACCGCATCGCCGACGCCATCGCCGCGCTACCCGAGCGGGAGAAGCTCGTGGTGGCCCTCTACTACTACGAGAACCTGACGCTGCGGGAGATCGGCGAGGTCCTCGGCGTCACCGAGTCGCGCGTGTCACAGCTGCACACCAAGGCCGTCCTGCGCCTGCGCTCCAAGCTGGCTGACGAGCTGGACTGACGCGATAAGGTCGCCTCTCCGTCACCGAAGGAGAGGAGATCGGCATGCACAAGCCCGCGGACCGCATTCGCAACGTGGCGCTCGTCGGCCACCGCGGTAGCGGCAAGACCTCGCTGCACGAAGCCCTGCTGTTCGAGGCCGGGGCGATCAACCGGCTCGGCTCGGTCGTGGAGGGCGCGACCGTATCCGACACCGATCCCGACGAGAAGGCCCGCCAGATGTCGATCTCGGCCGCCCTGTCCTCGTTCGAATGGCAGGAGCGCAAGGTCAACCTGATCGACACCCCAGGTGACGCGAGCTTCATCGCCGACGCGCTCGGCGCGCTGCGGGTGTGCGAGTCGGCCGTATTCGTCGTCAATGCGGTGATGGGCGTCGAGGTGCACACCAACCGTTTGTGGCAGCGGGCCGCCGAGCTCGATCTGGCCCGGCTTCTGTTCGTCAACATGCTCGACCGCGAGCGAGCGGATTTCTTCCGCGCGCTCGAGTCGCTCAAGTCGGCCTTCGGCCCGCACGTCGTGGCCACCGAGATCCCGATTGGCTCCGAGCACGACGTCTCCGGGGTGATCGACCTGGTCGACATGAAGGCCTACGGGTATGAGGGCTCCGGGCGCCAGAACTGCAAGGAGATCCAGATTCCCGACGAGCTGGCCGACCAGGCCGCGGAATACCGCGAGAAGCTCATGGACGAGGTGTCGGAGTCCTCCGACGCGCTCATGGAGCGCTACCTCGACGGCGAGCAACTGTCTCACCGAGAGATCGTCACCGCGCTGAAGGAGGGCACGAATCACGGCGCCCTTCACCCGGTGACCTGCGGCGTGGCCACTCAGAATCTGGCCACCAACCGGCTGCTGGACGCCATCGTCGAGGACCTTCCCTCTCCGGTCAAGCACGGTGGGCTCGAGGTGGGGGAGCTGACGCTCGAGCCGGAGGAGGACAGGGAGCTGTTCGCCTACGTGTTCAAGACCCGGGCCGACCCGTTTGCCGGCCGCATCAACCTCTTCCGGGTCTACCAGGGCGTGATGAAGCAGGACTCGCAGGTCCTAAACACGCGCACGCACACCAAGGAGCGGATCGGGCAGCTCGTCACCTTCGATGGGGGCCAGACCGGCCACACCACCGAGTTCGGGCCCGGGGACATCGGCGCCGTGGCCAAGCTCAAGGAGACCAAGGCCGGTGATTGGCTCGCGGCTCGCGACGAGCCGATCTCGATGCCCCAGATCAAGCTTCCGGCGGCCGTCATGGCGTTTGCCGTCGAGCCCAAGAGCAAGGGGGACGAGGACAAGGTGTTCTCCTCGCTGCGCCGGCTCCAGGAGGAGGACCCGACGATCGACCTGCACCGCGATCCCCAGACCGGCGAGCAGATCGTGGCCGGGCTCTCGCAGGTCCACGTCGAGGTGATCATCGAGCGGCTCAAGTCGCGCTTCGGCGCCGAGGTGTCGCTCAAGCCGCCGCGGGTGCCCTACCAGGAGACGATCCGCAAGTCGGCCAAGGCCCACGGCCGGCACAAGAAGCAGACCGGGGGCCGGGGCCAGTTCGGCGACTGCCGCATCGAGATCGAGCCGCTGGCGCCCGGCAGTGGATTCGAGTTCGTCAATGCCATCAAGGGGGGCGTGATCCCCTCGGGCTTCATCCCCGCCGTCGAGAAGGGCGTGGCCGAGGCCATGCAGGAAGGCGTCGTGGCCGGCTGCCCGGTGAAGGATGTTCGCGTTCGTCTCTACGACGGCTCCTACCACACCGTGGACTCCTCGGAGATGGCCTTCAAGATCGCCGGGTCGCTGGCCATGAAGCAGGCCATGGAGCAGGCCGACCCGGTCCTGCTCGAGCCGATCATGCAGGTCACCGTCAATGCCCCCGAGGACACGGTGGGAGACGTGATCGGCGACATGAACTCCCGGCGCGGCCGTCCGCTGGGCATGGAGCCGATCGGCGCGGGCATGACCGAGATAAAGGCCGAGGTCCCGATGTCCGAGATGCTCTCCTACGCGCCCGACCTCAGGGCGATCACCGGCGGCCAGGGCGAGTTCACGATGGAGTTCGAGCGTTACGAGGAGGTGCCCGGCCATCTGGCCTCCAAGGTGGTGGACGAGGCCCGAGCCGATGAGGCCGTCAAGGCCTAATGTCACCGCAATAGCAGGGCTTGCAGCCTGATTTGCGGGCGCCGGCGAGGCCGTCCGCTATGGTCGGACCCCATGGCTACCAGGGAAATCAGGACGCCTTCCCCGGACAGCGCCGATGCCTGCGAGGTGTGCGGCAGGACGCTTCTGCGCGGCGAGCGGGCGCACCCCTACCTGGACGGCGGCGAGCACCGAACGGTGTGCGAGCTGTGCACCGCCCGTGCGGTGCAGGAGGGCTGGATCCGGGAGGGGACGATGCCGTCCTTCGCCGAGGGCGGATCGCGCGGGGACCGGCGCCGGTCGCTGCTCGGCCGTCTACGCCCGCGCCGGGAGGCGGCTGCGTCGGTGGCCGAGGAGCACGTCGAGGACTCGCCGCCGCCCCAGCGTCCCCGGCGCGCGCCGGAGCGTCCGCGCCGGCGTTCGATGGAGCCGCGCCACGTCCGCGCCGTGCCCACCAGCCCCAAACAGCGGATGGCGGCCGCGGTGGAGGCGTTCAACGGCTCCGAGCACCCGCGCACGGTGGCCGGGGTGGCGCGCTCGCTGGGCGTGCCCGCCGTATCCGTGCGCCCCTTCGACGGTCGTCCCAGCCTGGTGAACATCACCGTCGCCTGGGAGCTTTCCTGGTATCGCTTCGAGGTCGATCTCGCCGACGGGCCGGGCTCGGTCCGCGTCGGCACCCAGGGCAGCGAGCTGACCGAGCTCTCGCCCGCCGAGCTGGCGGCCAACGCGGTCTGTGACGAGCAGGGTGAGCTCTCGCTGGCCGGCTGAGTGGACAAAGGTTTGATGGCCCGTATCCGGCCTGGTCTTTTAGGATGAAGGAGCCTTGATCTACTGCGTGATCCCCGAGGCGCTGGCTGATGAGCTGTTCGACAAGCTCACGGCCTACTACGCCGACGATCCCAACGTGACGGTCATCGTCGATCGCCGGCAGGCCTCCCGGCGCGAGCCTGGGTCGGCTGGCGGCGGCAACCGCCAGCGTCGCGACCGGCGTCGCTCGCGGGTCACCGGTGAGCTTCCGCCGCTGAAGGCGGACTGACCCCCCTGACCTCGGCGTCTTGAAGCTGATCCTCCACGTTGACGGGGGCGCCCGCGGCAATCCCGGTCCCGCGGCCGTCGGCGTCGTCGTGCAGGACCCCGGGGGCGAGACGCTTGACGAGCTCTCGGAGACGATCGGGACAGCCACCAACAACGTGGCCGAGTACCGGGCGGTCCTGCGGGGCCTGGCCAGAGCCCGCGAGCTCGGAGCCACCGACGTGGAGGTGATCGGCGACTCCGAGCTGGTGGCCCGACAGCTCCAGGGCGCCTACAAGGTCAAGCACGAGGCCATGAAGCCGCTTTACGCTCAGGCCAGAGCGGCGCTCGAGCACTTCGATCGGTGGTCGATCCGGACGGTCCCGCGCGCCCAGAACGCCCGGGCCGATGAGCTTGTCAACGCGGCCCTGGACGGGGGTTTTCCACCGCCTAGCGGGGGCTAAGGGCACAGGGCACCATCATGAGTGGCGCCGCGATCGACCTCCGGTAGCTCGCCGGTCAGGCGCGCCGCGAAGCGGCGCCGAACATCTCAGGCAGACGGACGGCGAGCTCGAGCGATCCCTGAAAGCTTCCTCGCCCCTGGAGGATCGGTATCGCGGGGTCGAGCAGGCCGGTTCCGATGCGCAGGAAGTCGGCCAGGCGCAGGTGCAGCGTAAGAGCAGGATCGGCGCAGGCACCACGCCGGGCCCGGGCCCGGCCAGCTCTGATCTCCACCGTCCAGATGGCCGCCTCCCTGCCGGTCGCCGGGCGGGTGAGCTCGTAGACCAGGCAGCCCTCGAATCCGCCTGCGGCCCTGGGGTTAAAGGAGCGGGCCACGCCCGTGAAGATGCCCTTGAGCGCGGGTGCCGATCCGAGCCGTCGCTCGATCTTGGTCTCATCCCATCGGCTCAGGAGCCTGGCCAGAAGCTTGAGCGCCTGTTTCTGCACCGCTTAATCTTGACGATACCCTTGTCGCCCGTGGACGACATGCAGCTCACCGAGCTCACGACCCGGCTGGAGGAGGCGGCGGCGCGCCTGCGCTCCGGGCAGCTCGAGCCGGACGCCGCGCTGGCGCTGATCGAAGAGTGCGCTCGCATGGCCGCCGAGGCCAGCGCGCAGGTTGAGCAACGCGCACGAGCGGCTCTGGAGCCGCTCCCCGATCTTCCTGGCCAGCTGCCCCTCGCCGCCGGATGAGGCGCCGCGAACGGTGAGCCGGCAGGTGCCGGCTCCCGATACGGCGCCGGGATACCCCGATCACCTGCGCGATGCGGTCGAGGAGTATCTCTCCTCCCTGCACTTCACCTCCGAGCCCGCCGCGCGCGGGCTGGAGGAGGCCATGCGCTACTCGCTGCTGGCCGGGGGCAAGCGCATCCGGCCCGTCCTCTGCCTGGCCACCGCCGCCGCGATCGGGATCGAGCCCGCCGACGTCCTTCCCCTGGCCGCCGCCCTCGAGCTGATCCACACCTATTCGCTCATCCACGACGATCTGCCGGCGATGGACGACGACGACCTGCGCCGGGGCCGGGCCACGTGTCATCGCGTGTACGGCGAGAACGTAGCCATCCTGGCCGGCGACGCCCTCTACGCCGAGGCCTTCAGGCTGCTGCTCACCCGCCAGAAGGCCGACCCGCCGCGTTTGATCGACGCCGCCGCCGAGCTGGCAGCGGCAACCGGCGTGGAGGGCATGGTCGGCGGTCAGTACATCGACGTCGCCGGGACGGCAGGGGACGATGCGGCGGGACTGCGCCGCCTGCACGAGCTCAAGACCGGCCGGCTCATCGCCGCTAGCATCGACTGTGTCCTGAGGCTCAGCCGAGCAGACGGACATGACAGAATCAGCTTTCAGAGCTTCGCGAGCGAACTGGGCGTGCTTTTCCAGATCGTCGACGACATCCTTGACGTGACCGGATCGCAGGAGACTCTGGGAAAGCGGCAGGGCAGCGATGAACGACTTGGCAAGCGAACCTACGTGACTGAGTTCGGTCTCGACGGAGCGCGTAAGCTGGCCGGTGAATCCCACGACCGCGCCCGCGCCGCGCTGGGCCGGGCCGCTCCTGCCGGAGCCACCGAGCTCGAGCAGATAACCGATTTCATCGCCACCCGGACCTACTGATGACACGCCTCCTGAATCAGATCGACAAGCCGCAGGATCTGCACGGGCTGACCGACGAGGAGCTGCAGACCGTGGCTCAGGAGGTCCGCGAGCACATCATCGACACCGTGGGCGAGATCGGCGGCCACTTCGGCGCCAACCTGGGGACCTGCGAGATCGCCGTCGCGCTGCACTCGCTCCTGGACTCTCCGCGCGACAAGATCCTCTGGGACGTCGGGCATCAGGCCTATCCCCACAAGGTGCTGACCGGCCGGCGGGACGAGCTGCACACGATCCGCCAGTACCGGGGCCTGGCTCCGTTCTGCGCCGTGCACGAGTCCGAGCACGACATCATGGGCGCCGGGCACGCCTCGACGGCGATCGGCTACGCGGTCGGCATGAAGGAGGCCATGCGTCACGGACACGGCCCCGACGGCAAGGTCGTCGCAGTGGTCGGCGACGGGGCGCTCACCGGGGGGGTGGCCTTCGAGGCGGTGCACCAGGCCGGGGGGCTGGGCACGCCGATCGTCGTGCTGCTCAACGACAACGGCATGTCCATCGCCCCCAACGTCGGTGCCCTGTCGCGGTACTTCAACCGGGTCCGGCT
>Ga0102924_1005061_pt1 | contig 12955 bp, 10 predicted proteins | sample PaiPotPPM11metaG_FD_80116 | JGI IMG/M metagenome (GOLD analysis project Ga0102924, IMG submission 80116) | Iron sulfur acid spring bacterial and archeal communities from Banff, Canada, to study Microbial Dark Matter (Phase II) - Paint Pots PPM... ... | reverse complement strand
ACGCCAGACCACCTGATCATCCTCGAGCCCAGCGGCTGGGACGCAATCACGCTCGGTTACAAGGGCAGTTTACGAGCGGAGTACCGGCTGGGCCAGCCGATGAGTCATGGCGCCGGGCCGGTGGCAAGCGCCGCCGACCGGGCGATCGCGTTCGTGCGGCGAATCCAGGACCACGCCGCCCGCCTGAGTCAGGGCAAGGGTAGCTTCGACAGCCTGGACGCACGCGTCATTCGGTTCCATAGCGATCATGACGGCATTACCGATCTGGCGGAGCTGACCGTCGCATTCCGCACGCCACCGGGCTTCGACGTGGCCGGCCTTAAGCGGGATCTCGACGAGTGGAAGGAGTCCGCCGAGTTGCGCATCGATTATGCCGATGCCGCCGTTCGCGCGCAAAAGAATACCCCGCTGGTACGAGCCTTTCTCGAGGGAATCCGTCGAGCCGGAGGAACCCCACGCTTCAAGATGAAGACCGGGACCTCGGATATGAACATCCTCGCCCCCGCCTGGGGCTGCGCTACGCTCGCCTACGGGCCTGGCGATTCGAAGCTGGACCACACGCCGGAGGAGGCGATCGACCAGACCGACTTCCAGCGCGGTGTCGATGTCCTGACGGCGGCCCTCGCCCAACTGGCCCGATGAAGGCTGCCATCATCGGGGGCGCCGGCTACGCCGGAGGTGAGCTTCTCAGGCTCCTCCTCTCGCACCCGGAGGTGGAGGTGACGCAGGTCACGTCGGAGCGCCTGGGAGGCAAGTTCGTGCACAGCGTTCACCCGAACCTGCGGCGGCGGACCGAGTTGAAGTTCCAGCCACGCGCTGCGCTCGAGCCGGCCGACGTTCTGTTCGTCGCGATGCCGCACGGCCAGACGAGCCGCGAAATCGATTCGCTTGCTCCCCTCGCTAAGACCATCATCGATCTCTCGGCGGACTTCCGGCTCCGCGACGGCGCGCAGTATCCGATCTGGTACGGATGGGATCACCCGCGTCCGGAGCTGTTAGGTGATTTCGTCTACGCGCTGCCGGAGTTGCACCGAGAGGAAATTCGACAGGCCAATCGGTTGTCCACCGGCGGCTGCCTTGCGACCGCCGCCATCCTCGGCCTCTATCCCCTTGCCCGAGCCGGCGTGCTCGACCCGGCGGTTCCGCTGGTGATCGAGGGGAAATCCGGGTCGTCGGCCGGCGGGGCGGAACCCGGTCCCGGATCGCATCACCCCCACCGAAGCGGCGAGATGCGTTCCTTCGCTCCAACGTCGCATCGTCACACGGCCGAGATCATCCAGGAGCTCGGCGCGGCGACCAGTCAGCAGGTGCCCGCGATCGCCTTCTCGGGAACGGCAGTGGAGGCAGTGCGCGGCATCCTCGTAACTGCGCATGCCTACCTGAAAGAGGACCTGGCGGATCGGGACCTCTGGAAGATCTACCGCTCCGCATACGCGAACGAGCCCTTCATGCGTATCGTCAAGGAATCGCAGGGTATCCACCGCGCTCCGAATCCAAAAATCCTTTCAGGCACGAACTACTGCGATGTCGGCTTCGAACGCGATCCGCACTCAAGGCGCGTGGTGGTGATGAGCGCCATCGACAACCTGATGAAGGGTGCCGCCGGACAGGCGGTGCACGCGTTGAATGTGCACTGCGGCTGGGACGAGCGCGCCGGGCTGGAATTCTCAGGCCTGTATCCCATCTGACCATGCTTGTCATCAAGATCGGCGGCAGCCTGACGGACTTCGACGCTCTGTTGCGCGACGTAGCCGCCCTTACCGAGCCAGTCGTCCTCATCCACGGGGCCAACAAGGAACTGAACGAGCTTTCCAACCGGCTGGGACAGCCGCCGCGGATGGTGACCTCGGAGCGCGGCGAGGTCAGCCGCTTCACTGACTCCGCCACGATGGATCATTTTTTGATGGCCTATGCGGGAAAGCAGAACAAGCGCATCGTGGAAAGGCTGCGTGGGCTCGGCGCCAACGCTGTCGGCCTCACTGCGATGGACGGCGGGATCGCACTCGGCCGTCGCAAGCCCGACCTGCGCGTCAAAGAAGGCGAGAAAGTAAAAGTGCTTCATGGAGACCACAGCGGCAGCATCGAGCGGATCGAACCAGCCTTGCTGACGCTGCTGGTAACGAATGGATACTTACCGGTGCTGACACCGCCCGCGATCAGCCACGAAGGCGTTGCGATCAACGTGGACGGCGATCGACTCGCGATGGAGGTCGCCGTCGCGCTCAAGGCCGAGCGCCTTCTGATTTTTGCCGACACGCCCGGATTCATGCGTGATGTCAGCGATGAGCATTCGGTGCTCCCGACCATTCGCCTTGATGAAGTCGAATCAGTGGCCGATTATGGCAAGGGAAGAGCCCGCGTAAAGCTGCTGGCGGCGGCACAGGCCGTTCGCCGCGGAATCAAGGCGGTCGGTTTGCTGGACGGGCGCGGCGATCACCCGCTTACCCGCGCCTTTGAAGGCGCCGGAACCTGGGTCACGAAGTGACGAACGACCGTACCTCACCCCCTCCCCAACCCTCCCCACAGGAGGAAGGGAGAAAGCAGTCCCAACCCTCGAGGCAAGGGGGAGGGAGGCTTTTGCCGATGCCACTGCACGCGGACCGCGGCATCACGCTGGTGCGCGGCGACGGCTCCTATCTCTGGGACGATCGCGATCGAAAGTACCTCGACCTGATGACGAATTACGGCGTAAACCTTCTCGGCCACGCTCATCCCCTGGTGACCGAGGCGATCCAGGCGCAGGCAGCGAAGCTGACCAACGCGCACCAGAGCTTCGACACGCCAGCGCGCCGGGACTTCATCGAGGCCCTCGGAGCGCTGCTCCCCCCTGAGCTGACACGGATCTCCTTCGGAAACTCCGGAGCGGAGGCGGTCGAAGCCGCGATCAAGTACGCACGGGTGGCGACCGGCCGAACCGGGATCATCGCCGCCCAGCGCGCCTACCACGGCAGGACCTTCGGGGCGCTCGCCGTGACTGCGGACGCGAAGTACCGGGATCCGTTCAAGCCCATGCTCGAAGGCGTTCGTCATGTCCCCTTCGATAACCTCGACGCGATCGAACAGGCGATGGACGCCTCGATCGCCGCCGTCATCATCGAGCCAATCCAGGGCGAGGGCGGCATCCGGGTGCCACGCGACGGCTACCTGAGCGCGATCCAGGAGCTGTGCAAGACACGTGGAGCGTTGCTCATTTGCGATGAGATCCAGACCGGGTTCCGGACAGGCAGCGCCTTCGCCTTCACCCGCGAGGGCATCGTGCCCGACATTCTCTGCCTCTCGAAATCGATCGCAAACGGGCTGCCATTGGGCGTGACGGTGACGACCGAGGCTGTCAGCGAGCGAGTCCCGAAGGGAAGCCATGGAAGCACGTTCGCCGGTAACCCGCTGGTCTGTGCCGCGGGCGCGGCGACGCTCAGGATCCTGAGCGACGAAGGCCTGCATTCAAATGCGGCCGAACTCGGGGCACGTTTCCAGCAACGGGTGCGTGACCTTGGCCTGTCCCAGGTCCGCGAGGTCCGTGGTCGCGGGCTGATGCTCGCGATCGAGTTGAAGCAGCCTGCGACACCAGTGATCAAGGCGATGCAGGAGAAGCGGGTGCTGGTCCTGCCCGGCGGAGGGACGGTAATCAGGTTCTTGCCCTCGATTCTGATCAGCGATGCACAACTCGATGAAGCCACCGGCGTTCTCGCGGCTTCACTGAGCCAGCCCGGCTAGCACTTCGGTGACCAGCTTTGTTGCGATGCTCCGCGGCATCAACGTTGGTGGCAACACGCCGGTGAAGATGGACGCGCTTCGAAGCCTCGTGTCCGCGCTGGGCCACACCGACGTGACAACCTATATCCAGAGCGGCAATGTCGTCTTCAGAAGCGGGGACGCTACGACGGCGAAGCTGGAGCATGGCATCGAAGCACGGCTGAAGAGCGAGCCTGGAGTCGATGTCACGGTCATCGTCCGTACCGCTGCTGAGCTCCTAACGGTTATTCGGAGGAATCCATTTCTGCCTGGCGCTGACCCCGCCACTCTCTATGTGATCTTTCTCAAGGAGGCGCCAGGTCGCAAGGCCGTAACCGCGATCGACAGCGCGCATTTCGCACCGGACGACTTTCGCCTCATCGGCCGGGAGATCTTCGCCCGCTATCCGAATGGGTACGGCCGCAGCAAGATGACGAACGCCTACTTCGAGAAGGCGCTGGGCGTTAGGGGAACGGCCCGAAACTGGAACACCGTCACCAAACTCCTGCAGCTCGCCGAGAAATCAGCCGCGAAGAAGTAGAAAAGAGCCGCCGACGGGCGGCTCTTTCGATGCCGACTGCGAGTTAGTCGACGACGGTGGTCGTGGTCCGGTTACGCGCCATCAGGCGGATCAGCGAGACGATGCCCCAGCCGATCAGCGTGTAGATGATGATCGCGACGATCGACTCCGGCTCGAAGACGGAGCGGCCGGAGGCGGCGGTGTTGAAGATGCCGTGGAAGGGGGCCACCATCGGGTCGGTGAGCGCGTACATGAAGCTGACGAATGCCGATGTGGTGTTCGCGCCGAACATCTTGAGCAGGAAGCGGATCGCGATCAGCGTATCGATCAACCCGACCACCCACCAGACGATCTGCACCGTCCGGTCGTTGTAGCCGCCGCTGCGGTAGATATCCGTGCGCGAGGTCCGGACCGGCGCGACGGGTGTGGCAGCTGCCACCGGGGCGACCGGAGTTACCGGCTGCCCGGTAACGGTCTCCTGTCGAACGACTTCGCGATCGTACGGTTCAGTCATTGGTTCTCCTTGATGAGCCCAGGATCCATCGCTCAGGCTTAAACGCTACATTCATGGTAGCAGGTTTTATGCCAATGTCAACGAGCAATCTCGGACTCGGACGAAGGCCTGCGTCGCTACTAAACTGAACTCGTGACCACCCCTTTCGACCTGTTTTCGCCTGCGGCGCGTGCGTGGTTTTCGGGCGCCTTTGCCGAGCCGACGCTGGTGCAAACGGAGGGCTGGCGGTCGGTTGCCGCAGGTCAGCACACCCTGATGGCGGCGCCAACTGGAAGTGGCAAGACGCTGGCTGCCTTCTTCTGGTGCCTCGACCGGCTGGCACTCGATCCGGAGCCACCTGAAGCGGAACGCTGCCGCGTGCTCTACGTTTCGCCTCTCAAGGCGCTCACCGTCGACATCGAGCGCAATCTGCAGGCGCCGTTGCGCGGAATCTCGTTGCAGGCTGAGCGGTTGGGCCAGCAGCTGGCGCCGATATCCGTTGGGATCCGTACCGGAGATACGCCGCCGCGCGAGCGCCGCCAGATGCAGCGGCACCCGCCGGACATCCTGATCACCACGCCGGAGTCGCTCTTCCTCCTGCTGACCAGCGGGGCCCGCCAGGTACTGCCGTCAGTCCGCTGGGTGATCGTCGACGAGATCCATTCGATGGCGCAGACCAAGCGCGGAGCCCACCTGGCACTCAGCCTGGAACGGCTCTGCAAGCTGACAAAGGTCGAGCCACAGCGAATCGGGCTCTCGGCGACCCAGCGGCCGTTAGAGGAGACTGCGCGCTTCCTCGGCGGAAGCGGCCGGCCGGTCACGATCGTCGATGCGGGTCGCATCAAGCCGCTCGACATCACCGTGGAAGTACCGGTCGACGACATGGCCGACCTCGAGCGCGGAGCTGACGTCTACAGCGGGCCTGCCGCGGCGATCGGCGCAGAGGAAGACGCCCCCCGACGCAGCATCTGGCCTGCGATTCATCCCCGCATCCTGGAGTTGATCCGGGCTCACCGCTCGACAATCATCTTTGTCAACTCGCGCCGGCTTGCGGAGCGGTTGGCGGCCCACCTGAACGAGCTGGCCGGCGAGGAGCTGGTGCGGGCGCACCACGGATCGATCGCGAAGGAGCAGCGGGTCCTGATCGAGGACGCCCTCAAGGCCGGACGCCTTCCCGCCCTGGTGGCGACCTCGAGCCTGGAGCTGGGCATCGACATGGGCGCCGTCGACCTGGTGATCCAGGTTGAATCGCCGACCAGCGTGGCGAGCGGAATCCAGAGGATCGGCCGCGCCGGCCACTCTGTCGGCGAGCCTTCCAGGGGCACCATCTTTCCCAAGTACAGGGGCGACCTGCTCGAGTGCGCGGTCGTCGTCGAACGGATGCTTGCTGGAGAAATCGAAACCACCCGGGTCCCTAAGAATCCGCTCGATATCCTGGCGCAGCAGATCGTGGCGATGTGCGCCCTGGATGAGTGGTCGGTGCAGGCTGTCCTGGAACTGGCCCATCGCGCTTACCCCTTCGCCGACCTCGGGCCGCGTGCGCTGGAGTCGACGCTCGACATGCTCAGCGGACGCTATCCGTCCGATGAGTTCGCTGAGCTGCGACCCCGGATCGTATGGGACCGACTGGCGGGAACAATTCGCGGCCGCGCCGGCGCACAGCGGCTGGCGGTCGTCAGCGGCGGCACAATCCCCGACCGTGGCCTTTACTCGGTCAACCTGCTGGCGGACGGCAAACGGGTCGGCGAGCTGGACGAGGAGATGGTCTACGAGATGCGCCCCGGCGAGACCTTCGTCCTGGGCGCCACTACCTGGCGGGTCGCCGACATCACCAACTCCCAGGTGCTGGTCACGCCCGCGCCGGGTGAGCCCGGCAGGATCTCCTTCTGGCATGGAGATGCGCTGGGGCGGCCGATCGAGGTCGGGCGGGCCCTTGGCAAGGCGACCCGGGAACTCCTGGCCGTCGATAGGGAAGCCGCCATCGACAGGCTGCGGGAGCGATCGCGCTTCGATGAGCGAGCAGCTCAAAATCTCATGTCATACCTTACGGACCAGGCGCAGGCGACCGGCACGGTTCCGGATGACCGCACGATCGTCATCGAGCGCTTCCGCGACCAGTTGGGCGACTGGCGCATCTCGGTACTGACGCCATTCGGTGCGCGCGTGCACGCTCCCTGGGCACTGGCCGCGAAGGCCCGGGTGCAGGAGCAACGTGACATCGACGTCCAGTCGATCTATACCGACGACGGCTTTGCCCTGCGCCTGCCGGAGGCCGATGCAGCACCTGACGTCGCAACCATCCTCTTCGAGCCGGAAGAGATTCGTGAGCTGGTAACCGCGGAGCTGCACGGCTCGGCGCTCTTCGCCTCCCGTTTTCGCGAGAACGCGGCCCGAGCCCTGCTGCTGCCGCGACGCCGGCCCGGCGAGCGCACGCCTCTGTGGCAGCAACGCCAGCGCAGTCACGACCTGCTCCAGGTCGCCTCCAAGCATCCGGACTTTCCCATCCTAATCGAGACTTACCGCGAATGCCTGAGTGACGTCTTCGATATGGATGCCCTGCGCGAGCTGATGACGCAGATCCGCTCACGGCAGGTCCGGACCGTGGTCGTCGACACCGACCGGGCCTCGCCCTTCGCGTCATCCCTGATCTTCGACTACGTCGCCCAGTTCATGTACGAAGGCGATGCGCCGCTGGGCGAGCGGCGAGCCCAGGCACTCACGCTCGACCGCGAGCTCCTGGCCGAGTTGCTGGGCACCGAGGAGCTGCGCGAGCTGCTCGATCCACGGGCAATCGAGGTGCTCGACCTGGAGCTGCAGGGGCTGATCAAGGAGCGCTGGCCGCGTGATCTCGACGAGGCAGCGGACCAGCTTCGACGGCTTGGTGACCTGCGCGCGGAGGAGGCCGCGGACCGCGGTATCCGCCCCGAATGGCTCTCCGCGCTCGAGCTGCAGCGGCGTGCAGTCCGCGTTCGGATCGCGAGCGAAGAGAGATGGATCGCGGCCGAGGATGCCGGCCGTTACCGCGACGTGCTGGGCGTCAGCCTTCCCGTCGGTCTTCCCGATGTCTTCCTCGGCAAGGTCGATGATGCGCTGGGATCGCTGTTGCTGCGCTGGGCTCGGACGCACGTGCCTTTCGTCAGTGCCGATCCCGCCGGCCGCTGGCAGATTTCGGTCCGTGAGGCGGATGGCGCCTTGAAGCGATTGGCGGGCCGCGGTGAGCTGCTAGCGGGTGAGTTCCGACCGGGACACGCCGGCCGCGAGTACTGCCATCCCGAGGTTTTGCGGACGCTGCGGCGGAAATCACTCGCCGCGCTTCGCCGTGAGGTGGAGCCGGTTCCGGTCGAAACGCTCGGCCGATTCCTTCCGGGGTGGCAGGGCGTTGGTAACCAGGGCAACGGCATCGACCGGCTGGCAGAGATCGTCTTCCAGCTGCAGGGACATGCCATCCCGGCGTCGGTGCTGGAGCGTGACGTGCTACCCGCACGCATGCGAGAGTACCGGCCACAGCTCCTCGACCAGCTGATCTCCATGGGTGAGGTCGTCTGGGCTGGACGCGGCTCGCTTGGCCCTCACGATGGTCGAATCGCGCTCTACCTGCGCGGCGACGCGGCGCGACTGGTCAGGCCACCCGTGCCGGTTGAGGGTGAGCTCGCCGCGCGCTTGCGAGACCATCTTCAGAATCGCGGCGCCTCGTTTTTTCGCGATCTCTACTACGCGGCCGGCCCGGGAGACGAGGAGGCGGTCCTCGACGCGCTCTGGGACATGGTCTGGGCCGGCGAGGTCACCAACGACACCTTCCTGCCGCTTCGCATGCTCGGGCCCCGCGTGCGGCGCAACCCGCGGCGGCCCTTGATGCGCCTCGGCCCACCCGGTGCTGCCGGACGCTGGTCGCTGGTCTCCGATCTCCTGTCAACCGCCGTCTCGCCGACCGAGCATCTGCATGCCGTTACCGGGAGCCTCCTGCAACGCTATGGGGTCCTCACCCGCGAGGCCGCGCTGGGTGAAGGAATAAGCGGCGGCTTTGCCGCGCTCTACCCCGTATTACGCGCCCTGGAGGCAGCGGGAAAGATCCGTCGCGGTTACTTCGTCGACGGCCTTGGCGGCCTGCAATTCGCGCTGCCCGGTGCCGTCGACCGCCTACGTGCCGCCAGGGACGAGGAGCGACGGATCCATGCGCTGGCTGCCACCGACCCGGCCAGCCCCTACGGCACCGCGATTCCCTGGCCTGCCCACGACAGTCGGATGGCGCGGGCGGCCGGCGCTTACGTCGTGATCGAGGGCGGCGAACTGCGTCTCTACCTGGAGCGGGGTGGTCGCTCGCTGCTGACGGCCGGCGAGGTCAAGCTGGCTCATCTCCAGGCACTGGCGAAGGTTGCCGCAACTCGGGATAAGCTCGAGATCCAGATAGTCGACGGCGCGCCCGTCAAAGAGTCATCTCTGCAGGAACTGCTCCGAGAGGCCGGGTTCGGGACATCACCGAAGGGGCTGGTCCTCTGGCCGGACCGCCGGCCCGTCCATGCCTGAAGGCGACACCATCTGGCGGACCGCGGCGGCACTGCGCCGGCGTATCGCTGGCAAAGTCGTCCTCGATGCCCGGCCCGCCAGCATCGGGCGGCTCAAGGGACGCCACGTTCTCGGAGTCGAGCCCACTGGAAAGCACCTGATCATGCGCTTCGAAGGTGACCTGGCGCTGCATTCGCACATGCGCATGAAAGGTGCCTGGCATGTCTACGAGCCGGGCGAGCGATGGCGGCAGCCGGAACACCGGGTAAAGGCGGTCCTCGCTTTCGACGATGTAGTCGCTGTTTGCTTCGCTGCCCCGGTGGTCGAGTTGGTCGCGGATCCGCGGCGGACCGTGGCCCACCTGGGCCCGGATATCCTGCGGGAGCCGTTCGACATCGATGAGGTGCTGCGGCGAACGCGGCTATCGGGCAACGCGACGCTGGGCGAGCTGCTTCTCGACCAGAGGGTCTGCGCAGGAATCGGCAACATCTATAAGTGTGAGTCGCTCTGGATGCACCGGCTCGATCCCTGGGCGTCGCCTGCCAGTCTCGACGATGAGCACCTGGCCAGCCTCTTCCAGACGGCCCGAACGTTGATGCGCGAGAGCCTGGTTGGTCGGGGCTTCAACCAGCGGAGGGCGGTTCATGCCCGCGCCAGCCGGCCCTGTCCGCGCTGCGGCGGCCCCGTCCGAATCCGGGCGCAGGGCGAGCAGGCGCGGCTGACCTATTTTTGTCCCCGGTGCCAGCCGTCTCCGGCGAGCTCGCAATAAGTTTTCGGGTTGCGACAGACAGCTGTCAAGCCCATGCTTCACGATGAAAGCATGGCCGTACTGGAGAGGAAAGTTGAGACTCCGCTCGACCTGATTCGTCGAGGGATTGAAGCGCTGCCGGCGTGGCTGGCGCGGCAGCGCGACGAGAACCTGGGCCCTGTAGCAATTGAGCTGCGTGAGTTCGTTGATCGTTCCGAGGGTATTTCAGCCGATGTGGTTCGGCGTTTCGAGAAGTCAGGCGCCTGGGCGCAGGACGGCGCCCTCAGCATGGTCTCATGGCTCAAGTCCAACGGCAAGCTCTCCGGCGGCGCCGCGATGGAGCGGGTCTCGATGGCCCGCCAACTGGAGAAGCTGCCGGTGATGGCGCAGGCCTTCCAGCGCGGCGACCTCGGTTACCAGCACGTGGCGATCCTGAGTCGCACTGCGGAGAAGGTTGGTACCGGTGCCTTCAAGAAAGAAGAGGCTAGCCTGCTGCAGGCGGCCCAGAGCATGGACCCCGGGCAGTTCGCCGGGGTGGCAAAGGCGTTCGAGTTCCGGGTGGACCAGGCGGCGGCGCTGGCTGAAGCCAACCGGGCATACAGCCGACGCTACCTGCGCCTGAGCGAACCGAAAGACGGCCTGGTGCATCTGGAGGGATCGCTTGACGCCGAGGGTGGCGCAGTCGTGAGGACGGCTCTGGACACGCTGATGCCGCCCCCCAGGCAGGACGACGACCGGACTGCCGAGCAACGGCGTGCCGATGCGCTGGTGGACCTGGCGCGGCGCCCGCTGTCGGGCAGCAAGCTCGGTAGTACTGGCGGGATGCGGCCGCACCTGGTGATCACGGCGACCGTGGAGACGCTTGCTGGTCGGAAAGGCGCCGCGCCGGCGGAGCTGGAGGGCGTCGGGCCGATCGCGAATGAAATGGCTCAGCGGCTTGCCTGCGACTCGACGGTTAGCTGGCTGCTCGGCAAGGCGGAAACAGAGCGGGAGACGAGCCATGAGCACCGCCAGATTCCGCCATCGTTGCGGCGGGCACTGGTGGCGCGCGACAAGGACTGTGTCTTCAATGGTGTCACCGTCCTGCTGAATGGTGCGACGGGCACCACGTCACGTGGTGGACAAGAGGCGGCGCGACGAAGCTAGATAATTTAGCTCTTCTCTGCGGCCGGCACCACCGCATGATCCACGAAGAGGGCTGGACTATAGAGCGCGTCGGCTCGCGCTGGGTGACGAAGCCGCCGGTCAGGGGGGTTCGAGCCCAGGCGAGATCGGCCTGAACGCAGGGCATCTACGGAGCTCAGACGCGAATCAGCGACGCCGATCAGATGCGATCGTAGACCGGGACAGACGTACCGGTAATCTCACTCGCGGCGTCGCTGCAGAGAAAGCTGATGACGTCGGCGATCTGTGCGGGTGGGACCGCTTTTTCGAGCAATTTCGCCGGCATCGATTTGCGATTGGCTGGTGTGTCGATGATCGACGGGATGACGCAATTGACGCGCACGCCGCTTGGCTTCAGTTCGGCTGCGAGGACTTCCGTCAGCTTGATGACGCCTGCCTTCGCGATCGCGTAGGCAGCAGCTCCGCCCTCGGCACTGACACCCGAACGCGATGAGACATTCACGATCGCCCCGGCACCGACCGGCTGCATCCGGCGCGCGGCAGCCCGGCAGCACCACCACGCCGTCCCCAGGTTCAGATTGATCATGAATTGATAATCATCCGGCGTTGTGTCGACCACCTTGCCAGCCTTAAAGCCGCCGGTTGCGTTGACCAGCCACAGGGGCGTACCGATGGTGTCAATCCGAGACCATAAGTCGTCCACCTCGAGGCGGGAGGTGAGGTCCGCCGTGTCGCCGCGTACCTGGCCCGGGTAGGTGCTCTGGAGTTTCGATACCTCGCCGCGGGAGCGTGCCACCGCGATCACATGGTCACCACGACCGGCAAACGCCGCGACGATTGCCGAGCCCAGCGCGCCCGTGGCACCACAGACGACCGCCAGTCCCGCCATGCTAAGCAGCCTTCAGTCCATAGCGCAAGAACAAATAATCGCCCCCTCGTCGAATGCTGTAAAGCTGGGCAGGCCTGAGCTCGCGCCCGAAGTAGACCCCGTCTATCAAGCCAAAAGACTGATCCCCGGTTCGGCCGGCGAGCGCAGGCGACATCGTAAGAAAGAGCTCGTCGACGAGGCTTGCCTCGACAAACTGGCCGAAGAGCTTGGGCCCGCCCTCGGTCAGGATGACCCGGTGCCCTTCAGCCCGCAGGGCCGACATCACGCCGGCCGCCTCCAGCCGGGCGCCCTCTGAGATGGCGACCACCCGCGAGGCGGAGGGCAGGCGAGCGCGAAGCGCATCCTCGGACGCGCGCGTCGTCAGCACGAGGGCGCCGGCCTCGAGGGCGGCCTGGGCCGGATCGATCTCGCCGCTGGCGGTTACGATCACGAGCTGCGGTGTGTCGCTGCGTTTCAGCGAGCGGCGCAGTTCGTGGAAGCCCGCGCCAGCCGCGGGGAAGATGAATTCCGGAGTCCACTGTGCTCGCCTGCCTTCCGCGCGGACGGTCCCGGCGCCAATCACGATGGCATCGGCAAAAGCGCGGAGCAGTCCCATGACAAACCGGTCGGCTTCGCTCTTGCGGCTGATGATTCCGCCCGAAGGGGCGCGACCTCCCTCGAGTGCGACTACGCCGTCGATGGAGCTGACGAAATTGGCATAGAGACAATACCGGGGCAGACTCAGCGCTCCGCCGTAGAGCTGCACCAGTTGCTCGGGCAGCAGGTTTTCCGCCGGGCGGCTGGCGTCGAAGAGCTCGACGAGAGGGTTCAGGGAAGAAGCCCGGCGGGCTGGCGCCGGCACAGCGCAGTGAACTCGGTGCGCAGCTGCGGGTCGCGCTCGTAGTTGCCACGCCAGAAGTTTGTACGGGTGGTGGACTCCCCCTCGCGCACGCCTCGCATCTGGGT
>Ga0102924_1005060_pt1 | contig 12956 bp, 14 predicted proteins | sample PaiPotPPM11metaG_FD_80116 | JGI IMG/M metagenome (GOLD analysis project Ga0102924, IMG submission 80116) | Iron sulfur acid spring bacterial and archeal communities from Banff, Canada, to study Microbial Dark Matter (Phase II) - Paint Pots PPM... ... | reverse complement strand
GTTGCACCAGAACCGCGCCAGCCTCGCGGCGGCGTGCGCGTAGCTTGGTCGCGGCCTCCTGAAGCCTACGCAATATCAACGTTCTCTCATCCACATCGCCGTTTGCTGGCTGCTCGAGCAGCCGGTCGGCTTCGTCATAACTGAGCCGGGCTTTAACCCGGATGACAGCAGGGTAAATGGAAAATTTGAGTATGTCGCCTGAGATGGAGAGTATTGCCTCAGTAGTGAGCACATGCCGTTCGCTGCCTGCGATCAGGCTAGCACGATCGGTCGAAACAGCATCCGGCAGCATCCGAATAGTAGTTTCAGGCAGGTAAAAAGTAGCTCCGCGGGATGCTGCTTCAAGGTCCATCGGCCCGCCTCTCCTGACAAAATCGGCGACCAGAGCGATATGAATGCGGAGGCACATTTCACCATCTGCCAATAGCTCGCATGAGATAGCGTCATCGATTTCGACTGTTTCATCGTCATCGATCGTAATCGCCTGGGCATCATTTTCAGGCGGTCTCGCTGGTGGCGCGGCCGTTACCGCCTCCGCCAATGCTGATTCACTGAAGGTGCTACGGATGCCGCCGATTATGGCGAAGCGGGGCCCCGGCGGCGCCGCTCCCAGCCGCTCAAGCACCTCGTAAGCGGCCTCGGCCGGCGTGATATCGCTGACCGCAGTTTCGAGCATCATGGTCAAGTCACGGCTGCGGGTAAAAGGATTTTCGAGATAACGCTTTAGTTCGGTGATTAGTGAGGCCGCCTCTTCAGAGCTGGGGATAGCGCGATTTTGCAAGACGGAATGGAGCAGGTTGCTGAGGCGACGGCCGCTCTCGCTGCGGAGACGGATGCGCTCGTATTGCGTGCGTAATCGTTCGACCTGCTCAGCGCTACGTGCGACGAAATTCAAGTGGCGCCGCACGAAATAAAGCCGGTCAGCCATTAGGCCCTCCAGCATCACCGCCACCGCAACTTGCGAACGTCGCCCAAAAAAAAGCTCTGCCATTTCTTCGGCCGTGTAACTTCGATCATGCTCGCGAACAACTTCCCACAGCAGGTTCAGATCGAGTTCCGCCGCAAGCTGCGCTCGTTCCTGCTCCAATTGCATCAGGGCTTCAGTAACCATCTCACGCCGAGGCCGCCGATCGGGATAATGGACCAGCACCAGGTCACGCGACAGCGTGTGTTCGCGTCCAACGCCGTCCAGGGTAACAACCTGATTGGCCTGTTCTCGGACCACGAGCCCGGGCCGCAGCCGCCCTTCGTCGAGGTATTCGACGAGCGTGCCGAGATATTTTTCGGGCACCACCATCTGATTTTCTATTCTGACGTGCGAGGGCAGTGCAGACTATACGGAAAGCCGGAGGCGAGCGGAACGACCGAGCAATGCCCGCCCGCCCGAACTGATCGCCCTCAACCGCACACCGCGCCACCGCCATCATGAGGGCAAAGGCATGCGCCGACCTCGGCCGATTACTGGCCGAATCTGACTTCATCTCAATCCATGTGCCGCTGACGGAGACGACCCGTCACTTGAACGGGGTGCATGAACTGGCGGCGATGAAATCGACTGCGATTATCGTCAACACCGCGCGTGGGCCAGTGAATTGATCATGCGGCGCTGACCGCAGGTCTCCAGGCAGGCCGAATTGCGGGTGCCGCGCTCGACGTTACCGAAACCGAGCCCATCGATTTGAATGATCCTCTGCTCAAGCTATTCAACGTTGTCATCACACCGCATATCGGCAGCGCGAGATTTGCGACGCGGCTTCGTATGGCCGAACTCGCAGTGGACAATTTGCTGGACGTGCTCGTGGGACGAATGCCGCGCCGTTGCGCCAGTTCAGAACGTCAAGCTGAGCACTGCTGACGTATCATAGGCGAGAAACAGGACCGCCACGGCCTCCCCGCTCCGTTCAGCACCGGGTGGAAAGTCACTCCAGATTGCCCGCCGAGAGCTGGTCGCTTCTCTTTTCAGGGCCAGGCAAAACGCGGGCGCGGCGCCGCTTGGAGGAGGGTTCCGGAACGGCGACGCGTCAGGTCCCGCGGCTAACCCCAATTATGCATCCGCAAGCTCTCGGTGCGAAGCAACCAAGCGCTTGCTTGACGCGAACGTGCCTCTAAACAACAAATCGCTCCTTTCAGGTCAAGATGGATTTGGTCACTTTCTTTCGCCTCGATGAATCAGAAAAGGTCGAAGATGATTGAGACCCGCAGCGAAAACGGCTGGTCTGGAGTGATTGCCGCTCAGTGTCGTTCACGCACGCGAACGAAACCCGCGCATCCCTGGTGTATGCTTTGAGTATGAAGCGAATCTGCGTTTTTTGTGGCTCCAGCCAGGGTGTACGACCCGAATACCGTCAGGCCGCGATCGATTTTGCCGAAGTGCTGGCCGCACGCCGGATTGGGCTAGTGTATGGTGGCGCCTCCGTCGGATTAATGGGCGTCATTGCCGACAAGATGTTGGCCGGCGGCGGTGAAGTCGTCGGGGTTATTCCCCGCATGCTGGTGGACAGTGAAGTTGCGCATCGCAAGCTGACAGAGCTGCGTGAAGTTAACTCGATGCATGAAAGAAAGGCCTTGATGGCCGAACTCGCGGATGGCTTCGCGACATTGCCCGGCGGCTTCGGCACACTCGAGGAATTCACCGAAGTGGTGAGTTGGCGTCTGCTCGGACTTCATCAAAAGCCATGCGGACTGCTGAACGTCCGCGGCTACTTCGACGGATTGCTGGATTTTTTGGATTACGCGGTCTCCCAACAGTTCATCAAACCGCTGCATCGCGCCAACATCCTGGTTGAAGAATATCCGGCACAACTGATTGACCGCCTGGTGGACAACTTTGCCGGATCCAACGGATGGCTTGCGCGCAGAGAACAAACCTAAGAGAGGAGATAAAGAAAAGAGGGAGATTACTACTCTCGACGTGCTCTCCCTAGCTTGTGCATATCCTGCACGTGGCCGCTTGGCACACCTGGCGCGAGCTGAAATATTTCGTTCTCGCGGAATGGATCCAATGGAGGCAATGGAACGCGTAGCAATCCGCGCGGCGCATGCCGCTGGCCGGATTCATCTCAAACGCCTCAGTCATGCCAATATCAGTCGCAAGAGTAATGCGATTGATCTGGTCACTGAAGCCGATCATGAATCGGAAGCCGCGGTGATCGATGTACTGCAGCGCAGCTTTCCTGATCATACCATCCTCGCTGAGGAAGGCAGTGGGAGTTCCAGTGCTGCCGGCGAGCATCGATGGGTCATCGATCCGCTCGACGGTACTACCAACTTCGCTCACACGTTTCCCCAGTTTTGCGTCTCTATAGCGTACGAGCGGAGGGGGCGTGTTCAGCTTGCGGTGATTTTCGATGCCTTAAAAAGAGAATTGTTCGTGGCCCGGCGCGGTGCAGGCGCTTCGCTCAATCGTAAACCGATACGTGTCAGTCATGTGCGAACGCTTGAGATGTCTTTGCTGGCGACCGGCTTTCCTTACGACCGACGTGAACGCCGCCGGTTTTACCTGTGTTTTTGGGAAGCATTCATGCTGCGTACCCATGGCGTCCGGCGCACCGGCTCCGCGGCGCTCGACCTCGCCTGGGTGGCTTGCGGCCGAGTCGACGCGTTTTGGGAATTCGGACTGAAACCTTGGGATGTCGCGGCGGGCTCCCTGCTAGTTGAAGAAGCGGGCGGCCACGTCAGCAACATGGACGGCACAACGCTCGATATCGGCGCGGCGCAAATCCTTGCGAGCAATGGCCGCTTGCATCAGTACATGATCGAGGCTTTCGCCGCAATACGCCCTGAAGCCGAAAGGCGCCACGCGGAGATGTTGCGCGAGGCGCAGTCATCGAGGAGCACAGATCACAGCTAAAGACGCGGCTAACAATAGTGGTTGAGGTTGTGCGACTTACCCTTCATGGCGCTATTTCTTCGCTACGCCATTTCCGCGGCAGCCGGCGTTGAAGCCTTCGTTAGTGGCATTGCCGCAAGCGCGGGTCCCAGATGTGGCCGTCTGTCGAAGGCTTTGAACGCCATCCGTCTCCCCAAGTCGTTAAATTGGCACTCCGCATCCAAGCATCGCAAAAAAGAAATCGTGCACCAGAGACGCCTCAAGAACAGCGACGCCTCTGATGCCGCGGCCGGGTGTGGCCGCTAGCCTATCTTGGTCAGCGATCGCTTGACTCGTGATAATTCGCAGCGCCAGCTGCGGAACCTGTTCCCGCGAGATCACGCCGGACATTCTCAATCATTTCCAGATGCGCCTTCAGAACTGGAATTGTCTCGTCGAGGTAGAGCTTCATGTCACGGGTTTCGCTCTGACGACGTGCTTCCTCGAACGTGCGAAGAGCCTTGCGGTGATCCATTGCCTCATGCTCGAGGAAAGCCCTGTCAAAAGCAGCGCCGTTGAGATTGTCCAATTTGTTCTTCAGGGCGTCATCGGCTTGATACGACTGGAGAGTAATGTTCTGTTGGCTGGCGAGCGACTTGACGGCCGACTCATTGGCCTCATGATCTTCCTTCAGAGTGGTGGCCAGCATCGACAGCGCCTGATCGTCGCCCGCTTTGTTACTGAGCATGCTGGCCAGGTCTTCTTCAGATTTGTTGATTTGGTGCGCCTTGTTCAGCAAAGAAGCGGTGCCTTTGTTGGTCGGGTTATTGTTACTTGCAGCGAATACTGGCAGCACTACTAAGATCGACGCGCAAGCTACAAGGCCCAACAGATTGTTCTTCATGACGATTACGCAACTCCTTATAATAAATAGATTTTCCTGTCTACCTGGTTTCCAGATGAGCCTAACGCAACTCGCAACTGCAACTCTGTTGCCACTGCATCCAACTGAGAACTCCGCCATATCAGGCATAAGGCAGACGATGTTGGCTTTCGTTCGCCGCTGAGCTCAGGGTTTGACAGCTCTGGAGCAACCTCGGCGGGTAGTAACTTCTTATGCAAAACACCCTCGCGACAGCCACATAGAAAAGAGCGGCGCCATAGAAGGATACCGCTCTTTATCAGCAAAGTGTCTCTCCGCTTAACTAAAGCGAGCGAGAGCGTTGTCGGCTTGAGGTTCTTCGATTACCGCAGTATCTGCATCAGGCCCCCTGGTGTGCAGTACTTTGTTATAGTCGTGATAGTCAGGCGGCGCATCCTGATTGAATTTCGGTCCGACTCCAGCCGGATCGACCGTCGAGACCATCGTAATATGTTCATTCTGGACATCCCAAACCGCGCCGGTGGTGGAATTGGTGGTGACATGGCCGACTTGGGGAACGGTTTCGGCCCGCGGTGCATTCCAGAAAATCTTCCAGAGCTTCAGGTTCGAATCGTAGATATCCACCCAAATCGCATAGTGAAAATGGGAATCCACGTACATTATCCGGCTCCCATAGCAGTAACCCGCACTTTCTGACGGCACCCGGCGCACGTCGATAATGTCCACATCGCGCAACTGCCAGTTACCCCATGAGGGTTTTGGAAAGCCCAGCCGCATCACATAATCGTCGGGGAATCTGCCGGTCTCGTGAGTATAGTCATCGAGCAGATCAATATCTTGCGATGGCCTAGAGATTTCGAATCGAATAGTGCGAGACCACCGTTGAAGCCGACCGTCTTGTAGTCGTCGAGCACGAAATCACTGCCGGCCGCCGGCGCGCAGCGGGCGTTCACGGACAAACGCAGAGAGCGGCGCAGTGCTGGACGAATACGTAATCGTCCTCGGGTAGCTCTGGATTCTTGTGGAACATAGTGAGGTTGGTCGTGTAACGTGACTGTTCCGGCGTCTCCACCATGAACCATTCTGTGAACCAGGTATCGCCCCCGCCTGAGGCAGATCCCTGGGAACTCCGGGGTCGGTATTGTAACCCACTTGCCGATAAATCCAGGCGATGGCGCTGCATGCAATATTGCCGAAACGATCCTGCGTGCAGCTTACGCCGGGATGGTCCAGCTGCTGTGCATAGAGTGCCCGCGACCTTGCACTTGATGATGGCGTGCGGCGTCGGATTGGCGAGGTCGCCGCTGGTCATCGGCACTGCGACGAAGCGTTCGTCGTCACCGAGTGCGAATCCGGTGATCGTCTCGCCCGGCTCCAACTGCAGGTCGGTGTCGTGGAGAGTAGCAACGTCAATGGTCAGCGGGTTCATGTGCTCCGTATAAGGCACCAGCCTCTCGCGCGGCCACCTGAAGGTCGGCCAGCCGGCCCTGGCCCCATGCTGCTTGATCGCTCGCTGCACTTCCGGTGTTTGTGCTGCGAGCACCAGCGCGCCGGTGATGCGCGGAGCCGGGGCGGCTGTTGGTGCCGGTTCGGGTGCGAGTTGGCTCACGGTGGGCGCTGAGGGTGGCTGATGACTCGAACAGCCGCTTAGCGCCCAGGCGATGGCGAGGCCGGCTGCGACGCCGATTAACGCATCGCGCAGGTTGCTACGTTCGAGAGGAATCATTGCGCTTGGACCTCCGGAAGGACTTCGGGCGCCCACTGCAGGGCGACGACATAAACGCCGGCGTGATTGCGAATCACGTCACCACCTGGATGAGTCTCGGTGTGGACGAGCGCCACCCTGTGACTGTCAGGCTGGCTATCGATGCTGAGCCCGTTCTTGTCGCGGTAGGACTCGATGAAGCGCGCCTGAAAACTGTGAGGCCTGATCGGCACCAGAGATTCGATGGTGACCGCGACCGAATGCTGCCGCGCGATGATATGGGGATTGTGGACGCCGTCTTCGTAGTACTGGCGCAGAAAGCGCTGCGCAGGGCCGCGGGCATGGTCCTTGACGAAATGGAGCAGGGTGTCCTCGGCGGTGAAGTCCGCGATGACTGAGCGTGCGTCCTCGATGAACTCGCCGACCGTTGCCCGCTCGATTGCGTCCATGCTGATGGTGGTCGTGCTCGGGGTGAGCGGCTGGGGCATCGTGATGATGTAGCCGGTGCGTGCGTCGGCCTCGACGACGTAGGGAATTTTCTTCACCTCGCGGACCTGAATGATGCTGATCGCGAGACTCATTACCTCCACCAGGAAGAAGCCGAGCGCGGCGAATTGCCAGTTGCGCTTGCCTGCGGCGAGATTGGCATAGCGGTCGGAGTATTCCCGCCGCGCGGCGAGGTGGGGGGTCGTCATCACGTTGTGGGAGTTGAGTAATTGCTGCCATAGGCGAACCTCACGCGGCTGCCGCCGTGGTTGCCGGGACTGTCCCCGTGACCCGGCCTTCCAGTTTCTCGATGAACAGCCGGAACGCGGTCTCACCCCGTATGCGCCGCTCGATGAGCTCGTACGCGTGAATGACGGTGCTGGGATCGCGGTTGAAGTGCTCCCCGATGCACTCGAACGACGCGACAGTGATCTTTCGGCAGAGATACATCGCAAGCTGCCGCACGAAGGCGATACGCTGCTCGCGTGACCTGGACAGGAGGTCGTCGGGACGCAAGCGGAACTCGCCCGCAACGTTGTCGCTGATGTTCGCAAGGCGGCCGGCAATGCGAATCCGCGTCAAAGCCGCCAGTGCGCCGCGTGCGAGATCGACCAGCGACGGCGAAGTGTCGGCCGAAAGGGCCGTAACACGCCGCAAAGCGGCTTCGAGCGTATCGACGAGCTCGTCCGCCGCAGACTGCGGCGTTGTACAAAAAGGACGAACGGAATAGTTACAGCGGATGTCGGAAGCCGATATAACCACCGCGGTGCAGGCGGCTTCTTCGCTGGTTGGGGATCAATAGAAGGCGCGTCGGCTGCTCGCTTCCGCTGCCGGCTTATTTCGGGAATAATCGTCCGGCTCGGTAAGCGTCATTGTGTGCAACCTCAATGGCTTTTGCTGAGCACGGCACCTGTGCCCCTGGTCCGGACGCAGGTGCCATCCCTCTCCTCAGAAAAACGAGGAGTAATTATTCTCGGCTGTGACTTCTGCTCTTAGCTATTCTGTTCCCTTCGTCTGAGCATCCGGCCTTTAGTCAAAGGCTCTCCTATGTGTTCTCGTGTGGAGTCCCCAATCGAGCAGCGTTGAGCAGTTTGTTCTGGTTAGCCGGGCCGCGCCCGCCCACTCTGACACTGGCAGGGGTGAGTTTCGGCGAGGGCGCTCCAATATCGGCTGTGGTCCCTGAAAACCCGATTAGAATATGTTCGGCCCAGGCCGGGCTTGCATGAACAAACCAACCAGCCACATCGCCCTACCCTCCCCTCCTTCGCCACCCACGCACTGACTTCCCTAGCCTCCAGTGTTGACTCACACTTTTTCCGCCGCGTGAAACAACATTGCGGCAAGTTCGCGGAAGCAATCGGCGCAGAATGTCAAACGCGAAGCTTGCGTCCTCAGGTCGTCGACGATTAACACTCGCCGGCGGCAGCCGTCTCATCGACCATCGTCATGATTTTGTAACTTAACGAACACGGCGCGATAATAATTCTCTTGCGCTGACTTCGCGTGTCTCTGGCGTGCCGGAGGAGATTTTTCAAACAATCTACAACCATGACTCAGAACCAATCTAACCCGAGTGTCCACAAATTCGGGGCAGCCCCAGGGTTGCGCGCCAGTTCGTAGAGGCGCCGTTCGAGCGCTCCCCCAAGTCGGAAGTAGTCCCGGTTCAGCGTCAGCACCTCCCGAGCAGCGACAGCATTGTAAAGCCATTCCGATAGGGTTACCTCGACAGCAATCATTCGCTCGTTCGAAGGAGATCTCTCGATAATCTTCCAATCGTCGATAAGCCCGAAAGCGTGCTTGATGCGAACTCCCCCTGTGACAATGTTGGGTTTGATGTTCGTTCCCTTTAGGCGATCCAATCCCGCCTCAAGCCTCTTGTAGTGCTCACCGCCGATAGGTCGGTTCGTAGAAACGAGGTAGGTAAACGCGGAACCGAACCTTTCGGCTCTTGGCATCCTCACCCCTTGATTAAGACCTCGACGATCTTCGGGCACTGCGTGATAGTTGAAGTAGCCTTGTACGACTGACCTCAACCAGGCTCCGACCTCAACCACCGGCACATGCCAGCGCCGCTGCAGTTCCCGCTTTACCTCGCTGAGCTTGGCCGAGAGTCGCTTCTGGATGGTCTTGCGCTTGACCATGAACCTGCCGGTCTTCCGGGTCTTCCCGCAAATGTGCGTGAGGCCCAGAAAGTCAAGGACTTCCGGCTTGCCCTCGCCTTGCTGCTTTCGGTGTTCGGCGGCAGGGCGCCTGAACTCAATCAGGCGCGTCTTGTCCGGGTGCAGTTCCAACCCGAACTTCTGCAGGCGGTCCTTCCATTCCTCAAGGAACCGCTCCGCGTCGGTACGATGTTCGAATCCTGCGACAATGTCATCCGCGTACCGGACCACGATTACGTCGCCGGTGGCGTGACGCTTGCGCCATTGCCTGACCCACAAGTCGAAGACGTAATGCAGGTAGATGTTCGCCAGCAGTGGCGAAGCCACTGCCCCTTGCGGAGTCCCTACTTCCGTCTTCGCCCATTCCCCGTCCTCGGAGACCCCGGCCCTGAGCCACTTGCGGATGAGGCGCAGGACTCCCCGGTCTGCGACGCGATGCTCGATGAACTTGACCAGCCATTCGTGTGACAGGTTATCGAAGAAGCCACAAACGTCGGCATCGAGTATCCAGTTCACCTTCTTCCACATCATTCCGACCCACAGCGCATCCAAGGCCTGGTGCTGACTGCGCCCGGGTCGAAATCCATAGGAGAACCCAAGAAAGTCCTCTTCGTAAATCTGGTTGAGGACCGTCACCACCGCTTGCTGGACCAGTTTTCCTCCAAGGCTGCGATGCCCAGGGGGCGTTGCCGCCCATCAGCTTTCGGTATGTAGGCTCTCTTGGAAGGTTGCGCTCGATACGTTCCCCGATGGATGCGGCGATGCAAGTCCGCTAGCTTCTCATCCAGGTCCGTGCCGTACTCCTGCCACGTCACCCCCTCGATTCCGGGCGCCGCAGGGTGGCGCTCACTACCGCTTGCTCCTTGGCCGAGGTGATCTGTCGTGGACGCCCAGCCCGCGGTCGGTTCCGGAGACCATCCAAGCCATGACTTGCAAAGCGTCGCTGCCACAGACACACCGTTCGCTGGGTAACCTTGAGCCGTTCCGCCAGGGCTCGGATACTCTCGCCCGCCGCGCTGCCAGTACAATCTGCGCCCGGGTAGCCAGCACGTGTGCGATGCTCTGGGTTCGCAACCACGCCTCCAACTGGGCTCGATCCGCTTCGCCGACTTCCACCACCGATCTCTTTATGCCCATGCAGCAGAGACGAATAGTGACCCTATACTTTATTCAGAGGCATGACACTAGAGGGGCTTCTGGCAGGTCTGTGGGCACGCCGGGGTCGGTCTCATAGCCTTCTTGCCGATAGACGAAATCAAGCAGCGTGCAGTTTATGTTACTGTAGCGATCCTCCACACAAAATTTCGCCGCATTCTCAGGTGTGTTGACGTACAGGCTAGGGATGTAAGCAAACCAGTTGTCCGCCAAGAATTTGTAGCCCTTATCCGGTTTCTGCGGATTGAGAAAAGGCAAGCCTGCAATGTAGTTCGCCAGACCGTTATGCCCATTTGGTGTGTGGACGACCCTTGTCTGATTTCCAAACTGCTCAGTGGGCTGGAGATAGTATTTGGAAACTGGGGTAGACCTCGGCGGGTCTATGGTTATTCGCGCATCGGGCGGGACCTTCCAGTAGAGCGAACCGGCAAACATCTGTTGCATTCCAGGTGGCATGAACTCCTTATACCGCTGCCAGTTCTGCGTGGTGATTACTGTACCCGGAGCGAGCGTCCCCTCATGCTCGGTTTCGGCCAGCCACGCCTTCATGTCGGGGACCGTATCGAAGTTCTGGGCTCGCATCGACGAGCACAGCATCAACATCAGGACGATCAGGCCGAGGCAGAAGGCCGCGCAGCTCGGAAACGGCTTTGTCCGGTAAAAGCGGCGGTTCATTAATGTCGGCAGAGCGACTAATACGTTAAGGCAACTTGGCGGTCTGCTCAATTTAAATCTCATCGTCTGCGAGTCCCTTGCCTCTAGTACCCGCTGTGGCTCGGCAGGCCCAGAGCATCATGTGATGTGATCCGATTCGTTGGGTCGAACCAACAGATTGTCGAGCCGACTGAAGGTGCTCTCTTATTTGCGATGGGTTATCAGGGATACTGCCCGCGTGTCAAATTGCTCAGCCTAGGCCCGTTGTGTTTTCGCCGCTTCCCCGAGGATGATGGCGTCATCAGAAAAACGCACCAACTGAGCGAGCGCGGCGCCCTATTCTATCCGACGGGCTGCTCACCCCTTTGGCAACGCGAGCGCAGGTGCTTTGTCACGGACAACGGGTGCGTTCACGTTACAGATCCGTATACGCATATATTCTGCTTATGATTGGGAGGAAGGCGGGGATGGGGAGACAGAGCGAGATCACCGGACGAATTTCTCGTCAGCACCGGCTATTTATCCGGAAGCTCACGGCTAAACCTGTCCAGTGCAGCGAGCATCGCGCGGCTCAAGCCACCCATGGTGCGCGAAAAAAGCCTGATGATCGACGCACTACACAGTAACTATTTTATTTGACGATTCGATTAGGTAATCACATTGCCAGCCCCCGTCAACCGCGAGCTCCAGGCCGGTTACGAACGAAGCGTCGCCGCTGGCCAGGAATGGGACGGCCGCCGCCACTTCCTCGGGTTTGGCCCCCGTTTCAGCTCAACAACCTTTCCGCGTTTGGCGCCCACGCCAAATGGATCCTGTATTAGTTGACATAAGTTCCCGCGGCGAAGCTGCAGGAGCCATTGCGCCCTGCCCTGCCGACTGGCTACCAGCTTCCAACCCGCTCGTTTCCTGCGCGCTTTTACAGCCGCGCGCCCGCGGGAGCACACCAAGACCATCGCTCAATCACGAATCGCCCCTAACCGCTAAGCTCTTCGATAGAACCCGCGAGGAACTCGCATTCGCAGAAGGTGGAGAGAATCAAAATTTTAGCTACCGGAAGTCACCCCCCAGCCATTTCTGGCTTCCCGAGTTTCAGTAGCAGTTCGTTACCTAGCCTGCGCCGGCGCACTAAATCCGCTTTCCGTTCATTCAAGTTACGCGTCAGGAGGGTTTCCGAATACAAGCGCCGGCTACCGCGTATATTGAACCGGTAGGTGGGCAGCGTAACCTTATGCTATAGAGCCCACTGGGTGTTGAACGAATACATCGTTGAGCCGGCCGCGATTCCCTGGCGCAACGGCCAGGTTGCCGGTATCAGCTTTAAGTGCCAGATCCTCTTGAGTGGCGCTGACGGCGGTCCGGAGGCACTGCGCTTCCGCTTCGATGACTGCCCCTCGATCTTCGCCCACATGCATCTGACGTCGCAATTTCAACTGTTACTTCAGGGGCGAATGGATTTTCCCAAGTCGACGATGAAATTGCGCGGCATCGCAGCGCATTACACGGACCACAATTTTCCCTACGGTCCCTTTGCCGTAGCCGGCGGTCACGACATGCTCGTGCTGCACCCGAGGCAGGGTGGTCTTATCAGCATGGCCGATCGCGACGCCCGCCGCCGGATTAATCTGAAGGCGCGTCATCTGTACGGAACTGCGGCCGACATCCAGTGGACGCTCCTGCCGGAGTTCAAAGAGGCACGCTCCAAACCCTTGATTCCGCCGACGTCAGGGCCGTATGCGGTAATGATTGAATGCCCGCCTCGCACTGTGGTTAATCTTCCGAGCGCGCCTTATGGCCGGTACGAAGTTGTGCTCGCCGGCTCCGCGTTGGTCTCCGGCAGTACGCTGTTTCCACCGGGATTTCGCTATGTGCATGACGACAACGACGGGACTCCCGTGGAGGCGGGTCCCGATGGTGCTATGTTGATGCTTTTGGCCTTCGATCAAGACGCGCGCGAGGGCGGCCTGGCTGGCGATCGGTTATCGGTCGCCGCCGCGGCGGCGATGGAGCGCGCAATCTAGTCTACCGGCCGGAGGTCCTATGTCGAACGGGAACTACGCCATGACGCCGCTGCCTGTTGTGGTTTTCGCGGATTTCATTTGCCCGTAT
>Ga0102924_1005059_pt1 | contig 12959 bp, 9 predicted proteins | sample PaiPotPPM11metaG_FD_80116 | JGI IMG/M metagenome (GOLD analysis project Ga0102924, IMG submission 80116) | Iron sulfur acid spring bacterial and archeal communities from Banff, Canada, to study Microbial Dark Matter (Phase II) - Paint Pots PPM... ... | reverse complement strand
GGTGCAGGGCGGTCAGGAGGACCAGGGTGAGGGTGGCCACGGCGAAGATGCCGTGCGCGACCACGACCGGGACCGGGAAGTGGCGCTCGGGCGGGACCGGGGTCGGGGTCGCGGGTCCCCGGGCGCCGGCCGGCACGGGCGCGCTGATCTGGGCGGTCGACCGGTAGACCGCGAGCCAGCGGGCCGCCATCGTGAGGCCGAGCACCGCGACCACGCTCAGGGTGGCGACCGCGATCCAGGCCAGCCGGGAGGTGTCGGTGAACAGGTAAGTGCCCCACACGGCCAGCCCGGCGATGGCCAGCAGGACGTGCGCGCTGATCACCGGCACGGGCAGCCGGGTGGCCGCCGCCGACTGGAACTCGCGGTCGTACTCGATGAGCCAGATGGCCAGCAGGTACAGGCCGGCGCTGGCCGTGACCAGCCACGTCAACAGGGCGATGAAGGCCATCTGCGCGTCCCCTCTTCGGGCAGGCAGCACTAGCCGTGACGGGCGTGCCCGGACATGCCACGACGCCGCACGGTGTGTTATCCCACGCGAGGGGAGGGGCCCCCGACGTTTATTGTCGCCGTTGACACGGACGGGGCCGCCCGGCGGTTCAACCGGCGACAGCCGGTCGGCCGCGGGCGGCCCGGGACAGCTCAGAGCCAGCTGGTGGCGGCGTGCCAGACGCTCGACGCCGTGTGGCCCATGTCCTTGGCCAGGCCCACGATGTCGTCGCCGGTTTTGCGCGCGCTGTCGGCGATGCCGTCCGCGACGCCCACGGCCACGCCGTACTTGTGGATGTCGCCGCCCCAGTTCTCGTGGAAAAGGTGGTCGGTGAAGTCGCCGACGCCGACCGCGACGATGCCGCCGACACCCGCGCCGAGCACGCCGCCGACCAGGCCGCCGCCCACGAAGGTGGCCACTCCGCCGCCGGCCATGATCCCGCTGGTCAGGCCGAGGGCATTGGAGCCCGCCTCTTCCGGCAGCGCCGTGTAGATGGACTGGCCGCCGTTGACGTCCTGGTAGGTGCTGAGCCCGGTGCCGACCATCCCGGCCAGGATGTCCAGCACCGGGATGTCCTTGCCGAAGTCCACGATCTTGGCCAGCTTGCCCGCCTCGTCGGCCCCGTCCGCTCCGTCGGCCCCGTCCGCGCCGGGGGTGGCCGACTGGGTGCCCTTGGGCCCGGACATCAGCTGCTGGATCTTGGTGATCGCGTCGCCGGCCCGCACGTCGAGGGCCCGGGTAATCGCGTTCTCGCTGGCCTTGGCCGTGGTCACGGCGGCATCGGCGGTCGTCAGCTTGTTGATGCCGCCGTCGAGGTCGCTGACCAGGTCGCCGTAGGAGATCTTGTGGGCGAGGAAGTCTTCCATGTTGCCCTTGATGTCGCCCATGATCTTGTCGACGGCTTCCTCGGCCTCCCGGCGGACGGCCGAGGGCGAGGCGATGAGGTCGCCGAGCAGGTCACCGACCGTGTTGCCGTCGCCCGGCGTCATCCCGTGCGGCTTGTCGCCGGCGATCTGGCTCACCGTCTGGGTCAGCGCCCCGGCGGCCGTCTGCCGCGCGGTCTGCGCGGACTGCATGCAGTCGGAATAGTACTTCTGGTAGGCGTTCGTCCACTGCTGAGCCTCCGCCTCCTGGGCGTTGGCGGGCGGGCCGAAGCAGACCGCGGGCGGCGCGCCGTTCGGGCCGATGGTGACCCCGTGGCTGCTCGCCTCCGCAGCCGCCTGCTCCAGGTCGCTCTCCACCTGGGACAGCGAGACCGCGAGCCAGTTCACGATGCCGCCCACCTGGTCGGAGGCGATGCCCACGGCGCGCGCGGTCATCGAGTCCCGGCCCCAGGCGGAGCTGAACGAAGAGGCGGCCTGCCCCTGCCAGCCCGCCGCGCCGACGACGCCGTGCACCTGCGCGTCCAGCGCGGAGGCCACGTCGGTGACCTGCGGGGCGTACCCGTACAGGGTGCCGGCCATGGCCGACAGGCCGCGGATGTCGCCGCCCACCCAGTCGTGGGAGAACGGCGCCAGCGGGGAAGCTCCGGTCGCTCCTGCCATCGCGCTCTCCTCAGACGGGGGTGGAAAGGGTCAGGCTGGAGGCCAGCTGGGCCAGGCTGGCGTCGGTGTGGGCGTAGTTGTCGTGGGCCTTCTGCAACTTGTCGCCGTGCTCGGAGATCACCGCCGCCATCTGCTGGTGCAGCACGCCCAGCAGTTGCGCGGCGGCGTGCAGGGCCGTGTCGATGTCACCGCCGCCGGCGTCCGGGCAGGCCGGCCCGCTGTTAGGCATGATCGCCTGGAACGTCCCCGACTCGCGGTGGAAGACGCCCGCCATGTTCTCCAGGTCGGACATGACCACCTGGAACCCGCCGCCGCTCACTGTGCCTCCCTATCGGTGTGCCGGGACGGCCAGCGCCAGGCCCCGGGTTCGATCACTGGGTCGAGAACCACCAGCACCGCTGCCGACCGCTGCGTCTTGGCCAGCACGTCCCGCAGCGGAACGCAGGCCCACGGCTGGTGGCGGCCAAGCTGCTCGACCAGCCGCCGCACGCTGGAGAACACGGGCAGCACGAGGCGGCCGTCCGGCTGCTCGCGCATCTCGAACACGATGTCCGTGCCCCCCGCGCCCGTCCCCGGCCGCGCCGGCGCCACCACGAGTTCAGGAAGGCCCTGCTGGCCCGGCCCCGTCATCGACGGCTCTGCTACGGACGGCCCTGCCATTGACGGCCCTGCTACGGACGGCTCTGCTACGGACGGCTCTGCCATTGACGGCTCTGCCATTGACGGCTCTGCCATTGACGGCCATGTCATCGTCGGCCCTCCGCTGACCGCCGGCTCGTTCACGCGCCCGGCCTTCCGGGCTCTTCGGGTGATGGTGTTACAAACCTATCCGGAATGCTCGCCCGGCGGGGGATGCAATACTCATGCCGTGCCGCTGTTCCACCCGCGCCGCGCCACCCTGGTGCAGAGCCTCACGCAGTCCGTCCGGTTGCTGCTGCCCGCCGACCCGGGCCCGGACCGGATGCTGGACGCCGTGCGCGAGTACAACCCGGCGGCCCGCCACAGCGTCGGCGGCGGCATCAACGTGGACGGCGGCCACTTCACCCTGACCTCGGCCCTGGAGGTCGACGCCGACCTGGGCCGCGAAGCCGGGCTCTCGCCGGACATCACGGCCGCCTACTTCGCTGACTGGCAGCCCACCGCGCGCGGCGCGGAGCGCCAGACCCAGATCCAGCGGTACCGGGCGCAGGCGGCCTGCCTGCTGGGCGGCCTGGCCGCGCGGTTCGGCGGGCTCTCGGCACCGCCCTGCGAACAGGCCGGCGCCGCCCTGCGCGCCGAGGTGTACACGCCGCACCGCCTCGATCCCGCCGCGCTGTCCGGCCTGGTTTCCCGCCGGGTGCCCGCGCTGGCCGGGGCCCCGGTCACCGGCCTGGACGACCGGCAGGCGATCAGCCTGATCGCGACCAGCGACCCGGGACCGGAGCAGGAAGGCCGGTCGGACCTCGGGGTGTTCGGCGTGCGCGGGCCAGGCGTGCCGTTCGGCGTGGAGTACTGGCCCCCGAGCATCGCCGTGCAGCCGATCATGCGGGACTGGACGGGCGGCCGGTCGCTGGCCATCCTGGCCGGGCTGGGCCGGATGAAGCTGAGCGACCTGTCCATGATCGTCGTCCGGGCGGGCCAGCCGACGGTGGGCGCGGACCCGGGCGTGGCCCGCGCGGTGGCCGAGGCGGGGCTCGGCCTGGCCGCTGACACCGAGGGGATCTGCGTGGATCCGTTCGGGTTCGGCGTCCGCCGCCCTGACGACCTCGTGTTCCGCTGAGCGGTCCGGCGGCCGGCGGCCGCGAGCTCGCCGGGCGGCTGCGGGCCGCCCTCGCCGCCGTGCCGCCCCCGGCGGACGGCCCCACCGGGCCCCCGGTGCCTACCCGGGGGAACCGCCCACCGGAGCCCCCCGTGGTCGACGCCTCGCCGCGGCGCCGGGCGGAATACTCCTCCGACGCCTCGAACTACCGGGTGGTGCCCGAGGTGGTCGTGTTCCCCCGGTCGGCCGGCGACGTCGTGGCCGCCCTGGCCGTCTGCCGCGAACGGGCCGTACCGCTGACCGTCCGCGGCGGGGGCACGTCGATCGCGGGCAACTCGGTCGGTCCCGGGGTCGTGCTCGACCTGAGCCGCCATCTGGGTCAGGTGGTCAGCATCGACCCCGAAGCGCGCACCGCGACCGTCCAGCCCGGGGTGGTCCTCGACGACCTGCAGCGGGCCGCGCGCCGCCACGGCCTGCGTTTCGGCCCCGACCCGTCCACGCACGCCCGGTGCACGCTGGGCGGGATGATCGGCAACAACTCCTGCGGCGCGCACGCGATGGCCTACGGGACCACGGCGGCGAACGTCCTGGCCCTCGACGTGCTCGACGGCACCGGCCGCCGGCTGCGCGCCGGGCCCGGCGGCGGTACCGGTCTGGCCGGCGGTACCGGTCTGGCCGGCGGTACCGGTCTGGCCGGCGACACGGTCCCCGGGCTCGATGAATTCGTCGCCGGGCGGCGGGCGCTGCTGCGCCAGGAGTTCGGGCGGATGCCGCGTCAGGTGTCCGGGTACTCGCTCGAGCACCTGCTGCCCGAACGCGGCGGCAGCCTGGCCCGGGCCCTGGTCGGGACCGAGGGCACCTGCGGCGTCGTTCTCGGCGCGACCGTCTCCCTGGTGCCGCTGCCGGCCGCGACCGCGCTGTGCGTCCTCGGGTACCCGGACATGCCGGCCGCCGCCGACGATGCCCCCGGGCTGGCCGACCAGGGGCCGCTGGCCCTGGAAGGCTTCGACGCCCGCCTGGTCGACGCGGTGCGCGCGCACCGCGCGAACTCCGCGGTGCCGCGGCTGCCCCGCGGCGGGGCCTGGCTGTTCGCCGAGGTCGGCGGCGACGACGAGGCCGCGGCCCTGGCCGCGGCGCGCTCGCTGGCTGCGGCCAGCGCGGCGGCCGACTCGCTGGTCGTGCCCGCCGGGCCCGAGGCCGCGACGCTCTGGCGCATCCGGGAGGACGGAGCCGGGCTCGGCAGCCGGACCGCCGCGGGCGCGCCGGCCTGGCCGGCCTGGGAGGACGCCGCCGTCCCGCCCGCCCGGCTCGGCCCGTACCTGCGGGACTTCACCGCGTTGCTGGACCGCCACCACCTCGACGGCTTGCTCTACGGTCACTTCGGCGACGGCTGCGTGCACGTGCGGATCGACCTGCCGCTGCACGAGCACCCCGAACGGCTGCGCCCGTTCCTGACCGAGGCCGCGCACCTGGTCGCGGGGTACGGCGGCTCGCTGTCCGGCGAGCACGGTGACGGCCGGGCGCGCAGCGAGCTGCTGCCGGTTATGTACTCCGCGGCGGCGCTGGAATCGTTCAAAGTGTTCAAAGGCTTGTTCGACCCGGACGGGATCCTCAACCCGGGCGTCATCGTCGACCCCCGGCCGGTCGACGCCGACCTCCGCCAGCCGGCCGCCCGCCCGCTGCGGGCCCGCGGCGGGTTCGCGCTCGCCGCCGACGGCGGGGACCTGTCCCAGGCGGCGCACCGGTGCGTCGGGGTCGGCAAGTGCCGGGCGGACAACGGGCCGGCGGGCGGCTTCATGTGTCCGTCGTACCTGGCCACCCGCGACGAGAAGGACTCGACCCGCGGCCGGGCCCGGGTGCTTCAGGAGCTGGCCAACGGCACGCTGATCACCGGCGGCTGGCGCTCGCCCGAGGTGCACGAGGCGCTCGACCTGTGCCTGTCGTGCAAGGCCTGCTCGCGCGACTGCCCGGTCTCGGTGGACATGGCCACCTACAAGTCACAGGTGCTGCACCAGGCCTACCGGGGGCGCCTTCGCCCGCGTAGCCACTACGCGCTGGGCTGGCTCCCGGTCTGGCTCAGGCTGGCCAGGTTCGCGCCGGGACTAGCCAACCTAATTCTTCGGAACGGAGTCGTGGCCGACCTGGCCCGCCGGCTCGGCGGGATCGACGGCCGCAGGCCGCTGCCCCGGCTGGCCCGCCAGCCCGGCACGCCCGCGCGGCTGCGCCGCTCGGTCACCACCGCTGCCGGACCCGGCGCCCCCGGCCCCGGCACCCCGGCGCGGGAGCGGGTCGTGCTCTGGGCCGACAGTTTCACCCGGGCGTTCTCGCCGCAGGTGGCCGAGTCCGCGGCCGCCGTGCTGGCCGAGGCGGGCTTCGGGGTGATCGTCCCGGACCACTCGCTGTGCTGCGGGCTGACCTGGATCTCCACCGGGCAGCTCGAGCGGGCCCGGTCCCGGCTGCGGGCCACGGTGGCCAGCCTGGCCCCGTACGCGGAGCGGGGCCTGACGATCGTCGGCCTGGAGCCGCCCTGCGCGGCCGTGCTCCGCGGTGACCTGAGCGAACTCCTGCCCGGCGACCCCTCGGCCCGGGCCGTCGCCGCGGCCACCCGAACCCTGGCCGAGACGCTGACCGGCGCGGGCGCCGGCCCGGCCCGGGACCTGTCCTGGCTGGCCGGGCGGCTCGCGGGCCGGGCGGTCATCGCCCAGCCGCACTGTCACCAGCACGCCGTCCTGGGGTACGACGCCGACCTGGCCGTACTGCGGGCGGCCGGGGCCCGGCCGCAGACCCTGGCCGGGTGCTGCGGCCTGGCGGGCAACTTCGGCCTGGAGCGCGGGCACTACGAGGTCTCGGTCGCCGTGGCCGAGCAGGCCCTGCTCCCGGCGCTGCGGGCCGCGCCGGACGGGGCGCTGCTGCTGGCCGACGGGTTTTCCTGCCGGACCCAGGCCGATCAGCTCGCCGGCTGGCGCTCGTTCCACCTGGCCGAGCTGCTCGACCCGCGCGGTGTTCGCTGAGCGGGCCGCGGCGCCGATACTTGAAGCGGACGGGGACGGACGGGGAAGGCGGCGAGGCCCGATGGACGCCATGGAAGCCCTGATGGCGCTGAGTACCCCGGAGGACAAGGCCGATCCGTATCCGCTCTACGCCGCCCTGCACGAGCTGGGCGAGGCCGTCGACCTCGGGCCGGGCGGCGCGATCACGGTCGGATTGCACGGGCGCGTAGTACGGGCGCGTAGCCCGGCAGGGGCAGCCGGGCCCGGCGACTGGGTCCGGCGTCCGGCTACCGTCGCCAGGCCAGGACCCGGCCGGCCCGGAACGTCGGGGGGCCGAGGAGACCGGTCAGCACGCGGGCGAGCGCGGACGCCTGGCTGGTGACCGCGACCACCGCGGCCGGATGCCAGTACGCGAGGTCGCCGCGCAGCCGGGCCAGCGCCGTGGGCCCCGGCTGCGTTCGCCCCGCCTGGACACGGCGCAGGTATCGGGCAGCCCAGTGGGCCGGGCCGGGATTGAAGGTGGGCTGCCCGTCCGGCTCGGGTCCGATGAAGTAGCCGCCGACCATGGAAGACGGCTGGCCGGTTTGCGCCGCCCAGATCATTGACCGGTCGTTGCCCACGGCGGAGATGGGAATGACCAGCACGTGGACGCCGGGCGGCAGCCGCAGCCGGTCGAAGGCCAGCCGCCAGCCGGCCGGGACCGGCGCGAGCGGGGCCGCCTGATAAGGCAGCGGCACCAAGGGCAAGACCGCGAGCACCGCCACCAGGGCCGGGATGCCGGCGCAGCGGCGGCCCCAGGCTTCGGACTGCGTCGCCGCCGCGCGCGCCCGGTCCAGCGCGACCGCGAGCGCGGCCGCCGCCGCGCCGTCGGCGAGGATCGAGAAGCGGTTCGGCAGCAGCTCACCGAGCACCGGCAGGCCCTGCAGCCAGTGGTACGGCAGCAGCCAGGCCGGGACGATGGCCCCGCCGACCCGCGGGGCGCCGCCGCCGAGCGCGAGCAATTCGAGCACCGCCCAGGTCACGGCCGCCGCGCGCACCTTCTGGTCCCGCCAGAACCAGATCGCCGCGACCACGAGTACTACGAGCAACGGCCAGCCCAGGTAGGCCAGGACCTCCGGGATGCCCAGCGAGAAGCCCCGGTCGTAGGCGGCGCTGGCCGCGGTGTGGAACAGCAGCGTGCCGGGCGGGGTCACGAACAGGCGGACGTTGCCGTACCACGGGCTGGGCAGCGTGTAACGCTCGGTGAACGGTCCGTAGAACTGCACCCACAGGGCGTACCAGCAGATCAGCAGCATGACCGCGGTGGCCGCGCCGAGCCCCAGCGCGGTGTTCCGGGTCCGGGCCGCCACCGCGCGCCGATGACCGGCCGCGAGCACGGCCAGCAGCACCACCCCGGCCAGGCCGGTGTCGAGCAGCAACTCAGATCCGATGAACAGCTGGGCGGCGGCCAGCAGGCCCAGCCCGGCCCCGGTGCGCACCGGGCGGCCGCGGCCGGTGGCGATTAGCAGCAGCGCATGGACCATCAGCGGCGGCAGCACGGCGAACTGGAAGTTGTAGTGGCCGAAGCCGGCGTCCACCAGGGCCGGTGAGAACCCGTAGACCGCGCCGCCCAGGCCCGCCGCGGTCAGGCTGGCCCCGCACCGGCGCAGCACCCAGAACAAGGCGGCCGCCGACCCGGCGAAGCCCAGCGTGATCACGACGGTGAGGCTGGCCTGCGGGCCGGCCAGCAGCGTCACCGGGGACAGCAGGACGCCCGGGAGCAGGTAGGGCGTGTTCCACATCAGGTTCACGCCGTGCGGTGCGTTGAGCGCGGTCGTGACCAGCGCCGGGAGCCGGCCGTGCGCGACCGCCGTGGCCGCGTAGCGCAGCCACCAGTCGAACAAGCCGGTGTCACCCCCGTTGGCCGCGGGCATGCGCCCCGACGGGTCGGCCCAGAGCCGCGCGGTCACCAGCAGCGCGCCTAGCAGGTAGCCGGAAACAATCAGCCACCGCGCGCCGTCCCGCGTGCCGTCCCCCGCCCGGAACGGTGCGCGCTCGGCGTCCGCGGACGGCTTGACCATCGTCGAGACCGGCCTCATTACCAGGTCCAGCTCCTGTTACGACCAGGGCCACGGGTGTCACCGCCAGGGCCACGGGTTCCGGCCGCGCGGAATGCGCGGCGTCAGACAAATGACGCTCCTCGCCATCCCGACACTGCCCTCACATCGGTAAAATGCTGGAAATAACTGGGTAAACTACATAAGTGGGTATCTTGGGCGCACGGGGTCGGCGAACCCGTAAGGGCTGATCGCGCGGCCGCGACGTGGCTGTCAGACTCGTCCTCGACACCGGGCCGGCCTGAGCGCCCGCCAGCGGCGGAGCAGGCTCGCGGCCGGCCGCTGACCGCTATCCGCGAGGGAGTTCATGACCATGCCCGACGCCGCGGCTCCGTCCGGTGCCACCCCATCCGCTGACGACCTGCTCGCGACGCTGCCCTACGCGGTGGCCCTGGGTATCACCGTGAGCGAGATGTCAGCAGAACTCGTCCGCGGCCGCCTGGACTGGTCGCCGGAACGCTGCACCACGGGCGGGGTGATGCACGGCGGCGCCGTCATGTCGCTGGCCGACACGGTGGGGGCGGTCTGTGCCGTGCTCAACCTCCCGCCGGGGGCGGGCACCGCCACGGTCGAGTCCGCGACGAACTTCTTCCGCGCCGTCCGGGACGGCGCGCTGCACGCCACCGCCCGCCCCCTGCACGTGGGGCGTTCGTTCATCGTGGTCCGCACCGACCTGACCGACGACGCCGGCCGGGCGGTCGGGCAGACCACGCAGACCCAGGCCGTTCTGGCCCCCCGGCCTGGCGGCTGACCGCGCTTCCGGCCTCCCGGCCGACCGCGGTCAGGTCGGCATCTGCGTGGCGGTCCAGCGCGCGAAGACCTCGACCCGGTCCTGCGGCCAGGAGCCGTCGCAGGGCATGGAACCGTCGCGCAGGCGTTCCAGGATGTCCGCGGCGTGCGCCTTGACGTCGTCGTAGGACCACAGGTCGAGCGCGAACTTCATCGAGTCCCGGTCCTTGCGCCGGAACAGCGGCTTGATGTGGGCGGCGAAGCTGACCGGCTGGCCGGGGTCCGGCAGCGTGACCGGCTCGTCCGCCTCGCTCTCGGCCGGGGCGGCCTGGACGCTCGGCGGCCCGGCCGGGCCCCAGGTCCACCGCGGGGCCGGCCGCCCGTCCCGCGGGCCCGCGCCTGCGTCCCACTCGACAAACGAGCCGAACGCGGCGCGGAACTCCGGATCGGACGGCAGGCCGGCGTCCCGCGCGGCCTGGCCGAGCAGGCTCGCCCAGCGGCCCTGCTGCTCGGCGTTCAGGCCGTCGGGCAGCAGCCGGGCCAGCGTCTGCGGATACCCGTCCGGATCCTGACCGGCCGGGCCGGTCCCGGCCGCTGCCGGGCCGCCGAACGCCGCGGCCAGCCACGCCGCCATCTGCCCCGGCAGCGTCGGCGGCATGCTGGCGAACAACGGCGCGAGGACCGGGTCCCCTGGCAGGTACTGCTCGCAGAAGATCCGCGTCATCCGGCTCAGCGCGGGCAGGCCGCCCGCCCACTCGAAGATCGTCGGCTCGCGCCCGGGCTCGGCGACCGGGTCGTGGAAATCGACGTACCAGTGCATGCCGCTGCAGAACGGCTTGTTCTGCGAGTGGCCGCACCGGCAGACCGCGTAGTGCTCGCGCGACGCGCCGGCGTTGCGCGGCACGTCGGCCCCGTCCGCTCCGGCGAGCGCGATCCCGCCGGTGATCCGGTACGGCCCGTCCTTGGTCACTTCGATGGCGGGCTCGCGCGCGCCACCCCAGTCGACCGGGCCGCGCTCGTCCTGGCCGTCCAGGGCGAAGCTCAGCGCCCCGGACGGGCAGTCGCGCACGGCCGACATGATCTCGTCGGCCCGGGCGCCGCTCGGCGCCACGAACGGCTCCTGGCTGGCGCGGAACGCGTTGGCCAGCCGGTCGGTGCAGAAGCCCGAGTGCTGGCAGGTCCCGCGGTTGTCGCCGACCGTCACCTGCACGCCCAGGTAGGTGTCCAGCCGGTCGGGGACCCGCTTGGGGTCCTTGGCGTCGGTGAACCCGTTGCGCGCGTGGCTCCCGTCGCAGAACGGCTTGGTCGCCGAGCCGCCGCAGCGGCACAGGGCGACCTGGGGCGCGGCCGGGATCGGCTCGCCCAGGTGATCGTTCAGCCGCCGGACGTTCGTGACCAGGTACGGGCCGTTCTTGGCGGCCTGGATCCCGGGGGTTAGCCCGCCTTGCCGGCGCCACAGCTCGGCGCGGCGGCCGGCCCGCTCGTCCGGCGCGGCCAGATCGCAGGCGAGACCCTGCAGCACGGCCGTGGCCTCGGCCAGCTCGGGCGCGGCGATCCCGGACTGACCCGCGCGGACCCGCAGGCTCGCCGCCGCCTGCGCCGCCGCCCAGATCAGGTCGCTCAGTCCCTGACCACGGTGTCGTTGACCACTGTGTTCTTGACCACTGTGTTCTTGACCCGGGATCGGCCGCCCGGCGGGCGCGCCGTCCTCCGCCGCGCGACAGGCCGCGTCGGCCAGGTCGGCCGGGTCGGCCAGGCTGGCCGGTGAGTCGGCCTCCTCGGAGCTGACGGGTCCGGGCGGCAGGTCGTCGGGGTGCGCCTCGCGGGCTCGCCGGGCCAGGTCGCTGGCCCGCTCCAGCTGGGCCGCGACCGTGGCCGGGTCCAGCCCGGCCGGGCCGGCGTGCGACCGGTTGGCGGGCAGGTGCGCGCCCAGAGCCTGCGCGACCTCCCGCAGCGCGGCGGTGATCGGGGTCAGCCGCTCGGCCACCGGAGGACGGCAGTCCCCGCCGACCGCCACGCAGAACTCGGCCGCCTCCTCCAGCCGCTCGGTCAGCAGCGTCCAGGCCGCCTCGCGGTGCGGCAGCAGGTAATCCGCCTCGTAGAACAACTCGAAGCTCGGGCCCGCGGTCTTCCCCTCATGGCCGGGACCGGCCGGCAGCGTGGTGATCAGGTTCGCGAGCGGCTGGAGCACGGACACCATGAGGCTGACGGTCGCGTCGGCCAGCGTCTTGAGCTGAGCGTCGGTCTCCTCGGTGTGCGCGAAGTACCGGTAGAAGATCTGCAGCAGGATCTCGTACCCCACGTTGAACAGGTCGGCCACCCGGGCGGTCAGCGGGTCGGTGATCATCGGGACCACGACGTCGCGCTGCGGCGGGCGGACGTTGACCGCGATCACCGGCCGGACCGGGTCGAACCCCGGGTCGGCCCCGGTCATCTGCTCGTACTCGTCGAGGATGTTGACGAACTGGCCGAAGTGGGCGTCCCGCCAGTGCCCGCGCGGGCCCTCGCCCTGCTCCAGGATCGTGTCGATCGCCCGCTGGGCCGAGGCCAGGTCGGTGACCGTGACCAGGTCGGTCCAGCGGAAGTCCGCCGCCGTGGCCTGGGCCCGCGGCGGCCCGACGAACAGCCACTCCTCCCCGTACTTCTCGGCCAGGTGAGCGAAGCCGGCCTCAATCGACCGGTACAGGTGCCCCACCGTGGCGAAGTCCTGCGGCTGGGGCACGATTTCGCCCTCGCTCATCAGCGGCGCGGCCCGCCCGGCCGCGGCCAGCCCGTCCGCGTCGTCGAGATCCCAGGTCTCGGGGCGTTCCAAGAACATGAAATGCTTCAGCGCCTGCTCCCCGAACGGCAGCAACGCCAACTGGACCCCGGCCGGGTAGTGGCCGGTCGGCTGGGGCAGGTTCGGCCGGACCAGGTGCGGCGGGCCACCGATCGCGGTCACCAGGTTCTGCACCAGGGCCAGGTGCAGCATCTCCTGCGCGGCGATATGCAGGACTTGCTTACGCCAGCGGTTCGCCGCGTCCAGCCCGGCCTCGGTCAGCCCCTCGTCGGTCGATTGCTTGAGTGAGAACGCCGCGAACAGGTACTGGCACATGATCCCGTGCTCGAGCTCGGCCGCCTCGCACAGCATGTAGACCAGCGCCTCGCGGTGCTCGATCACGAACGGCGCCTCGGGAGCCGCCGTGCCGCCGCGCGTCGCGATCACCTGCGCGAGGCGCCCGCGACCTCCGGTGGACCCGCTCTCCGCCGCATTCCCGGCGTTGCTCATGACTGGATTCCTATCCTGTTCTGGCCCGGTCGTCGGGCTCTCGTGGTCCGGTCCGCTGCACTCCGAGCATCCCCGAAACATCCCCCCGCCCGGGGCGCCCCCGCACG
>Ga0102924_1005058_pt1 | contig 12959 bp, 10 predicted proteins | sample PaiPotPPM11metaG_FD_80116 | JGI IMG/M metagenome (GOLD analysis project Ga0102924, IMG submission 80116) | Iron sulfur acid spring bacterial and archeal communities from Banff, Canada, to study Microbial Dark Matter (Phase II) - Paint Pots PPM... ... | reverse complement strand
CTACGCGCCGCACCCCATCGTCCCCCCACTGCGTCGCCGCCTGTCACCGAGACCCGGGCCTCAACAGGCTTTCCCGATCCCCCGATCGGGTACGCTGACAGCGGCTCGCGAGCCGCCTCTAGTGCGCCGCCTCGCGAATCTGTCCAATGAAGACGGTCGTGAGCAACGAAAATATGAACGCCTGCAGGAGACCGACGAATATCTCGAGCAGTGAGATGCCAAGCGCCATTGCGAACGGCGCGGGCAGGATGAACCAGTTGTGAAACACGAAAATGAGGCTGATCAGCGCCAGCAACACGACGTGGCCCGCGGTCATGTTCGCGAAGAGACGGATCGTGAGCGCGAAGGGCTTGGTCAGTTTGGAGATGATCTCGATCGGCGTCATGAGAATCGCCATCAACACCCGCACGACGATCGGGAGGTCGTGATTCCAGTAGACGATGGTCTTCCAGTAGCCGCGGCCGAGCGCCGCCATGCCCGACACTTCGATCACGATGAAGCTCATCAAGGCCAGCGCGCCCGTGACCGATACGTTGGCCGTCGGCGTCGCCAGGTAGGGAATGAGCCCCAGGAAATTCGCGAAAAGAATGAAGAAAAAGAGAGTCAAAATGAACGGCACGTAGGCGTCGCCGTGCGGCCCTATGTTGGGCAGGATCATCTCGTTGCGGAGATACAGCACTACAGCCTCGAGCCCGGCACCGAATCCACGCGGCGCCGTCGGGTCCTGCTCGTGGCGGCGGTGGAACGCCGCGGCCGGAATCAGCGTCACGCAGCAGAGAACGGCGGCGGCGAGCAGCATGATGACGTGCCGCGTAGGGGACATGTCGATCGTGAGCCCGCCGATGTGCAAAGGCGGCCATTGCGGTAGCCGCCACTCGCACACGAACCCCGTCTTGAGGCATGGGTAGTCGAGGGTGTGCGAATCAACGATGTGCGGAGTTATGAAGTCGCCCTGCGGCGACCCGCTTTCGATCATTGTTCAGCTTCCTGTAGAAAGCGAGAAACCCTGCCGCGGCCCCGAGAAATGTCCCCAGGATCACCAACCAGAGCGTCGTACCGAAACGGCGGTCGAGCCATTGTCCGGCGTACAGGCAAATCAGCACCCCGGCCGCGAATTGCATGCCCGCCATAGCGTACTGCGCGACCGACGGAGCAAGTGCAGGCCCTCTCTGTCCCCCACGCGAACTTGGCTCGGCGCGCGCTCCAGCTTCTGTCCCGCTGTCCCGAGTCGTATCGTCCCGCTCCGTCATCAGCCGTCAGAATGTACGGGGAGGCTGTTTGCATCACAAGCAACATGCACTGCTCTGCTTCGTCTAACAGTTGACAGCAGTTGAGAGGCGGGCGCACGAACGCCGCCCGGAATTCTTGACCGAACACACGCCTTTTGCTAGCTTAGTCGCCCCGCCAGACAAGTGATCGACACGACCCGTCCCAACCGTCCGAGACCCCGACAGCGCCCCCGTGCCCACCGTGGCCCGCGCAGCGCCCGCGGGAGCGTGCCTCCGCGCTTCCTAGCCTACCTGGTGGTCGCTGGCGGGGCCCTAGCGTACTCGTGGGGATATGGTCCGCACTCCTTCTCACTCGCGTCCGCGGCTCCCAGCAAGGCAGACATCGCCGGGTTCTGGGATGCGGGAACGTCCAGCTGGAAAGCTGCCCACAAAGTGTCTGAAAACGCGACAGTGCGGCAGCCGGTGTTGCGTTCCTCAATCGATGTGTCGACCGGAACTGACGTTCGGTTCGACTTTCACGTGACCAACGCGTCGTCGAAGAAGCTCGAGCTGAACTTCCCGAGCGGACAAACTCACGACGTGGTTGTGACGGACGCGACTGGTCACGAGATCTGGCGGTGGAGTGCCGGGCAGATGTTCACGCAGTCGTTGCGTAACCAACCACTCAGCCCGCACGAGACCCTGTCGTACACTGTGCGCTGGCGCCGCGCGACCGGCGCCGGCCGCGGGCCGTTGCTCGCGACCGCCACGCTAACGAGCCAGAACTACCCGCTTCTGTCGCGCACGACGTTTACTCTGCCCTAGATTTGGGGGGGTGAACGCACCCTCAGCAGCATCTGTATCGGCACGACGCGTCGCCCCGGGTCCGCCCTCCACGGCTCCCGACGAGCGCGACGTTCAGCTCCTCGACGAGCTTGCCCGTGCCCGAACCGCCCTCGTAGCGCAGATAGCTCGGCGCATTGTCGGCCAGCGGGAGGTCGTGGACAACCTCGTAGCCGCCCTATTGGCTGGCGGCCACGCGCTTCTGGTCGGCGTTCCGGGTCTAGCCAAGACACTTCTGGTCCAAACGGTCGCCCAGGCTCTGGAGCTCTCGTTCTCGCGGGTGCAGTTCACGCCGGACCTCATGCCGAGCGATATCACCGGAACGGAGCTGTTAGAGGAGGATCAGGCAACGGGACGCCGAGCCTTTCGATTCGTGAACGGCCCGATCTTCGCCAACGTCGTGCTGTCTGACGAGATCAATCGCGCGCCCCCCAAGACGCAGGCGGCGCTGCTGCAGGCAATGCAGGAGCACGCCGTCACGGTGGCCGGCACAACCCACCCCCTGCCCGCGCCGTTTTTCGTTCTGGCCACTCAGAACCCGATCGAGCAGGAGGGCACGTACCCGCTGCCCGAAGCGCAGTTGGACCGATTCATGTTCGAGCTTCGTGTAGACTATCCGTCGCGTGAGGAGGAAGAGGCTATCGTCGCGGCGACGACCGGAGACACTACGGCCGATATCACGCCGGTATTGCGAGCATCGCAGCTGCAAGAGCTGCAGCATCTCGTACGTCGTCTTCCCGCGCCGCCCAGCGTAGTCGCCTATGCCGTGCGGCTTGCGCGATCGACCCGGCCCGCCGCGGCGGAAGCCACGGCGGATGTGAAGCGGTACGTCAGCTACGGCGCCGGGCCGCGCGCTTCCCAATACCTGGTACTCGGGGCCAAGGCACGCGCCGCCATGGACGGTCGTCCGATTCCCGACATAGAGGACGTGCAGTCCGTTGCGCTCTCGGTCCTGCGGCACCGCATCGTCGTGAATTTCCAGGCCGAGGCGGAAGGGATCAGCGTGCAGCGGCTGATTCACCTGGAAGAACGGCCCTCGGCTTAACGAGCATCGGCGGCGCCTACCCCGCCATATCCACACCCTGCTGTCGCAGCCAGCTTTCCATTTCCGTTTGGATGGCGGCTAGTCGCTCTGGCGTCCGTGCCTCGAAACGCAGCACGAGGGCCGGCTGCGTATTGGATGCCCTGATCAGGCCCCAGCCGTCGCCGAATTGCACGCGCGCTCCATCCACGGTTGTGACCTCGTGATCGGCGGACCAGTGCGCGACCGCGTGTTCGACGATTCCAAATTTTACGTCGTCTGCGCAGTCCACCCGGAGCTGTGGGGACACGGGGTACTCGGGGACACCGGCGAGCAACTGTCGAACGCCGCGGCCGGTTGAAGCCATGATCGAAAGCAGCCGCGCAGCCGCGTACAGCGCGTCATCGTACCCGTAATAGTCATCAGCGATGTACATGTGGCCGGACAACTCACCCGCCAAGGGGGATCCGATCTCGCGCATTTTGGCTTCGATGAGCGAATGGCCGGTCTTCCACATCACCGGCTTACCGCCGGCCGCGGTCACGGCGTTCGCCAGGGCCTGCGATGATTGGACGTCGAAAATGATCGGGGCGCCTTTGTGCGCGGGCTTGCTCAGCACGTCACGCGCGTAGATAGCGAGTACGCGATCGCCCCAGATGATCTCGCCGGCTGCATCGACGAGGCCGATCCGGTCCGCATCACCATCGAGCGCGATGCCGGCGTCTACGGCGCGTCCCGCCTGCGCGGCTTGGCGTACAGCGGCCTGCAAGTCAGCGAGATTCTTCGCCTGGCTTGGATCGGGCTGGCGTTTGGGAAACGTTCCGTCGCTTTCGCAAAGAAGGCACGTAGCCGACACGCCAAGCCGCCGTAGCAGCGTCGGACCGACGAGCGAGCCAACGCCGTTGGCGCAGTCCAGCACGACCGACAGCTGGCGCGGGAGTGTGCCGATACGAGTGACGATATCGTCGGTGTAGCGATCCAGTACCGGCTCTTGACGCACAGTGCCAGGAGGAGCGTTGGTTACGTGACGACCTTGTCGAATTAGCGTGAGCAGGCGTTGGATGTCATCGCCATACAGCGCGTGGGTGCCCACACAGACTTTGAACCCGTTGTACTCGGCCGGGTTGTGGGACGCCGTGATCTGGATCCCGCCGGCAGGCCCGAGCTTTTCGAGCGCCCAGTACAGCGTGGGAGTCGGAACGACACCGATGTCCAGCACATCGATACCCGACTCGACGAGCGCACCGACCAATGCATCGCGGAGTCCCGCGCCACTTGGCCGATTGTCTCGCCCCACAGCGACTGGCCCGTGTATTCCCGCGTCGGCAAGGTAGACGGCGAAGACTAGTCCGACTGCTCGACCGGTCTCGGGCGTAAGCTCGGAGCCGACGACGCCACGAATGTCGTACTCCCGAAAGATCTGCGGCTGAACGTCCATTTCCGCAGTGTAGCGGCAGAGCATCCCCCTCCCCTAGCCCCTCCCCTAAAGGGGAGGGGCCCGCTCGTCATTCAGGCGAAGGACGCGACGCGCGGTCTACGGCTTCCCGATCCGGCTCACGACGAGTCGTGCTGCTGTTATCAAGGCGCTATCGCTGACTCCCGGAACAGTGCCGATGGAGGCCACGACGGCTCCCGTACGGAAGTTGATGCCAGAAATGTCGAGGCCCGGCGGCGGGTGTTTCAGGGCCGCCTCATCGCCCACGTTCTTGACGGGAATCACCGTGCTATGCGCAGCCAGGAGCCACTGCGGAAAGTAGGCGTGCGCAGCGCTGGCACTGGGGAGCACCTTGAGGTTGATTTCCACCGCGTTCGGATGCTCGACGCTGAAATTGGTCGCGTGGTACACGCCCGCGCTGCACGGCGGATCAACGACGACCGGCATCCCGAGCAGCTTCGAGGCTTCTGACACCGTGAGCAGCTGGCAGCGCGGCGGCATCCGTTGGAGCGCGGTAGCACTCAGCGCACCGGCTGCGAGCACAACTCCGACTACACGCGTCATGTACGCTGCCTCCTTCGAGACGTGAGCGACCGGCGCCGCCCCGAAAGCCTACAGCCAGCGAGCGGCCTCCCGCAAGGGCGCCGGGCCGCCCTGAGGGGCGAAGCCCCCTCGTCATCCAAGCGAAGCTTGAAAAAGAGTATTTCCCCTCCCCTTTAGGGGAGGGGTCAGGGGTGGGGTGACAGCCGCGTGTTCCTTGTCACCTGCCCACCTTGACGGTACGATGACGCCTAACGAGCACATTGACGCCGTGCGAAAGACATCTGAGTAGCGGTCCATAAAGAGAGGGCCGGCCGGTGATACGACTGCGGTCGTTGGGCGAGGCGGTGTTCGAGGTCGGTGACTCGAAGATCACGCCGGGTGCGCCGCTTCGGTTCGCCGCTCTCCTGTATTTCGTCGTCGAGCGGGGGAAGCGGATCTCGCGCCAATCGCTAACGGAGATGTTGTGGCCCACGGTAGCCGAGGCTGGTGGCCGACACTCGCTGCGCCACATGCTCTACATGCTGCGAGGCATGGGCGTCGAATTCGCCGATGGTCCTCACGACGTCGAGCTGGTAGCCGATCGGGTCGCGGTCGATTACGAGACGGTGCTTCGGGAGCCGATGACCGCCGCGCACGAGATCGGAGACTTCTTGCCGGGCTATTCGCCGAGCTGGTCGCAGATGTTCGCGGAGTGGCTCGACCAGTTGCGGGCCCGGGTAAATGGCCGCTTTCGTACCGCGATTCTGTGCGCTCTCGCAGAGGCGAAGGCCCACGGACAGTGGACCAACGTCGAACAGCTGGCGCGCCGATGCTTGCGCTTTGACCCACTGAACGAGGAAGCGACGCTCGCCTTTGCGGAAGCCACCGCTTTGAGCGGCGGCAAGGCGGCGGCGGTGGCGATTTTGGACCGCTATCTGAAAGAACTGGGCGCGACGCCCCGCGAGCTCAAGTTGCCCGCGAGTGTGCTACGGACGCGGATAGCCGAGCGTCTGCCTGCTCCCTACAGCGCCGCGGCCGATTCGTGCTTCGTAGGACGAGAGGACATCATGGCCGAGCTCACGATGCATCTGAATCGCGCGCGAGCGGGCATTGGTGCGGGATGCTACGTGTGGGGTAGCGCGGGCATTGGTAAGAGCCGAGCAGTGCTCGAGCTCATGCGCGTCGCGGCTTTGCAGGGCTTGCGTCCAGTGAGGGTTACCTGTCAGCCAAGCGATGTGCGGCGGCCGTTGAGCGCGTTTGTCGATCTCGTGCCGGCGCTGCAGGAGCTACCGGGAGCTTTGGGATGTTCGCCGACATCGCGCCAGTTTCTCGAGCGCCTGACCCAATCGCGACCGGAGGCTCCGTCGGTCGCGGACGGCGATCGTGAGGCCGAGTTCCTGTACGCCAGCTTGCGGCGGAGTTTGTTCGATCTCATCGACGCCGTATCAGAAGAGCGTACGCTGTTCATGATCATCGAGGATGTGCACTGGCTGGACCGGGTGTCGGCCGACGTGTTGCGGGAGCTGATTGAGCGAAGCGAGAGTCGCCCGCTTCTTCTCGTGCTGACATCCCGGGTCCAGCCAACAGTGGAGTCGCCTCTCTTCGGTTTGGTGAGAGGTCTCGCGACGCGACAGGTGCTTCCTTTGACCCAGAGCGCGTCGGAGCGGCTCTTTCTTACGCTTCTGGGTGAGCGCGCCGGGGAGATCGACGAGGCGGGCGTACGTCGCAATACCACGCTCGCGGAGGGCAATCCGTTCTTCTTGCGTGAGCTGGCCACATACTGGCTGGAACGCGGCGGCGCCGGTGAGCTCCCGTCCAGTCTCACCGCGGCCATAGAGGAAAGATTGGGACGGTTGGACGGCCCGACGCTTCGCGTGCTGCAGTCGTGCGCGTTGTTGGGGAAGAATTCGACCTTCGAGCGGCTGGAGCGGGTCTCGGGTTATGGTCGTCTCGATCTGGTTGACAGTCTGGAGACTCTGGACCGGGCCGGCCTGTTGGACTCACACGGTGCGCAGGCGCTGGCGAAGCACGACTTGTTGGCCGAGGGCGCGGTAGCTCGGCTATCGCCGACCGCGGCGCGATTCCTCCACCGGCAGGTCGGGCTGACTCTGGAGGCCGAGCTGGGGCTCGACCAGCATGGCTCGCTCCTCTGGGACTGTGCCCGCCACTTGCAGGTGGCCGGCGAAGTGGACCGCGCGATCAAGGTGATCACCCGGTGTGCCGACCAGTTGCTTGGCGTCGGGTTGGCGCAGGAATCGGTCGAGATCTGGCAACGGGCGTTGTCCATGTGCGATACCGATGCGCAGCGGCTTCACTCGAAGGAGCACTTAGCTCTGTCGCTGGCGGCAGCCGAGCAGTACTCGGCCGTGATCCAGACAGCGGCCGAGGTGCAGGTCCTGCGCGATGCGGTAGTCCCTGGCGAGATAATTCATGACGACTTGGAAGTCGCGCAGTGGGACGCGGAAGCATTGTTGGGATACGACATGCGGTCATTGCTCGACCGCTCCGCGGCTTGTCTTCACGACGCGCGCGCAAGCCTACATCACCGCTTTTGCGCCGGACACCGGGCACTGATCCAGGCCCACAATCTCGGCGACGCGGAAGCCGCACATTCCGCGTACCGCGTGCTGGACCGCACCCTTCGTGGCGCCCGCGTCACGCCACTAGAGCGCACAACTGTTGACGTTATCTACCACACATCCTACGGAGATACTCAACTCGCGATCGACGCGGGACGACGGCTGGTGGCGCTTCGGCCGGAAGAAGACTCCCCTGCTGTCACGCGCGCCCTACGTATAGCCTCGTCGCCATTGCGGTATCACGGCATTTTCGATGAGGCTGAAGCCTTACTGATCGATTCGTACACCATTTCCCAGCGATTGCAGCTCGCGTGTAGCGCGCGTACAAGCGCAATTCTGTTAGCCGAACTCAATCTCGCTCAAAGGCGAATGCCAGAGGCCAAACATTGGCTACGGCACGCAATGTCTTCGCCTCAACAGAGTACCTACGCTATCCTCATCAACAGTTTTCAGCTTGCTGGTCAGGTTGCCGTATTGGAGCACGACGCGGAGGAAGCTCGACGCGCTGTTGATTTGCTCAGCGGATTGCCAGCTCAATCATCGCTGCGCATTAACTGCAGCACGTGGGCAGTCGATGTCGCCATGAGACTCATGCGCGACGGATACGTCGAGCCCACTCTGGCGACCGATTTTGAAAGCGCGTTTTCCAAACTCAGGCAAACGTGCTGCCAGGACTTCTCTGCGTTCGTGTACTATCAGTTACTAATCGCTCAAGGCGACCAACCCCGCGCACTCAGGGAATTGTCCCGTTATGTGAATCAGGACAGGCGCGAGCGATCGCCACTGCCCTTCTACCTCGCGCCCATTGCCGGCAGCCCCGAAGAACCTACGCCCCCGCCGCCAGCCGAATATCGCTCGCCCGCCGACGCCAGCGCGCCGAACTCGTCGATACGACGTTAGTAGCTCTGTCGAACAACAGAGGGTAGAGCGGGCTTTCGAGCAGGGCGTCGCAAATGTTGGGGTCGAATTGGCGTCCGCGCATTCTCAAGAATTCGGAGCGAACGTCAGCTTCACTCATGGCTGCGCGGTAGGGGCGATCGGTCGTCATTGCGTCGATCGTGTCGGCGAACATTATGATGCGCGACCACAGCGGGATCCCTTCGGCACAAAGACCATCTGGGTAGCCCGTCCCGTCCCAGTTCTCGTGGTGGTTTCGAATGGGTACGACGAGATCTCGCAAGTGCGACACGTTCTGTACAAGTTCGGCGCTCTTGATTGGATGCGTTTGCATTACGAGCCGCTCGTCAGGGGTCAGCTTTCCCGGTTTGCGCAATATCGGGGCGAATACCTCATGAATCTTTCCCACGTCATGAAGCAAAGCTGCTGTCCCAACTCGCTCTACGTCCCGATAGCCAAGCCCGAGAGCTCGGGCAATGATCTTTGCGTTGTGAGAAACCCGAGTAGAGTGACCCGACGTGTACGGGTCTCGAGCCTCCATGGCCGCTACCATCAGCTGCAGCAGCTCTTGGTTGGTTTTCTCAAGTTGCCGGTTTGCCATGTAGAGTTGCCTAGCACCAAGGAGCGGGACAGCAAGGGCAACAACCCCGATCGTACCAAAGTGGAGGTAGACGACTGCGAAAATGAACGGCAGGGGTAAGGCCATCAGATCATAAATCAGGGCCTGGCCTGCTTCGCTACGCCAAACTGAAGAGAATTTTTGTTTTTGATTAAGAGCTATGACGCCACAGACTAGGGCGCCGTTCACCAACATGAAGACCGCGAACATGAAGCAGTACGCCGGCCATTTCACTTGGGATTGGAGCAAACTACCGCCGCCTAGAACGCGATAACAGAGAAGTGCGACAGTTGCTGAGATTGAGTATTGCGAGACATTGAATGCGAGCTTGAGTGGCTGCTGTCGCGCGAGGACGCCGCCACTCAGAAACGCTGCCGCAGCGATCGCGGTCGCTAACCAAGTCGGAGTCAGGCAAATAACAGTCAGAATCGGAATGAAGGCAATCGATCCGATCGTTGACGACTCTAGCTTGTACTGCAGGGCGTCAGCCAGTATCGCCAACAGCCCAAAGCACACTGCGGCCTTAAGCTCCAAATTCGCGGGCTGGCCGCCGCCGATCAGAAGTGCAAAAAACCCCAGCAATGCTGAGGTGACAGTAAGCGCGACGTAGAGGCGGACCTTTGTACTCATAGATCGAAAAACCCCCGCCCGAGCATTAAGCCCAGCCTAAACCTTCGGAACGCACGACCGCTACTGCCGCTTGCATAACTTTGCTCACGAGCAGGCTCAGATTGTGCAAGACCGTAACGTGCGTGGCCTCGATATGGATCAACTGGCGTCACCTCCTTTAGGGGTCACATTTGGGCGCTCGCCCTCGTGTGCCGCGAAAAGTTGGCTCCGCTCGTCCTACAGTTGCCTGCCCGCTCCGCTCTTCTCAGCTAAGGCGGGGGTTCGTTTTTTGTGTGGCTCTAGGTTGCTGGTAGGGTCCGTCCTTATTTCCCGTACGCGATCCACCGGTTAGTCGCGTCCAAAGCAGCCAATACGCTGGCCGTCTCTGGGTTTTCGCGAATCTCGCAACTGCCAGTCAACAGCGCACTCTCACGACCCACACGCGCCGACACGCCTACGAACACAAACTCGCGGTCGAACGCGTCTATTACTCTCACGCCGTCCAAGGCCAGCGTGCGCTCGCTGCCACGCTCGGCCTGACCTATCGCTTTTAGCGCTGCACGCGCAGCCAATTCCACTCGCGCGCGCTCACTCTCGACGCCGTCCGCTTCCCCCACGAAAGACTCTTCCCCTTTCCGCAACGTCACTCGACAAGTCACCCCTCGCGCGCGCGAGCGGCGCACCTCCACATCCTCGAAATAGATCCGCCGCCGCGTCGCGTTCTCCGGCATTACCGCCTGCAGCAACGCCGTGTCCACGGGCTCAGCGCGCGCCTCGGGCCTGTGAGCCTCGCTCGACATGGCCACCGAGATCTTACGGTGGTCCACGCGCATCCCCAGATGCGCTATCAAGGCGCTCTCGACGTTGCGGACTGTCTGCTTCGGGGTGTATTCGGATGTCGTCAGCAGGTGGATCTCGTCCACCGCACCCGTGTCCGACGCCACGATTTTCGCCGACAGAACGCCGGGAAGCGTCGCTAACAACTCCTCGGCACGTCGGATCGGTAGCACGCTCCCCGCGACGAACGACGGCGAGCTCGACTGTAAAGGGGCAGAGCTAGTCGGAGCGGGCAGGTATAGGGGTCCCAGAAAGAGCGGCGACGAATATGGCCCCGACCGGGGCTTTAATCAAGCGCGAACTTCCCCCGCCAATGCGGGCCTTCAAGTGGGAAGTTGATACTCGCGCAGCTTGCGATACAACGTCCGCTCTCCAATTCCCAACATGTCGGCCGCTTTGCGCCGATTGCCCCTGGTCTCGCGCAACGCCGCCTCTATGGCAGACCGCTCGATCTCCGCCATCGTCATTCCCGGATGCACCGTCAATATGTTCGGCGGTGGCGCCGCACTAGGCGGCTCGATCGCGGCAACAGGAAGGTGCGCTTGACCGCTCGCTAACGCGGGATGCACTTCGCCTACCCAGTCCCCAGAAATTCGCTGTGGCACGACCGCGCCCAACACGATGTGGTCTGTGCGCCGCCGAAGCTCCTCCACCTGAAGCTTGAGCTCTACGAGACTCCGCACGATGAACTCCATCTCTCGCCCTTCCGCGCCATCGCGCCCACGAAGGATCGGACCTACCGGCACAGGAAGAAAGCGAGCGCCCGCGTCGCGAATCTGGCGCGGAATGTCGGCAGGCCCAATCTCGTGACCCGGCGAGAGCACTACCATGCTCTCCACGAGATTGCGCAGCTCGCGCACGTTGCCGGGCCAAGGATAGTCGATCAACAACTCCATCGCTTCGGAGGAAATCCCACGAAATTCACGGTCGTGCTGCGCCGAGAATTCCTGGATGAATCGGCGCACTAGCAGTGGGATGTCTTCCTTCCGCTCGCGCAGCGGCGGGAGATAGGTGGTGAGAACATTCAGACGATAGTACAGGTCTGACCGGAACGCCCCAGCCTCAACCGCTTCCCGGAGCGGACGGTTGGTCGCCGCAATGACGCGCACGTCCACGTGAATCGGCTGAGTGCCGCCGACGCGCGTTACCTCCAGCTCTTCCAGCACGCGCAAGAGCTTTACCTGCGTGGACGGCGGCGTGTCGCCAATCTCGTCCAGAAACAACGTCCCAGTGTCCGCCAACTCGAATCTGCCGATCCGCCGCTCAGCTGCTCCAGTGAACGCGCCCTTCTCGTGGCCAAACAGCTCACTCTCGAGTAGGCTCTCCGGAAGCGCGCCGACGTTGACGGCAATGAAGGGCTTGTTGCGACGCCGGCTGAGTCGGTGCATCGCCCGAGCCACCAGCTCCTTCCCCGTTCCGCTCTCTCCCTCGATCAACACCGTGCTCGATACGGGCGCCATCTGCTCGACCTTCACCAGTACTTCGCGTATCGCCTCCGAGTCGCCGTACAACCCACTCTCGCGCGCAAGCTCACGCCGATCGGCAAGCCGGCGAATCGCAGCCGCTACGTCTTCCACCACGATTGGCTTCGGATACACCTCGCTGAACCCAACAGCGCGGAGCCGCTCGTCCAATCCGCGCTCGCCTACATCGGCCAAACCCACGACCGCGACACCGGCCCAGAGCTGCTCGCGCACGAGCGCCAGGTTTTGCGGATCCAGCAATGCTCCGGTCATGACGAATACGTCGGGCTTGGTTCGCGCAAGAATCCCGCGCACGTCGTCGAGCGGCGAGATAATCTCGGTCTTTGCGCCGGCCTGCTCGAGCACCGCGTTCAAGCGAACAGCAGGCTCCACGTCCGTGAGCATCAGAGCGACGATCATGTGCGCGGCGAGTGATCCGTTGGCTCGCCCCGAAGAATCGCAACCGCGTGGTCTACGATCGGCTCGAGAGCAGCTAGCGCATCGTGCACCCCGCTGGTCGACCCGGGAAGATTCACGATTAGTGTCCGGTTCCGCACGCCTGCCAGGCCGCGAGCAAGCGCCGCCCGAGGGAAACTGGTCAAGGACAGCGCCCGAATGCGCTCAGCGATCCCCGGCGCCTCGCGCTCGAGCACAGCGCGGGTGGCCTCCGGGGTCACGTCGCGGGGCGCGAGCCCGGTCCCTCCAGTGGTCAGCACCAGGTCCGCCGAGTCGGAGTCGCACCAGGCGATGAGCTGCGAGGCGATGGCGGCCGATTCGTCAGCCACGAGCGCGCGACCGGCCATCAGGCTGCCGCGTCCAGTAACCCAGGCCGCTAGCGCGTCACCCGACCGGTCGTCCCGCTCACCCCTTACGGCCGCGTCCGATACCGTCAAAATGGCAATCCGCATATTTGGCGGAATATAGGG
>Ga0102924_1005057_pt1 | contig 12961 bp, 16 predicted proteins | sample PaiPotPPM11metaG_FD_80116 | JGI IMG/M metagenome (GOLD analysis project Ga0102924, IMG submission 80116) | Iron sulfur acid spring bacterial and archeal communities from Banff, Canada, to study Microbial Dark Matter (Phase II) - Paint Pots PPM... ... | reverse complement strand
GGGCAGCACCACTGGTCGGGGCCGCGTAAGGGATCCCCCGGAACAGGAGGGCGTCACCCTCCGGTGCGGTCTTGCCTCGCACCGGGCCGGCGGAGGTCGGGACGACCGGGCTCGCGGAAGGCGCCATGGAGGCGAGTCTCGCGCGCCCGCGAGCGGCTGCGGTGAGCGCCACGCCGTCGACGGCGAATGCGAGGATGGGACCGTGGCCGACCTCACCGCGGCGCCGGTCCAGCCGATCCCGTGCCGGCGCCCCTGGCTCAGCGCGCCCCGCCTGGTTCTCGTCGTCTCCGCCGTCGCGTCGGCGCGCCTCGGCCTGCGCCCGATCAGCGACAACTCGACGCTCGTCCATCTCCGCACCGGACTCGAGATCCTCCGCACCGGTCACGTCCCGCATCACGACCCGTACTCGTTCACCGCGCCGGGCCACCCGTGGGTCGTGCAGAGCTGGCTCGCGTCGGTGCTCTACGCGCTCGCCGACCGGATCGGGCACCCCGCTCTCGTACTCGAGCAGGGAGTCCTGTATGGCGCGGTGGGCGTGGTGATCGCGCTGGCCGCCCGTTCGTCGACCGCGCCGCGGTGGGGACTGGCGGCCGGGCTCGCCGTCGCCGCCAGTGCCCCCGGGTGGTCGCCGCGCCCTTTGATGTTCGGGCTGCTCTGCCTCGGGCTCACGATGGTCATCTCGGAACGCAACGCCCACCCGCTGTGGCTCGTCCCGGTGGTGTGGGTGTGGGTCAACACCCACGGCTCGTTCCCGCTCGGCCTGGTCTGGCTGGGCGCGTACGCGGTCGGCGACGCGGTCGATCGGCGGGCGTGGCCGCGGGCCGCCGCCGTCAGGGTGGGCGCGTTCGGGGTCGGCCTCGTCGTCGCCTTGGCCAACCCAGTCGGGCCGCGACTGCTCACCTTCCCGCTCATCGCGCTGCACAAGCGTGCGGTGTTCCAGGGCATCGTCGAGTGGCACTCTCCCAACTTCCAGGATCCCAACAGCCTCATCGCCTTGGTGTTCATCTGCGGCTCGTTGCTGGTGCTCCTGCGGCGGCAGCTGCCATGGGCCCAGGTGCTGCCGGTGTGCGGGTTCGTAGCGCTCGCCCTGATCGCGGCCCGCAATCTGGGACCCCTCGGCGTCGCCCTCGCGCCGGCCCTCGGCGCCGCCCTGGCCTCTCGACCTGAAGTTGGCGCAACCGGAGACGATCCCCAGCAAGCGCGCCACCCCGCCCTCGTCTGGCTCGATCGCCTGGGCCGTCATCGCTGGTGGCGCGCAGGCGTGGCCATGGGGGCGTGCGCTGCGCTGGCGGCGTTTGTCGTGCCCGTGCTCCGCGGGTCCGGGCTGGACCTGAGCTCCTATCCGGTCGCGGCGCTCACCGAGGCCGGGCGAGAGGGCCGACTCGGGCCCACCCACCGCATCGCGGCCGCCGATGTCGTCGGGTGCTACATCGTGTGGCGCGCCGGGCCGGCGACGAAGGTGTTCATCGACGACCGCTACGACATGTACCCGGCCCCGGTCGTGCACGACGCGGCCGCCATCGCGGCCGCTCGAGACGACCTCACTGGTGTCCTCGAACAGTGGCGGGTCGACACCGTCGTGTGGTCCGCGGCCCAGGCCGTGCCCCAGCAGTTGCTCACGTTGGGTGGATGGCGACAGGCCTGGCGCGACCCCTCGTGGGTGCTCCTGGTGCGCGACGACGCCGCGGGCCCGTCCTGACCGGCGCTTCATAGCATGGGGCCTGTGACGCCGACCGAGCAGTTCCGTGCGCTGGTCGAGGGGGGTCGGGACGACCCGCCCCTCGACGTCGGCTGCCTGTTGATCGCCGCGCACACCCGGCCCGCGAACGACGCCGGGACGGTCCTCGGCGACGGCCTGGCGCTCCTCGACGACCTGGCCCGAACCTGCCCCGGCCGCACCATCGACGACCTCCGTGCTCACCTGTTCACCCGCTTGGGGTTCCGCGGCAACCGCCAGCACTATGACGATCCCCGCAACTCCCTTCTCGACCACGTGTTGGTCCATCGCGTCGGGATCCCGATCACCTTGTCGGTCGTGGTAATCGAGGTCGGCCGCCGGCTCGGCCTCGACCTCGCCGGCGTCGGCATGCCCGGCCACTTCCTCGTGGGTATCTCGCCTGAGCGGTTCCTCGACGCGTTCGACGGGGGGCGCCTGCTCGATCCGGCGGGGTGCCGGGAGCGCTTCGTGGAGTTGGCCGGCCCCGATGCGCCGTGGAGCGACGCGCTGCTGGCGCCGGTAAGCAGCCGCGCCGTGCTGGCCCGGGTGCTCGCCAACCTGCGCCAGCTGTTCGGCGCGGCCCAGGATCTGCGCGGACTCGACTGGGTGCTCGAGCTCCGCCTCGGGATCCCTGGGGTGTCCTCGCGCGAGCGCGCCGAACGGGCCTCGGTCCTCGCCGCCCTCGGCCGCTACGACGAAGCCGCGTCCCAGCTCGAGGCTCTCGCCCGCGACAAGGACGACGGCGCATCCGCCGAGGACGACCCCGACGGCGCGCTCGCCGCCGAGCTACGAACGCGGGCCGCTCGCCTGCGGGCCCGGCTCAACTAGCTCAGATGATCCGGTTTTCCCGGCCCGTCCAGTACTCGTCCTTGAGCAGCCGCTTGTAGAGCTTGCCGGTGGGATGGCGGGGGAGCTCGGCCCGGAAGTCGATCGACCTCGGGCACTTCACGCCGGCCAGCTGCGTGCGGCAGAACCCGAGCAACTCGCGCTCGGTGTCAGGCCCCGCTTCGGCCGGATCGATGAGCTGCACGACGGCCTTGACCTCCTCGCCGAAGTCCGCGTTCGGCACCCCGAACACGGCGACGTCGAGCACCTTGGGGTGGGTGACCAGAACGTTCTCGGCTTCCTGCGGATAGATGTTCACGCCCCCGGAGATGATCATGAACGCCTTGCGGTCGGTGAGGTACAAGTAGCCCTCGTCGTCGAGGTAGCCGACGTCGCCGAGCGTGCTCCACCCGCGCTCGTCGTATGCGCCCCGCGTCTTCTCCTCGTCGTTGTGATACTCGAACTTGCCGCCGCCCTCGAAATACACCGTTCCCGGCTCGCCGGCCGCTAGCTCCTCGCCGTCCTCGCCGACGATGTGCACCGTGCCCTGCAGGGCCCGCCCGACTGTGCCGGGGTGTGCCAGCCAATCCTCGGGGTTGCACGCCACAAACCCGTTGCCCTCGGTGCCGGCGTAGTACTCGTGGATGACCGGACCCCACCAGTCCATCATCTGCTGTTTCACCGGCACGGGGCACGGGGCCGCGGCGTGCACCACGGTCCGCAGGCTCGACACGTCGTAGCGGGCCCGCACCTCCGGCGCAAGCTTGAGCAGCCGCACGAACATGGTCGGAACCACCTGGGTGTGGGTGACCCGGTACCTCTCGATCAACGCCAGGAACTGCTCGGGGTCGAAGTGCTCCATTACGACCGCGGTGCCGCCGGCCCGGTGAACGCACAAGCAGAACCGCAACGGGGCAGCGTGGTACAGCGGCGCGGGGGAGAGGTACACGACGTCGGGATCGAAGCCGTACAGCCCCTGGGTCAGCATCAACAGCGCGGTCGGGGTCCCCACCGGCGCCGAGACCAGGGGCCACTTGACCCCCTTCGGCCGGCCCGTGGTGCCCGACGAGTACAGCAGGTCGTTGCCCTCGGTCATGCCCTCCAACTCTGTGGCGGGGAACGTGCCGATGACCTCCTCGTAGTCCTCCCATCCTTCCCGGCGCCCGTCGACCAGCAGCCGCGTGGGGATCGGCGCGCACCCGGCCAAGGCCTCCTCCACCTCTGCCACCTTCGCCATGCTGGTGACGACGGCTTGGGCGCCTGAGTCGGTGAGGATGTAGGCCAGCTCGCCGGCGGTGAGCCGGGAGCTGGCCGCGGTGTAATAGAGCCCCGACCGCTGGCCGGCCCACGCTATCTCCAGGTACGCCGGGTGGTTCTCCATGCACACCGCGAACCCATCGCCGGTGCGCAGGCCCCGATCGTGGAGCAGCCGGGCCAACTGGTTGCTGTGCTCGTCGAGCGACCGGTAGGTCTGCACCCGGCCAGATCCACCCATGATCACGGCTGGCTTGTCGGGCCAGATGCGGGCGTGGACGCCGGGATACATCGCGCCGGAGGCTACCCGGAGGGGTGGGCGAGCCCGGGTGGGCGATGGGCTTCGAGCTCGCGCCGGGCCTACAGGTGGGCGATGGGCTGGAACGCGAGGCGGGGCCCGAAGCGCGGCGGCGGGTCACCACCCAGCATGAGCAGCCGGCTGACCCGGCCCCGCTGCCCAGCCCACGGCGCCAAGAGCTCGAGCATCTCGTCGTCGGTGCCCCTGGCCCTACCGCCGAGGTTGTGACAGACCCAGTGACACAGCCAGTAGTCACCCACGCTGACCGCATCGGGATCGCCGAAGGCGACGGCCGCGACCTCGGCCACCGACCACGGCCCGATGCCGGGCAACGCAAGCAGCCGGGCTCGGGCCGGCGCCGGTTCCATCGTGGCCGTCTCCGCCACCCGGTGGGCGTAGGACGCCGCCGTCCGGATCGTGGTGGCGCGCTTGGCTTCGACCCCCCATCGATGCCACGCCCACGATGACTGGACCAAGAGCCACTCCGGCGAAGGGGGAAGGAGGAGCGGCGGCCCGCCAGGGGCAATCGGGGCGGGGGCCCGCTGGGCGCGGAGGAGCGCCCGGTAGGAGGTCCGGGCCGAGGCGCCCTGCACCTTTTGCTCGAGGACGGTGGGGATGAGGGCGGCGAACGGGTCGCCGGTCGCGCCGATGCGCCACCCCGCGAAGCGTCGGGCGAGTCGGCGCACGAGGGGATGAGCGTCGTGCTCGAGCCCGCCGCCTCCGTCTGCCGCGCCGAGAAGTTCCGGTGCGTGGGCGAGGGCCCACGTCGCACCCGGTCCGTACGCGCAGGCCTCGACCCGGTCCAGGCCAATCATCCGGAGATGGAGCGTGGCCGGGCCGTCCGGGGTGCGCGACGCCCGCCACGCCTCGTTCCCCGCCACCCGCATCGTCCGGTCGCGGCCGGCCAGCGCGAGGGTCAGGCTGAGATCGACGGGGCGCGCCGTGTCGATCGTGATCGGCCCTACCCGCACGGGAAGCTCGGGGCTCGGGTCGGTCACCACCCCGGCGACGATAACGATGGGTGGAGTCGAGGCGTGGCAGGCTCAACGGATGCCCACCGCCGGCCTGTTCGAAGACCTGTCGTGGCGCGGCCTGGTCCACCAGGCGACCGACCCGAACCTCGCGCCCCTCCTCGACCGTGAGGAGGTCACCGCATATCACGGGATGGACCCGACCGCCGACAGCCTCCACATCGGGCACCTGGTGGGAGTGGTGGCCCTCATGCGGCTGCAGCGAGCCGGTCACCGACCGATCGCGCTGACCGGCGGTGGGACCGGGATGGTCGGGGACCCGAGCGGCAAGTCCGAAGAGCGTGTCCTTCTGACACCCGAGCAGCTCGAGGCGAACATCGCCGGGATCAAGAGCCAGCTCCAACGCTTCCTCGACTTCGGCGATGGCCCGGCCGCGGCGGTGCTCGTCGACAACTCGGAGTGGCTGGGGAGCACGGGCTTGTTGACGTTCCTGCGCGACATCGGGAAGCACTTCACCGTGAACACGATGATCGCGAAGGAGTCGGTGCGGGCCCGGCTCCACGAGCGCGAACAGGGGATCAGCTACACCGAGTTCAGCTACATGCTGTTGCAGGCGTTCGACTTTTGCGAGCTGTTCGACCGCCTTGGCTGCACCCTCCAGATCGGCGGGTCCGACCAGTGGGGAAACATCACCGCCGGCATCGACCTGATCCGGCGCCGTCGTGCGGCGTCCGCCTACGGCCTGACATGGCCGCTCGTCGTGCGCACCGATGGCACCAAGTTCGGCAAGAGCGAGGGTGGGGCCAACGTCTGGCTCGACGCCGGGCGCACCAGCCCGTACGCGATGTACCAGTTCCTCGTCCGGACCGACGACGCGATGGCGGGCACCTTCCTGCGGTATTACACCTTCCGGGCCCGCGAGGACATCGAGGCGCTCGACCGGGCGACCGTCGACCACCCCGAACGTAGGGAGGCCCAGCGGGTGCTCGCCCACGACGTGGTCGCCCTCGTGCACGGCGACACGGAGGCCGAGCGGGCCGAGCACGCATCGGCCGTGCTGTTCACCGAGGACATCAGCGGCCTCGACGAGGCCTCACTCGCCGCGGTGCTCGCCGACGTCCCCTCGACGGAGGTGAGCCGAGCCGAGATCGAGGCCGCGAGCGTCGTCGACCTCCTGGTGCGGACCGGCCTCGAGTCGTCGCGGGGCGCCGCCCGTCGGACCGTGGAGCAGGGCGGGAGCTACGTCAACAACCGCAAGGTCGATGGACCCGATGCCACCATCACCGAGTTGCTTCACGGGCGCTACGCCATCCTCCGCAAGGGCAAGGCGCGCCAGCACGTCCTCCGGGTCAGCGGCGCATAAGGGCGAATCGCTCGGTGGCCGACGACCACGTTCGGGGTCGATCGGGTCGGGGTAGGTGGTGTGGACACACCGACCGGAGGATCGACCCATGAGCGACATCACCCAGGCCATCCTCGAGGAGCACGAGTGGTTCCGGCGGCGCTTCGCCGAGCTCGACGGGGGGCGGGAGGCGGGCGATCTCGAGATCCTGTGGGGGCTCCTCGCCGGTCGCCTCGAGGTTCACGCCGCGGCCGAGGAGGACATCTTCTACCCCGAGCTGCTCCGGCGGGGCGACGACGCCCGGGAGGAGACGGAGGATGCGATCGGCGACCACGACGAGATCCGCGATGCAGTCCGGCGTACGGTCGGCCTCGAACCCGGCTCAGATCAGTGGTGGGAGGCGGTCAGGGCAGCCCGGAAGGCGAACAGCGACCACATGGCCGAAGAGGAGCGGGGGGCGCTGGCCGACTTCCGCCGCAACGTGGATCCGGAGCGGCGGGAACGGCTCGGCCTCCGGTTCCGGGTCGAACTGGCCGGTCGGACCAGGGTCCAGGCCGATCTCACCGAGCGCGGCCCCACGCCTGAGGCCTACCTGGCGCGCAACGACGAGCCGGTCAGCCGCTGACGACCGAGGTCAGCCACTGGCGATGATGGGAGGTCAGCGCGTGACGAGTACGGGGGAGACGGTCAGGGGGCGACGAGCACTGCGGTGCCGTCCTCGGCCCGGGTGAAGTTCCAGGCGATGCCGCAGTCTCGGCAGGAGCTGTCGGAGATCCCCCGCTTCAGGTCGACATAGTCCAAGAACCCCGGCTCCCCACATTGCGGGCATCGGCCGGGGGCGCCGAAGCGCACCGCCTTGGCTGTCGCGACGGCCTCCCCTACCGTGATTCCGGCGGCGGGCTCGGTGTCGGTGTCGTTGTGTGCTGTCATGTGCGCCACCCCCTAGTCGGACACTGTACCGCGGAGAGTGGTCGGACCTATGAATCCTCGCCGATGAGGTTCAGGTCAGGGACGTATCGGTCGATGTTCCCAGCATGTTCAGCCGCCGCAAGCACGAAGTCGCCAACAGCCGGGAGTGGGACGACGTGTCAGCGTGGTTGTCTGACGTGGTGGAGGCAGTCGAACCTCCCCCCCAGCCGGCGCCGATCGACTTGACCCGGGAGGCGAAGATCGCGGCCCAGGCCTGAAGGATCATCCCGGCTCCACGGCCGCCCTGATCCGGGCTGCGACCTCGGCCGCCGCGGTGTCACTTTCGTACTTCTGACGAGGCCAGAAGAAGCCGCGGAGCCCGTCACCTTTGGTGCGGGGGATGACGTGGCAATGCAGGTGGGGCACGCTCTGGCTGACCCGGTTGTTGATCGCGACGAACGAGCCGCCGGCGCTCATCCCGGCCTCGACCGCGCCGGCGACGGTCCTGACCGCGCCGAAGAACGGACCCACATCTCCGGGACCGAGGGCGACAAGTGTGTCCACGTGGTGGCGGGGGACGACCAGCGTGTGCCCGGGAAACACCGGTCGGGCATCGAGGAACGCGACGGTGGCTGCGTCCTCCCAGACGCGGTGGGCCGATTCCCCTCCGACGATCCGGCAGAACGCGCAGTCGCTCACGCTCGGATTCTGCTCTGCGCCGTGCCACGATGCGTCCATGTCCGGCTCACCCGTCAATCTGTCCTCCGGCCTCCCTGAGACCGTTCTGCCCGCGGAGCCGCCCGGCATCCTCGACGCGCTCGCACGCGCTCGAGCCGAAACCAGCCGGGATGCGGCGGCAGCCGTCGCGAAGTCCCACCCGCGGTCGCTCACCGCATGGGCCACCTTGGGGGACCTGGCCCGCGATGACACCGAGGCCTACGCCTGCTATCGCGTGGGCTACCACCGGGGCTTGGACGCGTTGCGGGCCAACGGGTGGCGAGGTTCGGGCTATGTCCGGTGGCGCGACGCGACCAATCGCGGCTTCCTGCGCGCGCTCGAAGGGCTGGCCCGGGTCGCATTGACGATCGGCGAAGACGACGAGGCCGCCCGGTGCCGCGACTTCCTCCATCAGCTCGACCCCGACTGGGACCGCCGCGAACCCTGACGGGCGGAGGATCCGGCCGAAGCCGAAAAAACGCGACCCGGACCGTAAGATCCGCTGATGGCGGGGCGATAGAGACTGGTGATGCTGGGCCGGAGGAGCAAAGAGGACTCCCCCCGCGACCTCGCCGCCCTGGGGCCCTGCGATCGGCACTCGTTCGACCACGCCGCCGGGACGTGCGGCCGCTGCGGTGCCAACTTCTGCGCGGTCTGCCTCGTCTATCCGTTCGGTCCCCGCAAGGCCCCGTACTGCATTCCGTGCGCCCTCGTTGCCGCCGGAGTGCGGCGCTAATCCGGACATCGTCGTCCTACAGGTCCGGACCGGGGTCGTCGATACAGCTCAGGTGGGATGGATCCGCACCGACGTTCAGGACCCGGACACAGCCGAGGTCACCGCCTGGTTGCGAACGGTGATCGCCTGGATAGGTGAGACCTGCCTCCTCGTCGGGGTCGACGTGACAGTCGCCGGGCCCGGCGTGGTGGTCGTGCCCGAGGGCGAAGCCACCGTGAACGAGGCGGCGGAAGCCCGTCCCGCCGCGCCGTTGCGCCTCGTGGCGGTCGAATCCGCAGCCTGATCCAGCCTCCCGCCCCAAATGGGCGTACCCTCCGCTCATGGGCGCGATTGGGCGGAACGGGTATCGGACACGACTCAGGCGGCTTGGCCGTGCTGTTATCGGCGCGGCTGCGTTGGGCGGCGCGGCCGCGCTCGCTCTCGCCGCCCCGGCCCGATCCCAGCCCACGAGCCCGGCGATCGTCGGGCCGCTCGGAAACTCGGCCGCGGCTATGAGCGGCGCGCTGCCGCCGATCGCATGCAACACCGCCGCCGCGACCGTGGCCTCCGAGGTGAGCAGTCAGGCCGCGGCGCGCCAGGCGGTGCTGCCCATCGTCGCCCAGGGAGTCGACCAGTGCGCCCAGGCCGCGGCTGAGGCTTCGGCCGGCCTGGCGATGGCCGAGGCCGTGATCGCGCCGGCCGCGGCGTTCAACCCGGTCGTGAACCCGGTCCTCGACATCGGGGCGGGCGTGGCTGACGCCGCGGCGGCGCAGCTCCCACCGCAGTCGCAGATGCTCGGTCCGGGGCCGGGCGACGTCGCGCCCGTGATCACCTATCTGAAGGGGTCCTGACCCCTCACCGATCGGCGTACCTGGCCGCGGGAGTGCCTGGAGGGTTGGACACCCCGGGCATCGCGTCGGGGTTGGGGACGCACACCTCTCCCTCGAGCCCGTCGGGGTCCCGGAAGAATAGACTGAGGATGCTGCCGAAATCGGTGACGAACCGGTCGGCCGCTCCTCGTTCGATCAGCCGGTCCCGGATCTGGTCGAAGGCATCGAGCGACGCCGCCATCAGGCCGAGGTGGTCGATCCGGCCCCTGCCGAACATCGGGGTCTGGCGCTGTGCCTCCTCGTTCCCGGCAACCTCGAACACGTTCAGCTCGACGTTCTCGCCGATTCGCACGAACGTGAGCCGCACCCCCTCGCCCTCGGATCCCTCTCCGTCCACCTCGGCCCCGAACACGTCCCGATAGAAGTCGACGAACCGGCCGGTGTCGTTGGTGAGCAGGGCCACGTGGTTGATCCCAGCCAACAGCATCGTCGCTCCTTTCGCCCTCGCGGCCAGGATACGCGGGACCCGCCGCCCTCGCTCAGGCCGCCTAGGGTCACCGACCATGGCTGGCGCGAGCGAGGAGCCGGTCGGCCCGTTCCCGGACGGGGCCGACCCCGAGGAGTACGACAAACGGCGCCGGCGGGTTCTGTGGTCGATGCCCTATGGGCTCTACGTCCTAGGCAGCCGCGCCGGTGACCGCCGCAACGGCATGGTCCTCAACTGGGCCACCCAGGTCAGCTTCGACCCGAAGCTGATCGCGGTGAGCGTGGAGAGAGCGGCGATCACCCACCAGCTGATCAGCGAAGGCCGCGTGTTCAGCCTGTGCGTGCTCGACCGCGAGGACCGGGCGCTCGTCCGCAGGTTCGTGAAGCCGGCGGAGTACGACCCTGACGCGGCGACGATCGGCGGGGTGCCCTGCTTCGAGCGGACGACCGGCGCGCCCATCCTGGCGCCGAGCGTGGCTTGGATCGACTGCGAGCTTCGTCAGGCGGTGGAGGCGGGGGGCCACACCGTGTTCATCGGCGAGGTCGTCGATTGCGGCTTCGAGAAGGACGAGGCCACGCCGGTCCTGCGGATGGAAGACACGCGGATGAACTACGGCGGCTGAGGCTCCGGGCCCAGGGCAAGACCGGCCGGTAGGGTGGCCTGTCGTGAGCCGGCGCGTCTTCCCGACCCGCAAGGGCTGATGTCCGCCCTCCGCGGGAAGGGGGAGTCCACCGCCGCCTCCAGCACTCCCGTCGACGGTGTCGAGTGGATCGACAACCCCGCCGCGCTCGACCATCTCGGGGACGTGCTGTGCGCGTGTGAGGAGTTCGCGTTCGACACCGAGTTCCACCGGGAGCGCAGCTACTACCCACAGCTGGCGCTGCTCCAGGTCGCATGGGACGGGGGACTCGCCCTCGTCGATCCGATGGCGGTCGACATCGCGCCGCTGGCCCGCTGTCTGGGCGGCCCCGCCGTCGCGGTGGCCCACGCCGCAAGCCAGGACCTCGAGGTGCTCGACCGAGCGTGCGGTTGCGTCCCCGCGAACCTGTTCGACACACAGATCGCGGCCGGGTTCCTTGGGTTCTCGACCCCGTCCCTCGCCACCCTGGCCGAGCGGATGCTCCACCTCCACCTGCCCAAAGGCGACCGACTCACCGACTGGCGCCAGCGACCCCTGACCCGGGCCCAGCTGGATTATGCCGCCGCCGACGTGGCTCACCTCCTCGAACTGGCCCGGCTCATCCGGGCCCAGCTCGAAGCGGCGGGCCGGCTCGACTGGGCGATCCAGGAGTGTCAGATGATGCACTCCGCGGCGCGTGCCCCCCAGGAGCCCGACACCGCGTGGTGGAAGATCAAGGAGGTCCGCCACCTGCGGGGGCGCAGCCGCGGGGTGGCCCAGGAGATCGCAGCCTGGCGGGAGCGCACCGCCGCCGCGACCGACCGCCCGGTCCGCACCGTCCTTCCCGATCTCGGCATCCTGGCCATCGCCAGCCACCCACCGACCAGTCTCGACCAGGTGCGTGGCATGCGCGGTCTGGAGGGCCGGGTACCGAAGGGGGAGACGGGTGCGGCCCTCATCGAAGCGGTGAAGCGAGGGTTGGCCCTCGAGAGCGCCGATCTCCGCAACCCCCCGTCCGACGACATCGATCGCAGCGTCCGGCCTGCGGCCAACCTGGTGTCGGCCTGGATCGGGCAACTCGCCCGGGACCTGCGCATCGACGCCAGCCTGCTCGCCACCCGGGCCGACCTCCACGCCTTCCTGCGGGATCCCTCTACCTCGCGACTCGGGTCGGGCTGGCGGGGCGAGTTGGTCGGGGATCGGATCAGTCGCCTGGTTTCGGGGGAGGCCGCAATCGCGTTCGACGGCCACGGGGGCCTCGTGCTCGAGGAGCGGAGCCGGCGTGAGCTCGGGGTGGACGCCCCCCTCCCGCCGATCGACTGGACGGCTTGATGCCGCGGCCGGTGGGCCGCGTGGTCATCGGACACCGTCGACGACGTTCCACCCGTGTCAGAGGCCATCTGCACGATCGATGTCAGTCCAGATGGGGGTAGTTCGAGCCTGCGTGGCGCCGAACTACCCCCATGTGGACTGACCTGAGATGGCCGGGCCGGGTTGTCCTGAGATGGCCGGGCCGGGCTGTCGGATCCAGGCCACGACGTTGAACCATGCTGCGCCGTCGGGCCCGACCTCGACGCTCGAGCCGACGCTGGCCGGGGAGGGCGGGCCGGAGCTGACCAGCACGGTCCAGGTCTCGCCGGCGGGTACCGGAACGGTGACGGGTGACCCGGCCATGTTCACCACCACGACCACCCGGGCGTCATCGGCCCGCCGTTCCCACACCAACACGCCGGCCGGGGCCTGGCGCCACGAGAAGCCTCCCGTTCGAAGCGCCGCCGACGCTCTGCGGACGGCGAGGGCGCGCCGGTACAGGTGCAAGAGGCTGCCCGGGTCTTTCTCGGCGGTCTCTGCATTGCGGACCTCGGCCTCGGGCGGCCATGGCAACCACGGGTGGTCCGACGCCCATCCGTGGCCCGGGCTCGGATCCCAGGGGATCGGGGCCCGACAGCCGTCCCGTCCGCCTGGGTCGCCGACCCGGTCGGGTGGGATGGTGGCGTCTTCGAGGCCGAGCTCCTCGCCGACGTACATGAACGGCGTCCCGCGCAGGCCGAGCAGCATCAGCGCCGCAGCACGGGCCCGGTCCTCGGCCCCCCCGTAGCGGGTGCGGTGACGGGGGTTGTCGTGGTTCGAGAGCACCCAGGTGGGCCACGCCCGCCGAGGGTCGAGCTCGGCGTAGGTGCGATCGATCCGCCGGCGCCACACGGCCGCGTCCCACGGGGCGAACAGGGGAGGGAAGTTGAACGCGAGGTGCAACTCGTCGCCGTCGCCGTAGTAGGT
>Ga0102924_1005056_pt1 | contig 12961 bp, 9 predicted proteins | sample PaiPotPPM11metaG_FD_80116 | JGI IMG/M metagenome (GOLD analysis project Ga0102924, IMG submission 80116) | Iron sulfur acid spring bacterial and archeal communities from Banff, Canada, to study Microbial Dark Matter (Phase II) - Paint Pots PPM... ... | reverse complement strand
GGCTTGACGAGGCCGGTCGCGGTTGCCTGGCCGGGCCTGTCGTCGCGGCTGCTGTGATGTTGCGCCTTGAAGATGACCCGGCGTCCGCTCTGGTTGGCGTGAACGACTCCAAGCAACTTACGGCCCAGACGCGCGAGAAGCTCTACGACGTTATCTGTTGTCACGCGCTAGCTATTGGCGTCGGCTTCGGCTCCGTCGCCTTGATCGATGAGCGCAACATCTTGCAGGCTACCAAGCAGGCTATGCGCTCCGCCATCGCGCAATTGTCGCCGCCGCCGCACGCGCTCCTGCTTGACGCCCTCACGCTCCCCGGCATCGTTGTGCCGCAGCGCGCCATCATCCACGGCGACGCGCTGTGTCTCTCCATCGCCGCCGCCTCGATCATCGCCAAAGTTACCCGCGACCGCCTGATGCTGCAACTGCATGAAGAATATCCCGCTTACGGCTTCGCGCGGCACAAAGGCTATGGTACGCCTGCCCACCTGGCCGCTCTGCGCGAGCATGGCCCATCACCCATTCACCGCCAGAGCTTTGCTCCCGTGCGCGAACTGTTGGGCGGCACGCTGTTTGACACCTGTTCCGTTCCGTGCGAATAATATTTTTGGCAGCATGTTTTTGTAGGCGTAAACCCTTTCTCCTGGTTCAGCGTACATGTTATGTGCGAAAACTGTTTTTAGAATCCTATTTTTGTAAACAGGCTATCATTGTGAGGACCAACCTTATCACCCAGAACGGATAGTATACTTATGAATGATCGACGGGGTCGCCTGGAGGCGCTGCAGCGACAGGCCGCGCGCCTGGAACGCCGCCAGGAGGCGCTGGAGGCGCGCGCCAGCCAGTGTTCCGGGCTGCTGATTATGATCTTTATCGGCGGTACGATAATCACGATTTTCGCGCTCACCGCGCTGCACATCTTTGGCTTCCTCTTTACGCTGGCTGCTATTGTCGCTTTTGTGCTGGTGATACGGCTTCAGGGTCAGCTCAATGCGAGCATTTCCAGGTATCGCATCTGGGTGCAGTTGAAGAAGACGCAGGTCGCGCGTATGCAATTGGACTGGGAAGCCATTCCCGCCGCGGCGGAGCGTTCGGGAACGACCGATCATCCCTTTGAGATTGACCTGGATATCACCGGCGAGCGTTCGCTGCACCAGTTGATCAATACCGGCGTCTCCCTCGAAGGAGTGCAGCGCCTGCGTGACTGGCTGCTGGCTTCAGCGCCCGACGTCGAGGCCATTCGCCGCAGGCAGGCGCTGCTGCGCGAGCTTATCCCCCTCGGCGCCTTTCGCGACAAATACCTGTTTCATGCGCTCTTTGCCACGCGCTATGGCAGCGATCAGTTGAGCGGCGAGGCGCTGGTGGAATGGCTGAAAAAAGATAACGCGCCCCACATCGGGCGTTCCGCGCTGATCATTCCGACACTTCTATCGAGCCTGTTTTTTGCCTCGCTGCTGCTCTATCTCTTCGTACACGTTTCTGTCATTTATTGCATCGCGGCGCTCTTGCTCTCGCTGCTCTGGTTTCTGCTGCGGGGCAAGCAGCGCGGCAATCTGTTCGGCGATGCCCATTACCTGCGCATCGCCTTCGAGCGGCTCAACGAAATCTTTGGCTTTCTGGAAAAGTACCACTATGGGAAACACGCGCAGCTCCGGCAATTGTGCGAGCCGTTCTTTGTCTATGCTGACTATCGCCCCTCGATCTTGATGCGCCGCCTCTCGCGCATTGCCAGCCGCTCCGAGTTGGAGGGAACGGAGATCGTGTGGCTCATCGTCAACGCCATCATCCCGCTCGGTTTCTATCTTGCATATCAATTGCAAGAGTGCAAAAAGCGCGTCACCAAATATCTGCCCGCGTGGCTGGACGCCTGGTATGAGCTTGAGGCGCTCTGCTCGCTGGCGAACTTTGCCTATCTCAATCCCGACTACACGCTGCCGAAGATTGAACTGAACGATCGACCAGGGAAAGAATGCGTATTGTTCGAGGCGCGTCGCCTGGGCCATCCCTTGATCAAGCACGAGGATAAAGTGGTCAATGACTTTGCCATGCACGACCTGGGTGAAGTCATGCTGATTACCGGCTCGAATATGGCCGGCAAAAGCACGTTTTTGCGCACGCTGGGCATTAATCTTTGCCTCGCCTACGCCGGCGGCCCGGTCAACGCGACCTCACTGCGCACCGCGCCGTTCCGTATCTATGCCAGCATCAAAGTCAGCGATTCCATTGCCGACGGCTATTCATACTTCTACGCCGAGGTGCGGCGGCTCAAAGCCTTGTTGGCCGCGCTTGGTCAGGCCGATCAGCCCCCGCTCTTTTTCCTCATCGACGAGATTTATCGCGGCACGAATAATCGCGAGCGGCTGATCGGCAGCCGCGCCTACGTGCGCGCCCTCGTCGGCCAGCATTGCGTCGGCGCGATCTCCACACACGACCTGGAACTGGTCACGCTCTCTGAACTCTTCCCGGCCATCAAGAACTACCACTTCCGTGAAGAGGTGCGCGGCGGCAAAATGATCTTCGAGTATCGCCTGCACAGCGGCCCTTGCCCGACAACGAACGCGCTCAAGATCATGAAATTAGAAGGTCTGCCCACCGAGTAGGGACCCGATTTATCGCGTCCAGGCGCAATGAATTGCGCCAATAATGGCCGAGTGATCTCGCACGTCCAGGCGCAATGAATTGTGCCGCCACTGCATAATCACGGCGTATTGCGTTCTACGTTGCGGTCGATCTTGCCGCCGTTCGTCAGCAGGATGCCGCGCGCGCGCGACTTGCGCACCGCGTTATCCGCGTCGGCCAGGCGCACGGCTACGACGGTCAGCGCGCCCTGCGCAGCTTCCGTTTGCGCCGCCTCGACCCTCGACATGTCCTGTCCAATGGCCCCGCGCACCGGTCCGCGCTGCGTAAAGCCGACCACCGCTCCCACGATCACGCCGACTGCCGCGCCGATGATCGCCCCCAGCGGCTCTGTGATGGAGGTCACGGCGAAGTGCGCGACGAACAGGATCAGGCCCAGAATAATGCCGAAGACGATGGCATACGTAAGGATGCGTGCCGGATTGGGGCCGGAGCGCGTCGTTTGCAAGAAATACGCGCCGCGCTCGCTGCTGGGGCCATGCACGCGAAACTGCGCCGCACTCGCGTAATCGGATGGCAGGCGCAAGACCTCTTCGTCGCTGAACCCTTCTTTATGGAGTTTGGTCGCGGCCCCCGCGGCCTTGCTCTCGTCGCCAAAGACGGCCAATAAATCATAGTCCGCAAATTGTTGCTGCTGTTGTTGTTGTGGCATCGTTCTCTCCTGAGAGAATTTTGTATGTTTCGGAGGTAATTATATCAGAACCTGTCGAGAGGTGGAGAGACAACAAAAAAGCGCCTTGCCGGGCCTTTTCCGATAGCTTATAACGTGCTATACTGAGGTCGTTGAGTTCAGAACTTAGCTGCTGAGAGCGCCCATGCCTCCGATGAATAACAAACTCGCCTCCCGCGTGGCTGCTCTTGCTCGCCAATTGCGCGACGCCATCATGCGGGTGTGGCCGGGAACTGACGGCGAGGCGGATTTATGTCGTTTGCTCCCCGATATGACGCCTGAGCAGCGTGCCGACATGATCGCACAAACAGCCTGCTGCGCTCTCTTCGCCGTATACAGTCATCGTTATGTTGATGTCACGTTCGTGCGAACTGATCTTGCCAGCTATGTTCCTCTAGCTCATCCGCTCTTGCGTGCAGTATTCGGGTATCTGGCAGCCCCTGATCTCGACGAGCGCGTTGCTCGCGTCGTTGATCAACTGATCGAGACGTTGAAGAACGTTGATTTCGACGTTATCAACGATCACGCTGCTTCGCGAGACGCGCTGAGCCATTTCTACGAAACCTTCCTCGCGCATTACGATGCTAGACTGCGCGGACTACGCGGCGTTTACTATACGCCGGAGGCGGTCGTCTCCTACATCGTGCGCGGCGTTGATCACCTGTTGAAAACGGATTTCGCGCTGCCGAACGGGCTGATCGACGCGGCCTCTCACGTACTCGATCCCGCTGTCGGAACGGGCGCGTTCTTACACGGCGTTATCGCACATATCTACGATGGCTTTAAGGGCGATGCCGGACAGTGGCAGGATTATGTCGCGCAAAACCTCTTGCCGCGCCTCTCCGGCTATGAGCTGCTGGCGACGCCCTACGCCATCGCACACCTGCAACTGGCTCTGCAACTGGCGGAAACAGGCTATGATATTGGTGGGAGCGCAGGGCGGGACAAGTCACCCATCCCTACGGACAGCGATTATGCCTCTGTGATCATTGAGGATCTGCATCTTTCCCTGGCGAACGCGCTGGATGATGCATCTGGCGCGGGCGCGGCGCATTCGCCGATCATGGTGATCGTGGGCAACCCACCCTATGCCGGGCATTCCGCCAATGACGGCGCGTGGATCGCCGCTTTGCTGCATTGCTCTGATCAGCGGACAGGACAGTGTGCCGCCAGCTATTTCGAGGTTGATGGCGTTCATCTCAACGAGCGCAACGCGAAATGGCTCAATGATGATTATGTCAAGTTCATGCGCTATGCCCAGTGGCGCATCGAGCGCGCGGGCGCTGGCATTCTGGCCTTTGTCACCAATCACGGCTACCTGGATAATCCTACCTTTCGCGGGATGCGCCGCGCACTTATGCAGAGCTTCGATGCCATCTACGCGCTTGACCTGCATGGCAACAGCAAAAAGAACGCGCGCGCGCCTGGCGGCACAAGAGATGAGAACGTTTTCGACATCTGCCAGGGCATCGCCATCAGCATCTTTGTCAGGCATATATCGTCTGGCACTGATCAACCGCGCGCAGCTAAGGTATATTATGCCGACCTGTGGGGGCCGCGCTCGGACAAATATCGCTGGCTGGCAACGCATGATAGCGCCACGACGCCATGGACCGCTGTTGAGCCGGTGAAGCCGTTCTATCTGTTCGTGCCGCGGGATGCTGAGCGGCGCGCGGAATACGAGCGCGGCTGGCCCATCACCGCGATTATGCCTGTTAACTCGCTTGGTGTGCTGACCAAACGCGACGCGCTCGCGGTTGGCTTCAGCCAACAAGAGCTGCTCCAGAAGATCGCCATATTTGCCGATCCAACTATAGCAGATGCCGAATGCGCCGCGCGTTTTGGTTTGCCAGTGCGCGACAAAGATACCTGGGACCTCGTCAGGGCGCGTACTGCTGTGCGCGGCAGCGTAAGCGCGGTAATCGTCAGGCCCATCGCCTATCGCCCACTGGATACGCGCTCCGTCTATTACGACGAGACGTTAATAGCGCGACGCAACACGCGCGTCATGCAGCACATGGAGCAGCCGAACCGCGCCCTCGTGCTGGGCCGCCAGGGCGCGGCCACCGGCGCGGATACGTGGGATGTTCTCTTTGCTGTGGCGATGCTGGCCGATCAAAACATCTTCCGGCGCGGCGGCGGCACGGTTTTCCCTCTCTATCTCCATGACAACTCGTCCAATCTCTCACCCGCGTTTATTGATGCGCTGAGTGCGACGCTCGACATGCAATTTGTTTCCGATGGCAAAGGCGACTTACATGCGACGTTCGGCCCCGAAGATATCTTTGATTACCTGTACGCTGTTATGCACGCGCTAACCTATCGCGTTCGTTACGCCGACTTTCTCAAGATCGACTTCCCGCGCGTGCCGCTGCCCGAAAGCGCCGATCTGTTGCGCGCGCTCTGTCGATTGGGCGCGCGGCTCGTCGCTCTGCATCTCATGGAGCAGCCCGGCAACGCGCTGCCCGCGTATCTCATTGCTGGCGATGATAGCGTTGATCGCGCCGTGTATCAACATGGGCGCGTCTATATCAACGCCGCGCAATATTTCGATGACGTGCCGCCGGACGTGTGGGCCTATCATGTCGGCGGCTACCAGCTCTGTTACAAATGGCTCAAAGACCGCAAGGGACGGCTTTTGTCGTATGCCGATATCCAGCATTACCGGTGTATCATAGCAACAGTAGCGGAAACGATCACCATAATCGAGCAGATCGACGAGATACAGATGCTCTACAGGTAAACCGTACACCCGCGCTGTTCCTGACGTTGTAGCCACTCAGGATGTGCGGCCAACTTGTTCCAGCGCATATCTAGTTTGTCCAGATTCGGGAGGTCGCCGATAGACGCGGGGAGAGAGAGCAGCCGGTTTCCGCGCGCATCGAGAAATACGAGGCGTATAAGCTTGCCGAGCGACTGCGGCAGCCCCATCAACCGGTTATTTCGCAAGTCGAGATGCGTCAGGCGGCGCAAATCACCCAGCGACTGTGGCAGAGCCGTCAGTTGGTTATCCGATACACGTAATTCTTTGAGAAGCGCCAGCTTGCCCAACGACGCGGGTAGAGACGCCAGTTGATTGTTCATCAGGTGCAATTCTTGCAGGTTGGTCAGATTGCCCAGCGCTTCGGGCAGAGTCGTCAATGCATTATGGTATGCCCTCAATTCTTTGAGGCTGGCGAGGCTGCCTATGGTCTCCGGGAGAGCGGTCAGGCGGTTGTCGCTGAGATTGAGATATCTCAGCTTGCGCAGATTCTGCAAGGATTCTGGGAGAGCGGTCAGGCGATTGTTGTTGAGATAGAGAAAAAACGTCAGATTTTTCAGGTTGCCCAGCGACTCCGGTAGAGCCGTCAGCGCGTTATGGCCCACATCCAGCATGTGGAGGTAGGTGAGATCGCCGATACGCTCGGAAAGGGCAGACAACTGGTTTTCCCCTATATTCAACACGCGCAGGTTGGTTAGCTGCCAGAACGATTCTGGAAGAGCTACGAACTGATTATGGCCCAGGCTGATTGCTTCCAGACCTGTCAACTGGCCGAGACCCGCGGGGATGGCAGTCAGTCTGTTGTCGTAGACATGCAATACTTTGAGCTTCGCGAGCAGGGCAATGCTCTCAGGAAGCGCGGTCAACTGGTTCTTATCGGCATGGAGTTCTTCCAGGTGAACCAGGTTCCCCAGAGATTCGGGGAGCGTGGGAAGCTGATTGTCGTCTGCAAAGAATGTTCTCAGGTGGAGCAGGTTGCCCAACGCTTCTGGGAGAGCCGTCAGTTGATTACCGGTTACATCTACATGTCGCAGACTGGTCAACTGGCCGATTGACTCTGGGAGCGTGTTCAACCCGCAGTAGCGAATCGACAGCGCAACAACCGAATTATTCTCGGCGGAAAAACCTGTACCCTCAATTCTGTCCTCGAACGTAACAGGGACAGGCTCCCCATCCTGGAGATATCCCTTCGCCCGCAGTAATTCCTCGATTTCCGTGAGCGCGCTTACCTCGGTCAATGGAAGAGCAACGCCGTTATAACTATTCTGGGTTTTGCCTGATACCATACGTCATTTTTCCTTTGGCGTTTAACTGGAGTTCAGGTGGTTTTTCGCGGGCGAAGCCCGCGAAAAACCACCTGAACTCCGACTGTGATGTCCCCTTGTCCTCAATCGTCTATCCGTGTATAATCGACGTAATCATATGGCTATGGAGCGTATCTCAATCCAGGATATATGAGAAAAACGTAATTGGCGCTGGCAAAAAATATGAACAATGACACGCGACCTGTATGAATGAAAGGGGACACGATGTTCTGCCGACATTGCGGCAACCGCCTGCCTGAGTATGCCCGGTTTTGTAATACGTGCGGCGCGCCGCAAACTTCGCCTCCACCGGGCCAACAGGGCATGTCGCCACTTGTGGTGCGTTCGTCCGGGCCGACCAATAATCCAGAAATGTATCCAGCCAGCCGCTTCGCGCCAGCCGCGCCGCCCGCGCAAGCGCCGGGTATCCCGGCGGCGCCATATCCCGCGCCGCCTCTTCCCAACGCGCCGCGGCGCGGCTAGCTGTAACATTGAGCGGTCAGAGCTGGCGTTCCATCAAAGCTTTGTTCCCCAGGCGGTGAGGAGAAACGTCAGGGCAAGAAAATCGGGCTGGCGCATCTCGTTGAGAGCTTGCTTGTAGATGGCGTCATAGTCTTCGCAGATGCAGCCCCATTTCTGGAAGAACGGGCGCGCCGTTTGAAATGCGTAGCGCAAGTCGTCGTAAATTGCCTGCCCTTCTGTCGTTCCCGCGCGATTCTCGATGGTGTAGGCTTGCGTTTGCACCTGCCGGAACCCGTACTGGCGCAGGAGACGCTCCAACTGGCTGGTCACCCCTGAACGCTCTTGCGTGAAGAGATGACCTGACCGGTAAAAGGCGCACCGGTCCATCTCGAAAAATCGCTGCACTGCCGGGCTGGCGCACTCGACGCCGATTTCGACCTCCGTGATCCTGAGAATACCGCCCGGACGGATCACGCGCAGCAATTCGCCCAGCACATTAGGCCAATCCCAGGTGCGCAAAAAACTGCTGCCCAGGCGCATGTTCACCAGATCGAAAGAATCGGAGGGGAAATCGAGCTTCAGTATCGCATCCATCACCAGGAACTCGACGCGGTCAGCGACCTGCTGGGAGCTGGCTTGCGCGCGCGCGTAGTCCACCATGCGCTGGCTAATATCGATCCCCACCAGTGACATGGCTGGATAAGCCTGGGCCGCCTCAATGACCCAACTGCCTGATCCGCATCCAACATCAAGGGCGCGCTGAAAAATGGTCGTATTAGATTGCTCAGGCAGAACGCCTCCCATCGCGGTGGTGATAGCGTGATCCTGAATTGTCAAACGAGTAAGTTCTTGTGAATTGCGCCTATCTGCTACAATATACGTGCTGGCATGTTCACCTTTCAGCGGATCATGGGGGGAAGGCATGATTCGTTCTCCTTTGTCCTTGTTGTTGCTCGGCGCTTCCTTTTCGCCTGGCGCTGCCGTTGTGGCCGCTTTTGCTCGCCAACGGGCAATGCCTGCTTGCCCTGATTATAGCAGAGGCAACGGGATTTGTCGATGCTTGTAGAAAAATAGCATTAGACTTCCCAAAATTGCGACTGCTCCGTAGGGCGTTGTATGATAGACGCAGAAATGTGTTGCACGCATATACCGCAGGAGGTTGTTTTCGTATGGCAATGCAAATGCCTGTTCATCAGATTACGGTTGATTATGATGTCCCCGCGAAGATGCGCGACGGTGTCGTCTTGCGCGCCAACGTGTATCGGCCCACTGGCGATGGCAAGTGGCCCGTCCTGTTGACGCGCCTGCCCTATGGCAAGGACTTTCCTCTCGGCACCTCGTCGCTTGATCCGGTGCAGGTGGCGCGGCGCGGCTATGTTGTGGTCGTGCAGGATACGCGCGGGCGCTTTACGTCCAGCGGCGAGTGGGACCCGTTCGTCAACGAAGAAAACGACGGCGTCGATACCGTCGAGTGGGCATCGAAGCTGCACTATAGCAATGGCAGCGTCGCTATGTACGGCGGATCGTATTTTGGCTACACGCAGTGGATCACGGCGGTCAACGCGCCGCCCGCGCTCAAGACGATCATTCCCTTCATCACCTGGAACGATCCGCTGAATGGGATGATCTTCAGAGGCGGAGCGTTAGAACTGGGTACCTTTGGCAACTGGCAACTGTTTATGGGCATCGATGTGCTGATGCGCCGCCACCGCACTGATCCGAAGGCACTGGGACAGGCTATCCATATGCTGATCAAGCAGACGGACGCGCTTGGTACTAAAGGCTACTGGTCACTACCGCTCAAGGACTTCGCGCCTCTGAAAGAGCAGGATATCGCTCCGCCCTTCTTCGAGACCGTCGCACATCCGATGGATCGCGACTACGAGGATATCAAGAAACTGACCATCCTGGGTCGGCACGAGCAGGTCAAGATTCCTACCTTCAACATCGGCGGCTGGTATGACATCTTCTTGTCGGATACGCTCAGCAATTTTAAGATTATGCGCGAGCAGGGCAGCACGCCGGAAGCGCGGCAGAGCAAACTGCTGATCGGCCCGTGGTATCATGCCGGGATGATGAATCCCATCGGCGAAGTGAACTTTGGCTTTGCCGCGACCGCCGCGCTCATCGATATGCAGATTGATGCCGTGAGCTTGCAGGTGCGCTGGTTCGATCACTGGCTCAAGGGTGTCGATACAGGCATGATGAACGAAGCGCCGATCAAGCTGTTCGTCATGGGCGCGAATGTCTGGCGCGACGAGCAGGAATGGCCGCTGGCGCGCGCCATCAGCACGCGCTACTACTTGCACAGCCACGGCCGCGCCAACACGCTCAACGGCGATGGCCTGCTCAGTACCGAGACGCCCGCCGCTGAAGCGGTCGATCAGTTCGTCTACGATCCCGCGAACCCGGTGAAGACACGCGGGGGCGCGCTGTTGATGACGCCCGAATTTCCGGCTGGCGTCTTCGATCAGCGCCCGACGGAGCAGCGCGAGGATGTGCTGGTCTATTCGACGCCGCCGCTGGATCAGGATATCGAAGTGATCGGCCCCGTCACGGTTCACCTGTGGGCCACCAGCAACGTCTTCAAGGCCGGGCATTGTATCCGCCTGGATGTTACCAGCAGCAATTTCCCGCGCTGGGATCGCAATCCCAACACAGGCCACGCCCTGGGCGCGGATGCCGAGCTTGCGATTGCGCACCAGACGATCCTGCACGACGCCGATCATGCCTCATATGTGGAATTGCCGGTCATTCCCGCCACTCCAGCAGCGCAATAATATTGTAGGGGCCAGATTTATCGCGCCCGGCAGGGTTGAAGAGCAACGCACACCATATCGGCGCATGTTGTTCCTCCACCCGACCGATGGGCGCGATAAATTTGGCCCCTACGGGAGGAAGAGACATTTATGCCGCGACAAAACATCTCGTCCGGCGCGCCATGGGAACCCATCATTGGCTATTCGCGGGCCGTGCGCGTCGGCAATACTGTGCATGTGGCGGGAACAGCCGCCGTTGACGAACACGGCCAGATCGTGGGCGTGGGCGATGTCTATGCCCAGGCTGCCTACATCCTCAAGAAGATCGAAATTGCTTTGCGGCAGGTCGGAGCCAGCATGAGCGACGTTGTGCGCACGCGCATATTCGTCCTCGACATTGAGCAATGGGAGCAGATCGGGCGCGCGCACGGCGCAGTCTTCGCCGACATTCGCCCGGTCACTTCTATGGTGCAGGTCAGCCGTCTCATCGATCCGGCCATGCTGCTCGAAATTGAAGTCGAAGCGCAGATCGAATAAACTTCATATAGTCATGGGCTAACCTGGGATCATTTTCGTCAGTTGATTGCATGACCACGCCACGTTACGGCAGGCGTTGGCGCAATCCATGTGGTTCGTCTGCTCGCATTCATTGGCACAGATCGTGGTGACTTGCGCGCTTGCCAGGCAGACATACCCGGCAAGCGCCGAGTCATGCTGCAAGAAATGAGCGGTCGTCAGGCAGAGTTCGGCACAATCCAGGAGCATGTGGATATGTTCCTTGTTGGCATGGTCACCTCCCGATTGCCGATCCGCCGCGGCCATCTGAGTGCAGACCTCGTGGCACGTCAAACAATTCTGAATGCACTGCCGTATCTCGATTTGAGCATTTGCTGGATTTTGTTGCATACTTGTTATCCTTTCTTTACGGTCAATTTTTAACAAATGAGATCGGTTATGCCGGTCGTGGGCGCGATTATTACCTCTCTCCCAGAGAGGCTGCTGGCTCCTACGCCATACTGCTATCGCTGCCCCGCTACATTGTGCGGTAGGTTTTGCCCTCGATCAGATGTTGTAGTGGTAGGAAGAGCGGCTGAGGCAGGGCATCCAGGTCAAACCAACCTACCTCTGACTCTTCATCCGGCGCTTTGACCTCTGGTTCACCTGCGACATAGACGGCTTCAAACCAGAGCGTGATGTAGTGCTTCTGCTCTTTCTCGAAGACGTCGTTCGTGACACACCTGAATTTGAGATCGCTAATGCTTACGCCCGTTTCCTCCTGAGTCTCACGCGTAGCCGTCTGCTCTGGCGTTTCACCATAATCGATATGGCCGCTGGGCGGTCCCCACGTTCCTGCGCCATGCGCGTGCGCGCGCTTTTCCAGCAAAATGTGGCTGCCTTTCTGAACAAGGACAGATACGCCTACATTTGCTGATGGTTTGTGTTGTTCAGACATAATCAGCTCCTTCGAGTATGCTCACTACAGGTATCACGCCTGACTGTGAGAAAACGATCCGTAGGGGCGTGGGCTTGCCCCGCCCTGGTCACAACCATATCTGGCGATTGGGCGGGGCAAGCCCACGCCCCTACGGATTACAGCCATTGGACGTGGATCCGTGGGCCAGGGTTATGTGAAAAGGCGGGAGAGAGATGGTACAATGAGCCAGATACTCGATCAATGAAGCAAGGGAGTCTGACCATGACGACGACAGAACATACCCGCGTTGAGCGCGACTCAATGGGGGAAATGCGCGTACCCATAGATGCCTATTATGGCGCGAGTACGCAGCGCGCGGTGCTGAATTTCCCCATCAGCGACCTGCGTTTCCCGCGCCAGTTCATCCGCGCGCTGGGGCAGATCAAACAGGCGGCGGCGCAAACCAACGAGGAGCTTGGGCTGATCGATGCGCAGATCGCCGGTGCCATCGTTCGCGCCGCGCAGGAAGTGAGCGACGGCAAACTCGATCAGCATTTCGTGCTGGATATTTTCCAGACCGGCTCCGGCACTTCGACCAATATGAACGCCAACGAAGTGATTGCTAATCGCGCCAGCGAACTGCTGGGCGGGGCGCGCGGCTCGCGCAAGGTTCATCCCAACGATCACGTCAACTTTGGGCAATCCTCCAACGACGTGATCCCAACGGCGATCCATCTTTCGGCGCTGATCAGCATCGAGCATGATCTGGTTCCGGCGCTGCAAGGTTTGCGGCAGGCGCTGCAAGAAAAGGCCGAGGAGTTCATGCCTATCGTCAAGACCGGGCGCACACATTTGCAAGACGCGACGCCGATCCGCCTGGGCCAGGAGTTTCTCGGCTACGCCGGACAGATCGAGCGCGCCATTACGCGCCTGCGCCACGCGCAAAGCGAGCTGTCGGAG
>Ga0102924_1005055_pt1 | contig 12966 bp, 10 predicted proteins | sample PaiPotPPM11metaG_FD_80116 | JGI IMG/M metagenome (GOLD analysis project Ga0102924, IMG submission 80116) | Iron sulfur acid spring bacterial and archeal communities from Banff, Canada, to study Microbial Dark Matter (Phase II) - Paint Pots PPM... ... | reverse complement strand
GCTCGGAGATCCCGCCAAACGCCAAGCCTACGACAAACGCCGCTGGCAGGCTACGAGGACACAGGATGCTTCGACCGTCATCGGAGCTCTCTCCGAGGTCCCACCGGCTTTCGGGCAGCAACGGGCAGGCAGATCTAGCGCGGCACAGCCCATGCCCGCCAATGAAAACCGCTTGGTCCAATGGGCCTGGACGACAGCTGTCGCAGCGCATCGAAAGTTAGCTCGCCTCGCATTACAGATAGGCATTGTCGCGCTCGCGCTAGCCGCGCTGGCGTGGTCGGCCAGCAAGCAAAACGACAGCTGGAAGCTCGCCTGCGTGGCAATCGGCTGTTGCTGTTTCGCGCTTTGTGGCCCACGGGCATCGAAGTCGACCGGCACCTACACAAATCAGGGGTGGCGGAGGCGGTCGAGAAGGCGCAAAGTGTGACGGGCAGATCGTCGTCGAGAAAGCGGTCCTCGCCACCTAACCGGATCTGACGAGGAAGAACTAATCAGGCTGAGGGATAGATTAGTGACTCCAGAAAAGCGTGGCACCGTCCGAACGGTGGTCGAGATCGACGCGGAGCTGCGTCTCGAAGCCGGCAACCTCCTCCCGGGCCGAATAACGAACATATCCGGGACGGGAGCCTCATTCACGCCCGTTCGCCCGGCGTTCGTGGCCGAAGGTTATCGCGGGCTCCTGGCCGTACCCTTACCCGCTGCTACAACCTGCTGCCGCCTGAAGTGCGAGATCAAGCACGTCACCAATTACCACGTGGGCGCGCGCCAGGGTCAGGGAATTGGCCTGGGGTTTATTGAGATCGCGGACCTTGATGAGCGGGCGATCATCGGCACGTGCTACCGCTGGGATGAGTATTGCAATCGGGCCACGCCGGTTCGCGCTCGGTGCTTTGTGCGGGGGCTCGGCGAGCGTTTCGGGTTCAGTGGGTACGCTACGGCTGACTTTGCGTCAAGGGCTGAAATCCGGCTGCGGTTCTCAGACGAAGTCCCGCTGGAAACCGGGGCTAGCGTCGAGGTCAAGCTGCGGCATCGAATCGTCGCCTGCGTTGTGCGCCGAATTCAGCGGATGACACACGGCGGAACTGGGGTGTGGTTGACCTACGACGGGTGGGGGCGGGACTTTCTTCTCCATGAGATGCGGCACAGTGGGCTACGACTTCTCCTGGGTGAGGAGTCTGCGTCCGACGTGAAAGCCGTACCTGATGTCGAAAACCCAATGTCACAGGAGCTCGCACTATGACCCCGAGGGCTGCGGTTTTCAAGAACCGAGAGGCGCTAGGACTGAGGCTTGTTGTTACGGAGCCGGTTGTGGAGTGGCCCGGTCTGAGCAACCAGATAACCGCGGCCTGGGATGCACTGCCGTGTGGCGTGTTTGTATCCGATGCTGATGGGCGCATCCTGTACAGCAACGAGGCCGGAGCGGAACTGGTGGGATTTGACTCTCAGATGCTCCGCGGATCCTTAATTTTCGACGTCGTGCCACAGCTGCTTGGCGGAGATGGCGCCGAAGCCGAATGCAGCGAAGGTTCGATGGCAATAGCCATCCGGTCCGGGCAGATCCTGCGGGGGCATCAGGTCAGTTTGGGCGAAGGTGCGGCGAGGCGACTGCTCAGCGTCGACGCCATGCCGGTGCAGGGCGGCAACGAAGCTACGCACTACGTGGTGATTGCATTTGTGGACATAACTGTGCACCAAGCGGAGAAAAATAACTGGCATTGGCAAGCCATGCACGATGCTCTAACCAGGCTTCCCAATCGGCGTTTGTTCTTCGCGAGGGCCCACGAACTGATTTCTGTCGCCGGCACTGAGAACCGCCCTCTGGCCGTCATGATGGTGGACATCGACCGTTTCAAAGAAGTCAACGACAGCCATGGCCACGCGTGTGGTGACAGCATCCTATCGGAGGTTGGCACCAGACTCGCTGGCGAACTCGGTCTGGAGGGGTTCGTCGCGCGCCTGGGCGGTGATGAGTTCGCAATCCTTCTTCCGGGGGCGGATGGCGAACGGGCACTCAGGCTAGGACGGAGGCTGGCGGCAACGTTCGACGCGGCCTTCACCCATGACGGCCAGCTTGTAGATGTAGAAGCCAGTTTTGGCATCGCTGTATACCCTGGTCAGGGACAGGACATCGAGACCCTGACTCGGCGCTCGGATCTGGCGATGTACGAAGCCAAACGGACATCCAAGAGCGTGGTCCTGTTCCGCCCGGATCAGGAACGTCGCGGCCGTCGCGTTGACCATGCCGAACTCCGACGCGCCATAGAGCAAAACGAGCTGGTGCTCCACTTTCAGCCGGAAGTCAGCGTCAATGGACGGCAAACGAAGTGCGTGGAGGCTCTGGTGCGGTGGCACCATGGAGAGCACGGGATGCTGTACCCCGGCTCGTTCGTCCCGCAGGCTGAGCGGTCGGGAATGATAAAGCGACTCGGTGACTGGGTGCTGAATGCCGCGCTTCGTCAGTGGCGGGCGTGGTCTCTCATCGGCCTTGATATCCCGATCGCCGTTAACCTGTCGACCAAGGAGGCGCAAGACCCCGACACACCGCAGCGCATCGCCACCATGTTGGACACATGGGGTGCCTCGCCGGACCGTTTGAAGCTTGAGGTGACCGAGGACGTCGTCATGGCCGAGGTCGATGTCGCGATCCGAGTGCTCGAGCAGCTCAACCATATGGGGGTCCGGATCGCGGTTGATGACTTCGGCAGTGGCTTTTCATCCCTGGCGTACCTTAGTGACCTCCCGATACACGAGATCAAGATCGATAAGTCCTTCGTGCTTCGGATGCTCTCGGACGAAAAGAGCGAGACCATTGTCAGGGCCGCCATTGAACTTGGCCACGGATTGAACCTCACGGTCGTCGCCGAAGGCGTCGAAAGCGAAGCGGTCCTAGTCAAACTGCAATCTCTCGGCTGTGACGTAGTCCAAGGCTTCCACATCAGCCGTGGTCTACCGGGAAGCGAAATCCCCGAATGGCTGAGCGCAGAGTCCTGATCTGCGGTGCGTAAACACTGCTGCCTCAGCTCACCATGCGGGTGACCGAGCCTACGGGTTTGGGAAGAATACCGCCTGTGGCTCGGGCAGCGCGCTTCAGGCTCGGATCGCGGTTCATAAGTCGCTGTCCCGGGGCTACCCTCGCTGTGACGCGACGGCCGGTGATGGCCAAGCCTTACAGCGTTGACACGTGTCAACGCTGTACATGACAAAACCCACAAGGGTGCTCTGTCGTGCAAAAGAACTACCATCAACAGGGGTCTTGCAGCCGGTAGCTGCCCAGAAATAGTAAGGATTCCGAGCTCGTCCAGACCTACCGTGGAGTTGTACTCAAATCTCTACGGAGGTCATTCCAGTGAACAAGAAGTCCCTGCCATTTCATCTCCGGCTCCTGGGCGGCGCTGGCATAGCGATAACTCTGGCGTTGTCGTTTCCTGTCATGGCCACCCCGGCTTTTGCACAAGCCAGTCCGTCCGCCCCCGCGTCCGCCGTGCCGTCACCCACGGCATCCCCGCCGACGCCAACTTCAACACCCTCTAACGGTGGTATTACCCAGACCCAAAACAACCTGGGGTCGGTCTCACTGAACTCCATGCCGCTCGCCGCCAAGCTGGCGTCCGTGCTGATGACCATCGGCGGCGAAATCATCGTGGTCATTCTCACCTTTCGTGCTGTTTGGTTCGGCAGCCGCGTCGTGGGCAGCGACGTCGAGGACGATGTTAAATGGCAAACGCGTATCCTCCGCGGCATCACGGGCATCATCGCGGGTGTCTCAATCTACGCCCTGGTGCCGTCGGCGATGCTGTGGTTCTTGAACCTCATCGGCGCGTATGCCACGCCGGTCTCTCAGATGACAATCCCGAACCTGGGCGGCTGAGCGAGTAGCCGACGTGAACGTTCCGGGGTTTTCCCTCCTATCAGAGTTCGGCCGGATCTATCAGCGAGTAGCCCTGCCGCTCGGCGTCACCGTCATCATCGGAGGACTCATCATCGCTGCGATGCTGCAAATCCTCGCGAATGAGACAGATCAGCAAGAGGAGCAGGGCAGAAGGGTGGTCGATATCGCGGCGGCGTGCGCGATGGTGGGCATCGGGCTCGTTCTGTGGCCCACCATCATGAGCAATCTGCAGGCCTGGCTTAACGTTAACTACCTAGCCAACGCCTCCATCAGTCACTAACCAGAAGCCTTCGGAAGCAACCGAAGGTGGGAGCAACATAATGAGCCATCTATCCAAGGTGGCGGCGATTCTAGCCCTCTCGTGCTTGGGGCTCATCTCCGCGACAGGCACTGCGCTGGCTGGCGACAGCGGTAGCGCTCCCGCTCCGGTGGCTGCGCCGGCGGGATCGCCGTCAGGCACGTCGAGTGGAGGTGCTGGGTCGGTCACGGTCGTGCATGTGTTTCAGATGCCCGACAAGAATGAGATGGCGCAATCATTCGTTGACGCAATCTCGCAACCGCTTAACGACAAGATGTCCGGGTATCTCGGCCTCCTCGGGGACGTTGCCGAATTATTCAACCACATCCCGCGCATGCGGAGTGCCGCGGACGCCGCGAATTCATGGGTGGGGCCAGACCTTCCCAATACGTCCGAGAACGCTGGCTGGATAGGCACAGATGTCGTCCCGCCGGGAACGTACGGTCAGATGTGGCTGATCGGACTGCAAATGTCGGTGCTGTTGTTTGGATTGAGCGGTCTGATTCGATCATTGCGGGCGTTCTGGGGAGCGATGACGACGAGCACCGAATACCGGCGACGAAAGCTGGCTCGAGATGCCTGGTCAATTGGTGCAGAGCTAGGAATCACGGCCGGCCTCCTGGTAGCTGCCAACTTCAGTTACGACGGCATTGACCTGGTGAACCACTGGACCAACGTCGTCGGCTATGCCATTGCCGGCGTCGGAAGTCAGTCATCCTGCGCAAGCGGAGTCCTGCAGGCATGGAACCAGTTGCAGTTTGGGCTCGGCTGGATCATCCTCGCGATCCCGATTCTGCTGTGCGCCGTGGTGCTCATCGTCGCCGGGCTGGCGAAGTGGGTGCTCCTGGCATTTCTCGCCTTAACCGTTTCGCTGGCGATCGGGGCGGTCGGCCTCGGGGTTCAGGATGCTTGGCGGGAGTGGCGTAAGTTGTACGTGCTGCTGATCAGTTCGTCCCTCATGACCAACGTAGCCTTCGGGGTCATCAGCTTGGCCGCCCAGCAGATGTGGTGTCGAGGAGACGCAATGATTGGTCGGGCGTTGATCATTGTCGTGACGGCAGCTCTCATCGGTGGGATCAATGCCCCCCTGGTGCGACCCGCGCTGTCCGGCCTGTCGAACGTTCTCGGCGCGGCCAAGATAGCGGGCGCTGGCGTGCTCGCCGCCGTCGGCGGCGGCGCCTTGGCTTTGCAGTTGGCTGCGAACGGCGTCGGAGGCTTGAACCTAGGGGGCAGCTTCCCCGGTGGCGGACCCACCGGTGATCGTTCGCCCTACGGAGGTAATAGCCCGTTTGGAGGCAGCCCCGGCGGCCGACCGAGCGGCGATGCCGGCGGGGCGGGCGGCACGGACGGCCCGCTGGGAGGCTTCGGGAATGTCTCGGGCTGGCGGCCGGGAGGTCCTGGGCCAGCTATGGCTGGCGGCTCCACAGGGGATGCCAAAATGGCTGAACGGGCGCGGTCGGCCGCGCACTTCTTGGGTGGTGGAGGTGTAGGGCCCACGGCAACATCTCCCGCCGGCAGAGCGTTAGGCGCCGCGGCTGATCACGTCATGGGTGCGATGGCTGACCACCAGCTGGCCAGGGCGGATCATCCTCGCAGCGTGACGGACCATCTCCTGGCTCCTTTACGGAACCTGGCCTTTCAGCCGCGCCGGCAAGCGCTTCTTAGCAGTCAGATGACCGATGACGCTGCCAGCGCCACGATCGCCGCGGGCCAAGCGACCATGGCTCCGGCCAGTCGCGGAGGCGACTTCAGAGCGCTCGTGAACTCTGTACCGGGTGCCTTCGGTGATACAGTTGGCGCCCAGGCGAGCATGTGGCGCAGTTTGGGAACTGCCACGCGGCTGTTTGAGGGCACATCTGGCAACACCTGGTCCGACGCCCTCGATGCTATGGAAGGTCCAGAGCAAACGCCCGGCGCAGCAACGATTCGCGGCAGTCTTCCGTGGCGAGCAACCACCGCGGCGGTGGGCATGGCTCAATACGTCAGCGGCCAATCCACTGAGCCTGCCATGCGCATGGCAGCCGCGAGCGCGCGTCTCGTGGCCACTGACCAGGCGTCGACGACCCCACTCCATAACCTCGTGGCCCATTCAATCATCTCTCGATCCGGCGGAGTTGGGAGTGATCAGGAGGTCCACGGGCTGTCGCGGTCGATGGGTGCTCTGACATCCTTTCGGGCGACCCAGTTGGGAGCGAAGACGGCGTCACCCGATCTTGGTGTTACAGAAACAAACAGCCAGGCGCTGACGTATGCCCGGGCATTCCAATGGGCTCACGACCAAGCAGAAGGCTTGTACGGCCAGGGCCTGCAACTGTATGGATGCGACCCGGGTCGCATCCAATCGTTTGTCGAGCAACAGGTCGGCGCGATCACCCAGAATCGGGCGTTTGGCGAGCCGGATGCAGCTTCAACTCCACCTCCAGCTGCGTTGCCTTCACCGCTGCAGGCGTACAAGGAGGAACTCAGCACCTAGGACGCCGGATGGCGCCCCATACGGCGCAGCCGTCAAGACTTGTTGCAGGCCCCGAAGCAAATGCCTCGGGGCCCATGTCTTGTTTGACATTCGGCTTTGGAACTACCAGGTCGCGCCCTTGCCGCCACTAGTTTGCGACAAAACTGGTAAGGAATCAGGCCGCCCTTGGGAATATCTTCGACCCACAGGGACACGCAGAGGAGCGCGATGCCGAGCAGACATCACTTCGTGATCAGGATTCCCAGAAAGCTCACCAATGAGCACTGGATTGGCCCCATCCCACGGCGGTCTCTGTTTACGGGCTTGGCAGCTTTGCCAATGGGGCTGGGTATGGTGGTGAATTTCGTCCACGGCCGGGCGGCGTGGTTCGTCTTTGCGCTCGGCCTCGGCATCGTAATGCTGGTTGCCAACCTCCGTCCGGCCGGGATGCCGGCAGAGGATTATCTTCGCCGGATCCTGGAGTTTGGGCCGGCTAAACACCGCTACATCTACCGCCGCGGTGTTGCTGCGAAGATGGCGCGGGCCGGTATCGCGGTCAGACAAGCCACGCATGGCGTGACCGAGGAAGAGCTAATGGGCTCCGAAAATGAGGGCAACGATGAGGCGCCGAGCAACGTCGAGCCGCATCTTGTGCTCCCCCAAGTGCTGCACAGGGCACCGAACCAACCGAATGCACCGGTCGAGACGACGCCACCTGTTTGGGTGCGGGTACCGGGCGCATTTGGGCCGGGGTTCGTGTTCGTCAGCTTCATTCTGGCGGGTATGGCCGCCTACGCAACTCGTTAGACAGGGGACAACACGCGGTGAAACTGCCCAGTTTTCTGCCTTCGCTTACCCGTTCGAAGCCTTCGCATTTCGAGGCTGACAAAGCCTATCCGCCAACCCAGCGGCGAGTGGGTGTAGTTGGCGACTTAGGCGAGGGCGTACTTGTGACCGAGGACGCGCGGCTCATCTTCGTAGCGCAGGTGGAGGGCTTCGAAGATCCATCAATCCTTGCTGACGAGGAGGAAACGGCTTTATACGGCCATTACTTCGAGTGGCTATGGCATCTCGAAGAGAGAGTCCAGTGGTTCATTGTTACGCGGCCGGTCACGGGCCAGGCCGTTTGCCCGACTCTTCGCCGGCGCTTTCAAACGCTGGACGATGCTACCAAGCGCCAAGGCTATGCAGATTGGATCCGGATGCTCGAGAACCGCACCTGGTATCAGACCAGAACGTACGCCGTGATCAGTCAACGAATCCCACCGAGCGACACCGGAAGTGTCGTTGACCCCGCGGACTTCCGCCCGGCGTTTGAAATCACCGTTGCCAACGTCATGCAGTCGTTGAGGGCACTCGGCGCGAAGGTTCGGCAGCTTGCAAACGACGAGTTGGAGCAATTGGTAGCAGAGGCGCTAGGCCAGATGGATGCTAACGCTCCGTGGGCGAGCGATCAGGAGCATGCCGCGTGATCGGCCTCAAAGATGTCACCCAGAAGTTTACGGGCGCTACCAGGGCAAAGCTCGATATTCAGTTGGATCCGGGCGCCCTGTCCTTTGCCGATACTGTCGCCCCGAATAACGTCGAGTATTTCCTGGACTACTACTCCGTCGATGGATGGTTCGTCCGAGCATGGCAGGTGGAAGACTACCCGACTCAGCTGGCTACCTTCACCTTCCGCGACATGCTTTTCGGGTCGCGTTTCGACATCGCTTGGAGTCTGCATTGGGAGCAACGTGACGTCGATGACACGCGGAAGGAGCTGAAGAAGCAGATTGGACCGCGCGTGGCGCGCACCGCCAAGGATCTGCAGGATGAGAAGCTGCCGGACGCCGCCAACCTGGTCGACGCGCAGGACCTGATGGCTCGCCAGGCCGACCTCGAGATCAGCCATGAACCCTGGGCAAACGTAACACTGGTTGTCCGACTTCGCGCTCGCAGCCTGCGGGGGTTGAACGAGCAATCGGCCGCCTTCGAGAAGGTCATGCGGCGCCGGTCCATGCGCATGCGCCGCTGCTTCGGGAGGCAACCCGCGGCGCACCGGACCGTTACCCCTCTCGCGTTCAACGAGGTGGGCGCCTACCGCTCTATGCCGGTTTCCGTTCTGTCGTTTCTGCGGCCGCTCGCCGTGGTAACCCGAGCTGATGAAAAGGGTTGGTACTTCGGCGACCATGTGGGATACGACCGGCCAATCATCCTCGATCCGCTGCAGTTCCAGAACACCACCTGGATAGTCAGCGGCCTCATGGGGACAGGTAAGTCGTGCTGGGCCAAGGGCGTCGGCGAGCAAGCTTACCTGGACAACTTCGAGGTTAACTTCGTCGACCGTAAGGGTGAATACATCGCCCTGACTGAGTACTACGGCGGTCAGGTCGTTGACCTCCGCGAAAACACCGCCCTCACCATCAATCTGATGGATATCGACCCCGATAGTCCGGGGTTGTCTGACTCCTTTGAGGACATGCTGAGCGTGCTGGAGAAGGGCCTCCAAGAGCCACTGAACGATAAGGAACGCGGTCATCTAAATGAGAGCTACATGATGTTCATGGATGAGCATGGCGTGTCCTTCGACCGTCGAGAGAGCCTCATCCGCGTTCCTACGTTCGAGGAGTTCTATCAGCATTTCCGACACGACGAGGAACTGAACCGAGTGGCTGCGGCCTGCGGTGAGCTGTTCCGAGGAGAATACAGGAGCGTCTTCGCGGGGCGGACCAATATCGACCTGACGCATGCCCTCAGGTGCTTCGTCGTGCCAGGAGACCGGGACCGCAAAATGCTTCGGATGCTGGGCCACCTGGTCCGAAAATACATCAGCTCGCGGGCTGTCCGTTCAGCCAAACCCGGCATCACTATCTGCGACGAATCATGGCTGGACATGAGTCAGGTGGAGGATGCGAAAGCCATGGAGTCGGCTGCGACACGCTTTCGGAAGGAGTCGCATGTCCTGGTTCTCATCACGCCTACCGTCAGTCAGATCTGCGAGCATCAGGCCGGCCGCAATGTCCTCAAAACGGCTTGCGTCCACGTGCTCTTCAAGCAAACCCAGGGTTCGCTGGCGAGCTACGTCCGTGAAGGGGTGGTGGTCACTGACAAGCTGGCCGACCATCTCTGGAAATGTACGGAGGGCCAGGGCGTACTGCTGTTCGAGCGAGCCGGCGAGCCGCGGACAACCGTTCTGCCATTCGCCTCCACTCTGCCCGAAGGACGAGGTGCGCTGTATGGCGGTTCTACCACTGCAAAGCGCGATGGCGCCGAGCTTCCGGTGCGGTTCCGCCCGCCGGCAGAACCCGCCGCGGAGGCCACGGCTCAGGCCGTGCCCGCGAGTGCCGTCAATAACGCTGGCGCCTCGCGACATCCGATGCTGGATAGGCCGGCTGCCTCGGTTGAGACTGGCGACCTCACCAGGCCTGCTAGAGCCGCGGGTGCAGCGGCTGTCATGTCGTATCCCGATAAGTTCCCGCCGACGGTTGTCGAAGCAGTTGCGGACATAGCCGGCGCAGGGTTCGGCGGATCCGTGCTGTCGGCCCATTCGCCCAGGGCCGATAAGCCGAGGCCGCGCTCCAACGTCGCTGCCTGGGCGGCGGACTTCAGCGACTAACGCTTATGCCTGACGCCTACCGCTACTACGACGATCAGGAGCAAGAACGCAGGGGATTCCCCTGGTGGATTCTGCTTTGCCTATTTGGCCTGCCGGGGACGTTTATCGTCGGATGGTTCACGTGGGGCGCTGTGCTTACCACCAACTTTGCCAATCAAATGGTGCGGGACGGGGCGCCGGTACCACAGGTTTTGCAATGGTTCTTCGGCAAAGATGCCGTCCCCGGGGTTACCGATCTACCCCAGGTCGACTGGGCGCCGGGAGCCGGGCTCAACATCACCCTGCAGCCCGGCGACCTCGTTCCCGCGATCCTGGCTATCAATGGCGAAAAATTCGGCCAAAAGACAACTCTCGGCGGCGGGTCCGTCGATGGCTTCATCAGTGCGGCGCTGCCCTACGCCGAGCAACTTCATGGTCTCGTAGGGACGCTGCCAGTCAGCGTCATCCTCGCTCAATGGGCCAATGAGACAGGCTATGGGACAGCCCTGTATGGCTGGAACTTCGGGAACCAGAAGGACTTCGCCACGGATCTGTCAGGCCACACCTATGCGGCCTACGCATCACCTGATGCCGGCGTACGAGCGGAAGCTCGGCTCCTACTCGGCAATGGTCGGTACGGCTCTCTCCTCGGACAGGCGACCCCTAACTCCGCGGCTCAGGCGTGGGGTCTGAGTGGTTGGGCCGAGAGTCACTATGACAATGGCGCAGGCCCGGGCAGCATGCTCGTGTCGATCATTCAGTCCTACAACCTCGCCAGGTTCGACACTGCCATCAACGGGACCGGCATCGCGATCCCGCCCGCCCCAACAGAACTACCGCAGAACCGGACTGACGCCCTCACCTGGGCTCTCGATTTGGCTCGGGTGGGCAGCACGCAGTATTCCGCCCGGGCCAATGGTGGCGTCGCTCTCTGCGAGCAGTTCGTCGAAAACGCGTATGGCAAGAGCGGCATCTTGGGGTCTGCGAAGGCCGGCGAGTCTGGCGCTGGATTTCATCCGGGGGGTCTCACCGGCGCGTTGCCAGGCGCTGTTGTCGAGTTTGCCCCATCGGCTGATAACGGCGACCTTGGACACGTTGGCTTGTACCTGGGCGGCGATCTCATGGTAAGCGCAACGGACAGCAAGGTCACCGTGACGTCGATCACATGGTGGGCGGCTCATTCCGCGCCCCTGGTCGGATGGCGTGATCCGTTCACCCCTGACCCAGTAAAGCAGAGTCTGTCGCCGACTTCGACCGACCCCGCGGTGATCCTGAAAGGAGGAGTTGCGGCGTGAGGCACATCAGTCGACTTGCCCTGGCGTTGCTGGCGGTCGCCGCGCTCGCCGCCTGCGGCGGCCGCGGACCCGAACAAACAATCAGGAGCTACGAAGAATCCGTGCTCAACTGGGACGCCAGTTCCGTGCCCAGCAAGCAGAAGTCCGTCTTGCAATTGCTGGCCGAGGGGTATCAGCCGGAAGATGGCGCTGCAGCCTTTACCTCATCTGGCTTTGTCGCGGCCGTCACGGCTCAAAAGCTCAGTAGTGAGGGCAAGGTATTAACGGTCGACCTCAAGGTTATCGACCAAGCGCATATGGCTGCCGTCGCGTTGGTCCGATTCAAGACGCAGCCACTGGGCACCCAAGGCTGGCGTTCTGATGAGTTTGTCTTGAACCTGGAGCACGGTCAGTGGCGAATAGCAAGCATTCACATTCAAGTCTTACCAGCGGTTGACCAACCGGCCAAGTGGCAGCTCCCACGGGTGCATTAGTAGGAGCCTGCTAACTCAAATAACAGCGAGGAGTGGACAGATTTCATTGGCAGTCAAACGAAATAGACCCGTCAGAATTCCGATTCCGCCTGATGACGTCACAGCCGAAGCCCTCGACAAGTTGGTCGAGAGCGTGGCCGAACAGGATGCGGTAGTCGCGTTCGAGTACCAGGTGACCCGAGAGCAGGTGGCGTTCGTGGCCCGCCCGCATAAGGATTTCAATGGCGACATACGCGCAGCCTTCGGTGCATTGAGTCCCTATTGCGCAAATGCGCAAGAGCTGCTGGAGGACCCCGCGGAGATTGGCCCGGGAGAATCGACCGTTCAATTGATCGCTCGAGCCATGCGGCCAGACATCCTTCAGATGCCGCTCGGCAATACCGACGCCTGGCGCAAGGATCCCGCTTCGGCCGATCCGAGCCGAGGATTCCCCGCCATCGCTCAGCGCCTGTTGCCCGGCGAGCGGCTCATCGGGCCACAGGTCATTTTCCGAGCCGTCGACGGCAAGTACGACGGGTGGCGCCATCTCACTCAACAGAGCTTGCACGGCCGGACAGACGAGGAACAGCGTCACACGAGGGACAAGGCGGACTCAAGGGCAGCGGCCAAGCCCGAGCAACAGGCCCCCCCGGCAGCCCTGTTGGCGGCGGCGGGATTCGTGTTCTTCGGACTTCAGGGGCGGCATTGGGGGATGGTGCTATGCGGGCTGCTCGTAGGCGCGCTCGGCCTAGCCGTCATCGGGTATCTGGGCCGAGGCAAGGAGGCTACAAAGCTGATCCAGAAGATTCGTCCCGAATTGGCGATCAAGAAGTTTGAAACGGCGCAGATGGACGCGGTCATTCGCATCACGGCAATTGGATCTCCGGACCGCCTGCCAGTTCTGGAAAAGCTCATGCGGCAAGCCGTTCGAACAATCTCAGGACGCAGCGACGCACAGTCGCTGCGGTGGCTGCCGACTCGGTTCGACCCGACGGATTTGGAG
>Ga0102924_1005046_pt1 | contig 12982 bp, 12 predicted proteins | sample PaiPotPPM11metaG_FD_80116 | JGI IMG/M metagenome (GOLD analysis project Ga0102924, IMG submission 80116) | Iron sulfur acid spring bacterial and archeal communities from Banff, Canada, to study Microbial Dark Matter (Phase II) - Paint Pots PPM... ... | reverse complement strand
GCCTGAGGGGAGAGCGACGGTGTAGAACTGCTCCTTGCGCCGGCCGGGTCCGGCTTTCGCGTGCATCGGGAGGCTTGCCCAAGGGCCACGCTGGTCGTCATCGGGGTTCTCGTAGCGCGCGAGCTGCTCGTCGCCAAAGGCGAGCAAGTTTCGTTTCCAGGCGCTGCGTGCCACCGCGAAGATGATGATGTAGTCATGGGATGTCGAGATGTCGGTGCGGTTTTCGCGTGTTCCAAGTTTCTCCCAGATGATGTTGCCGACGAAGTTCTCCCGACCAAACAACTCGTCCATCATCACGCGCAGATACGCCATCTCGCTATCATCGCAATGCACCCAGATGGAGCCGTCCGGCGCGAGCAGCGTCTTGGCCTGGACCAGGCGATCCCGCATCATCGTCAGCCAGACCGAGTGCTCTAGCGCATCGTCGTACTGCAGGAAGGATTGCTGCGTATTGAAGGGCGGGTCGATGTAGATGAGCTTGACCTTGCCGGCGTACTCGCGCTCGAACTCCGGCAGCCGGACCAGGCTGGTCAGCGCATGCAGCGCGTCGCCGCGGATGAGTAGGTTGTCGCACGCCCGTTCGTCGCCCGGAACAATGTCGCCGACCTGACCAACGTCATTGAGCAAGCGGACCTCGGCCACGCGGTAGTCGGACGGCGATAGCCACTCGTAGCTGCCGTCGTCCTGGGCGAGGAGGCAGAGATCCTTGTTGGTCCAGGTCAACTCAAGGCGGCCGTGGTAGCTCGCCACTTCCTCGTTTCTTCCTGGTAGGGCCACGCTGGCCGATGTGCGGTGTACCGCTTGGCCTATTCTAGCCTTCAGTCCTCAGGGGCCAAGGAAGCTGTGCCTAACACCGTGACCAAGGAGGCACAGAGTATTTTGTTCCACTTCAGGCGCTCGCAGTTTCACTGCTGCCGGAGCCTGGGGTAGACTAACACCAGCGCCGCCAAAGCACGCGCATGGGTGATGCCAGGCTTTGCCTAGAAAGTGCTCTCTGCCCACAAGGTCGGCGGGTTGCCCCAAAAAGCGTTGTAGGTCAGTTTACGGGGCCGGCGCGGAAAGCGACCGGGCATCCCACCACCTTTGAAGGAGTTCTCGCGCATAGCGGCGGTTGGCGCGCGTGATGGCGACCGCAAAGTATCGTGCGCGCGATCTGGACTCAACCTGCTGATCAATCAATGCCAGCGCCCCCTTCGCTTGCGCGACCGGGTCCTGAACACCGGAAGCCATCATCGAGTTATAGACCACGGTCTCGTAACTCTCACGCAATGCTGCCGTATTAGGCGCGCAGGCTACTAGTTCCTCCGCGAGCCTGATTGTTTCGGCATCAAGTTTGTCAGCCATGTGCTTTGCAGCGTCGGAACTCATTCTGGCTTTGTAGCCTGTCAGGAGCGTGGTCACATCTACGACGCTGCCACCGGCGATGTTTAGCGTAAAGTTTTGAAGGACCAAAATACCAGATAGCGCAGCCACGAGCCCAACCAAGATGGGAGGGTGCGGTGGCTGCGTTGTGACGATCACCAGTGCTGAGACGAAGGAGAGAAGGGCTCGGATGCCCAGGTAGATCAAATAGTCCATGGAAAATACGAAGCGAAAGGAACCGATCTGTGGGCGCAGGTCTATGAGATCGAAAAACATAACGAACACGACTACAGTCGCGATTAGTAGCGCGTTGGACTGCGGATCGGCAAACACTTTCACCCGGCAGCACGTTCAGTCTACGTCCCAGATTGACTGCCCCCGCTTCCAAAGAATACCCGCCACCAGCTAGTGCCTCTGTCTGACCGGTCGTGTCCCCATTCGCTTCCGCGAGCTGCTTTAATTCCATCTGCGGTCAGGTAGAAGACCGATGTGTACGGACCGGCATCTTTGCCGGAGCGGCCGGCGAGTCCAGCTCGTTCCATGTTGTGAAGAATACGGTCGGCGGTATCAAGATCGAGTTTCACAGCTGGTGCAATCTGAAATGCAGTGGCGACATGCGCTTGGCTCAAATAACGTAGAACTCGGCGAGTGCTGGGATCATCAAGTTGCCCGGTCCCCCCGGCATTACTTGAACTTGCCCCCCTCACCACGCGTGATGCTGATGTCTCAAGTATTGTTTCCCGATCCGTGGGGCGGGCCTGCGACCAACCGAGCGGACGGGCTGCTTCCACACGATCAACTGAATCTGAATTGGTTACGTCAATGCGGTCTTTACGATATTCGATCACTTCTCTTTATTCTTCAGTTCTAGATATATTAGTCCGGTCTTGTCGATAAGCTCCTTTAAGGCAGCCACTTTATTGTCCGCCCGGTCAAGAATCAGACGGAGGCTGGCAACGTCTTCGGGATAGAGAGCTATAAAGAACTCTTCGAAGCGTCCTTTCTCCTGATAGGCGATCCTCAACGAATGAACAATTCCTGCGGCCACAGCCCCTTTCTCAGGGCCGTTCGGAAATACTGGACGGATGTCGGTTACTATACGAGCTTCCCTATAAATCCGTGCCTGCTCAGTCAGAACGCCGAGAGCTCTGCCGGTTACCAGCACTGACGGCGTATCGAGCAAGCTAGGTAAGACGCTACGCAGCCTAGCCTGTTCATCCGGGGTAAGGTCCAGGTCATTTGACGTTGCGACCCCATCTGCGATCTGACTTGCAGGGAGAGACAACAAATCGCGCGCGGAACTGAGGGCTACCAAAGCATCGACGATCGCCCTGGTGTCCTCGGTTTTAATCGTTGCTAGATTGGCAGCCACATGGCCCGCGAGTCCGCCCTCTTCCAGAACAGGTTGCTCGCTCTGGAGCGCATCTTCGAGTTCTTTGGCTGCCTCCTTGCTTAGAGCAGCGAGTTTCTTGACTCCAGGTCTGTACGGCGGCGGAATAGCAAGCGTCGGCATGTGGCTTCGGCCCCCACTGTCTGCGTGCCCCATTGCCGTTGGTCAAGGTACAGTTGCCGTCGCGCCAACACAACCTACCCAAAAGGGTTAGTGTAACCGACCTTTGCCTGACGGTCACGAGAAATGCATCATAGCCATGTCTCAGTCGAATGCCAAGTCGTTGTCTCTCGCTTGGCTACTTGGACTGACAGCAGGGGCGGTTGCTCAAGTCAAAAAGCTAGCCTTGACCGGCGATAGTTCTTTCCCGGAGAGGGAGCGAGCGGCAAAACGAAGCAGGTGACAATGTCAGTCAAGGGTGGCCAGACGAACGTGGGTGACGTGCGTGACCTTGGCCATGCGGTTGATACGGATCCACTACCTAAAAAGGGTTGGCCCGTCGATGCGTTGTCGGCAGGTTGCCCAAATAGTCGGGTGATTGGCAGTCTTTTTGGGCAAAGCCGATGATGCCATAAGCGAAGTATCAGATTACGGAGCAGGCCATGGTCCAGTACGTTCTCACGCGGGACGAAGCCGGCTTGCTCTCCTCCATTGGAGAAGGTCAAGAGGCGACACTGCCCGAGCTTGCCGCCGCGACGCGCCTCGCACCCAGCCAGGTCCGGTCCGTGATTGCCGGCCTGGCCCAGAAGCGCCTGCTGTCAATGAACGGTAGGTCAGGGAACGGTAAGGCGGTTGTCGTTCATCTGACGGCCGATGGCGCCGCGGCGCGCCTAGCGTTGGAACGTGGCCAGATGGCGCGACCACATCGGCCGGTTGAGATCCTCGTGCTCCAGGGTGAGCGGCCCGCCTGGCGCGAGGAGGTTGACACGATGGGTCTCCGCGAGCTGGACGATGCCATCGATGCAGAGCTTTGCCGCCTGCCGGACCGCTAGCTGACGCGCGAGCACGAGGAACAAGCGTTTGGAGGCGGTGGTCGCTGTGCTAACAGCGGCGCTCCTCACCCTATTCGATCTTGACCGCACGTTTTACGTCCCCAGAGCAGTCCCACGCAAGGCTGCCCTTCGCCTATGGTGGTGGTCGTTCATCTTCACAGTGTCCTCAGCGCTACGCGATTCGAAAGATGGCCATCTGCGATCCAGCCGCTCCATTTCCCCCATTAGGCAACGCAACCCCGACTGCCGCGTCCAGCGATCCGTGACAGAAGTCGAATACTGACTGCGGTTGGACCACCTCGCCAACTAGACGACCTTTGCGGTCCCGGATGACGAGAGCACCCTGGTCAATCGCCAGCTGTTGAACTCCACCCGTCTCAGTGACGGTGAAGTACCTTGCTTCCACGAGTAGATAGGGAGGCACTCGACTTCTTTGTTTGAACATCTGACTTCTGAAAAGTTCATTGCGCAGGTCATTCTCGGGGAATATGTCATCAATGATCGTCTCAGACTCTGATATCCACCTTTGTACCTCGGAAAATGACTCATCGCGGATAGAAAGACGACAGAAATCCGCCAACGTCTGGGCAGTCGATCGATCAGCGACACCAAGTAAACACATGTATGCAGCAAGACGAGTCGTTACGCCGTATCTTACTAACAATGGAGATGAACCGACCCAAGAGTCAATGTCCGAGACTAATGACTCCAAGACCGTCAAACAGGCACCAAAGGACCAGGAAAGCCATACACTCACGTCCGAACAATACCTTACCGCATCGCCGAGGTCTGCACTCCTGGGAAGCGCACCGGTCTCAATTGCTGACCCGAGGATGACCTGATATTGGGATCCTCTCAGCCAATGCTTGATTGGCAAGAGATGCATGCCCGGAGGTCCGTCCTTTGCAAGTGAGCCTTTTCTTATCTCCTTCAACTCCAGGGAAGCGTTCAGGAGAAGAGGCACGACAACATCTACGGGGTCACGCTCGTCGAAGGAGGAAGGGGTCTGAAATACGTTTGTTTCAGGCGACAGCCTCTCAAAGAGGAGCCGAACTGACGTCAATGACAACCCGGTCCTTGAGGCCACCGCGACTCGATCTGGACCAGCGCTCTCTCTTGCTGCCGCTATCACTTTTGCGCATCTCGTTGAGATGTCGCGTGTCTTGTCCCCATCGCTATCCTGAACCGCCCATAACGTCTGTTGAAAGAATCCTCGCAGGCTGTCCTCTCCGTCTAACCCCGCCGCTACGAGACCCAGCAACGTGGACTGATGGTCCTCCGGCATCCGGAAGATGTCATCACTCCTGTTTATCCACTCCCCAAGCTCGCTGAACTGCGATCGCACCCGAAGTGCCTCTTCACCGACCAACAGGTATTTTTTGGCGGCCGTGACGACGCTAGCTTGCGCCATGGAGTCGGGCACTAAGATGACTCGGCCCTCCGGTTCTCGTAGGGGTCTCCCTGCCCGTCCTGCGAGATTTTCGAAATCAGTCTCGCGAATATGCGCGCGCTCCTCTTTGCCAGAGTCCCAATAGGAGTATCCCGCTAGGACGACGTTGGTGACCGGGGTATTAAGGCCTTCCCGAAGCGTCGGTGTTGCAAAGACAACCTGAACCCACCCGCGCTCGAGACCGAGTTCGACAGCCCTTTGCACGCTTGTTGGGAGCTTGGCGTGATGGAAGGCTATGCCCCGACCACATAGCCCAACCAGCTCGTGTTGACGGCCGAGCTCGGAAGCAACGAATTTGGAGAGAAGATCGCGTCCCCTAGCGTGCATGGTTGGTATGTGGCCTCTGAATCTCCGACAACAACTTTCGGCAAAATCTGGCGTCTGCACAAAAACCAAAGTAGTTCCCGGAGAAATAGCCAGCCTTTCGGCGATTGTCACAGCATGATCATTAGTTGTTGAGTGCGCAGCACTGGCATCCCGTCGCCAGACTCTTCCGTATAATCGCTCGTTGTAGAACCCGGAGAAGATCGAAGGGATCTGAACGACTACGCCATAGTCAATGTCCTGATTCTCGTGGACCATTGACAGGCCACCTGAGAATCTAACACGCCGAAGGAGGCCGTTCTTTGCGGGGCGTGGCGCTCCTCTCTCGATTGCATGCGCGACGGCCACGCCCCGTACTTGTCGCGTCGGCCGGCGCTGCGCAACGACAACGCGCGTCCGTTCTCGTCCGAGCCACTCGAGCAATTCATCATGATTGGATAGCACGCCACTAAGAAGCACGAGACGTATCTTCGGTTGTAGCGAGATGAGTCTAGTTATGAGACTTTCGATGGTGGCACCACGTGTGGAATCCTCGATCTTATGCACCTCGTCAAAGATTATCACAGAGGAGTTATCGAAGATGCTTTGTGCGTTTCTATAGTATGCGTCGAGTTTTTCGGGAGTGGTGACGGTGACGGCCCCATGTTGCGAGAGAAGCTCAAGCTCCGCACCCAAGAGGGTGCTTTGCTCGGCACCCGCGAGGATAGTATGGACCTGGATGCCACAGGCACGAAGACGATCCCTGAGATCGACGCTTACTTGATTAACAAGAGCGCGGCTTGGGGCGATGTACATGGCGAATGTCGAGGGGTCACGTTGAAGGCCAGAGACAATGGCGAGCTCGGCGATGAGCGTCTTGCCGGCGCCGGGAGGAAGGGTTACGACGAGGTGTGGTGGATCGGTAGGGTCGAGAAGTCCGGCATGAATTGCGTCCAGCTGCGGTTTCCAGAGTTCAAAGACGCCATCACGTTCCAGAACTCGAATAAACTCGTCGGGAATGCCGTGCTCTTTCAAAACACGGTGTGTGCTCGACGCATGCATGGTGGATGTGACAGCGCGGAGGCGTTCGCCGAGCCAATGCCATTGATTGTCACCGTCCCTTCGCGCTTTGTCGGCAGTTTGGCTGAAAAGTTCTCTTGCCTTTAGTACTACCGCCATATCACCGACGAGCATGCCTACGGCTGCTGTGCCGGCAGCGATACCTATTGCCGCGGCAAGATCCAATTCAACGTACTCGAGGCCAGTCGCATCATGCTCGCCAAGCTCTAGAACGGCCGCAGACGCCAGCGCACGCAACTGGGTGGACATGGTGAAGGACGCCTGATAATCGCGTCCGAGAAGGTCCGCCACAGTGAGAGATACGGCGCGATGCAGTCGGTCCAGCCGGGACGCCGGTTGCCACTGATCGAGGCGGGCGCGGACCCGACGACCAGTGAGGCAGGACTGAGCCTTGTAGGACGTGAGCGACGCCAAGATCGCGCTTCGGAGAAGGTCGGCAAGCGGAGGGTGGAAGATGCTATTGGCGTTGTTGAAGGGTCCGAGGGATCCCACGAATTCGTTTATTGTAGCCGACAGGTTCAGGGCGCTCTCGATCTCCCTGTCCAACTCGGATAACCGATCTAGCGCGGCATCTTCGAGCCATAATGCGTACTCCCTCAGCCCTTGCTCTTCTGCCGTGTTGGGTTCCTCGGCCGGGTGGACGCTCAACGCGGACTGAAGCAAAGCGACGTGGGCGCGTTTGATTTGACGCACAAGCTTATCACGGGATGTCAGCGCGAGAGGCGTAGGTGTCTGGCGTAGATCGTTAAGTAAGCTTCGCATATATAGCGCCTGCCAGTGCCTTCCAGAAGTCAGACCACCGGTTGACATATACTAGGTGAGCGCTCCGTCTGTCTCTGTGGCCTGGTATTTTTTGGTTGTAAGTCGTCAGCATCCTAAGTTGTTGATGATCCTGATTGTGCATGACCGTGATTCTGTATGCCTTTCTGCCATCGTACATCAGGTCACGAGCGGATACCCCGTCCGGTAGACGACCGGACCTCTGCATGGATCGAAGTTTGGCGAGGAGCTGAGGAGCATAGTGTCCGTCCTCGACTCTCTTAAACCCGGTGAGTGCAATGTTACAGTTGTCCTGTAGAGAATGCTGGGTCGCCTTCACCTGGACCACGCGAAGCCGCGGCGTGCCTCGATCGAGAAAAATGGAGAGAACGTCCCAGGCAGGATCAGCGCTGTGTGGTGGATTCCCCTCCGCACAGATCGTCGGACAGAGTGCCTGTTCAATCCATAGGCAGAGCGTTTCGCTTGCCTCCGTCGTAAAGTCGGCGGTTGGCATGCCGTTTTGGGTAAATAGCCTGCGGTAAAATTGTTTGGTTCTTTCTGGGGCCTCTACTGTCACGTCTTCGAGCACCAGGAAGTCACCGTAATTCTGGCTCTCGTAACGAGACATTATTCGAAGCGCCAGCTCCTCCATGAACTCAGCATGGTCCAAGAGTTCGACGCCCGAGATGGTGTATACCATTGCCTCGGTATAGTCTCCCAGATCGACGATCCGCTCGTCCGTCAGTCGGCAGTGCTTATCCATCAGGTGCTCGGTAAGGCTTGGCGTTGCGCCGACAGCAACATCTATCATAGCGGAGGTTATGGCTTGCTAGGTTTGATCCGGTGGCAAGTGTCTGGTGCATCAGCACCTGATTGTACCGTCCGTTTGCAGCGTCGCCTGGGGTCGTCGATGGCGTACCACCGTTCTAAAAGAAGCTCGCCTCGAACTCCGCATCGTGCCCAGAGGCGGGCTCTACGGATCTCACCCTCGATTTGGCTACCGAGAGGCCACTCCGGCCGCTCGTCACGAATCCCCCCGGTGTCTACGACACGCTGGCCAAGGGCTTGCCCTGATCTGCCTGGCTCGCCGCTTGGCGCCGGTACGTGTATGGCAGCCGAGCGAGCGGGCCATGGCGCCTCGGTCCAATCGTGTTAGCCGGAGTCCCAGCCGTTCGCCGTCACGGCCGCCGCGATATATCGCTCCAGCGACGCGAAAGCAGGGAGCGCGCGCAGCGGCGAAAAGTCAGTGACCAGGGTGGAGAGGCTTTGTGCCGACGCCTCCGCGGAAAACTGTTGCAGGCGCCGCCCACGACGTCCGCTGGCGTTGCGCAGCGCCGCGTGCAACGTGGCCTTGGGATCGAATTCCCGCTCGAGGCGACTAACCGGAGGGAGGGCTATTCGTTGCCGTCCCCGTGGGTTCTCGGCGGCCGTCCGGATTGCATGCTCGTCGAACAAGAGCCAGGCCTCCGTCATCCGCACTGGCGCCACCGCCACGGTCGGCAGCGCCAAGACGGCCGGAGGAAGTGACCGCGCCGCACGTTCGATCTCCGCAACGCGTGATTCGCGGGATACGGACTCGGCGTCACGATGCACGAAGAGCAGGCTGCAGGGGTAGAGCTGAAGGCTCACCTCAATCCGCGCAGTCAGCCCCTTCGGCGGGAGAGCCAGCAGACCCAGGTCAGCCCACGTTGGGATGATCGTCCCCCGCATGCCGCACTGGCCCAGCAGCCAGGTGAGGATGGGCAGCAGGGCTCGGTCAGAGCTGCCATCCGACAGGAGGGTGTAGCGAAGGTCGCTCACTCCCCGCGACGCGGAGCCGCGCCCAGCCGCCGCAAGTCCTCTCGGTCGACGACGCGCCGCTCGTGTTTGCTGCCGGACGGCGTGGCGCCGCTCAGGCCGCTGCCATCGGCTTCGGCATCACCCGTCCTTGGGACCGGGTTGAGATAGGTCAGCAGTGCCCCCAGCGGAGCGGGCTTGGCAGCGCCAGGCACATGCTGGCCCCAGGTTCCTGGTAGGGCGGAAAAGCGCGCGCCCTGACCATTCCCTTCGTTGATCAGGAGCACGACACGGTCGGCGATGAGCAGGCTGTCATCCGGTACCTGCGTCACCACCGCCGGCGAGTGGGTGGTGACGATAACCTGCCGCAACGGGTTGTCCAGGCCTGCCGGCAGGCCGACGTCGGTCGCGATGCCTCGCAGCAGCCGAATGAGCGCTGGGATTCGGTCGGGCGAGACGCCGTTCTCCGGCTCCTCCAGTCCCAGTAAGGTGTAGCCATACCATGAAGGCGGCGCCGGGCCCAGACTCAGCACCGCGAGGGCCAGGGAGCGCAGGCTGCCATCGGACAGCGATCGCGCCGGATGGCGCGCTCCGTCGCGGTCCGTGACGTAGAGGGTCAGTAAGCCGCGCTCCTGGTCTCGGACGACGGATGCCGTGCTCACGTCGTCGACAAGCTCGCGAAGACGGCCGGCGACCTCCGCGTATACCCGCTCTTCCGCGGCGTGCCGCGCGCGCCTGCCCGATACGCCCAACGTGGCGTGTTGCGCGAGGGAGTACAGCGCCCCCGGCAGGTGCGATCCGTCCGGACCGAGGCTCCTCCCTCCCCAGATCTCGTCCGGCTCGCGCAACGCCGACGGCTCCAACTGAAGAAGCAGCCAGGATCGCAGTTCGGTTCTGGCCAGAAAGGTCGTCGGGCTGTCGCCGGCACTTGTCGCCGAGAGGACTGTGCGGGGCAGTGGGGCGGCAGAATTCGCCCTGGCCGGCCCCTGCCTGCCCGGTTCGCCGTGCAACGTCACCATGCGCGCCGCGCCCATGCCCTCGGTGGTAATGAACGCGTGTGACGTCCCCTCGCCGTGCAATGCGGAGCGCCGCCATTGCGGCGACACTCTCGGAAATGGGAGACCATCGTTCGCATCAGAGACGGGAATGGATATCAGCGTCTCCTCGACCAACTCCAATGGGCCACGCAGCGCCGAGTCGTCGTCGCGCAAGCCGAGTTCCAGGCGATACCGGAGTAAGGTGGCGCTCGCCGTCACCTTCTCAGCCATGTCTCCCATCCCAAATGCCGGGACCAGCATTTCGGCGTCGAAGGACAGGCGATCGGTCCGGTGGCTGCCGATGCGCTGAAAGAGGGAAGCAACGTCCTCTGCTTGGCGGCCCTTTCCCCGAACGTTCAGCGCGGCGTCCAGGAGCGTCCGGTCCGCCAGCGCGGCAAGGAAGCGAAGCGCGTCCAACAGATTCGACTTCCCCGCGCCGTTTGCTCCAGCGATACAGGTGAATGGCCCGAAGGACACGTCGATGTCGCCGAGGTTCTTGAAGCCGGAGACCTTCAGCCGCGTCAGCATATCGGCGCCAGCGCCGCAAAGGGCGATCCCGCTCTTGACCAGAGCAAGTCAGTCATCTCCTATGGCGAAGCCAGTTGGTCGGACGACGCTTGCCTCTTCCGGCGCCGCGTACATGCGCTGTCCGGCCCCCCGTGGTCGCTGAATCGTACCCTGCGGAGGCCCTGCCGACCATGCCGACCCAGGAGCAGTCCCAAGTACAACCCAGCAGCGCCGGTCGCGTTTTGCATAGCTCAAAGGCTCTATCGAACGGACCTGATCGACCCGCATCAAGGTTGCGAACGATGCCGACCGTCGTGTTTCCCAGAATGTCGGGTCCTGCGCGCAGAGGGCAGCGGCGTACTGTGTTCGTATCTCGCTCAACGATATTCGATCAAGGTGATAGAACCATGCCTCCGCAATCCGACAGAGGCCCGTAATTGGCCCGCCGCTCCGTTTCAGCAACAAGACGTCGCCAGCTTGGACCTGCCGGTACGGCGCCACTCGCCGCCTGGAGAACCGCGACTCCATCGTCTTTCTCCCCTCCAGCAAGTAGCCAAGAAATGGTTCCACGTAGACGCCGAGGTGAACGGCGAACTCGATAGGGGCGCGTTCGGCCGTCCCAACGAGATAGTCCTCCCAGAACGGATCGCCGTGGACGGCGGTGACGAGATCGCTCCAGAGCGCCATCAGCCCCTCTCGATTCGCCCGCCGGGCAATCGCGGCTCAGGACTGCACCGACGCAGGTCCGGACGTGAGGGATGGTTTCGGCAGCGGGGAGGTGACCGGAAACATGGGCGGGGGAAGTGCGGCGAGCTTGGAGCTGTCCGGCAAACCAACCACCCGCACTGGTGTGCCGTCCGCCGCCCAGTTGTACAGGAAGCGCGCCGCCGGGTAGGGCAGGTTGACGCAGCCGTGCGAGCCGGTCGTGTCGTCGCCGGGCATCCCCTCGCCCCCCTGACTGTCCGGGCCGAACACGTGCCGCCAGGGGGCGTCGTGCAGGTAGAAATCGGCGCCCAGGAAGCGCAGCGCGAAAGTGGCCTCCGTCGGCGCGTAATAGTAGGGCGAACCCTCTTTCCACAGCGAGAGGAACAGGTGCGGATGGAAGTGCCCGGTGACCGCGAACTCGCCTATCGGCGTCGGGAGGCTGGCGCCGCCGGTGCTGCAGCCCACACTCAGGACAGGTTTCGTCCCATCGTAGGCCCACAAGAACTGGGCGTCCCGGTCGACGACGATCGAGCGGCCCGGTCCAACGGGATCAGGCGCGTACGGTGGCTCCGGTACGGGCGGCGGCAGCGGCGGGGCGGGCGCCCCCCTCGGCGTGTCGCCGAGCAGCGCCGAGTAGACCCAGCCGGCGCCGTAGGGGAGGCGCACCTCCCACCAGATCCCGTCGCCGAAATCGAGCTGCTCGCCGGAGGCCTGGCGCAGCACGCCCACCGGCGTGCCGTAGGGAATGTAGGCCACGATGTCCGAGTCGGTTGACGGCGCCAGGTGGGCCCACACATTATCGGCCGTCGGATTGTTGTCCAGCGGCAGGACATACCGTAACGGGACGCTGTCGCTCTGTCTTGGGCCAAGAAGCGCGGCCGCGCCGGCCGGCGGAGGTCGAAACCCAACCAATGCCCCCGCCACCGCGAGGGTGAGGTGTCCGAGCTTCCGGCGGTGTAGACGTTGCATAACGCAAGCATACCAGCGACGTCACCCGTGCTTAGGACGAATTGGCATCGGGCGCTATCGCGCCGAGCTGCTGCATCAGCCCCAGCCGGTCGGCTTCCTGCCAGAGCTCTCGCACGCGGCCGTCCGCCAGCCGGAATGGGTTGAGCCTGTAGCGCCGTTTTCAGGGCGGCGCTTGGCTCAGGTATCCTCGCGAAATCTTGCGCTGCCTTCGGCGCCGTCCACTACCGGCCGCACATCCAGGGCAAGATGATGCGCCAGCGCCTGCCGCACCGAGGCGCGGATGGTGGGGTCGCGGACGTAGCGCAGACCACCACTGGCGCCGATCCGCTCAGCGATGATTCGTAGGACCGACACCGTGCGGACCTGGCTACAGATGATCACGCCGGCGCGGGCGAGACCGGCCTCTCCGGCAGGGATAACAACGTCACCGGGCAGCCGAGGCTCGGTGCGTGCGGAGGTGATCGGAGCCACCGTCAAAAGTCCAAGATGGTGGAACGGCTCGTACGACACCACCACCGCTGGCCGCTGACCGGCTTGCTCGTGCCCTTCAACAGGGTCGAGCCGGAGCAGGACCACGGCCCAACGCAGCTCCCGGTTCCTCACTCCGGCCAGGTCTCGCGGTCGGCGCCGGCAAACTCCCGCTCCAACAGAT
>Ga0102924_1005045_pt1 | contig 12982 bp, 9 predicted proteins | sample PaiPotPPM11metaG_FD_80116 | JGI IMG/M metagenome (GOLD analysis project Ga0102924, IMG submission 80116) | Iron sulfur acid spring bacterial and archeal communities from Banff, Canada, to study Microbial Dark Matter (Phase II) - Paint Pots PPM... ... | reverse complement strand
GCGCCAACCTGTAGAGCCACGTGCGCAAGAACGGCGCTTCTCGCTACCAACGTATGCACTATCGCGGAGAGAGCGCGGCCAATAGCGTCTCTGCCGCAGGCTTGTCGTCGAGCCGCGCGGTGCCCGCAGGCAAGGATGCCAGAAACCGAATGGCGTCGTACCCGCTCTCCCGGATTGTCAGAGCCCCGCGCGTACACGACGGGCATTGCATTCGGGGGTAATCCGATTGCTCCCCGGACAGGCGGCAACAGACACCTTAAGCTGGACATCGTCGGTGAACCGACCGCGGGCGTCCTTGCCTGCTTCCCGGGCCGGAAGAGCCGTGCGATTTCAGACTGAACGGCGAGCGGTATGGAACTCAAGTGAAGGCGATACGATCTTGAGATGACTGTGCCGCTTGATCTGCGGGACCGGGTTCTGTCCCGGCGATCGCCCAACCCGGATTTGAGGCAGAAGATCATTTCTGCCGTCGGGTGGTCGATGATCACCAAAATTGCGTTCCAGATCGTCACCTGGGCGATGACCCTGGTGGTGATCCGCCTGCTGTCGGCCGAGGATTATGGCCTGATGGCCGAGTCGCAGCTATTCGTGAACTTCCTTTCCGGATTGGCGGAACGTGGCCTCGGGGAGGCGCTGGTACAGCAAAGCAACACCCCAAAGCCGATCGTGTCCCAAGTGTTCGGGACGCTTCTGGTCACCTCCACCGCGCTGACCGTATTGATGATGCTGTCGGCCTATCCGCTGGCGGATTGGTATGACGACCCGCGCCTCGTCGCACTGATCCAGGTCAGCAGTCTTGCTTTTTTGTTCAACTCCCTGACCGCCGTCCCACGCGCTGCCCTGACCAAAGCTCTGCGGCTGCAATCGGCGCTGATCATCGATCTGGTGTCGGCGTTGATCGGTGCCGCCGTGGTCATCGTCCTGGCCTATCGCGGCTACGGGGTCTGGTCGTTGATGTCGGGCTGGCTCGCGACCAACATCTTGAAGTTGCTAGGCTTCGCGGTGATCCATTCAAGGCAGTATGTGCTTCCGAGATTGGGCTTCACCGGTCTCGGGCCGCTGTTCTCGTTCAGCCTCTACCGAACTCTCGAATGCGCCATGTGGATGGCGTACATCTCGGCCGATATCGTCGTGATCAGCCGTTATCTCAGCCCGGCCGCGCTCGGCGTATACGTCGTCGCGCTGAACTTCGTCGGCGCACCGCTGAACAAAATTGCACCGATCATCAACCAGACCGCCTTCCCGGCCTTCGCGATGTTGCAGCAGCGGCGCGAACAGGCGCAATTCTACGCCCTGAAAGCGTTGCGCATCATGGCGGCGATCGCGGTTCCGGTGTTCTTTGGCATATGCGCAACGGCGCCGGAAGTCGTCGACCTGGTATTCGGCCCTAAATGGGCGGAGGCGAAATCGGTTCTTCCGATTTTGTCGTTGGCGATCGTCTTTCGGGCAATACTCCTGATATTCCCGAACTATCTGCAGGGCATCGGCGATTCCCGAGCAGGCTTCTGGTGCACGGCATCGGGCGTCCTGATATTTCCGCCGCTCTTTGTGCTCGGCTGCCAATGGGGACTGCAAGGGGTCGCTTGCGCTTGGCTGGCCGGCTACCCGCTATTCTTCCTGGTCCATGCGCTGATCGCCTCGCGTCGCGGCGGGTTGCAGCTCAAGGCGCTGCTGATGGCGCCGATCCGGCCTGTCGTCGCGGGTATCATCATGCTGGCGGCCGTTGCCGCGACCCGTATGCTGTTGCCTTCCAACCTGACGGCAATGAGTGAACTGGGCATCTTTACGATCGTGGGGGCGACCACCTATTGCGCGGTCCTGTTGCTGGTGTTCCGCACCTTGGCAACGGAGATGCTGCGGGTGGTCCACCGAACCCCGGTGCCGGCAAGCTGAGTTGGTCACCGGTGTCGCCGCGCGGAGCGTTGCCGTCAGCGTTGCGCCGGAGAGCGCCGCTCTTGCGTCACGTCGTCATCGCTGCACAAAGGGTGCTGGCCGACACCCGCCGCACCCACTGGCGCCGGCTGCGCCAGCCAATCATCTCGGACTGGCTTGCCAAAGGAGATGTGCGGCGGCTGCATCTCGGGGCTGGCGCGACCGGCATGCGCGGATGGTTGAACACTGACCTCGATCCCCGCCGCGGCGGTTCGAATTTCGTCTTTCTGGATGTGACGGAACCGTTTCCGTTTCCCGACGCCTCCGTAGACCTCATCTTCTGCGAGCACATGATCGAACATATCGGTTATGCCGATGGCGTCGGCATGCTGGGTGAATGCTGGAGAGTGCTGAAGCCGGGCGGGGCGTTGCGCGTGTCGACGCCGGATCTCGCGGTCTTGGCTGCGCTGTATAACGGCCCGCCGAGCGAGATGCAGGAAAGCTATGTCCGGTACATTGTCGATCAATCGATGCCCGGATGCACGGACTACGCGCCAGCCTTTGTGGTCAACAGCGCATTCCATGCCTGGGGTCCGCGCTTTCTCTATGACGAAGCCATTCTGAGAGGCGCATTGCAGAGGGCCGGCTTCTGCGATGTGACCCGGCATGCGATGGGCGAGAGCTCGATTGCAGATTTCCGAGGGGTCGAGTCACATGGGAAACAGGCCGGTCATTACCCGATGGCGGAATTCGAAAGCATGGTCTTCGAGGCGCGCCGTTGAGCCCGCAATTTCGAGCACCGGTCATCTCAGAAATCCGGCCGGCCATTGACAAGACGCGCTTCACTTGGATGCGGTGATGATTACCTCTTTTGGGATGCTATCGAACCGACCCCAGTCCGTATAAAGAACCGGACGCGCTGCTTGCCCCGAGAGGCTCCGACCGCGGTCGTCTTTGAATGCGCAATGCCTGCGAGATGGAACTGAAGTCAACCTACGATGCGGTTGTGATCGGCAGCGGCGCCGGCGGTAGCAGCCTGGCATTGCGCCTCGCCCAAAATGGCCGGACGGTGTTGGTCGTCGAACGAGGAACTCATTTACACCCGCAACGGCTTGGACCTTCCGATCCGGTCGGAATTCACTTGAAGCGGGCGCTGGGGGCTCGCGATCCGTCACATTGGCCGGTTGGCGGCCAAACCAAGTTCTATGGAGCGGCGCTGTACCGTCTCCGCGAGAGCGACTTTCAAAGTGTCGAGCATGAAGGCGGGCCATCACCCGCCTGGCCGATCTCCTATTGGGATCTCGAGCGTTACTACAGCGCAGCGGAGGATTTTTATCGCGTGCATGGTTCCTCCGACGGCGACCCGACCGAGCCGCCCCGCATTCGACCGTTTCCGCACCCGCCGATACCGCACGGTCCGATCGTCTCTCAAGTGGTCGATCGGCTTAAGGCGTCAGGCTCGCGTGTTTCAGCGATCCCGAGCGGCATCGACTATGGTCCGCACGGGAAGTGTACGCTGTGCGCGACGTGCGACGCATATTATTGCCAGCTCGATGCCAAAATGGACGCCGAAATCGCGGCGTTGCGGCCGGCCCTTGCGACCGGCAAGGTGCAACTGGCGAGCGAGACCGAATGCCTGCGGGTGGTAACGGACAGCGCCGGCAAACGCGCCACCGGCGCGCTGTTGCGACACGGAAGCACCGAACGGATCGTCACCGCCGACATCATCGCGGTCTGTGCCGGTGCCGGGGAATCGGCCGCCCTCCTGCGCCGCTCGCGGACCGCGAAGCATCCCGAAGGGTTGGGTAACCACAGCGGATGCCTTGGCCGCTATTTGGCCGGTCACTCCGTCGGGCTCATCTTCCCGCTGGTCAGCTGGCGCCCAATGCCGCCGCTCCACACCAAGAGCTTTGCCATCAACGAGTATTACCACGGCGCTCCGGGCTGGCCCCACCCGCTGGGAGTCGTCCAGGTTGCGGGTCAAATGCCGTTTTGGGAGGAAACATCGAAACTGATGCGTCCGGCGGCTCGGCTGGTCGGCGCACATTCGATTATGTGTTTCTACATGTGTGAGGCGGTTCCGACATACCAGTCGCGCCTCATGTTCGACGGCGACCGGGTGGTCGGACGGGTTGAACCGCCTCATAATCTGCGCACCTTCGACAAGCTTCGACGGACGGCACGCGACGCGTTTCGCCGGGCGGGTTATCGCGCCGTGGCCCGCCGGCAGCCCCCTGCCCTGTGGCATGTCGTGGGCACGGCGCGGATGGGCGATGACCCTGCCAGTTCGGTGGTCGATCCGGACTGCCAAGTCCATGGCGTCGAGGGGCTGTTTGTCGTCGACGCATCGGTGTTGCCTTCAGCGGGTTCGCTCAATACCGGCTTGACCATCATCGCGCTGGCTTTGCGTGCCGGAGACTTCATCGCCCGTCGACACAGCGTCTCGCACGCCGGTGCCGCGGCCGTAGCCTGCCCTGCACGCGCTTGTTGAGATCCACCTGTTCACAGCAGCCGACACACAGCGGCCGTCCATTGCCACCATTCAAAACGAGTATCGTCGTCACCGATGGGTTTTCCTCGATGTTCACCGAAAGACCGGCGCTCGATTGGCAGCTCTATCCTCTCGATCACTTGTCCAATTACCTGCCTGTTTGGGATGAGCTGAACCGGCGCGGCCCTGCAAGCCCGCTGCTTTCGGCGGCGTTTGTCGCACCGGCGGCAGACTGCTTCGGCCGCCCCGGCGACCGGATAGCGATCTGCCGCGCCGGGACAAGGCCTGTCGCGATGGGCATATTGCGGCCTGCCGGCATCGGTCGCTGGTCGACGTTGCAGCCGGTCGCGGTTCCCCTCGGCCTATGGGTTGCCGCGAACGACGCCGGTGTCCAGGCGCTGCTGTCGGCCTTACTGAGCAAGCTCCCGGGCTTTCCGGTCATGCTCAGTGTCACGAACCAAGACTGCCGCCTGGCATGTCGGCCTCGCAGCGAAGGCTCGATCGACACGGCAGATTACATGAGGACGGCGGCGATCGAAATCGGCAACCCCTTTGCCGATTACTGGGAGACACGCAAGCAGCACTTCAGACACGACCTGAAACGGCGACGGAGGCGGCTCGCGCGAGAGTGCAAGGAGGCGTCCTTGCAAATCGCCACCCGACCCGACGCGATTCGCAGCGCATTTGAGGAATACTGCGAGCTCGAACACCGAGGTTGGAAGGGACAAAACGGAAGCTCGATCGAGCAAGACGGCACAGCGAAACGGTTCTACGGCAATATGCTCGAGAATTTTGCAAAACAGGGAAACGCCCGAATATTCCAATACCTATATAACGATCGGTTGGTGGCGTCCGATTTGTGCATCAGGGACGCCAATACGCTCGTGGTGCTGAAGATCGCCTACGACGAGACGGAGTCGGCCACCTCTCCCGCCCTGTTGATGCGCGAGGAGCAAGTGCGCCACGTTGCGGAGCACGAGAACATCGGCAAAATCGAATTCTACGGGCCGTTGATGGATTGGCACGAACGGTGGGCGACAGAGATCACGCAGATGTATCATATCAACGCTTATCGCTTTCAATTGATCAGAGTGGCTCACCAGAGACAAACGGATCTACGTAACCACCGGAGAGCGAAATTGAACGCGAATGCTGTCGCGGCGGGGGCATGAGACGTGGGGCGGCTCGGCGTAAGCGCGATCATTCCGACGTACAACAGGTGCCATTTAATCGGGCGAGCGATCTGTTGCGCGTTGCATGATCTGGAGCCGGGCGACGAGATTGTCGTTGTCGATGACGGCTCTACCGACGGAACGGAAGAGGTTGTTCGAGGCATTGCCGACAAACGCGTCCGCTATGTTCACCAGGCAAATGCCGGGGCCGGGGCGGCGCGAAATCGAGGCGCGTTGGAAGCCAGACACGACCTCCTCGCATATCTCGATTCCGACGATCAGTGGATACCCGGAAAAACGGCGTTGCAGCGCCGATTTTTCGAGGCACGCGACGACGTACTCTTCTGCTTCACCAATTTCGCGCGAGAATATGGTGGAATGCGTTACGGGCGCGACATCGCGCGTTGGTCCGCAGACGCCCGCGGCTGGGACGATATCATGGGCCCACCGACGCTCTATTCAGCCGCGGCCGAGCTGCCGCCCCAGGTCCCTGACTTCCCGGTGTATGTCGGTGACATCTATCGCAGCGAGATGCATACGAATTATATCCTGACCAGCTGCCTGATGGTGCGCGCGCGGGTGCGGGAGGCGGCTCGGTTTTCGACGACCGTTCGGACCTATGAGGATTGGGCATATTTTGGCCAATTGGCACGCCTGGGTGTCGGCGTGTTCTTGGATCATGAAAGTGCCGTGCAGTACGGCCATCCTGGTCCGCGCCTGACCGATGCCGACGAACTCACGCGCATCGAGTGCCGCCTTTCGATATTGCATGACGTGTGGGGATCGGACCCGGATTTTCTCGGCAAACATGGCGGCGAATATCGTGCGCTGGTACGAGAGCTGCTGCTTCTCAAGACGCGGCGGTTGTTGGGCCTCGGCCGACGCGCTGAAGCGCTCGCCACAATGCGGGTGGTGTCGGGCCTGCCGGCGAGCTACCGGATCATGGCATCGCTGCCGCCGCCGGTGCTGAGATTCCTGGCGGCGTCGAAACAATTCGCGACATCGGCGTGACCCTGCTCCGGAATGCTCCTTGCCGGAGTTCTCAGGAAGTTCTCCGATCGTGGCGTGAGCGCAACCGGGAACGAAGGTGGCGCGCGAGGCTCTCCGCCCGGTGCATCCAGTCGTCGCGGCCCAGCACCAGCCAGTGCAAATCGTAGGACCCGGTGCTGAGCGTTCGCTTGTAGCGGCTGTCGCCGGCAAGAAAGCGGTACCGGCGCGCCCCAAGCCGGCGGTAATGGGCGAAGGCCAGCAGGTGACTCACCAGGCCGGGTTTTAAACGCTGGTCATCGCCGAACGCGAAGCCATTCTGATAGGCGTATACTTCGTCCCGATAGAAGAAATTGTACAGATATCCGACCTCGCTGCTCCCGGCCGCGATCCGCAGCACATCGGCCGAGCCGGTCGAAAACCCGGCGGCCAACACGCGCCGATGAAATTCTTTGAAGGCGGGAAACGCAAACGCGCCCGGTTTGCCGGCGGCCACCCATCGTTGCTGATGCAGCCGGCCCATCGCGTCGAAGCGGCGGTGAGCCTCTGCCAAACTCGATGACGGCGTTACCGTCAGCGGGCCATCGACCTCGTACAGACGCATCGAACGCGCAATCTGCGAGCGTGCGTTCCGGCTCAGCTGTGCAAGATCGTCGCCAAGTTCCGGATCGAGCATCCGATATGGGCACGGGCGGCTGGCGACAACCCGGCTGCACCAGCCGGCCAGACGAGCCTCCTCCGCGACGCGATCGTCGACCCCGCTGGCCACGATCCGGCCGGGGGCATTGGCCCCCAGGAAACGCAGAGCCGCGCCGGCGACAGCCCGCTCGTAACCTCTCGCCGCGAGGAAGCCGTTGTCCTCGATCATCGAGACGTCTTTGGCGGCGTCCCCGACCTCGTGGAGGATCAGCGCACGACGGCGAAGCCCGAACAGCGATCGCGAGCCAGGCACCACCAAGCCGAGGCCGACGCAGGATTCTCGCGCGTAGACCGCAAGGACAAGCGGGGTCGCCCGGACCGTCTCGAGCCAGGCGCCGATCCAAATCCAGGACAGGAAAAACGGCGGGGCGGACCGTGCCTCGAGATCGCACCACAGCCGCGCCAGCCGGGAAATGCCGCCGAATGCTTCGAAGCGAACCGCCAGCGCCTCGCCGTCATCGGGCGCCCTCGCCGATGACAGCATCGGCGACGCCGGTTCGGGCAGCTCCAGCAGTGTCACGTCCGTCACCTTGATGCCGCTAGGCCGCTTCGGCCCGGGCCGGCTGCCCGTAACCGCTCGCCTTGCGCAAAAATCTCTCGAAGGTCGAGAGCAGCCATAGGCTCGCGGAATGGTCCCGCAGACCGGCTTGATGCTGGTCGACCAACCGGCGGATCGTTGCGGGATCGAACAGACCGCTATCCCGCAGCACCGGCCCGTTCAGCAGAGAACGCACGCCCTCGCGCAACGGACCGCGGTACCAGTCGGCCAGAGGCACGGAGAAGCCCTGCTTCGGACGGTACAATATCCCTGACGGTACGAATGGTCCGAGCGCCGTTTTGAGGATGTGTTTGCCCTCGCCGCGGTGAAGCTTCAGAGCCGGGGACAGACGCGCCGCCCATTCGACAAAGGTATGGTCGAGCATCGGCACGCGAACCTCCAAAGAGTTGGCCATGCTCGCCCGGTCGACCTTCGTCAAGATGTCGCCCGGCAGGTACGTCTTGAAGTCGACGAATTGCACCTGGGACAGCGGGTTTTCGCTGCCGCAACCCGGCAGGTGCCGGCGCAACGCCTCGACCGCGTTGTATCGCTGCAGCTCGCGCCGGAACCCGCTGCTGAACAGGCTTTGCCGCAATGCGTCGCTGCACACCGACACCGACGAGAAATAGGCGCCGATCGGATCTTTCGCGAGCGCCTGCAAGGTCGTCTTCGCCCGCAGCGGCCGCGGTGCCCAGTCGAGCTTCGGATAGAGCGATCCGGCAGTACCGAAGATCAGGCGCCGCGCCGCCTCGGGCACGCATTGCCGAACCGATTGTTCGAGGCAATGCCAGCGGTATCGCCGATAACCGCCGAACACCTCGTCACCGCCATCGCCCGACAGCGCGACCGTGACGGCCTCCCGCGCCATCTTGCAGACCTGGAACGTCGGTATCGCCGAACTGTCGCCAAACGGCTCGTCATACACGTCGCCGAGCTGGTCGAGCAGCGCCACCGAATCCGGATCGCCGATCCGGACGTGGTGATCGGTCCGGTAGCGCTGTGCCATCTCGCCCGCGTAACCGGATTCGTCCCATCCCTTGGCGCGAAACGCCATCGAAAAGGTGCTGATCCCGGTCGTCTTCAGCCCCGCCATCATCGCGACGACGCCGCTCGAATCGACGCCGCCTGACAGGAAGGCTCCGACCGGCACATCCGCAACCATCCGCAGCCGCACGGCCTCCCGCAGCCGATGAACCAGCTCTTCGGCGGCTTCAACGCTGCTCGCCGCCACACCATCGGAAAATTGCAGCTGCCAATACGGCCGCTGGTCAGGCAGCGGTTCGCCCCGTTGCAGCACAAGGAAATGGCCCGGCATCAGCTTATGCACGCTTGCGTAGATCGAACGCGGATCCGGGATATAGCCGAGCGCGAAAAACTCCTCGACCGCGAGCGGATCGAGCCGCCGGTCGAGCCTCGGGTCGCAAAGCAAAGCCTTCAACTCCGAGGCAAACAGCAACGATCCACGGCTGCAGGCGTAATAAAGCGGTTTCTCACCGAGCCGGTCGCGGGCGAGGAACAGCGATTGTTTGCGGCTGTCCCATAGGGCAAAGGCGAACATGCCGTTGAACCGCGCCAGGCAGGATTCGCCCCACTCCTCCCAGGCATGGACGACGACTTCCGTATCGCATCGCGTCCGGAAGACATGCCCGTGGGCCGTGAGCTCGTCCACCAGTGGCTGGAAATTGTAGATCTCACCGTTGTAGACGACGCAGACGCTGCGGTCCTCGTTGAACAGCGGCTGCGCGCCGCCCGACAAATCGATAATCGCCAGCCGGCGGTGACCGAGACCGATGCCGGGCGCGTGGTAAAACCCTTCACCGTCGGGCCCGCGGTGGCGGATCGCATCGGTCATCGACTGGAGCAGCCGACGATCGACCTCGGCACGGCCGCACATGTCGAATATACCCGCAATCCCGCACATCAAACGGACCCTTTTGCAATGATCGTCGCCGCGGCTGTCCCGGACGCCGGCTACTGCGAGCTGCCGTCGCCCTTCAATGCGGTGACCGCTCCGGACAGTCTGTTACCCAGCAGCAGGGCCGGCGTCGCAGTGAGGTTGTTCACAAAGACGGTCTGGAAACTGCCGTCGTTCCGAAACTCGTTGTTCTCGACCAGAACTTCCGGGGTCGGATGTGTTACGCCCTCGGTCCCGATGGAGATGGCTGCTCCGTGGTTTTCAGACTGCGGCCCTTTTTCCAAGGTATTATCGCGAACGATCACCGAGCCGCCGTTTGGTGCCTCGATCAGGAAGCTCGAGGTGCCGTTCTCGCCATCGGTGATGTTGCAGCCGACGACTTCCGTGCGCAAAGCCCGCGACTTGATATGGTGGGCGTGCCGCGTTTCGAAGAAGCGCGAATGTTCGACGTGCAGAAGATCGACATCGCCGGCGTAGAGGCCGTGTGCGCAGGCACCGGCACAGGTGCCGTTCCGCACGAACTCGCTGTCGCGCACGACCAGAACAGAGCCAGGACCGCCGCCCAGAATGCCATTCTGGTTGTCGATGAACTTGACGTGCTCGACGAGGAGGTTCCGGCCTTCGAGACGGATCCCTGCCCCGTTCATGTCTGCAACGCGCGCCCGCGTCAGCGTCAGGTTCCGCACAACCGTGTTGTTCCCGACGATTACGAAAAGTGCTTTCCCCATGCAGGTCTTGTCGGTGATTACCGCACCAGCGTCCGCTCCAGCGCCTTCGATCGTCAAGCCGTTCGCGCGCCACACCGCGCAGTCGAAGTAGCTGCCAGGTTCGATCACGACCAGATCGCCGTCTTGCGCTTCGGCGGCGGCCTGGGACGGCAGCTTGTAGAGCTTGCCGGCCCCGACCTCCAAGGTCTTGGACATGGCCGAACTTGCGGCCGCGAGCCCGACAAGGATGATCACGGCCAGAATGCGAAGCCGCCTTAGCCCGGTTGCCCGAAGGCCATGCCGCCCATCACTCATCTGCTGCACACTCATTTTGATAACGTCGAGCCCGTCACGCGGCTGTGCCCAAGATCGTCACCAGTCACCCAAGCCGAGACCGCCGATCGCACCGATCAGGCTGTTCAGCGAACCAATCGGGATCAACGGCGCGGTCGCCATTCCACGGCGACGGCAGGGCGCCTTCTTGGCTTGCGAGGCGGATCTGGCAGTGTCGCCCACGGGCCGAAGCGTCGGCGCGTTCGCCAGTGGCAGCAGGTCGGCAGCATAGAGACGACCGATTAGAGTTTTCGCGGTTATTTCGGCGATCTGATACTGTTCCTCCGCCGACAGCTCGTTCCTCCATCCGTTCGTTCGAGAGGCGGAATTTCTCCAGACCGAGAAATATCGATCCGGGCCACGGTAGGTCGTGCTCCTTGTCGCGAATTGCGCTGTCTGCGCCATCCATGGGAGCCCGACGAACGCCAACAATTGGCGCGAGAACTTCAGCGGATTTGCGACAGCGTCCTCATAGCGCACGATGACCGTCGCCGGTTTGTGCGCCAAGTCCCGGAGCGCCTTCTCATTCAATATCGCCCAATGCCAGGCGAGCTTCTGCACCAGTGTTAATGACCGGAACGAAGCCGCCTGGAGGCCATAACGGTCCGCCTCTTCCGTCTCCAACACTTCGTCAAGCTGGGTCGGCTCCGGCATCTTCCCGAGCCGAATCCCACGCAACAGCGACGCAATGACGCCGCAAGGGTTGCGTAGCACGAGAACCGTCCGGCTCTCGGGCAGCGCCTGGCTAAAAATCCCGGCCCTGCCGCGCGCGCTGACCGACTTTACGACAACCATCCTGCCGCGGCCGTTTTCGAAATCCGGGATCGGAATGCGGTCTGCCCAGCCTGTACCGAGATCGGTGACCTGCGCAAGCCGCAGCCCGTAGATGATGGCGGCCCGCAACGCATGCGCGGGGCGGCTGCGGAACTCCTTCTGGAAGACCGGCAAGGCGCCGGACGTCCTGAGCGTGCGATTGGCCAAAAGGCGATCCAGGTACGCTCGCGTCAGCTCTTCATATTCGGCGGATTCCGACCTCTTGCATATGACCGGCAGCGCGTCGTCGCGAAGCGCGATGTCCGGCTCGTTCAGGTAAAGGACTGCCGGATGGCTGTCGAAGATCTTCCCGATCCAGGTGGTACCGGACCGCGGAGCACCGATCACGAAGCAGACGCCGGGCTCACATGGAGGGTTGGTCACACCAAATGCCTCGGGCGCAACCACGGGTCAGCGGGCGCCTTCCTGGAACAACACCACCCGGATCGTCGAAATCGCGATGAAAAAGTCGAGGAGGAGGGTCGCGTTTTTCAGATAGTAGAGGTCGTAGGAGAGCTTCTCGCGGGCGTCCGCCAGCGATGCCCCGTAGCTGAAGTTGACCTGCGCCCAACCGGTTATGCCGGGCTTGATCCAATGGCGGTCGCGGTAGAACGGAATATCCTGAGCGAGTTCATCGACAAAGTAGGGCCGCTCCGGTCGGGGGCCGATAATGCTCATTTCGTTGCGCAGCACGTTCCACAGTTGCGGTATCTCGTCGATGCGGAACCGTCGGATGATCCTGCCCACGCGCGTCGTGCGGGGATCCCGAGCCTGCGCCCATTCCGGGTGGCCGGCGGCCTCGGCATTTGCATGCATGCTTCTGAACTTCAGCAGCATGAACGGGCACCCGTAACGTCCGACGCGTTCCTGCCGATAGAGAACCGGGCCGCCGCTTTCGAGCCAAATCAATCCGGCGCAAATTCCCGACACTGGTGCCGTGAGGATCAGCAGCAGTAGACTAACCACCACGTCGAAACTGCGCTTGCTGATCGAATAGATCAGGCCGGCCCGGCATCCGTCGCCGTATACGAACCACGCCGGTGAAACGACGCCGAGGTCGACCCGGCCGCATTCGCGTTCCCAGAAGTTCAGGTAATCGGTCACCCGGATGCCCCGCCCCAACTTCCAGTGCAAGAGCGGATAGAGCGAGAATCCGCGCTGGTCATCGATGGCGACGACGACTTCGTTGATGCGCTCGCGCCGCAGCAGACCGGCGGTTGCCGGTGCGAGCATCTGTTGGCCTGCGGGCCCATTGGCGACGGCCATCCGCCTAACGATGGTGATCGCGCCGCCCGACCGGTCAGCAAGCTGTTCGACCTTGGCGGCTTTGGTCCCGGCGCCGATCAGCATTATATGCAGCGGCAGAATGCGTGCTCCGCGGCGGATCAGATACAGGCACAGGGCGGCAATCGCGGCTATGCCGTAGTAGATCGCGCTATTCTGAACCGTAAGATG
>Ga0102924_1005043_pt1 | contig 12985 bp, 9 predicted proteins | sample PaiPotPPM11metaG_FD_80116 | JGI IMG/M metagenome (GOLD analysis project Ga0102924, IMG submission 80116) | Iron sulfur acid spring bacterial and archeal communities from Banff, Canada, to study Microbial Dark Matter (Phase II) - Paint Pots PPM... ... | reverse complement strand
GCGTCCAGCAGGTCGCTGATGGCGGGGTCGGTGAAGATGTTCCCGACGATGAACTCGCCGGGGTCGTGCCGGGACTGGGGCGTGCGGGCGGCGAAGACCAGGTACGGGCAGACGGTGACCGTGCCGCTGGTGAAGACGTAGACGATGTTGCCCGCCTCGCAGCCGGCTAGCGGCAGGCCGTCGGCGTTGGGGAACCTGATATGCACGACTTCCAGGCCGGGGCCGCTGAACGGGGAGGTCAGGTCGCGGATGCGGCGCATGTGCTCGTCGCTGTCGGCCAGCTTGCCCCGTGACTTGACGCCACGGCCCATTGAAGACAGTGGGTTCATCAGGACGTAGGCCGCGCCGTTCTCGATGGCGAATTCGCAGAGCTCCCGGTACTCCTCATCCTCGGCCAGGGAGTTCGGCGTACACAGCAGCCCCTGCAACAGCCCGGCTCCGGCCAGCTTCCGGACGGTCGCCACCGTGACGGCGAAGCTGTCCCGGTCGCCGCGGAACCGGCCGTGCGAGTCGGCGCGAAACCCGTCGAGTGAGACGTTCACGTGGACGCCGCCGGCCATCACCAGCTCGCCTAGCTGGCTGTCGGTCAGCGTGGTCGCGTTGGTGCAGACTCCGACTCCCAGCCCGGCCGCCCGGAAGGCGCGGACGATGCCGGTGAACTGCGGGTGGATGGTCGGCTCGCCGCCGGTCAGCGTGACCCGGTCCACGCGGCACGCGGCGAGCTGCGGGATCAGGACGCCGGTGATGTGGTCATAGGGCATCGAGCTCCCCGCCTTGGTCGCCGACACGAAGCAGTGGGCACAGTGCAGGTTGCACCTCTCGTCGATCTGCACGAGCGCTTTCCGGGCACTGCCGTCGGCCGTCGTCCGGAAGTAGCAGGAAGAAGCCCTGTCGGTCCTGGTGATGCTTCGGCTGCTCATGAACACCCCTTTGTCGGCATTCTCTTGCCGATGGTGACTGTTTAGCCACCAAATGGAGTGTCCATCGGGACATTTAATCTTGTCTAGTTAATCTCTTGGACATATCGAAGTATTCTGAAGGGGAACTGTCCGCATTTCCCGCTCACGCGCCCGCGAGGCCAGCAAGGAGGGCAGACCGTGACTGCAGGCCCCGTGCGGGTGCCGCCGTCCGGCAGGCTCGCCGAGTTGCTCGCCTCTCCGGCCCCGCTTCTCGATGTCACCCTCGACCAGCTGCGCACCCTGCTTGCCGTGCGGGAGTCCGGCTCCCCGCTACGCGCCGCGGCCCTGCTCGGCCGCGAGCACTCTTCCGTCCGCAAGCAGCTCGACGCGCTCAACCGGACCTTCCAGGCGGCCTGCGGCGAGGCCGTCGTCGTCAAGCAGGGACGCGGCCAGGACTACCTGTTCACCCCGACCGGCGAGATGGCCGCCGAGATGGCAGCGGGGATGTTCGCTGACTGGCTCGCCGGGATCACCGAACGCCGCCGCCGCCTCGGCGCCGTCGTCACCGTGGCCACCACGGAGTTCACCGTCGAGTTCCTCGCCCAGGTCTGGCCTGTGGTCGAGGCGGAATTCACTCGCCGCGAGATCGAGCTGAACATCGTCCACGTTCGGACCCGTGACTTCTGGCCCCAGCTGGAGGCCAAGAACGTTGACCTGGTCTGCGGCAGCGTCCCTACCATTCCCGGCCCCGACCCCGCCCTCGACGCCTACGACGTCATCGAATGGCAACGCGAAGACCTCGCCCTCATCACCAACCTCCCCGTCAGGGAACTGCCCGTCGCCAGCGTTACCCAGGACCGGCTCCCCGGCATCCCGCTCCTCGCGCCCTCAGCCGGCCTGATCGCCGACTTCCTCCGCCGCTGGTACGGCCACGACTTCCGCGACCAGCTGCACATCGTCGCCGAGGTCGACAGCATCTACTACGGCCTTGCACTGCTGCGCTCCCGCCTGGTCCACGGCGCGCTCGTCGCAACTGGAGCAGCCGCCCAGGCCGCCGTTGAAGGCAGGCTCCCGGGAGGCCCCGGCCTCAGGCTCATCCCCCTGGCCCCAGGCTTCAGCCCCCCGCTCCAGATACTCGCCGGCATCTTCGCCCGCAAGGGCGAACGCGCCCTCTACCACTCGGAGCACCCGCTCAACCTGCTCTGGGACGCCTTCGACGCGCACGCGCGCAGCCAAGCCAGTTCATAGCGTGCGTTGCAGTGTGCTTCAAGGTCGTGAGGTCAACCGAGACGCCGCTTTTGGACCTTCTCGGCCCACTCGGCCAACATGCGATCCAGATCGCGTGCTTGGACGGGCTCCGGCTCTGTCTCCTGTAGGACGGTCAAGATCGCCTCGCGGATCGTCATGCGCGAGAGGTCACTTTGGCGGCAGTGGCCGCGTAGTTGCCTGCGGCAGACGCCTACGTTTGATCCTCGTAGAGGCACGTCTCGAGTGCGTCGTTGCTGAGCTCTTCTGGATCGGCGAGAAGAACCTTGACGGCCAGCAGTCGCGCGCTCTCGTGTCGTACTGCATGTTGTCCTCCTAGATCGCCTGGGACCACGCCACGCGGGCACGCTCGTTGATTTCCGCGGTCGTCAGGTCGTACCGCGCGGCGAGTTCCGCGTGACCGACAGATTGCACGGGGAGGCGTTCCAGTTCGCCGCGCATCTTTTCTCGCAGGCTGATCAGCGCCGAGTCGTCTAGTTGGCTGAAGTCGGGTTCCTCGCTGATGCTCACGGTCTGCCTCGGTGGTTGGTCGTGACGGCTGGTGCATCCCGCCGCCACCGGGTGGCGGCTAACGGCAACGGCGGGATGTGAAGACAACGATGCGCTCGCCGGATTAGGTTGGATATGCAACAGTGCGCGGCGGCAACAACACGCTCAGCGTCTGCAACAGGACAACAAAGGGGTCTGCCATGCCGCGGCTACGCACGCTGACGCCTGGCGCGTCGCCCACGCATTTCTTTGGCAGCGAGGTACGGCGCGCCCGCGAGGCGGCGGGCATATCTCAGGCCGAACTCGGCGCACTGGTCCCATGCGACAAGTCGGTCGTGAGCCGGATCGAGGCCGGCCTGGTCCAAGCGGACGAGGCGTTCGCCCGCGCGTGTGACGTGGCGTTCGGGCACCTGGACGGGTTCTTCATGCGGTTCTGGAAGGACTGCCAGACCTGGGGCGCGGCGTTCCCTGCCGCGTTCCGGGAGTTCGCCGCCTATGAAGCTGAGGCGGTTACCATCTGGACGTTCCAGCACTCTCTGGTGCCCGGCCTCCTCCAGACGGAGGGCTACGCCCGCGCGGTCCTGGAACGCCACCCGAATGTCACCGCCAACCAGGTAGCCGAGCGGCTCGCCGCACGACTCGCGCGGCAGTCGGTCCTGGAGCGGACTGACCCGCCGCTGCTCTAGGTGCTGCTCGACGAAAACGTGTTGCACCGCCACGTTGGCGGCGCGACGATCATGCAGGACGAGATGACGCACCTCGCGGCGATGGCGCGGCGACCGAATATCACGGTCCAGCTGATCCCGCGCGAGGAAGCGCACGTCGGCCTGACAGGCGCATTCTCTATGGCAGAGACCACCGACGCCTTCGTAGCTCACCTGGAGCACATAGCAGACGGCCTGATGACCGACAGCCCAGCTATCGTGGCTCAGGCCAGCACACGGTTCGACGCGCTGAAAGCGGACGCGTACCGGCGCAGCGAGTCCCTGACCCTGATCGAAGAGATGGCAGAGAAATGGAAACCATAGACAGCGCCCCGTGGCGTAAGTCGAGCTATTCCGGCACCAACGGCGGCGACTGCGTTGAGGCGGCCGACATGAGGGGCCACGTTCTGGTCCGCGACACGACCGATCGCGGCGGGGTGGTCTTGAGCATCTCCCCCGACGCGTGGCTCCGGTTCACGGGCACCCTCAGGTAGTCCCCGCGATCCGTGGCGCGCCGCTCAGAAATGGTGCGGCTCGCTGCCTGGCTACCAGCCCCCGCGAATGAGGAACGGTCCCGGCTTCCTCCCTCCCCTCACCCGTCTCGCCTGGGATTCGTCAGACAGTCAGAAGGAAGAACAAGGTCGCCGCGAGCATCGGCGGTTGTCCTCGAACGAGCCTGCTCAGGCCACCGCCAGCCTCGGAGTCGTTACGACGACCGTTGCCGACGCGCTCAATATCATGCCAGCGAAATTGGACGCCGTTGCCGCGAGCCTGCTCGGGACCGTCGTTGTCGGCGTAACCTGGGGAAACAAGCCCTGGAAGGACAAGCATGCCGATCGACCCGAAGATTGAGCAGCCGACCCGGGCAATGCTCGGCCATGCGATACGTCACGAACTCGGAGACCTGGCCTCAGTGATTCAGGCCGCGGGAAACGACACTCTGCTGGCAAGTATTCCCCTATGCCTGTTCGCATCGGCATACATCGCGATCGACGTGTGTGACCGATGGCCAACAAACGCGGATATTCGTCAGATCGCGAAGAGCGCGGCCGAATCTGAAACTGGCCTAGACATAACCGAGCAAGAGATCTACGAGTACCTGTCGCTCGTCGCGCTAGGTACCGAACGCCTCGACGATGTCTTCTCCGCCGAGGGTGTCACGCCGATCCCGCTCTTTGCGACCGCCAACCTGCTGCTGACCTTCTGCCCGAAGGAAAAGCACTGGTGGGAGTACCTGGACCAGATGTGGGACGCCACGGAGAAAGCCGATCGCACCAGCCTCTCCGTCCTCCCTGCCCTCATGCTCCGCGCCCACAAGGAGCGCAAGAGCACTCCCTAAGACAATCGAAGTGTTACCAGCAAGTCTTTTGCTAGTCGCTCTCACCGACCACGACGAACAACTCAGAATTCGTCGTGAGCGTCACCACCGGCGCGTCCACCTCAGGATCGTCCTCCCGTTGGACACCAAGGATGCGGAGCCGTTCGCCCGGCGACAGCGGACGCCCCGGTGGCGTGCGGACCAGCATTTTCCGCCCGTCGCGCATACTCTGCGTCCACCAACTCTTTACGCCGTTCTGCGCTCTGACGACGCCTTCGTAGTCGAACCGCGTTCCGTCGCTAAGGTCGGCAGGGTCAGGGGCAACCTCGTCCCAATAGGCGTCGCAGAGGCTACGGACGGAACAATGAATGCACTGTTCCCCGGGCGTCGCAACAGGGATCTCCGCCAGCACCTCGCTGTCCGCTTCGGCGACCCGCTCACTGGTGCGGGTGGTGAGTGCCGCCAACTCCTCGGCATCGGGCGAGGGGATGGTCACCTCCGTGGTCGAGTACGACACCGTGAGGGTTCCGACGGGCGTTCGGCCCTGGTTAGCGACGGCGTCTTGGTCCCAAAGCATGGCGTAGAACCGCAGTTGATCTAGGTGGCCTGGATGCTCCCGACCAGTCTTGTAGTCAACAATGTCAGCCCGCTTAGCGGCGACGGTAATCAGGTCGACGCGTCCCCTGACCCGCAGGTCCTCGGAGCGTAGCGACGCCTCCGGATGTGAACCGACACCGAGCGGACGACGCTCCGGGAGAGCACCACCAGCAGCGACGTCAGGAACACGCGGCTTTCGCACGAGCGCCAGGCGTTGGAGGTAGCCCTGAACCTCGGTCCGGACTTCGGGAATCCGGTCCTCAAGGAACTGTTGCAACCGAGCCCGTCGCTCTTCCTTCACTCGCGGGTTCCCGCCGAGCCTTGCGAGACGGCCCGCCAGTGCTTCGGCGGCAACTGCCGAGTACCCCCCAAGTTCGCGCAGCACTGCAGTTGCCTCGGCCGAGTTGGATGAGGTGCACCCCGCCTGTGCAAGCGCTTTAATGATCCGCTCCAGCGAGTCATGCACGACATCGCCAAACAACGCGGCCGGATGCGGCTGCTGCGGGTACCCCTTACCTTTCCAGAGGTTGGTGTACGACGCGTGCCCTAGCGCGTAGCGCCGACCGCACGACTCGATCTCCTTGAGCGTCGAATAGCTCCAGTAGTCGGGTGGCTCCGGCAGGCTCGCGAGCGATTGGGCTACGCCCGGGTCGAAGGTCCGCTCGTGGCTCGTCATGTCAGCTTCTTGATCACCAGGTTGGTGGCGTACGGCAGATTGCGCGCAATCACCATGTCATCGACGAGTTGCACCTGGACTCCGCCGTACTCCTTCGCATCGTGCAGTTCCTGGGTCGGCGGCATATCTAGTGTCAGCGGGCCATGCACGCCAATGATCCATTGCCGGGTACCTCGGGTGGCCAGAATCGGAGCACTTACTGGCCCAACGCCCGGAACATCAACAACACCACCACGCACCAAATCGACGTCGGGAAGGTCTCGGCTCTGGAGGTCAGCGAACAGCTTGTCCGCTGCCAGATCAAAGCGCGCAGCGTCGAGTGTCGGAGGCTCACCGTAGAGCACATACCGCAGAAGGCTGGCACCGACCTTTCGGTCGAGTCGGCCGTGCTCGAAGCGGTTCCGGAAGCTCCGCAAGCACTGGTAACACGACTCGTCGCAGTTGACGGGACAGTGCTCCAAACGATCCAGCGCCTCTTCGAAGATCGCGAGTCCGTAGTCGTACACCCGATGGGTGAAGCCGGCGCCTCCCGCCAGCGTGTCGTACAGGTAGATCTCGGCTTCCATGCCCTTGTTGCCCAGTGGTGTGAGCGCCGGCCGGTACTCCGCCTGGAGTTCCGTGGCATTCACTCCGAGTTTCTGCGTAGCCGCGATCGTTAGCGCCTCTGCGACCGTGCGCAGCGCGATGTGGGTCGATAGCCATTCCGGCCGCAGCTTGACCGGTGTGTCGACCCGGAAGCGGATCAGTAGGACATCCGACTTGAAGTCGGTGCCAAGCACGATACCGCGACTGGACCGCCCTCCGTCGCAGTCCTGATTGTCCTCATCCGGATACGGTTTTTTGTGCGTCCCGAACACCTCGCCCCTCACGAGCGACGTGGGCTCGATGAGGCCACACTTCGTGCAGTAGTTGTAGCCCTCGTTCTTCGGCCCGGTGTTGGTAACCAGCAAGGTGGAGCGCTCGTACGCCTGCATGACGCGATCCGAGATGACCGCCCACTTGCTCTCTTCCTCAGGACCCTCATTCACCAGCTTCGCGCGTGTGGCGTAGCTGACAGCCGGAGCATCGTCGGGACTCGTGCCGGGGTCCTTCGTGACAGGGTGGGCGAAACCTGATGGACGCATCCAGTACATCGCCTTGCCGAACGTCCCGACAGAGGCGCACGCCGGGCAGTCCTCCGCGTCGCCTTTCTCCGCTTCGCTTGTGCGGACGTGCTTGGCGTAGTGACACACCGAGCACTCGAAATAGAGCCACCGGTCCTGCCAGGCCTGGAAGCGGTCGTTGTGCATCGGGGAGTAGATCGCACCGGACGTCCACTCCTTGCTGTCGATCCACACGACCTTGCCGGGGGCGTACTGGCTTAGTGCAATCGACACGCCCTGACTCGGCGTGTATCGGAACTCAGTCTGAAACTTCTTGGACTTGTTGAGGTCGAACACGTGGAACGAGACCACATCCGTCGGAAACGCGTAGCGAGGCAACACACCCTCGTAGAGGAGCCGGTCTAGCAGGTTCGTCTGGCTTCGGTTCTCCCCAGGTACTTCGGCACCATCCTCAGCCGGGTCGCCGCTTTCGACCTCGTCGTCTCGGGGTGGAGAGTCTCCTGGTTCAGGCTTGGGGAGTTTGCCGTCGTTCGTGATCTTGAGTGCCCGATCGATGTCTCTGAGCGTGTCGTCGATGAGGCCGTCCAGCACGCCCGTCCGAGTTGGCCCGAGTTCATCCGGAAGCCAAGCGTCGACCTCTCCACGAAGCATCGTCGCGTGCCCCCTGAGCCAGGACTCGAGGTCTGTCCGGTTAAGCGTGGACGTAGTGCCCACGAACCCGCGGACCGTGCCAAGGACCTCGAACAACTGCCGTTGCTGCTCGGGGTCGATCGTGGGCAGTCGGTCCTGGTGATACCGCTGAAGAAGATAGGCCGTGACATGGCGCCGGGCAATCTCGTCATTGTCCATGGTGAGGGTTGGGTCCTCGACCTTGCCGCGAATCATAGCTGCCGGGTCGCGGAAGTAGTGGTCGTCATGGGTGTCGGCGCTGCCGAATGCGACGACGGTCGCAACTGCGTTCCCACGACGCCCAGCACGACCAGCTCGTTGCTGGTAGTTGGCACGGGACGGCGGCATGTTGCGTAGAGCAACGCCAGACAGGCTGCCGATGTCGATGCCCACCTCCATGGTGGTCGTGCACGACAACACGTCGATGGCGGGCTGCTCCTGATCCGACTGCCCTGGAAGCGTGACGTTAACGTCTTGAAACAACAGTTCGTACTGCTCGGCGCGGGAGAACACTTCGTCTGACTGAGCAGCATTCAGTTGCGCGGTGTGCTCTCGCGCGATGATGCTCATCGGCGTCTTCGGCGGGTTCTCCATGGCCCGCTCGGTGCTCGCCCGGTAGTAGCTCTTACGCGCCTGGAAGACCTCGTCGGTGTTCGGATCGAGAACGCGGACGCGGCCTTTGCGGCAGTTGACGCACTTAGCGGAGCCAGGGAACGGTCGCTGGGTGTAACGGCAGTGCTCGCAGTAGCCCCAGTCGCCCACGATCTCCAAGGCCACGTTCTGCGCCAACAACCGCCACTTGCCGCCGCCGGTCGGCTCGCAGAACATGGGCAGCAGCACCGGTAGCCACTCGTCGTTGAACTTCTTCTTGGCCGCGCTGGAACCCAGCCACTTCCCGAATTTGTCGAACTTGCCGTTGTGTGGATCCACACCACCCTTGACCTTCCACCACTCTCCCTCCTGCATCGTGGGGAACCAGATGCCCTTGGTGGTCCAGAACGAGAGCCACATCCGAACGAGCGCCACTCGCTCCTCGTCGGTCACGGCCCCCCCGTCAAACGCGGGCAGCTTGTCCAGCAGTTCTGAGGCCTTCGCGCCTCTCTCCCGGAGTGACGCCAGGCCGAGCGCCGTCAAGCCGTAGTGCTTGTCAGTCAGGGTCGCATACATAGAGTGCAGGAGCGAGACGGGCGGCGTGGCGGGCAGCATGACCAGCCCCATCAACTCCATCGCGTTACCGTCAAGCGCACCGGCATCGATCTTCGCGGAGACCTGGCTCATGACGTGCATAGACTCCGCGGGCTTGAGTTCTGGGCGGAGTCGCGCCGATAGCCGCTTTGCTCCGACCATCGCTGCCAGGAAGAGATACTGGAGGCTCAACTCCGGACTGATCACCGCCTGGGCGTCGAGTTCGCTCCAACCACGCAGGATCAGCGGACGGATAACGTCACGCATCGAGTAAGTTTGCAGGTTCGGTGCGAGCCTCGCGGCCACCTGCCGGGAGTCGGAGAAGGCCAGCACCTTACGACCACGCAGCGGCGCGAAGTCGCTGTAGTCGCGGCTTGGCGGCTGCACCTCGATCTGCCGACTGACCAACGCCTGGAACGGCTGGTCGCCCTTCGTTTGGTGGTCCTGAACTGACGAGCGGCCGTACTTCACAGTGCTGTCGCAGACACCGCACGGCCGGAACTGGCCGTTGGCATCGATCTGCTCGCTGTCGTCCTCGTCGGACTCAGCCGTAACCGGGTCGCCGGTTCGGTGAAGTGGGATGTAGACACGACGAACCCGGTCACCGAGTTTGTCAGGATTCAGGCGGCCAGTCACCAGGTCGAGGTCCGCTGGCTCGACGCCAATCGTCGGCTCCTCAAGAAGTAGATCGAGCGGAAACAACTCCGGGATCGCTCCGGCGGCGGCCTGGAATGCGCCGCCTTGCTCGTGCCACAGGAACTCCGGCTCGACCAGATCGTCGGTGTAGGTGCGGGCATACGACGATCCACAGTCACGGCAGGTGAAGTACTCGAACGCCCGAGCACCGCAGCCGCAGGTGACCTGAGGCTGGGCGTAGAGCTTCCCGATTGGGCGGGAGCCATCCGGCAGGTCCTCACCCGCAAGTTCTGAGCACTTAGGGTCGAGACACGCCCAGAGTCCGGGGAGGCCACGAAAGAACCCGTGAACACGACAGGGCAGCAGACCCGCCTCATCAGGCTTGGGACGCGCAACGCTTCCGAGAGCGACGAGCGTTGTCACCGCCTGATTAGCCAGCGATTCGTCGATGCTAGGGAAGATGACTCCGCCGAGTTCGGCGACGGGCTGAGCCTTCTGCATGGTCTCGTTGACCAGAAGGCCCATCGGCGGAAAGTTCTCCAGCGCCTCGAAGAGCAACTCGCTCGTCGGTGCCTCGCGCAACTCGACGCCACGGTAAGCCAGCAGGTCCGCGATGGCGAGCGTGCGGGCGTCATCATCGTCGGCATCGTAGAAGTCTCGGATCGGCACCGCCGCCAGCGCGGCCGCATCGGCGGCGGAGCCCGTTACTGCTGGTTCGCTAAGTTTCAGCTCTCCCTCGACCGTACGGAAGTTCGCGATGACCTTACCCGTGAGTTTGGCCGCGAACCTCCGGGCGTACTCCGCGCTCGCAAAGCTCGCGCTCGTGGTGATGACCTGGAGCCGGGACGGATCGATGCCAATCCGCGACTGGAGTCGGCGAAGCAGTAGAGCTACCTCAGCACCAGCGGCTCCGCGGTACAAGTGAGCCTCGTCGATGATGAGCAGGAACCGTTCCTCGGGATTGTCAGCCAGCCACTGTCGCGTCGCGTCGAACACTGGCCGCTCGAGCGGTCGCATCAGCATGTATTCGAGCATCGAGTAGTTAGTGATGAGCACGTCTGGCGGTGCTGCCAGCACCTCGTGCCGCGTGAGCAATTCGGGGTCCTCTGGGAGCGTGACAGCGCGGATGAACTCGCCGGCCTTGTTATGCCAGTGATCGCCCTTGTTGCCATACCACTTCTTGATGTCTGGCTTGCCCGGCCACTTTCCCCGTGCCTCGAGCACCTTGATAAGTTCGACAGCCTCGGCGTGGTAGCGCGTCTTGGGATCTTCGGCGCGACTCTGCAGCAGGACGTAGAAGTCCTCGATAGAACCCAGGCGTCGCTTATCGCGCTCTCGGGTCCGGACGCCCGGATAGAGCGTGCGGCTGGTGTAGCGGGCGAACCGGGCCGGCCGGGCAGCCCAGGCTTCGAACTGCGCCGTAACCCGTCGATCGCCGAGCAGCAGACGCAAACGCCCGAGTTGGTCGTTCACTAGGGCGTTCATCGGATAGAGGATCATCGCCCGGACAGCCGGCGTCGCAAATGACTCCGGGTGGTACGCTGCTTCGATCGCGAGCTTGGCGACCATTGGCAGCAGGAACGACTCCGTCTTACCGGAACCGGTACCCGTCGTGACCGCTAGGCTTACTCCGTCCCGGGATGCCCACTCCACCGCGGCCGCTTGGTGGGTGTACGGAGGGTCGTAGAGCAGCGAGTCGAGGCCGTCCCCCTTCACGGCCAGCTTGCCCAAAAGCGCATGAACCGCCGGGTCCAATGCCAGGTCGTCGAACCTCCGGTCGGTCCTGTAGCGAGGTGTGCTTTCGATATAGGGCTCGCGGAACAGCACCCCTTCGGTCCGGAGCAAATGCTCCCTCTGCTTGATGACCGTCGGGTGACCGACGTGGTACGTCGCTTCGATGTACTCACGCAGCGCCGTCTGAATATCGGCGACTGTTTCCGCGATCGTGGGAGCCTCGGTTATCACAGTCCAGTCTCCTCCGCCGCCGGCTTCATCCAGAGCATGTCGGCTAGATAGGCTGACAGAGCGGGCACTGCTCCATTCGTTACACGAAAGGCGAACAGCGCCTTGGGCGCGTCTGGCAATGCCAGCCCGACGAGTTGCAGGTATCGCTCCGCAAAACCAGGGAGCGGCGAGAAGAATGAGACAATTGAAGATGCACCTCCCTGCGCTGGGGTCCAGCGGAAGATTTGTGGGATCCTGCGTTCGGCGTCAATCGCCATCTCCATCCGCCACGCTTCGTCGCGGCCAGGGACAAGAGGGTCATTGACTGGAAATTCGACCAGCTTCTGTGGTGAGCCGTCATTCATGCGTACGGCGCACCATAGGTCTGCACCGTACGTTTGGGGTCGCCGTGCCACAAAGTCGCCGCTGTCTCCCAGCGTCGGTCCCCGCCACCGACCTTTGTAGTAGCGAACCGGTGTAGTGGGGTCGAGTACGGCCAAATCCTTGATGTCGCCCGACGGCCCGGCGGCGTCAAGCCTCGCGCCGACCCGCTGCAACAACGCGGCGGCGCTCTCCTTTCGTGGGCTCGCCACCCAGCGTTCGGGGTTAATCTGCTGTAGGCCACTATGCGTAAGTTGCTCAATGGCATCCTCGCGCTCAAGGTGAAGTGTTTGTGTATGCCCCTCCAACTCGATCTGATGAGCCAACTCCGCGTCCAGGAGCGGCACTCCGTACGGGCGCACCCCGACCAGCAAGTAGGTGCCGGGGGCGCGCTCGATGAATGACGGTGGTCCGAGATACAACAGGCGCGTCGGACTCTCTCCCCCGAGACGCAGTTCCAGTAGGTCCCCCCCACCGATGAGCAGATTGAGAACCTCAACCATCCGATCGCGGTTCACGGATCCCACCGGGCTCACTGGGCGAACTGCTCCTAGCACAGCATCGACAAGGCGGCTCGGGCTAGTGGGACACATGAACGAGGCCGCTCGGCGAAGCGAGGCAGCAAGGCCTTCGGTGCTTGCGAGGTCAATGAGTTCCGGGTCCAGGCGGAGCGACCGGAGTGCGAGGGCAGAGGCGCCAGAAGTCGACAAGATTGACAGTTTCATCAGAAGCCTCGCAATACAGCTTCTTGGTCCTTCAGGATTCGGGTACCGAGCACCGCGAAGCGAGCAGCACGCAAAAGTACAGGGGACGCCACAATGCATTCGAGCAAATAGTTCCGATCATCCTTCGGCCAGTCAAGTATGTAGCCCGGACGCCCAGCAAGGGTTAGCAGGAAACGTGCGGCGGTGGGCTGGTTCTTGACGCCGCTCTCGGTGAGGGCCGACGCGATCACTTCGTTGAAACCGAGCAGCAGGGTGTCCGTGGATAGCCACTTGTAGAGGTTGTAGGCACTCGCTTCGCCGAGCGCCTTGTGGGCCACAGACATCCCCATCCGATCCTGCATTCGATCGAGGTAGTCGGCAGGATCGCTGGTTGACACCAGTTGGCGCTCAAGG
>Ga0102924_1005042_pt1 | contig 12986 bp, 6 predicted proteins | sample PaiPotPPM11metaG_FD_80116 | JGI IMG/M metagenome (GOLD analysis project Ga0102924, IMG submission 80116) | Iron sulfur acid spring bacterial and archeal communities from Banff, Canada, to study Microbial Dark Matter (Phase II) - Paint Pots PPM... ... | reverse complement strand
GTCTTGGCGAATGGAATAAATTCCGTGTCTTCGTCTCCCGCTGCAGCACTTTGCTCGCAACTGCACCGTTGCGCAGCAAAGGACTTAAAGTGAAAGACCCGCTCTCCGGATATTTTGTGGTTCGCCGCAAGTGCCTCGAAGCACTACAGCTGCAGCCGGAAGGTTTCAAGATCCTTCTCGAGATTCTTGTCAAAGGCAGAATTCGAAACGCGACTGAGGTCCCATTCCGATTCGCAACCCGGCAATTCGGCAAGAGCAAGGCAGATTTCAAAGTTGCCCTGCACTACTTCACATTGTTGGGAAAACTCTCCCGTTACACGCTCTTCGGGCAAGGACAGCAATGAAAATCTGTCTGGTAACGTCGTTTCCGCCGAGCCGGGACGCATTGAACGAATACGGCTTTCATATTGCCAGCGAGCTGCAGCGTATTCCTGGGATCACCCTCACCATACTGGGTGATGAATATTCTCCGGTGCAACCCGAGCTCGATGGATTCTCAGTAAACCGTTGCTGGAAGTTTAATAGTCTCAGCAATCCGTGGCGGCTGTTGCGGGCGATAAAGATGGAAAAGCCTGACGTTGTCTGGTTCAATCTTGGGTTTGCCAGCTTCGGCGGTAGTCCTCCGCCCGCATTCCTCGGCATCGCAATTCCCTCTCTGGCGCGGCTGGCTGGCTTTTACACCCACGTTACCCTACACCAGTTAATGGAAACGGTAAATCTGGACGATGCCGGCGTGCGATTCCCCCTGCTTTACAAGTTGGGGGGAGTCTTGGCCACGCACATTGTTCTATTCGCAAACTCGGTCTCGGTAATGCTGCCGGCTTATCGCAGCGTGTTGGTGGAAAAGTATGGCCGGGGATCGGTGTATGTCCGCCGCCACGGCATCTTCTCCGCGCGCCCGGAATATCCTGACCTGGGCTTGCGCGGTAATCCGGAGCACCGCATTCTGGCATTCGGCAAATGGGGCACCTACAAGCGGCTTGAGCCGATGCTGGAAGCCTTCAAAGAGGTCGTGCGTGAAATTCCCGAGGCGCGTCTGGTTATAGCCGGTACGGACCATCCCAAGACGCCGGGATACTTGCAGTCTATTCAGGAGAAGCTGGGAGCGCGCTCCGACGTCATCTTCACCGGATACGTTGCGGAAGAAGATATCCCGCAGCTCTTTCAAAGCTCCAGCGTTGCGGTGCTGCCGTACACTTCGTCAGCAGGCTCAAGCGGAATTGCACATTTGGCATGTACCTACGGTGTGCCCATCGTAGCCTCAGACATTCCTGACTTCCGGCGACTGGCGGACGAGGAGGGCCTAGCGATCGACTTCTTTCCGGCGGGTCAAGTCAGCAAACTAGCTCGTCATCTGACTGACCTGCTACAAAATCGCGACCGTCAAATAGAGATGGCTATGCAAAATGTGTCGGCAGCGCTGCGCATGAGCATGCCCGAAATCATCCGACAATATCTGCGCACATTCGAGCTGCGGCAGGAATTGGATGAAATGCGCTCGCTGTCCTCGCTGCGCAAAATTCCGCGTTGGATGCCGATGCGGAACCTGTTAGTGCGCCGAAATGCGCGGAAGACGCTGCTCCGCTTGGAAGCGAATCGAGAGCCGGCTTCGGTTGCCGCTACAGCCGGCGGCTCAGAATCTGGGCAAGTAGTCTATATGGCCGCGCCGGTTCCGGTCGGAGCCCAACCACGGCACAAGACCGGAACCGAGTAGCAATTCCACGTTGAGGCTAAGAGCACGGGAAGTACGGCGTGGTTGTTCCCTTCACCAGCTGATTAAAGATGGTCCTCTGCTTGACCTTGTAGACTCCAGAGACCAAACTGTAATGCACCCACTGCACCAGCCCGTAACGTTGGGCGAGGTAATACTCTTCCTTGTCATTACAGTTGGCGTAATTCGAATTGCAATTGTAGCGGTAGCTCGCGACCAGCACTTGCAAACTGCTAGGCAGGACTCCGCCTAAAGCGACGTTGTACGGGCCCCACACCTGGTTGATCCCTTTGAGTAGATTCTGCGTCGTATAGTGGGTGCAATCGGTATGGGTTTGATAGGAAGTGTCGGGAACATAAATGGTTGAACCCGGGAACCCGGCCTTAGCGCAGCGCGGGACGAGGGGCATGTTCGTGTTCTTTGCAAACTTCTTAAAGGTACGCGGGTTCGACCAGTCAAACTCCGTGATCCAAAGATAGATGTAGTTGTTGTCAACGAGTTGAATGTCCCATGGAGTACCGTTGCCGCCTTTCGTCCAATAGAATTTCCCGCTTCCTATGTTCGTGTAAAGCGAATTTGCGTTTCCTGCGACGTGGTAGGTGCTTCTGAGGTTGGAATCCAGCGTCATCCAGTCCAACATGTCGTAGGTTCCAGATGGACAGCTCATGGTGCTTTCGGCTTGAGCTCTGACGCTAAATGCGAACGATCCGACAAGCGATAGACACACTACTGCGAGCCAAGTGCTTTTCTTCAATTGCCCCTCCGCGATATTAGGGTCGGAACGCGGACTATTTCGTCCACGATTCAACAAACCCTGAGTAGCTGATGGAGGGAGCTTAAAGTACGCGGAAGAGCATCAGCAATCAGACGAAAGCCTTAATTTAATACACCAAGGTACCCTTTCTCAACAGGCTTTCGAACGGAAATGATGTTCATTATTGCGGCGGACGTGGAACGTTGTTTTCGACTGGGGCATTGTCCATCGGAGGACGCGGGACCTGCGAGCCGGGTGTCTGCGGGGATTGCGTCTCTGGGGCCACCGTTTCTGGGACCGAAACTGGAGTGTTGTCGCGACGACGTAAAACGATTGGTGCGTTGTTGCGGCGTTTGGCCTCGGCTTGCGCTTGCAGCTCAGCCTCGCTGGCCTGCGAATTGGAACCGGCCACCTGTCCGACGGCTGCGCCAATCATCTCGTGATGACTGGCGACACTGACCGGAGCGTCGGCCTGATCTCCGCGCTGCGCGGAAGAGTAGAACTCGTTGGCGGTTTCCTCGTCGCCAAAGGCTTCGGAGACGAAACCCATATTGTTAAGCGAAAATGAATTCTGCGGATCAAGCTTATATGCCTGCCGGAAATCCGCATATGCCTTGTCATCCTGATTGTGGTTCAGCGCCGACACTCCTTGCACGTTAAGGCGCGCCGCACGATCCTGATTGCTCTGCTGAGAGGCCAAACGGGCGCGGACAGCTTGCTCGTTCTTGAAAGCGATATCGCTGATCGGCTTGCCGCGCCAACGCGGATCAAGCGAAACTACGATCGGCTCGGAAGAGTGCGTCCGCGAAGCATCGTTGTAATAGCGAAGCGCTGATTCCAGGTCGCCCTGGGCTTCCATGTCGAAACCAAGATTATTCAGGGTGAAAGGATTACGCGGATCCAGTTTCAGCGTATCGCGCAGGACATCTTCTGCTTCCTGGGTCCTTCCCTTCTCTAGCAGGGTCATGGCCAGAATGTTTCCGCGATTGACTCGCAACTCCAGATTGCCGTAGGAAGTGGTGACATCGCTAAGTTTGCGGCCTTCCAGGTTGCGAGTGCTGGCCAACGCGATCACGGTTTCTGAGTTGTTCTCTTTCGCAGCCAGCTGGTAATAGCGCTGGGCCCGGTCGATTTTGCCCTGTAGTTCGGAAATGTAGCCGAGATTGTTGAGGGTAAAAGGGTCGTCTGGATCGATGAGATATGCCTTGTAGAAGAGCTGCTCAGCCTTCGCCAAATGATGATGCTGTATCTCTTTCACGCCTTCGCGATTGAGCTTCTGCACCGGCGTGGCGTCTGAGCGCTTGGGAATGCTGACCCTGACACCCCCGGCCTGTGCCAATGACGCGCACAGCGCAACCACCGCAAGAGGCATAAACCGTCGGCATTTGTGGAGTAAGTACATTGGCTGTTAAAGCTTGAATACGAAAGCTTTGGATGCAAATCCAGCAGTTCGCGTTGACTGGTTTTGACCAGCAGCTCTGGCTACCTGATCTGGGTCTCACGCATCCAAATGCCGAGCACAGCCATGCGCACCTATTTCACAGTACTTTTGCCAATTCTTGCAGCAGTTCTACTGGTCAACCCCGGGTATGGGCAAAGCCAATCGGGGTTCACAGCCGGCCCTTCCGCGCCAGCTGCTGACGCTCCAACTTCCGTACGGCATAGCCAAGACTATGATCCCTTGTTGGATCTGCCGCCTCTAAAACATAAAGAGGTAACGTTGATCGGCGGAGTTGTGATCAGCATGGACGAAGTCATGAACCGCATGGTGCTTCAGCCGTTTGGTACCAAGCAGAAGCTGCGGGTCCATTTCGATACTCGAACCCATTTCTATCTTGATGGAAAGGAAATTACCGAGCGCGAGGTGAAGCTGGGGCAGCGGGTCTATCTGGATAGCATGTTGAATGGCGACAGGGTTTTTGCCAAAGCTATCTGGATCCGGACTTCCGCGGAAAGCGGAGTGGGGCGTGGACAGATCATGGATTTTGATCCCGGCCACAAGGTGGTAACGGTTCGAGACGAGCTTTCGAATCAGCCGGTAAGGATGCAGTTAACGCCCACGACCGCAGTCCGCAAAGGAAGCCAACAAGGGTCGGAAAGCGACCTTGTCCAAGGCGCGCTGGTCAGCATCGAATTTGGCGCGCAGAGAGAACTCCGTGCGATCACCGTACTTGCGACTCCAGGTACCACTTTCGCCTTTGCCGGGCGCGTCACCTACGTTGATCTTTCACAAAAGCTGATCGCTATCGACAACCAGAGCGACGGCAAGAAATACGACGTTTCTGTAGAAGCGATCGCACCCAGTGTGCTGCGGCAGGTGCGTGAAGGTGAAGAGATATCGGTCTACGCAGTGTTCGATGGTGACCGCTACTCAGCGCGCAGCTTAGATTTTGTAGCCGCCAAGTCCACGCGATAGAAATCGTCGCGTGAGGCGCTTGGCGCCATTATTCAATCCCGGCCGCTCGGTTCGAGCGGATTCACAACAATTAAGTGCGTTAGGATTTTAGGGTCTCGGCGGGGGTGGGATCGTCGAACGCTTCCCCAGAAATTTCCGCGGTAATCTTGCGGCGGTGTTTCACGTAATACGCTACCGTGTTTTTTGCGTACCGCCAGAGAGTAGAAACGTCGGTCTGATACCAGCAGCACTCAGCCATGCGTGGCGAGAACCCGCACAAATAGCGAAAGCGCCGGTGAACATCCTCAGGAACTCCTAACGAGGCCGCGGTCATGCGGTGATTGCCTTCGATGATGGTCAGCGGGGCGCTTTCGTCAATGGTGATCAGAATTACCGAGCTGAATTCGGAATTCTGTTTCATCTCTAGACTGAGGGAGCGCAGTTTCTCGATGAAGGCATCCGCGGAATGAGAGAGAATGCGGGCGCGTATCCGTTCGACGGTTTCGGGAAGCAGAAAGTTAGGAACGCCGTATCGCAGCCACTGGTTGCGCGGAAAGACCCGCATGCGATAAATATCTGCCGGAGTTACTTCGACCTCCCACCACTGGGTATCTGGAGGAAGTTCGCGCCACAACCTTCCGCGCCGGTGAAACAGCAGCGCGCGCCTTACAGTATTCTCCCGTTGATTGGTGAAATCCGGCTGATTGACCAGGTCGGTGTAGCGCGCGCGATAGTCTTTGAACTCGTCTTGATAAAACTCGCTTCTTAGAAATTCAGCGATGACCACATTTTCGTCCACCGGCCTAATTTTTCGCACTCCGGTCTCATATATGGGGCCCAGCGACGGAACGCTCACCGATGCTTCGGACGATCTCGAATTCCGGATGAATGGCAAGGAGACCACGAGCAATAAGACCATCATCAGCGCGAGTTGGACGGTAATTACGCTGTGCAGGGTGTCATGAAAAAGGTAAATGCCGACAATGATTGCAGCGCTGAATCCGAGCTGTAGCCAGCTCACATTACCGATCTTGCGGGAAATCTCGTACGTCATGAGCACCACACTCATGGCGTAAAGTGCCGTGGTCACTGCGTAGAGCACCAGCAAAGATGAATAAAAATTGCGCCCTTCAGCGGGGAAGCCAGACCCTAACAAAATGTGCCAGAGCCTGGGAGGAGTAAGCCACGCGCCAAAGGTGAATATCGTCGAAATCCCTGCCGCCAATAGCAAGGCCGTAGTAAGGACAGCCCGCCCGTCTCGCTCTTCCGAATGAACGCCGGCCGAGAATGGGAACATACTGCTCACCACCGACCAGGTGAGCATGTAAAGAACTCTTCCGATGAGCGCGATCGCTGCGTATACCCCGGCCTGCGTCGCGTCAAAGAAATGTTTGACCAGCACAATGTCCAGATTGTTGATAATGACCTGGCCAATGAAGAAGATCAGGGCCTGAACCCCTTCCTCCATGCCGGCGCGCAGTGTCGGCTGGGGCACGTGGGCGAAATGGTGTTTGCGCGGAATGCCGGCAAAATACGCCACAATTACCGAGGCCGAAATGGCGCCCACAACCCCTTCGACTCCGTATCCGGCAGACATCAGGACCACGGCGCCGATCAGCTTAATGATTACTTCCAGAGCAAAATTAACGGCCAGGGGAACGAAATCGTATGTGCCCTGCATGAACCCGCGCCGTGTGCCAAGCGGGACATAGAAGACGGTGCCGATCGCGAGCACACGAACCAGAACCGGGGACGGCAGATTCAGGTAGTGGGCGATTGCTGAGCTGCCGCTCAGCAGCAGCAGTCCCACGCTGAGGCCTCCCATCCAGGCGCGGCGATGTAGGAGCTTATAAATAGCGATTCGTTCTGACTGGGAGTCGCTGCGGGCGACGAACTTCGAACACAACAATTGGAACGAAAGAGTGACCGATGAGAGCAGCATCAGTACGGTGTAAACCACACTGGCGTGCCCGAACTTGTCCGCACCCAGCTTGTGAGCGACGGTGAAGTTGTAGAGCAGGTTCATGACTCCGACGAAGACGGAGCTGAGCAACATGATGGCGCTGCCGCTCAGAACACGAAGCTGGAGATCATGGATCTTATGTCGCCGATGATGGCCGTGCGGGCCAGGCGGTGGAACGAATGCCGCTGCCGCTTCTATTCCTTCATCGGCCATGGTGGAGAATCCCGAAACTGAGTGACGCGGAGGCAGAGTTCATCAGAAGATGTTGAGACGTATGATGGGTAGAAAGGTGTTCCGGTTACTTCCGTTGAAGTTATAGAACGTCTGCTGCTGCAGTCCGAACGAGATGCGCAAGGGGTAAGTCACTGCAACTTCGCCGAGCCCGTCGTTCAGCGGCCGCTGTAGCCCTTTGGTAAATGAGACCATTACTTCGTTGCTTATGTTGTTGTAAGTGCTGAAGCCCTGCCCCTTCGACCAGGTGCCTGCTGCATGAACTGCCCAGTGTGAGGCCAGTGGCCTGTAATCAAGGCGAAAACCCGGCCGTAACGCCTGCGCGGTGGCGAACGAAGCATCCTGCACGCGCCACGAGCGGAGAAATTCGCCGAGCACAGCGGCGGTCCAGGCAGAGCCAAACTTCCGCTGAATTCCAATATAGCTGTCAGTGGTGTAGTACTCGCGAATCAGCGGACGGAATAGAATGTCACGGCCTTGGTATCCCGTAAGGAGCGACGTCTTTCCCCACGGGCGGCCGACCTGGAATTCTATGGTTCCCGCAAAATCGCGCGAGTGCAAGTTCATTTCCGTGAATGGGCCGGCTTCGCGAATCACGCTGCCATTCACTGCCACCCAGTTGCCGAACGCACTGGTGTACACGTATAGAAACTGCCGGAACAAATCCTGATTCAGTTCGAGCGGGGAAGCCGAGTCGCGGCGGATGGTGAACTGCACGCCCGGGTTGAGGCTGATGCTCGCCCCAAAGAGATGAAATACGGGATTGATCCCCGTATTGAAGCTAGTGTCGTAGGTGTTGCGGTATTGAATCAACAACTCGTTCGGAAAAGACACTTGACCGCGCGCGTTGCGTTCCTCGAATAATCCCGTGATCCTCGGCCAGCCTTTGAAATTGAGGTGGTAATGCGCGATGCCCAGAGTCTCAATCGAGGAGCGTGGAGGCGGCAGCAGCGTGGAATTCGACGCCAGGCCGCGGATTCGTGCGTCCAGCTGATAGATGTTGATATCTTCGAAAACTGGGTGGAGAAGGAATTCGGGCTCCGCGCTGACCTCTTCCGTGACCTGACGACCTTGCTCTTCAGCCAGGCGAAGCTCAGTGTCGCGCGTGTAGTCGTTCCCAGACATGATGTCATTCGCGCGTGCAAACATGCTCAGGGCATGGGTGTCGTCATGTGCCTGCTGGTAGGCCCCGGCCATCGTCACAATGTATTCGTAGTCCTGCGCAGTATCGGGATTGCTCCCGACCGCCTTAAGCAAGGTCATTGCGCTTTGGGTCTGCCCCAGGGCGAGATCGGCATTAGCGAGACCCAGATATACGGACTCCTGGTCGGCGCCTTCGGCCTGAGCTCGCTCGAAATATTTCTTGCTCAGTTCAAATTGATCAATCGAGACCAGCACCTGTCCGGCCTCGATCAAGTTCTCCGGCGTGACTGCATTGCTTTCGCCAACGCGCGCCTCCGCCATCGCGAAAGCCACCTGGTCCTCGGCATCGGTGCGACGACCTGACTGCGCAAACAACCGGGCGAGCGCGAGCCGCACTTCCACGCGGTCAGACCCAGGAGCGTCGAGAGCGCGAGAGTAACGCTGCATGGCCCCGTGGTTGTCACCCATGATGAGCAGTGCTTCACCGGTGGCCATCAGAACTTTGGTATCGTCGCCATTCTTCTCCGCGTCCGCGATGGCTTTGTAAGCATTGTCTTTTTGCCGAAGCTGGGCGTAGTCACGCGCCATTTCGGCATACAGGACTCCGTCGTTCACACCGACGCCAACTCCCGGGGTGGTCACGCCGATTCCGCTTTTGAGCACATCGAGCGAGTCGGTGTAGCGATGCAGGCGGTACAGGGCTTCGGCGAGTGCGAGGTGGACTTGAACGTCATTCGGCGCCAGCTTCAGGGCGGCGCGGTACTCGACCTCGGCTTTGCGGAAGATCATCTGCTGGCGGTAGGCTTCGGCGCGCGCCAAGTGAATTGCAGCGACGTCCCCCATTGTTGCCGCGGCCAGATCAGCTTCGCGCAGTGCCGGTTTAGAGCGATGCAACTGCAGGTTCGCGAATGCCAGTCCGAGGTGGGCTTCACCATAATTCGGACGCAACTTCAAGGCGGTCTCGAAGTCCTGAAGCGCCTTGCTGCTTTCGCGAAGATCGTTGCGAACGTAGCCGCGATTCATGAACGCCGTGGCGTCGTTCGGATCGATTGCGATGGATCGTGTGAAGTCAGCGTCGGCTTCGCGCGGATGCCCGGTATGTGCCTCCACGTATCCTGCGACCAGCGGCAAATCTCTATCGTTGGGCCTGGAAGGTTCGAACCGCTGCACGATCTTGTAAGCGTCGTCGTAACGGTTCAGGAAAAGCAGGTCATAGGCGAGATAGTCCGGGGCCTCGGGATCGTTCGGAAGTTTTTCGATTACTTTGTAACCCAGGTCCGCTGCTTCCTGATAATTGCCGGTGAAGGTCAGGTAACGCTCGCGTTCGCGCATGACTTGCGGATTGTCATTGATCGCCGGACTTGCCGCTGCGCGGTCCACCCAAGTCTTAGCAAGCGGTAAGGAGTGACCCGGGCCCTCTAGCGCCGAGTTGATAGCATCCGCAATGACCAACGCATTATTGGGAGCAAGCTCATGTGCTTTTTCGTAATTCGCCTGCGCCCGGTCATACTGCTTGGTTGAAGTGTAAAGGTCGCCTAAGGCGAGATAAGCAACATAATCCTGCGGATACAGTTCGGCCAACTTCAGAAAATATTTTTCCGCAGCGACAGGGTCCTTCATGTCTCGCGAGAGATACCCCAGTGCGGTCAGGGCCGCGTGATTATTCGGGTCCATTTGCAACGAATTTTTGTAGAGGGCCAGCGCGTCCGGTTCGCGTCCCATCTTCCACAACAGGTTCGCGTAATTCAAAGCGATGTTTACGTTGCCGGGAGCCAGAGCCATCGCCTGCTTCAGATCGCGTTCCGCCGATGCCATGTCATTGAAGCCGGCCTCGATGAGCGCCCGCAAACGGAGATAATCAGGCCGGGTCGCCTGATCAGTGTCCGGAATGCTATTGAGCACGTCACGAGCACTCGCCAATTCTTTATCGGCGGCCGCGCTCTGCTCGACACGACGGTAGATTTCGGAAAGGCTCAAGTGCAGCGAAACGGGATAGAGCGGACCCTCTAGAGGTGCCTGCGGCAGGTTCTGGATCGCCAACTGGTATTCGCTGATCGCCTGATCGTTGTGGTCCTCGAGGCTATACATCTGCCCACGAATCGCGTGCAGGCGGTAACTGTTAGGGTCGGTCGATTCCGCGCGCTTCAGGAAATTAGAAGCTTCCTCGAAACTCCCGATGCTAACCAATGACTGCGCAGCGCTGAGCTGAAGGGCCGGGTCCTTGGGCAACCGATTGGCGGCGCGGGTATAGGCGGCTGCTGCTTCCTTTTTCTTGCCCGCTAGAGTGTAGGTGTATCCCAATTCCCCAAGCGCGTCCGGGTTTTTTTGCACAGCCTTTTGCAATGTGGCAATGGACTCGGAATACTTGCCGGCATCGCGATAATAGGCCGCCACTGCTCGCAACACATTGGGATCATTCGGAGCACGGTTCAGTGCCCGATCCAGATATTGCTTCGCGGAGTCCGGTTGATTGAGTTTTTGATAGCCGCGGGCAATTAATAATTCCGTGCGCGCGTCGGGCTTAATGGCCTCGGCGCGTTTCAACAGATCAAGCGCGGTATTGGGATCGGTGTTGAGCGCGAGTTCCCCGGAAAGTTGCAGGTCGGTTGCACTTTTCGGATTTGCCGCCAACACCCTCTTCAGCAGGTCCTGGGCTTCCGTGGTGCGGCCCATCTTCGCATAGGTCTGGGCCTCGCCGGAAAGACCAGCAATCGAAGAGGGCTTCAGTTCCAGCCCACGCTGGTAACCATCCAGCGAAAGCTTGTAGTCACCACCCAAGCGCGCCGCGTAGCCGAGCAGAAACCATAGATCAGCATTCTTCGGGGCAGACTTCGCCGCACGATTGGCCGAAGCTATCGCTGAGCGGTAATCGCCCTTCTGCAACGCCTGGTCGACAGCACGCGCTTCACGCGCCGTCTCTATACCGGATCCCCAGCCGATGCCATTCTCCGGCGTGGACGCGGCCGCACCGGCTCCCTTCTTCTGCTTCGGTTTGGCTGAACGGGAACTGGGCGGCTGGTTCACCTCGAAGGTTTGGCCAACCCCAGACCGAGCGAAAGCGGCCAAAAGCAAAAGCCCGACTACTGTGGAAAGTCTTTTTTCGTACATGGTGCAGTGTTGAGCACGCGGCTGCCTCTGGTTCAACTTTGTTCCCGAATATTACCGCGCTCGAAACGCTCAGATGCGATGAGAGTAGCAGCGGTTGGATTCAGAGCAGCACCTGCCCAGAGCTAAATCCACAGCCTGCATGTGGTTGCCGAAATGCAGAGCACCTCATGTTTGCACAATAGCAAACCTTAGGCGACCTAGGTGAATCAAAGCTGGTGCTCACAATTGCGCGCGGAGGAACAAACTACCGTGGAAACGAGCTATTTCTCGCGGCCGATTCCCTTACGATTCATTCTGCTGATGGCCCTGGCCGTTCATGGACCCTTGCTGGCCATGCAGTTGCCGCTCACGAATTCCTACGATGCCAATTTCCATGTGTTTTTCGCGTCTCATTACGCCCACAGCTGGTTTAATCCCTGGAACCCGAAGTGGTTCGCTGGATTCTCGCAGGCCACTTACCCGCCGCTGGCTCACCAGTGGATCGCCCTGCTCTCTTATGTTTTCGGGCTCCATATGGCGTACCTGATCGTCCAGTTGGTGGCCATCTTACTGGTCCCTGTAGGGGTTTATAGATACGCCCGGCTCTGGGTGAGCGAGCGGGCCAGCAGTTATGCAGCGTTGTTCAGTGTCTTCTTGGGAGCTTTGGCTTTCCTGGTTTATTCTGCCGGCCAGCTTCCGACAACGCTTTCCGCGCCGCTCTACCTTTTGGCCATTCCCTACTTCTATGACTGGTCGCGGGATGGAGACGCCCACGCTCTGCTGAAGGGTGTCGTTTTAACGATCGCGGCCGGCGCGGTCCACCACGTGACTTTGATTTTCGGCGCGCCGCTATTTGCTGTTCCCGTCTTGTGGCTGGCGATCCTTGATCGTGAACAACGCAGCGCGATCGCCGTTCTTGTCCGCGGCATTGTATTTGGCGCCTTTGCCGTGGTTGGATTGGGAATCGTCCTGCTTCCCTACTGGATTTCGATCATCAAGCACCCGATTCAGCAGATGCCGATTCCTCACGCCAGCCGGTCGAACCTGTTGCTGAATTTTACTTACCTGACCAACTACTTCTTCGTTCCTTATGGAATGCTGGTGATCGCGTTGCCGTTCATTGCAATGTACGGGTCGGCGAACCGGCGGCTCCGGCCGCTTCTGTTTGGGTTCTGGGTGACCTTCATTTTTGGGCTCGGCGGGACCACGCCAATCCCGAAATTGCTTCTAGGCCGTGCCTTCGACATTCTCACGTTTGAGCGCTTCACTCTGTCCGCGGCGTTCATGGCGCTCCCGATTGTTGGTCTGATCGCAGAACGACTTCTTGACCGGCATCCGCGACGGGCTGCGATTGGATTCGCGTTTGCAGCGATAATCACATTCGTCTTACCGATGGCCTGGATCTCGCTCAGTCCATTTTCCGCAAACGCCAGTTTGAACGTTGATGCCGTGGATGCTTTTCTTAACCGCGATGGGCACGACCGCTACCGCTATCTCACGCTCGGCTTTGGGAACGCGTTGCCAAAAGTTTCTACTTACACCTCCGCGAACAGCGTCGACGGTGAGTACAACTCAGCTCGCTTGCTTCCCGAGTTCACGCATTACGGCACAGCCCAGTTGACTAGCGCGAAGTATTTCGGCACCGCGGGTATGGAAGCGTTGCGAATGATGTTGCGTCATGCTTCTCACTATGGATTGAAGT
>Ga0102924_1005040_pt1 | contig 12986 bp, 7 predicted proteins | sample PaiPotPPM11metaG_FD_80116 | JGI IMG/M metagenome (GOLD analysis project Ga0102924, IMG submission 80116) | Iron sulfur acid spring bacterial and archeal communities from Banff, Canada, to study Microbial Dark Matter (Phase II) - Paint Pots PPM... ... | reverse complement strand
GCCGTTCCCCGCGTCCACCGCGACCTTCAGCGGGCGGATGCCGGACAGGTCCACCAGGGTCTTGAGATGGTCCGCATACCCCGACAATAGGTCCCGCGCGGTGATCGCCCCGGGGGCCCCCGGCGCGGCCGGGATGCCGCGCTCGGCCATCTCGCGCAGTTCGACGAGTCCGGTGGCCGAGCCGACCGGCCGCGCCCCGGACCGGCACAGCTTGATCCCGTTGTACTTGGCCGGGTTGTGGCTGGCGGTGATCATCGCGCCGGGGATGCCGAGGCTGCCGCTAGCGTAGTAGAGCATGTCGGTCGAGCCGAGCCCGCCCAGGATCACGTCCGCTCCCTGCGACGCGGCGCCCTGCGCGAACGCCTCGACGAGCGGGACCGACGAGGAGCGCATGTCGTACACGGTCACCACCGCCGGCGCGCCGGTCAGCCGCACGAACCCCGCGCCCACGGCTTCGGCCACGCTCTCATCGAGCTCGTCGGGCACCGTCCCGCGTATGTCGTATGCCTTGAAGATCTTCTCGTACTCGGCCACTCGGTTGCCTCCGCCTCCGGACCATCCGGCACCTGCGCCGCGGCGTGCTCGGCCGCGTCAGAAGGACACCGAGCCTACCGGGCGCGGACTTGCTTTCGCGCGGAGCCCGCCCGTGCGGAGTGGGCGGAGGACGTCCGCCGGGCCGAGCTCAACCGCCCGCTGTCCGGTCCGGCGGCGCGGAGCGCACCACCCTCAGGTGGCCCCGCCGCCCGACCTCGACACCCTGCCCGACAGGCTCGCCGGGCGCGCGCGGCGTCGTGGCCTCCATGACGGCGTTGGCCAGCGCCTCCAGGTCGTCTTCCCGCTCCTCCTCGGGCGGCCCGTCCGGAAGGCGCACCACCTCCCAGCCCCGCGGCACGGTCATCCGGTCGGCGTGGGCGGCGCACAGGTCGTAGCAGTGCGGCTCGACGTAGGCGGCCAGGGGGCCGAGAACGGCCGTAGAGTCGCGGTAGACGTAGGTGAGCGTGTGCACGGCGGCCCGCTGGCACGCGGGCCTGCTGCAGCGGCGAGGAGTCAACGGGCCGCCTCTCTCACGACCGGGCACGGTGTGAGCCAGCCCGGTGTAAGCCAGCACGGTGTGAGCCAGCACGGTGTAAGCCAGCACGGGGCGGGCGAGCGCGTCCTGCGGCAGGCAGGGTCGCGTACATCGCTCACAACGGCTGACGGTATCGATCTGCGGGCAGTAACGCCATCACCCGGGGCACTCTGCACGATCGTGTCTCCGTGCACCTGTCCCGGACCTCGCTCACCCAGATACGCTCGGTCACTGTGGATAAAGGCGGTGGCCGCCCCGCCGACGGCCCGCGGGCCGGGCGGATCAGGCGGCGAGACACCCGCGGCCGGGGCCTGCGCGGCACGCTGACGCCGCCCGAGGTGCCGCTCTACCGCAGCCGCGCGCAGCGCTTCGACGACTTGGTGCTGGAGGCCGTCGCGCAGCTCGAGCCGCGCTGGGAGACCGAGCTGTCCGGGATCGAGTTCGCCGTGGAGGAGATCCCCTCGGCCGACCAGCCCGACGACGACCCGGAGCCGGTGCCGCTGGCCCGGCTCGACCCGGGCTCGGCCGGCCCGGCCGATCCGCGGGGCCCGGCCCGGCCCGCCCGCATCGTGCTCTACCGGCGCCCGCTGCTGGCCCGCGCCGACGACGAGGACGACCTGGGCGAACTGGTGCTCGACGTGGTCGTGGAGGAGTTCGCGCGGCTGCTCGGGATCGACCCGCAGGCGGTCGACCCGAGCTACCCGGACGAGGACTAGGGCCCGGACAGGACTACGGCAGCGCCGTCGTCAGCGAGTTGCGCACGGCGGGAAGCGGGACCCAGGTCAGGGAGCTGGGCACGGTCAGGATCGACCGCGGCGCGCCGCCCACGCTGGTCACCCGCCCGGCGTAGACCGGGCCTGAGCCGGCCAGCGGCGTGACCACGACCGCGAACGCAGGCGCCGGCCCCCGCCCGTGCGCCGCCACGAGCGGGACGACCACGGTGTGCCCGGCGGCCAGCGGCACCACGCGCGGCGCGGCGGGCGGCGGGCCGCCGGCCTCGGCCAGCTCCGCCACCCGGACCTGTGCGGCGGCCTGGGGGGCCGACAAGACCAGCGAGGACGAGCCGCCCGACCCCGGGTTGCCGGCGATCACGCCCTGCTCCTGCACCGGGCTAGCCGCGGCGGAGAACACCCCGGGCGCCCCGGCCGCCCCGCCCGGCACCGATACGGACGCGGTCACCGGCACGTTGGACGACACCACGAGCGCCGCCGGGATACCGCCCAGCGACGGCAGCGCCACCGAGATGGCCGACCCGCCCGGCAGCTCGATCCCGTTGCCCCCGGTCGGCTGGTATGAGCCCTTTCCGGTCACCGCGGTGACCTTGACCTGGGCGTTGTTCCCGCCGGGCACCGCGATGTAGAGCTGATGAGGCCCGAACGCATCGGGCAGGCCAGGCAGCACCTGGCTGGTGGCCGGGGGCTGGGCCGCCGGCAGCCACGCGCCCGGCTGGCCGCCGCCGGAGGTCTCGAGGAGCGCGGCGGCCACGCGGCCCACGCTGGTGGTCACGTTCAGCGCGATCACCCTTGACCCCTGCAGGAACTTGGCCAGGGACTGGACGACGAGCCCGTGCGGCGGAACGCCGATCCCGGCGTCGGTGGTCCCGAGCACCGGGCCGCTGTCGGTGAGGACCTGGACGGTCGCGTCGGCGGCCTGGCTGTCGGTGTTCATCAGGTAAAGCTGGATGTCGCTGGCCGATTTCTGCCCCGGCCCGACGAACCAGAAGTCGGTGCCCGGACCCCCGCATTGCGCGGTCGCGAGCCCGCCGGACGCGGTCTGCTCGGCCTCGAGCCCCTGGGCCATGGACCCGGTGGCCTCGATCATCACGCCGCCGCGCGCCGGTCCGGTCGGCACGGTCGAATCCCCGCCGGGCGCGCTGGTCAGGCCCCGGGGCAGGACGGGCGCGTCGGGCACGTTCACCAGGGCGAGCTGGCCGGGCTGGGTGAGAACGTGCAGCGGGGCCGGCGTGGCCGTCGAGCCCGCCGGGGCCAGGCGGATGATCTTGGCCGAGCCGGGGCCGGATGAGGCCGCGGCCAGCGCGACCCCGGCCGTGGTGGCGCCCGCCGAGCCCGGCGCCGGGCAGGCCCGGACTGCGGCCGACACCGTGGCGCGGGCCGGCGCGGTCGCCCGGGAGCTGGTCAGCGCGGCCGGATGGGTGGCACTGGCCAGGCCGAACTCGGCTACGACCGCGACCACGACCAGCAGCGCCAGCAGGTACCGGTTCGCGAGGAGGCGCCTCACCAGCCGTCGCCTCCGGAATCGCGGTCCGGCACCCAGCGCGCCGCGGGATCCTCATCGTCCTGCGGCGCGGACCGGCCGTGCCGGCCGCCGCGCGCGGGCGGCAGCGGGTCGAGCATGTCGTCGCGGCCGCCCGGCCACCCGGAGGGCTGCTCCGGCGCGGGCCAGCCGCCCTGCTCGCCGGACGGCCACCGCTGGGTCTCATCCGGCGGCGGCCAGCTCCCCGACGGGCTCCGCGGCGCGGCCGGGCCGCCCTGATCGGCCGACGGCCACCCCGAGCGCGGGTCCGGCGGAACGCCCTCCGGGTCGCCGGACGGCCACCCGGAACCCGGCTGCGACCAGTCGTCTCCCCGGCCGCCCGGGGGCCGCGCGGCATGCGGGCCCGACGGGTAGCTGGCCGCCGGCGCCCGCGGGTCGGCCCTCTCCTGGTCGGGGCCGGGGCCACGTCGTCCAGCGCCGAAGTCCGGTGGCCCGGCACGGCGCCCGCGCCGCGGGGCCGGAGCGAGGTCAGGATCCGGGCGTCCGCGCGGCACCCGGCCCGGGGCGCCCCCGCGCCCGAACCGGCCGCGGCCCCGGCGCTCGGCCGGCGGCTGGCCTTCGTCCCCGGCGTCGGGAGCCTCCCGGGGCGGCGGAGGGCCGCCTCGCCGTCCGCCCGGGCCCCGCCGCCCGGCCGCGGCCCGGGGACCGACCGGCTCCCGGGGGTCAGCCAGCTCCCGGGGGTCAGCCAGCTCCCGGGGGTCAGCCGGGGCGAGCGGGTCGGCCGGGGCTCGCGGGTCGGCGACGGCCGGCACGCCGGTCCCGGCCCACGTGCTATCTCCGGCCCAGGTGTCGGTCGCCGACGGCGGGCCGGCCGCGGCGCGGGCGGCGGGAGCGGCCGGGGGACGTTCCGCGGCCCGGCGGCCCGCCGGGGCGCGCGCGCCCGCGCGGGACCCGGCGCGCGCCGCGACCCGTGAGCCGGGTGCGGGCCGGGATGCGGCCCGGGAGCCGGCCGCGGCGCCTTCCTCGCCCGCGGCCCGCGAGCCGGGCAGGGCGAGCCCGGCCACCACGGCCGCCGCGAGCAACTCCGCGATCACGATCAGGTCCCGCCCGGTCTGCGGGCGGCCGATGCTGAGCACGCCGCCGCCGGGCGGCAGCCGGAAGGCCTGGGCCCAGCTCCCCGCGGGCGAGGTCACGGAGGTCAGCGGCTGGCCGTTGAGCGTGGCGCTCCAGCCTCCGGCCGGCTCGGCCAGCTCGAGGGTCCCGCCCGCCGCGGGTACCCGCGCGCCCGAGACGCCGACCGGCCCGGAGGGCAGGCCGACCACGGTGCCGTTCGGCTCGACCACGCGGACCCGGGCCGACAGCTCGGTATCGCGCCACAGCGCGAAGGCCGGGGTCGCGCTGACCGGCCGCAGCCCCGCGACGCTGTTCAGCGTCCGGGCCAGGTCCTGGTTCACCGGGGCCGGCAGGAGCACGTAGCCGATGTCGAACTGCGCGAGGACCTGCCCCTGGTCGACCGCCTCGCCGCCGTTCGGCGCGACCAGGGCCGCGACGGCGGTGCTCAGCGCCTGCTGCGCGGAGGTCACCGGCGGCAGGTCCGCGTCGCCGAACGCCGGGCTGGCTCCGCGCTGCACCGAGTAGCTCACCTGCCCGCCGGACGAGCGCAGCACGAGCGTGCGCAGCTGCAGCCCGCTGCCCGCCGAGACCGTGACGACCGCGGGCACGACCGGGCCTGTGGACGGCCTGACCGGGCCCTTGACCCCTCCGGCCAGCCAGGTCGCGGCGGCGAGGATCGGCGCCGAGCACGCGGCCGCGGCCAGCAGGACCGTCCCCGCGCGGCCGAGCCGCCGGGGCCCGCGCGGGCCCTTGGCGCCCTTGCCGCCGCGGGCCCTGCCGCCCCGGGCCTGGCCGGCGGGGTCGAGCCCGGGCAGCGCCTCGCCCGCGGTCACCGCGGCCAGCAGCAGGCCGAGCGCGGCGAGCAGCAGCGCCACCCCGGGCCAGACGAGCACGGGCGCGTCGCCGCCAGCCGGCGTGACCGCGGTGCGGCTCACCACGATCGCGATCACCAGGCCGGCCAGGGCCAGCCCCCAGCCCGCCATCATCAGCGCGCGGCGCCGGCTCAGCAGCAGCGCGGCCAGTGCGGCCAGCATGATCCCGGCCGTCACCCAGACCGGCGGCAAGCCCGGGCCGCCTGGGCTCAGCAGCATCAGCGACCGGGCGGGCAGCCCGCGGGTGGCCAGGCCGGGCTGCTGCAGGCCCGCCTCGAGCAGCATCGCTGACGGGTGCGCGGCGACCTGCAGCGTCCAGGGCATGAGCAGCAGCAGCGGCACGACCGCGACGATGGCCGCGTTGCGCCACATCGCGGGCCGCGCGGCCAGCAGGATCAGCGCGGCGGCCAGGACGACGAGCCAGACGATCGGCACGAACGCCGCCGCCACCGCGACGGTCAGTCCGGCGGCCCAGGCCGCCCGGCGCGCCTGCCGGGGCGGCTGGTTCAGTATCCGCCCGCCCAGGACCGCTATCGCCGGCGCCAGCACGAACACGACCGCGGTGCCGATCCGGCCGGCCGCGATCGCGCCCATGGCCACCGGCAGCAGCGCGTACGACGCCGCGGCCCAGACCCGGACCGGCACCGAGCGCGTCACCCGCCGCACGGCCAGGAACGCGGAAACGCCCGCCAGCGGGACGCAGCCGAGCAGGATCACGTCGACGGCCAGCCACGGCTTGCCTCCCAGCACCGTGGCCAGGAGGGCGACCAGGGCCAGGTAGGGCGGGGTGCTGCCGCTGGAGCCGATGCCCACCGGGTGGAAGCCCTGCAGGTACTCACTCCACAGGCCGCCCGCGCCGCCCCAGGCGGGCACGAGGGCGCCGCCGCTCAGCGGGCCCGAGCCCAGCAGCGAGCGCTCGGCGACCAGGGACACCACGGTCAGGACGAGGAACAGCAGCACGCCGGGGCTGGTCAGGATGCGCTGCACCAGCCCGGTGTCGGTCAGCAGGTAATCGGCCTCGTCGGGGTCGTCGGTCGCGTGATGCGTGCCCGCGGTGCCGTCCTGGGCCGACTTGGACATCGCGGCCGCGCCGAACTCGGCCATCTTCCGCAGCGAGTGGCCGGGCGGCAGTTCCCGGCGCAGCCGCCCGTAGGCGGCCCGTCGGCCCAGGGCCCGCTGCCGCCGGATGGCCAGCAGCCGCAGCGGGTGGCCCAGCACCGAGCCGACCGCGGCGAGTTCGTCGAGGGCGGCGGTCAGCCGCTTGGCCACCAGGAAAAACAGCGCCCGCAGGGTGGAGACGGCCAGGTTGCCCGCGGCCGAGGCGAGCATCGGCCGGCCCGGGAGGTTCCCGGCCAGGGTCAAGATCGCGTTGCGCCGGTCGAGCTGCCGGGGACGCCTGGCGACCGAGATCGGCCGCCGGCGCCGGGCCGAGGCTTCCACGTGGTACACGACGGCATCGGTGATCACCCGGACGCGGTAGCCCGCGCTGTGCACGCGCCAGCAGAAGTCGATGTCCTCGCGGAACAGGGTCAGGCCGGGGTCGAACCCGCCGACCGAGTCCCAGACGTCGCGGCGGACCAGCATCCCCGCGCTGCCCACGGCGAGGCAGTCGCGATCCCCGTCGTGCTGGCCCTGGTCCACCTCGCGCGGCTCGATGCCGGTGATCCGGCGGCCCACGGTGTCGATCGAGACCCCGGTCTCCAGGATCACCTGGCGATCGGCCCAGTCCTTGACCTTGGGGCCGAGCACCGCGGCCGACCTGGTCTCGGCCGCCCCGCGCAGCAACTGCTCGAGGGCGTCGGGCGCGGGCTCGCAGTCGTCGTGCAGCAGCCACACCCACTCGACATGCTCGGCGCCGGGCTGGCCCGCCGGGCCGGGAATGTTGACGTTCGCCGCCCGGTGGTGCAGCGCGCGGTGGACCGCCGCGCCGTAGCCGGTGCTCCGGTCCATGCCGAACACGACCGACTGGCCGAGCAGGCCGGCCAGCACCGAGCCGCTGCGGTCCCGGCTGCCGGTGTCCACCGCGACGACGCGCTGCACGGGCCGGGTCTGGTCCAGCAGGGACTGGATGACGCGCGGCAGCCACGCGGCGCCGTCGTGCGCGACGATCACCGCCGTGACGACGTGCTGCGGGTAACTATCGTTCGATGACAAGTGGGGTCCGCTTGATCTTCGCCAGGGCCACCCGCAGGACAGCGGGAGGGCGTGCCATCCGGTCATGCAGGGCGGCGGTACCCCGTGAACAATACGCGAAGAGGGGGTATCAAGGCGGCCAGACACCGCGCTTGGGCCCCGGCGACCAGGGCCCGCGGCCGGCCCCGGCCAGGGGCCGGGCCTAGATGGCCTGGCGCTTGAGCCGCCTGCGCTCTCGCTCGGACAGCCCGCCCCAGATCCCGAAGCGCTCGTCGTGCTCCAGGGCGTACTCCAGGCACTCGGACCGCACCTCGCAGCTGCGGCAGACCTTCTTTGCCTCCCGGGTCGAGCCTCCCTTTTCCGGGAAGAACGCCTCCGGATCGGTCTGCGCACACAGCGCGCGGTCCTGCCAGCTCAGCTCCTCGGCATCGTCCGCCTCGATGCCGAGGCCATCGTGCACCAGCGAGACGATGACGTCAGTCACAGCGCACCTCCTGCCCCCTCCCGGAACCCCGTCGGCTCACGCCCAAACCCCCTCGGGCACGAGAACTACACCTATGAAATTACACGCGCGTGTCTTGCGTCGCGTCAAGGGGAATACGTGATAATGGCCGCCAGCTTGACCGGGATGGGCGGAAAATCCGCGCTGTTTTTCCGGCCCGTGGCCCCGCGGCAGGCCGCCCGGCCGGCTCCGGCGGCGGCCCGCGGGCGCGTTCCGGGGGGCTCGCGCCACGGCCGGCCCGGCCAGTTGCGAGACTTCCAGACATGCGCATCACCGTTCTCGCGGGCGGCGTCGGCGGCGCCCGCTTCCTGCGCGGCCTGAAGGCCGCCGCGCCCGAGGCCGAGATCACGGTCATCGGCAACACCGGCGACGACATCACCCTGTTCGGCCTGCACGTCAGCCCGGACCTGGACACTGTGATGTACACGCTGGGCGGCGGGATCAACGAGCAGCAGGGGTGGGGGCGGGCCGGCGAGACCTTCACCGTGCTGGACGAGCTCACCGCGTACGGCGCCGGCCCGGGCTGGTTCGGCCTGGGCGACCGTGACCTCGCGACGCACATCGTGCGGACCAGCCTGCTCCGCGCCGGCACCCCGCTGTCCGCGGTCACCCGGACCCTCTGCGAGCGCTGGCAGCCGGGCGTCACGCTGCTGCCCATGACCGACGACCGGGTCGAGACCCACGTGACCACGGCCGAGGGGACCATCCACTTCCAGGAGTGGTGGGTCAGGTGGCACGCCGCGACGCCCGCCACCGCGATCACGTTCACCGGGGCCGAGGTGTCCCGGCCGGCGCCGGGCGCGCTCGAGGCGATCGCCGCCGCCGACCTGGTGTTGCTGCCGCCGTCGAACCCGGTCGTCAGCGTCGGGGCCATCCTCTCGGTGCCCGGCATCGCGCCGGCCTTGCGGGCCAAGACCGTGGTCGGGGTCTCGCCCATCATCGGCGGGGCGCCGGTGCGCGGCATGGCCGACGCCTGCCTGACCGCGATCGGCGTCGAGACGACGGCCGCCGCCGTGGCCGCGCACTACGGCCCTGGCCTGCTGGACGGCTGGCTGGTCGACGAGCAGGACAAGGCCGCGGCCGACGATCCCGCGCTGGCCGGGATCGCGGTGCGGGCCCTGCCGCTCTACATGACCGACCTGGCGGCCTCGGCCGAGATCGCCCGCGCGGCGCTGACCCTGGCCGCGGAGCTCGCCCGATGAGCACGGGTCGGATGAGCACGGGACAGCTCACGGTCACCGGGGTCCCCGGCCTGCCGGAGATCGAGCCCGGCGCCGACCTGGCCGGGCTGATCAGCGACGGGGCGGCCGACCTGCGCGACGGCGACATCCTGGTCGTCACCTCGAAGATCGTGAGCAAGGCCGAGGGGCGGGTGATCCGCGCCGACCGGGAGCGCGCCATCGACGACGAGGCGGTCCGGGTGGTGGCGCGCCGCGGCCCGACCCGGATCGTCGAGACCCGGCACGGCCTGGTGCTCGCGGCCGCCGGGGTCGACAGCTCCAACACCGCGCCCGGGACGGTGGTGCTGCTGCCTGAGGACCCCGACGGCTCGGCCCGGCGGCTGCGCAAGGCGCTGAGCGAGCGCCGCGGGGTCAGCGTCGGGGTCGTGATCACCGACACGATGGGCCGGCCGTGGCGCACCGGGCAGACCGACGCCGCGATCGGGGCCGCGGGCCTCATGCCGCTGCGCGATCATCGCGGCCAGGCGGACACGTTCGGGAACACGCTCGACGTGACGGTCGCGGCCGTCGCGGACGAGATCGCGGCCGCCGCCGACCTGGTCAAGGCCAAGACCACGCACGTGCCCGTCGCGATCGTGCGCGGGCTCGCCGAGCTGGTCACCGGGTCCGACGGCCCGGGCGCCGCCGCGCTGATCCGGCCCGCCGCCGAGGACATGTTCCGCCTGGGCGCGGCCGACGTGCTCTACGCGCGGCGCACGGTCCGCGAGTTCACCACCGAGCCGGTCGACCCGGCCGCGGTACAGCGCGCGATCGCGGCCGCGCTGACCGCGCCCGCGCCGCACCACAGCGAGCCGTGGCGGTTCGCGGTCCTGGAATCGCCGCGGTCCCGGATCCGGCTGCTCGACGACATGCTGGCCGCGTGGACCACCGACCTGCGCGGCGATGGCTTCACCGAGGAGCAGATCGCCGGGCGCATCCAGCGCGGCGAGCCGCTGCGCCGGGCCCCGCTGATCATCGTGCCATGCCTGCACGCCGAAGCCGCGCACCCTTACCCGGACGAACGGCGGTCGGCCGCTGAGCGGACGATGTTCGTGGTCGCGATGGGCGCCGCGGTGCAGAACCTGCTGGTCGCCCTCGCGGTGGAAGGCCTCGGCTCGTGCTGGGTGTCCAGCACGCTGTTCTGCCGGCCGGTGGCCGCGGACACCCTCGGCCTGCCGCCGGGCTGGGAGCCGATGGGCGCGGTCGGCGTCGGCCACCCGGCCGCGTCCCCCCCGCCGCGCCCCCCGCGCGACCCGGAGCGCTTCACGCTGACCCTCTAGGCGCTGGCCCGTTAGGCACTGGCCAAAGGCAGCGTGGGCCGCGGGCCCCGGACCGAGGCGCATACGCCGTCGCTGACCAGGGCCGCCGCTATCCGTTCCGGCCCGGGATCGCCGTAGGTCGTGGTGCGCTGGCGCAGCGGGCGGCCGGTAGGCGCGACCATCGCGGTCAGCTGGCTGATGGTCTTGAACGACCCGTTGGCCGATCCGGCCATCCGGCTGATGGTCTCCTCCATCAGCGTGCCGCCCAGGTCGTTGACCCCGCCGGCCAGCATGACCCGGCACGCCTCGTCGCCCAGCTTGACCCAGGAGCACTGGATGTTGCCGATCGCGCCGTGCAGCATGATCCGCGACATCGCGTGCACGGCCCGGTTCTCCCGCAGCGTCGGGCCCGGGCGGGCCAGCCCGGCCAGGTAGATCGGCGAGCTGGCGTGCACGAACGGCAGCAGCACGAACTCGGTGAACCCGCCGGTCTGCTCCTGGATCCGGCGGATCACCCGCAGGTGGCCGACCCAGTGCGCCGGCGTGTCGACGTGCCCGTACATCATTGTGGCCGAGGTCGGGAGGCCTAGCTCGTGCGCGGTGGTGATCACCTCGATCCAGGCCGCGGCGGGCAGCTTGCCCTTGGTCAGCACCCAGCGGACGTCGTCGTCGAGGATCTCCGCCGCCGTGCCCGGCAGGGAGTCCACGCCCGCCTCCCGCGCCGCCGCCAGCCACTCGCGGACCGGCAGGCCGGTGCGGGCGGAGCCGTTCATCACCTCCATCGGCGAGAACGCGTGCACGTGGATCTGCGGGCAGCGCCGCTTGACCTCGGCGGCCAGGTCGAAGTACGCGGTCCCGGGCAGGTCGGGGTGGATGCCACCCTGCATGCACACCTCGGTGGCCCCGGCCTGCCAGGCCTCCTCGGCGCGGTCCGCCACCTGCCCGAGCGACAGCGTGTACGCGTCGGCGTCGGTGCGCCGCTGGGCGAACGCGCAGAACCGGCAGCCGGTGTAGCAGACGTTCGTGAAGTTGATGTTGCGGTCGACCACGTAGGTCACGTCGTCGCCGGCCGCCTCGCGGCGCAGCGCGTCGGCCAGCGCCGCGAGCGCCTCGAGCTCGGCGCCCTCGGCGTCGAGCAGGGCCAGCGCCTCGGCGTCGGTCAGTCCCGCGGGGTCGCCCTCGGCCCGCCGCAGTGCATTTTTAACTTCCGAACGGAGGCGTCGCGGACCGGCCTGGATCCCGGAACCGGCCGCGGGCGGCCGCCGGGCGGCCGGGTCGATCCGCGCGCCGACCTCGGCCCAGTCGCCGTAGACCTCGGCGAAGTCGTCGCGGCGGTCGTTGGTCCGGCCGACGGTGTCGATCGTGACGTGCAGGTCGGTCCGGCCGCCCGCCTCGCCCCAGCCGCCGTCGGGCTCCTGCCACTTCAGCCCGCGCGGCCGGGCGCCGGGGCGGGCCAGCCCGGTCTCCGGGTCGGCCAGCGCGCTGACGTGCGGGCCCAGCCGCGGGTCCAGCCACGGCTCACGCTGGTACCCCGGGTAGACGGTCAGCCGCTCGCGGAGCTCGAACCCCTGCGCGGCGGTGCGCTCGGCCAGGTCCTCGATCTGCGGCCAGGGACGCTCGGGGTTCACGTGGTCGGGGGTGAGCGGCGAGACGCCGCCCCAGTCGTCGATGCCCGCGGCCAGGATCATCCGGTACTGGTCGCCGATCAGGTTCGGCGGGGCCTGGATCCGCGCCCCCGGGCCGAGGACCAGCCGGGTCACGGCGATCGTCGCGGCCAGGTCGTCAAGGTCGGCGTCGGGCACGCCGCGCATCTTCGTGTCCGGCTTGGCCCGGAAGTTCTGCACGATGGTTTCCTGGATGCCGCGGTACTCGCGGTCCACCCGGCGGATCGCGAAGATCGAGTCGGCCCGCTCGGCCAGGGTCTCGCCGATGCCGATCAGGATGCCGGTGGTGAACGGGACGTTGCTGCGTCCCGCGTCCTCAAGCACCCGCAGGCGGACCGCGGGATCCTTGTCCGGGCTGCCGTAGTGCGGGGCGCCCCGCTCGGTGTACAGCCGCCGCGCGGTCGTCTCCAGCATCATGCCCATCGACGGCGCGACCGGCTTGAGCCGCTGGAAGTCCTGCCAGCTCAGCACGCCGGGGTTGAGGTGCGGCAGCAGGCCGGTCTCCTCGAGCACCCGGATGGCCATGGCCCGGACGTAGGACAGGGTGTCGTCGTAGCCGTGCGCGTCGAGCCAGTCGCGGGCCTGGCGCCACCGGTCCTCGGGCCGGTCACCCAGTGTGAACAGCGCCTCCTTGCAGCCGAGCTCCGCCCCGCGCGCCGCGATCTCGATGACCTCGTCGGGCGACAGGTAAGCCTGGGCGAGCTGGCCGGGGACGGTCGCGAACGTGCAGTAGCCGCACCGGTCCCGGCACAGCCGGGTCAGCGGGATGAAGACCTTGCGCGAGTAGGTGATGATCCCGGCCCGCCCCGCGCGCTCCAGCCCGGCGTCCCTGGTCCGCGCCGCGTACCCCAGGAGCTCGGTGAGCTGGTCGCCGCGGGCGTGCAGCAGGATCGCGGCCTCGCCGGCGTCCAGGGTCTTGCCGTCCCGGGCCCGGGACGGC
>Ga0102924_1005039_pt1 | contig 12990 bp, 10 predicted proteins | sample PaiPotPPM11metaG_FD_80116 | JGI IMG/M metagenome (GOLD analysis project Ga0102924, IMG submission 80116) | Iron sulfur acid spring bacterial and archeal communities from Banff, Canada, to study Microbial Dark Matter (Phase II) - Paint Pots PPM... ... | reverse complement strand
GGCCTGAACGCGAAACGTGCCGTGATCGGCTGCGCACTCCTCCGGCACGCGCGTGGCCGCGCGCAAGGCTCCGCGCTCGACGAGCATGCGGTCGACGAACGTCCCCGTCGCGGCCGGCGGCACTTCCACCTGCAAGGACCGGTCGAACAGCGCCCAGAGCCCCGCCGCATCGTGCGCGTTGATTCGGTCGACGACGACATCCTTCATCGCGACGACGTCGCGGACACGATCCGGCGGCGCGCGGGCAACCGGGGGCTGCGGAGTCGGGGCGAGAACCGGGAGCGGGCTCGACACTGGAGCTCCCGGGGGATGCGCTGGGGTGCACGCGGCGACTGTGTACGACAGAAGAAAGAGGAGCTGCGAAGCGTCTATCGAGAAGGGGGCGGGGCGCATCGGCGGCTTGCATATCCGGTTCAGAACGCCGCTCCAAGAGCGACGTAAGCGTCCGCGCTGTCGGCCCGGAAGAAGTAACGTTGGGCGACGTCGCCGAGCCTCGGGAGCCACGTCGAGGTGTTGCCGAAGCCTGCCCTCACGGTCAGCACGAATCCCTCGAACTTCGGCGTATCGCTCACGTGGACATCGAGACCGTAGTCGTGGCGGGCGAGCGCTCGGGACGACCTCGGCGGCGCGGGCGATCCGACCGATCCGAGCAATCCGAGTGAGCCGATGTGAGCGATGCGCGCTTGCGGATTCGCTGTCCGAAGGTATGACGGATGCAGAGGCAGTGCGGGCGCTCAACGGTGTGGGTCGAATGTCCCTCAAGAGCGATACGGGCGTCGTCCTTTGGTTCACGGGTCTGTCGGGAGCCGGAAAGTCCACTCTCGCCGAGGCGCTTGAACCGAAGTTACGAGCGTACGGCAGGAAGACGGAATTGTTGGACGGCGATATCGTTCGCACGCACCTGTCCAAGGGCCTCGGTTTTTCGCGAGAAGACCGCGACACGAACATCGCGCGGATCGCCCTCGTCGCGCACCTGCTCGCGCGCAACGGAGTCACAGTGCTCGTCGCGGCGATCAGTCCGTTCCGCGAGGCCCGAGAGAGGGCTCGAGCCCTCATCGGGGATTTCGTCGAGATTCACGTCGCGGCGCCACTCGAGGAATGCATCGCGCGCGACGTGAAGGGACTTTACAGGCAGGCGATGGCCGGCGAGATCCCTTATTTCACCGGCATCAGTGATCCCTACGAGGAGCCGCCTTCCCCGGAGATCCGGCTCGACACGGCCACCCTGACCGTCGACCAGGGCGTGGCGCGCATCGTCACGAAGCTATGTGAGCTGGGGTATCTCGAAGCTCATCATGCGCAATCCGCCTGACCGTCACAGGAGCTCGCGCAGCTCGCCCAGCCACGGCTCGTAGTTCCGCCACCGTTCGACCGAGCTGTCGTAGATCGGCTGTCGCGCTTGCCATACGCTCGCCGTCCGAATGCGATCGGGGTTGCGCTCGGGATGCAGACATGCGGGGTCCCATTCGAGCCCGCAGAACGCGACGAGCCGCCGCGCCGTCGCCTCGGACGCGACGACAGCCTCTTCGTAGTCGACGTCGAGCAGTCGATCGGAAGGCAGAACTCTTCGCCAGTGGTCCATCAGGCGCAGGTACTGGCGGTAGTACGCTGCCAGGTCCCCGCGGTCGCTCTCGAACCCCCACGTCTGCCCGAATTGCGTCGCATAGATCGACAGGCAAGTGTCGACGGGGTTGCGCCGACAATGAACGATGCGCGCCTTGGGGAAGAGCGTGTGCACGAGCCCCAGGTACAAGAAGTTGGCCGTCGTCTTGTCGGTCACCCGGAGAGCGTCTGGCGCGATGCTGCGGAGCAGGCAAAGGTAGTCCTCGCGAAGCCCGTCCGCCCTCGCCACGAGCTCGCGCGTGCCCACGTTGGCCCACGCCGGCGCGTTGTTGCTCCAGAAGCCGCGCTCTCCGCCACCGCCCACGCGCGGGTGGCTCGACAGGATGCGCTCGACGAGCGTCGTCCCGGACCGAGGCATACCGAGGACGAGGACGGGCGTTTCGTCGTCGTTCCCGAGCGCGGCGTTCTCGAGAAAGAAGTCGCGTGAGAACCGCGCGATCAGCTCGTCGATGCGCCGCGCGTGCTCGGCCGCATCGAACGAGCGGGTCTTCCGTCGGATTCGGTTGGCGGCGTCGAAGTGCTCGATCGCCGACCCGTAATCGCGCAAGTCATCGAACGCTTTGCCCGCGGCGAAATGGAGCGTCATCCGCTGGCGCTCGGGAAGCCCGGGCGCGTCGAGGCGATCGAGCAGGCGCTTCACGATGGGGCGATCCTCCTCCGTGATGTTCTTAATCCTGACCAGGGAGAGGTGTAACGTCGCATCCCCCGGGGCAAGCTCGATCAAGCGTTCGAAGCTTGCTCGGGCCTCGTCAAATCGCCCCGCCTGGAGAAACGTGTCACCAAGGGCGTACTCAGCCTCGACTCGCGTTCGATCGTCCGACGCGGCGCGTGCGATCGCCTCCTTGAGATAGGCCTCGGCCTCGCTCACTCGCTCCAGCGCCACCAGCGCCTTGCCTTTGCAGAGAAGTCCGTATGCCGTCCCGGGCGCGGCCTCGAAAGCCCGCTCGTAATACGACGCGGCGTCCTGGAGCGCGTTCTTGCGGCGCAGGATGTCGCCCGCTCGCCCGTGGGACTCGGCGTGCTTCGGTTCGAGCACCGTCGCGCAGCGGAGGCACTCGAGCGCCCCGTCTTCGTCCCCGGTCTGCACCAGCACCGCTCCCAGATCGAAGTGCGCGCGTGCGGCCGTGGGGCTGATCGCGATCGTGCGGCGAAACCATGTAGCTGCCTCGGGCAGGCGCCGTGCAAGAAGGCAGACATGGCCGAGCTGGTAGAGGACGGCGGGATCGGTCGGCGCGAGTTGCGCCGCCTGCGACAAGGGCGCGATGGCCTCCGCATAACGCCGAGTCGAGATGAGGTCTTGCGCGGTGCGCACGGCGGTTGCGACGCGACTCATGAATTGGGGCCCGTCGGCTTGTCCCGGGCGAATCTCGAACTGGTCTTTCTCGATGCCCTCGAGAAATTGGCGCACGAGCTCACCGAGCTTCATCACCCTGGCCATTTCCGGGGATTGCGGGTGAGGGAGCTCGGCGTCCACGACGGGCGAGACGAGCTCGAAGACCTTCACCGAGGTCTCCTTGAGCTGCGCCCGTAGCGATCGCGAGAACGAGTTGATCGCCGCCATCGTCGCGCTGTGGATGGGTGAGCTCGGCAGCGGGGCGAAGGCACGCACGGAAGAGACATGCACGACTGCGGCGCCGGGCATCCTCTTCAGATGGGGAAGAAACCGCGCAACCATCCATACCTTCCCCTTGAAGTTGATGTCGACCTCGCCCGTGAGCTCTCGAGGTTTTGCCGCTCGTTCTGGAGGTCGATCGTTCGCCTCACGCTGGCGTTGTTCACGACGATATTGAGCGCAGGGAATTCCGTCGTCACACGCGTGAAGAGCGTATCGACGTCTTCGATTCGGCTCACGTCGCTCTGGATGGTGTGTAGCTGCGGGAGCTGGTCCTTGGCCTGCGCGAGGCGCGCCGCGTCGCGCCCTGTAACGATGACGGTGTTATTGCGGTTCAGAAGCTCCTTCGCCAATTCAAGACCCATCCCGCTCGTTCCGCCGGCGATGAGAATCGTATTCCCGTCGAGCTTCATCCTTTTCCCTCGTTCTGTACGTCCGAATGAGGGAAGCCTGCCACAAGCTCGGACGCGCGCGGCAGTCGGTGGCAAGCCGTATCCGCGGCGCGACGAGACGCAATCCGTGTCCGACGAACCGGGCGCAGTGCCGCCGTTCGCCGGCGTCGGACCAGGCCGCGCCGAACGACGACCGGAACTCGAGGTCCCTGCCGTCGGTCCCTGTCACGACGGGCGATCAGGGGACGGCCAACGAGAATCCAGCACGCACCTCGGTAACGCTCTGTCCAGCCGTCAGCGCTTCGCGGACGGCAACGTCGAGAGCAAGCTTTTCGGTCACTCGCCAGATCCCTCCTACAAGTCCGGAGTATGTCTGGATCCCGCCGAAGTCGTGCTCGACGAACACCTCTACAACGGGTCGGACGACATACTTCGACGGCGGTGGTTCCAGGATCACCCCTCCGAAGAGATCCAGGTTGTAAGCTTGCGGGCGGATTTGAGCCTCAGCGTTCCAGTGGGCGATGAGCGCCTCACCGAAACACGTCGACAAGATGCCCCCAGCGTAGGCGCCGAACCCCTTAGTATCGTTGATCGTCGGCAGGAGGGGGCCCGTCTCCGTGGCGAAGCTGAGGCCCTCCTTCTCCTGCAGGCATCCCTCACGCCATACGATCTTGGCGAAGAGTCCCGTGTCGGTGAACCTGTTGGGCCCCGCTCCGGATACGGTCCGGACAAAGGCGAAAGCCTGGAGCACGAGCTCCACGCGCGGGAACAGGCCGTAGTTGAGGACGCCGCCTGGTACGAAATACTCGGAGCCTTCCGAACGGTAGTAGCCCACCGACTGCATTTCGAACTCCCACTCGTGGGTCTGGGCGACGTCGGCATCCGTTCCGTCGAATGGGCGGTAAGCGCTCGCGCTACTCGGCCAGACGCACACGACCCCGAAGACGAACAGCCAAACGGCCCGCACGGCGCGCACTTTACCGGACCCGCCCACGCCGGTGCATTCGCTTCGACGGGTACATCGTCGGACGGGAAGTACCCTTGCGCGGCAAACGATCGGGGGGGATGATGCGCGCCACGGGAGGTAGAGAAGCGATGCGGCGCACGTTCTCAGCGGCCGGATTTTGCGTGGTCGCGACAATCCTGACGCACTGCGGGACCAACACGACGACGCCTTCGAACGGTGGCGACAGCGATGGCGGCTCCGGGGCAAGCAGCAGCGGCTCGTCGTCGGGCGCATCGTCAGGAAGCGGGGCAAGCAGCAGCGGGTCGGCCAGCAGCGGTGGATCGAGCGGCGGATCCACGGGTAGCTCGGGGGCTAGCTCGACGAGCGGCTCGGGGACTAGCTCGGGAGCGAGTACGAGCAGCGGCTCGGGCGCGAGTACGAGCAGCAGCTCGGGCAGCAGCACCGACGGCGGCAGCTCCGGAAGCAGCTCGGGCGCGAGTACGAGCAGCTCGGGCAGCAGCACCGACGGCGGCAGCTCCGGAAGCAGCTCGGGCGGCCTCGGCGGGAACGGATGCGCCGGGGGAACGTGCCTCAATCCAGACTGCAAGGCGCTCGGAACCCCCGAGCCTCTCGGCATGTACCCGAGCACCGGCTCCGAACCGCAGCCCTCGTATATCCCGAACGACGTCCTCGTCGTCACGTTTCACGACGGCCCGACCGGCGACAATCTCACCGACGACAAGCTAGCGTACCTGGACGCGCACAATCTGCACGCCGACTTCTTCCTCAACACGAACAACTACTGCGACATCAGCACGGGCACGGGGCCACAAAACTGCATCGCGGAGCTCGTCGACGTTCTGAAACTGCACAATCCGACGAATCACACGGAGCATCATGCGGACCTCGAGAACGCCGGCAACATGCCGGCCTGCACGGACACCGCCTGCGTCAACAGCGAGCTCTCCAACGTCGAGTCGGTGATCAAAACGGTCTCCATGGGGGGCCGAACGCACCTGACGCGGATCCGCCCGCCCTTCGGCTCCTATGTTTCGGGATCGTCCGCCGCGACGGTCATCGCGACGTACGGCGTCGCGCTGGGCGAGAACATCGACCCGGGCGATTGGGCGCTCACGAACCCGACGGGCGCGGACGTCGCAAACGCGCTGATCGCCCTAATCAAGAGTCCAACGGACTCGTCACACTCCTGGGGTGTCATCGGATTCCACGTATTTGTCCAGGGGACGACCGACGCGCTGCCGATCCTCTTTGACCCGATGAACGGTTACATCGTCAAGAACGGGTTCCGACTCGGAACGATCGAGGACGTGATCTGCTGGAAGTACGGCATGCACTCCTGGGACATCGTCAATCAGCTCAATCCGGGGGCGGGGCGGGGGCCGAACTAGCGGGCTGCGGATACCAGCCCACGGTTGGCGGCCCCTCACCAGCCCGAGTTGCCGGCGCCGCGGACGAGAGTGAAGGCTCCCTTGGAATCGTCGCGGACTCCCAGAGGAGACCCCGTCACCACCACGTTGTCCACGCTCATCGAACCGTTGGAGCCCGAGTTCAGGAAGAAGGCACCCTCAGCCGGATTCGAGATGGTGGCGTTGCTGATGGAGACCGCGCTGATCGCGTTCGTACCTTGAACGTGCACGCCGAAGTAGGTCGGGCTGATGATGTCGAGGTCGGTGACCGTGATGTTCTGCACCGGGGCCTGGTCGGCGTGGACCTTGAACGCACCCTGCTCCTGGTTGTACGCCCAAGCGCCCGCGCGAATGAGCGTGTTGCGGTCGACCTGGGTATCGCCCGTGAAGTCGAACGAGTCGAACTGCCGGGCGAGGAGGATGCCGGGGTACTGGACGACGTCGAAGCATACGTTGTCGTCGATGTGATTGCCGTTGCCGCCGTAGATACCGAAGCAGTTCGCCTTCCAGGGCACCTGCACGGTGTTGTGGCTGAACGTGTTCGCGCCGGACGGGGTCAGCCCGGTGGCGTTCTGCGACCACGCGGCGAACGCGTCGTCGCCGGTGTTGCGGGCGTGGTTGTTTTGGATGAGCGAGTTGGTGGTGCCTCCCCAGAGGTTCACCCCGTCCGCCCATAGGTCGCGTATCCGTGAGTTGCGGATGGTCAGGTTATTCGTAGAGGCGCCGGGCCAGTAGCCGGTCTTCGTGTGCTCGATCCAGATGCCGTCGAGCACCACGCCCGAGCTGCCGTTCCCTCCGAAGGCCGTGTCGGTCGCCGCGTCGTCGCGAATCGTGGAATCCCCGCTGACGGCGAACGCGTAGTATTGACAGTTGTTGCCGTAGCAATCGAAGTGAGCGTTGTATCCGTTTATGGTCGAGTACCACATGCCGGCCCCCCGGATCGTGGTTCCGGAGACGCTGATCGGCTTGCTGAGGCTATTGAATGTGCCGGAGGGAATGTAGACCCCTCGCCCCAACGTGTGAGCGCGGTCGACGCACGTCTGAATGTCTGCGGAATGGTCCGCGGTGTCGTTCGCTGCCACGCCGCAATCCGCGGTTAGCGAGAGGTAGCCGGCCGGTTGTGCGAGCGGAGGAGGGACGAGCTCCATGTCGACCAGATCGATGTCGTAGTAGGCGGCGTTGTCCCCGTTGTCCTTTAGGACCTCCACCGTCGCGCCGGCCGGAACGTCCCCAATGAGGGCGCGCGCTTCGTCGAAGTAGTGGTGGGGGCTACCGCTGGCGGGATTCTTCTGCGCGGGTGTGTTGAAGTCGCTGTCGCCCCCGTAGCTCCACGAGTAGCGGGAGGTGACCGAGAGGCGCGCGCGCGCCGTGCCGTTCACGTAGACGCTGAGGGTGGTCCAGTAGTTCAACCCGCTGTCGGGAATGGAGTAACGAACGACGATGGAGTTGGCCTCGCTTCCGTTGACGAACTGCACGGATTGCCCCGCGTTGGAGAGCCGCACCGCCTGCCTCCCGGAGGCCTCGGCCGCGACGTCCCCGAACGTGCGCGACGGCCCGAGTTGCATGCCGTTGGTGGTCATGGCTTCGGCTTCGTACTCCACGTAGGGCAGCGTCGCTCCACGGCCGTTGGGAAGCGTCGGCTGCCCCGACGACGCGTCGGGTGGCGTGCTCGGACCGGTTTCGTCCGTGCTCGAATCGTCGCCGGCCGGCGGGTTAGGGCCGGAAACCGGAGCTCCGTCCGCGCCTGCATCGTCGCCGGGCGGTGGAGCACCGGGACCGGTCGCAGAAGTCCCGTCCGCGGCTGCGGCCGCGTCGCCCGGCAGCGGGACACCCGAATCGGTCTGGGTAGCCGCGGCCCCCCCCTCGTCGGTCCCCGACGCCAGCGCCCAGGAGGGGTCCGTCGACGTGGCGTCGCACGCTCCGAGGCCTGGAAGAAGCGAAAGGACCGCCAGAGCGAGCCCGCGGCCGGAGAGGAAATGCCGACTCACGAATTACGGAGTGTAGCGGATTGCGCGGCGAGTCTCGCAATATGGAGGAAATTAAGGGCACCCACATGCAAACGTACGTCGCTCCGGTAACGGGCGGCCTCGGTAAATATCGATAATTAACCACGGCTACGTCGCCTTCACTCGGGCGCTCGAACGCTACGAGTTCCGCTAATCGCAGATCCCGTCGGCGCGCCGCGCGGCTGCTTCACCTCGAGAAGGCCCCCCGGCGGTCGCCTCCGGTCCTGTGTTCGCGCGCGGCATCGCGGTTGCCGGCGCCGAAGAACCGGGGGCCCGCCCGGCGAGCGCCTCAATTCGGTTGAGCGTTCGCGGCCCCTTCGCTGGCGATCCACGCTTCGATCTTGCGCCTCAACACAGGAAGCGGAATCGAGCCGTTCTCGAGGACGCGGTCGTGGAAGCGGCGGAGATCGAAGCGGCTTCCGAGCTTCCGCATGGCGTCCTCTCGAAGGCGTGTGATCTCCAGGTAGCCGATCATGTACGCGCACGCCTGGCCCGGCCAGGCGATATAGCGGTCCACTTCGGACGCGACGAAGTCCGGCGACGTGGCGGTGTGGGCGAGCAGCGTGTCGATGGCCCTCTGCCGGTCCCACCCGAGGGAATGGATGCCCGAGTCGACGATGAGCCGGACGGCGCGCCACGCGCGGTTGCTCAGCATGCCGAGGCGGTCGGCATCGCTCGAGTAGAGACCGAGCTCGTCGGCGAGCTGCTCGGCGTAGAGGCCCCAACCCTCGCCGAAGCCGCTGTTGAATACGAAGCGCGCGATGGGCGGGACGTCGGGCCGGTGCGTCGCGATGTCGATCTGGAGATGATGCCCGGGGATCGTCTCGTGGAACGCGGTCGACTCCCCCAGCACTTTGCTCTGCTGCTCGGGCTGATAGAGGCGAATGCGATAGGTCGCCGGGCGGCTGCCGTCGAGCGCAGCAGCCTGGTAATGATGCGCCGAACTCTTCTCGAGGAAGGCAGGAATGGGCTCGACCGTGACTGCGTCGGGCGGCAATAGCCCGAAAGCCCGCGGCATCGCGGCGCGGGCGCGCTCGATCGTCGCTTGCGCCAGGGCGATCATCTCGTCGCGACTGCGGTAGTGGTATGTCGCATCGCTTCGAAAGCGCTCGAGGAGGACCTTGGGATCGGCGCCACCGAAGCTCTTGGCCGAGACGGCCTTCATCTCCGCCTCGATCTGCGCGAGCTCTTCCCAGCCGGTCTGGTGGACTTGCCTGGGATCGAGGTCGAGCGTCGTGGCGGTGCGGAGCGATCCGCGGTAGCAGCGGTCGCCATCTTTCTGCGACGCGAGGCCGGGCGTCTTGCGGGCGCGCGGAAGGTACTCGTGCTCGACGAAATCGCGGTATCGCCGGATCGCGGGCACGATGCCTCCGTCGACGACGGCGGCGAGGCGCGCGCGGAACTCCGGCGATCCGTCGCGCTCGGCGAGAAGCATGAGCGGGGAGGACCCGGCGGGTGCCGCGAGCAGTTTGTCGAGCTGGCCCAGCACCGCGCGCACCGTCCCCTCGTAAGCCACATAGCCCTGCCGAAGGCCCTCCCTCAGGTTGACGATCTGCCCGTCGACGTACGCGGGCATCTTCCCGAAGCGGGCGAGCGCCTGCGCGCGAAGCGCGTCGGTGCCGACGGGCTGCACCTCCGCGAAGGCCGCGAACTCCTGCAGCCAGCCGTTGGATGTCGGACTGATGCTCCAGAGCTCGTTCTTGCACGGGCGCAGATTCGCGTCGCGCTCGACCGTCTCGAGGGCGACATCGTAGCTGAGCTCCGCCGGCTTGTTCGTCGCCAGCGCGCGCGGGTCGATCCCTCGAAGCTCGGCCAGCGTCGCGTCGTCCTTCGCCTCGAGAGCGCGTGTTGCAGCGATCGAACGGTCGGCGAGCGTGTCGAAGCGGACGCCCGGCGCGTGGAGCATCGTCGGCAGAAGCGGAAAACGCTCGAAGACGTCGGCGAGGACGCGGTCGCCGAGGGAGAGAGCGACTCGCGCGGCGTCGATCACCGTTGGCGCGGCGGCCGGAGTCGCGGTCGAGACCGGAGCGGCCGTCGCAGCGGTCGCGGCAGGGTGAAGCGGCGGCGAAGGAGCGCAGCCGCCGGCGACGGCACAGCCTGCAAGGAGGAGCGCGGCGGGTCGGAGCATGGCGCGCATCCTATCCGAAGGACCACGACAATCTCGCGGCTCGATACGCGCCGAAGGCCGCACAGCTCACGCCGGTGAAGCGCCCGACTGCGAGGCCTCCTTACGGCACGAGCACGGCCCGGAAGCGGACCTTGTTGGACATCATGTGCGCGAAAGCCTCTTCCGCCTTGGCGAGCGGGAACTTCTCGATGCGGGGGCGTACGCCGGTCAGCATGCTGAAGCGCATCGTATCTTCCGAGTCGATGGCGCTGCCGCTCGGCCAGCCGGCGATGCTCTTGCCCGATAGGAGCGCGACCGGGTTCACCTGGAGCGGCTCGTGTGGCGCGGCGACCAGAAGGAGCTTTCCGCGCGGGCGGAGGCCGTCGACGGTGCTGGTGATCGCCTGGCTATGCGGCGCGGTGGCGAGCACCACGTCGGCGCCGCCGAGCTTCTTCAGACCCTCGGCCGCAGGCGTCTTCGCCGTGTCGATATAGTCGTGCGCGCCGAGCTGGCGCGCGAGCTCCTCCTTGTCGGAGCCGCTCGAGATGGCAACCGTGCGGAAGCCCATCTTCGCCGCATACTGGACCCCGAGGTGCCCGAGGCCGCCGACTCCCTGCACCGCGACGAGGTCGCCGGCGCGCGCGCCGCTGTTGCGGAGGGCGTTGTACGTCGTGACGCCGGCGCAGAGGAGCGGCCCGGCCGACGCTGCGTCGAGCCCCTCGGGAATGCGCGCGACGGACTCTTGCGGCACGACGACGTACTCGGCGTACCCGCCGTCGTGCGTGATGCCGGTGATCCTGGCCCTTTCGCAGGCGAGGAAGAGGCCGCGCTTGCACGCCTCGCACTGGAAGCAGTTGCCGCCGTGCCAGCCGACGCCGACGCGGTCGCCATTCTTCCATGCGGTGACGCCCCCGCCGACCGCGTCGACGCGCCCCGCGATCTCATGACCAGGGATGCGCGGCAGCTTCAGCCCCGGGAACGCGCCGGAGCGGACGAACACGTCGGAGTGGCACATCCCGCACGCCTCGACCTTGATCCGAACCCAGCCGGCGCCAGGCTCGGGAACGTCCCGCTCGACGACCTCGAACGCCGCACCTGCCTTCGCGACCTGGACCGCCTTCATCTTCGCCATGGGTCTCTCCTCCGCGGCACGTCGGATGCCGATGCCAGGGCGCCGGTTCCGGCGCGCTAGCGCGCGGCTCGGTTGAGCCTAGTCCAGACAGCTCACGGGCATTGCCTCGAGCCCGGCACCTGGCACGTTCCGGTCGTGCCTCCATCCATCGTGATCACGCAGTCGGCGAAGGACATGCACGCCGGCCCCGCCACCGCGTCGCAGGCCTCTCCGATCCCGGGAAACGCCGCGCAGGTGCCGCGCGAGCACGCGCCCGCGATGCACAGCTGCAGCTGGTCCTGCACGATGCCGCAGGCCTGGCCCGGCTGCACGACCGCGAGCGTCTGGCAGGTGCCGCTGACCGCGTTGCAGGCGAGCCCCGCGCGAAAATCGCACCCCGCTCCCGTGAACGAGCACATCGCCCCCTGGGTCGCCGCGCCGGCGACGCACGTACCCCCCACGCACGTGAGGCCCTCGTCGCACACCCGTCCGTTGCCGCACGCCGCGCCGAGCTCTGCGATCGCCGCGCACGCGCCGTCGGAGCAGATGAGGAGCGGCCCGCACGGGCAGGGATCGCCGACCTTCTGGAGGGGTCCGCAAGTGCCGCAGGCAGCTCCAGCGGGGATCGAGCACCAGTTGGATTGGCACTGCGCGTTGACCGCGCAGGGCGAGCCGCCGGGGAGCGTACCTCCGTTCGAGACGCACTGGGGCGGCAGGTTCTTGGAGACGATGACGGCGGGGCAAGGCCACTGCTGCGCGTCCATCACCGCCCCGGTGCACGCCTGAAACGCGGACACCGAGGCCCCGGTGGACGGCGCCTGGAGGATGTTGGTGCAGGAGAGCTCGTAGTAAAGCTCGCACGTTTGCAGGCTGCCGTAGTCGATCTCGATGGTAGTCGGCGAACACGACTTCAGGCGCGTGCATCGCGCGAACGCGTACTCCTTGCACGTCTGTCCGATCGTCGGCGATCCGCCGTCCGCGGGGGAGCCCCCTTCGGCGGCCGCGGCGTCCGCCCCTGCGTCGGACGCCTGCGCCGAAGGGGGCGGGATGCTCGCGGGGCTGCAGGCGGCGACGAGCAGCACGGGGACCAGCGCGGCGATCGCTTTCATCGCAAAGCGCCGCATCACAGGAAGGACCCGTGGAAGTAAGGGATGCCCGGGAGCGGACCCGGCGGCCGCGCGGCGAAGCGGACGAACGCGGTCCCGACCGGGCCGTTCGGGATCAGGTAGACGAACTGTCCGTCGAACACGGCGCCGATGAAGCGCGACACGCTCCCCGCATCGGGAACGGCGAGCTGGCCGACGTCGAACGTCGACCACGCGCACGGCGCGTCGAAGGAGCTGAGCGTGTCGTAGCGCACGGCGATGGACGACCCCGCGTCGTTCGGGAGGAAGTACACGAAGCGGCCGTCGAAGGCGCCGCCGAAGAAGCGGAGCGCGCTGCCGTCGAGCTCCAGCGTCCGCGCCGTGTCGTACGTGCTCCATGCAGAGGGCGACCCGAAGCTCGCCTGCGTGTCGTATCGCATCGCGAGACCGCTGCCCTTGGGCACGAAGTAGACGTAGCGCCCATCGAAGGCGCCGCCGAGATACCCGCCCGCGCGACCGTGGATGCGCGTTGTATCGAACGTCGTCCACGCCGAGCTCGACGTGAAGCCCGCGTCCCGGGCGTATCGCACGACGATCGCGTTCGTGCCGCCGTTCACCTCGGCGTCGAGGAAGTCGTTCGTCTCGGGGGCGAGATAGACGGCGCCCGCGGCGAAGATGCCG
>Ga0102924_1005033_pt1 | contig 12992 bp, 10 predicted proteins | sample PaiPotPPM11metaG_FD_80116 | JGI IMG/M metagenome (GOLD analysis project Ga0102924, IMG submission 80116) | Iron sulfur acid spring bacterial and archeal communities from Banff, Canada, to study Microbial Dark Matter (Phase II) - Paint Pots PPM... ... | reverse complement strand
TGTACATCACCGACCACAACCACTCCTACGACGACCTCGACGTCCCGATCGGCAAGCAATGGCCGACCGAGGAGCCGGTCGTGATCGGTGAGGGGAGCTGGCTCGCCACCGGGGTGGTGGTGCTCCCCGGGGCCCGCATCGGACGTCACGTCACGGTGGCCGCCGGGTCGGTGGTGCGCGGTGTCATCCCAGACCACGCCGTCATCGCCGGCGCTCCGGCCAAGGTCGTGCGCCGCCACGTGGACGGTGAAGGCTGGGTCCCGCCTCTGCGCAATCCGGTCGACACCCCGGACTGGTGGGTTGTCGACTGAGCGGGCCGGGCACAGGCCGACTTAAGGCCCATGCGCGCTGCTTGGTAAGACTCTGCTCCATGACCCTCGTGCATCGCGTGCTGTACCCCGAGCCGATCGCCAGCCTCACCGAGTACCTGGCGCGGGGAGGCGGAGCTGGCCTGGAGGCGGCCCGGGGAAAGACCCCAACCGATGTCATTGCCGAGATCGATGCCTCCGGGTTGCGCGGCCGCGGCGGCGCGGGGTTCCCGACCGGGCGCAAGTGGCGCACGATCGCGCAGTTCCGGGACCAGTCGGGCTACGCCAGCGTGGTCGTGAACGGGGCCGAGGGCGAGCCCGGAACGTTCAAGGATCGGACGATCCTTCGCATCGACCCATACGTCGTGATCGAGGGGGCGCTGATCGCGGCCCATGCGGTCGGCGCGAACGAGATCGTCTTCGGACTGAAGCGGAGCTTTGCCGCCGAGGTGGAGCGGGTTCGGTCCGCCCTGGCCGACATCACCGAGGCGGGCTGGACGGAGGGCTTGGCGGTGCGGGTGTTCGAAGGACCGAACGAATATCTGTATGGCGAGGAGACCGCGCTTCTCGAGACGATCGACGGCCGATACCCATTCCCGCGGATCGCACCACCGTGGCGGCGAGGGGAGCACGAGGTGGTCGAGACCACGGCCGACGCCCGGTCGGGAAGCGGGCAGTCGGGCCGGGTCGAGATGGCCGGGGCCGACACGGGGGCCGAGCCGACACTGGTCGACAACGTCGAAACCCTGGCCAATGTGCCGCGGATCATCGCTCGAGGCGCAGCGTGGTTCCGCACCGAGGGAACCGAGCAGTCGCCCGGCACCATCGTCTGCACGGTGATCGGTGACGTCGACCACGCCGGTGTCGGAGAGGTGATCATGGGAACGCCGCTGCGCGACGTGATCGACGCGGTCGCCGGTGGGCCGCGAGAAGGGCGCACCATCAAAGCGGTGCTCTCAGGCGTTTCCAACCCGATCTTGACCGCCGACGACCTCGATGCCCCCGTGAGCTACGAAGGGCTTGCCGCGGTGGGCGGCGGTCTCGGCTCGGCCGGATTCATCGTGTTCGACGACACCGCCGATCTGGTCGCGGTGGCCGCCGGCGTATCCCATTTCCTGGCCGTCGAGTCGTGCGGGCAGTGCACTCCATGCAAACAGGACGGCCTTTCGCTGTCGCGACTCCTCGACCGGCTCTGCGCCTCCGACATCTCCGAGGCCCAGTTCGCGCGGATCGCGAGGCTCACTGCGACCGTTGCCGACGGGGCTCGCTGCTTCCTCGCCACCCAGCACCAAGCAGTGGTCGACAGCATCGTGACCAAGTTCGCCTCCGAGCTTGGCGCGCACGCCTCGGGGCGAGCGGCAGCGGTCGGCCCCCGGCTCGTCGCGGAGCTCATGGACATCACACCGGACGGCGTCGCCGTGCTCGACGAGCACCACCGGCAGAAGCAGCCGGATTGGAGCTATGACGCCGAGGACTCGGGAGCGGCGCCGGCCGATCGCTACGGCGAGCACCGGGCCCCGCATCCGCTCCCGGAGTGAGGAGCAGCCCGACGGGACCACCCCGTCCAATACTGTGGAGCCGGTCGGCTTGAATGGTGCGGGAAGGAGCGTGGGCATGAGCGGTGCGACGGGGCTGAGGGAACGTGTGGCGAAGGCGAACAGCCCGGCCGGCGACAGCGTCGAGCGCCCCACCCGCGCCTCAGCGCGAGTCCGGATGCTGAACCGGCGGCGGCGGGTCATCGCCACCGGCGCGACCCTGTTCTGCGCCTCGATGACCTTCGCCCTCGTGACGCCCGGCCCATTGGGCTGGCTGGTTCCGGCTCTGTCGGGCGCGGCACTCATCGCGTATGCGCTGACGTTGGTCAAGCTCCAACGCGAAGCTGAGCGCCGCGACCTGGCTCGGGCGTTCGCGCCTGCCGCGGTCGATCCGTGGCCGCCCGCTGACCTCCTTCCCGACCGCCGTGCGGCCGACCTTGAGGTTCCCGACCGACCGGCGCGCATGCTCGACCGGTGGTCGGTGAGCCAGTACCTCTGGGCGTCGCTGGCGGCGTGGCTGCTCGAGGTGGTCGTGTCGCTGACGGACAAGATGCTCGGCGACCCCACAGCCGACGGCGGACGCCGGCGCGTCTGGCACGAGCGTAGCGAGGCCCTCCAGATCTGCCTGCGCCGCCAATCACAGCGTGCCCTGACCGCGTCGGCGGGAGCGACTGCGGGTGTCGTCGTCGTAAGCACCATGGCAACGGCTGCGTCCGCGTCGCCGCCACCAGCTGCGGTCGCCGCCGCCGCCGCTCAGCTCGATGCCGGGGCCGCGCCCCCCACCACCTACACGGTCCGCCCGGGCGACACCCTTCACACCCTGGCGGCGCGCTTCGGCACGACCGTCGAGACCTTGGCGGTCACCAACCACATCGCCAACCCCGATCTCATATTCGTGGGCCAGACGCTCCGCGTGCCGCGCCCCGCGATCTCGGCCCCGCCGGTCGAGGCCCCGCCCGTCGAGGCCCCGTCGGAGTACACGGTCGTTGGAGGCGACACCCTGGCCAAGGTGGCGGCCCGCTTCGGCACCACCGTCGACGTGCTCGTCACGGCCAACCACATCGCCAACGCCGACCTGATCTTCGTCGGCCAGGTCCTGACCCTGCGCCACGCGGGCGGACCGGCCGCACCTCCAGTCGTGCCGGCCCCCGCGCCGACGCTTCCGGCCCCGGTGGTCACCACGAGCTCGACCGGCGCGCCGGGCACCGGGCTGCCGATGCCCGAGGCGTATCTCCACTCGGCGTACATCGACCAGGGAGTGGACTACGGCGCGCCGGGCGGGACACCGCTGTATGCGATGGGCCGCGGCGTCATCGTCGCCGAGGGCATCAACGGCTTCGGGCCCAACACCCCGGTGCTGCACATCACGTCAGGCCGGCTGGCCGGGCGCACCGTGTACTACGGACACGCCGGGCCCGACCTGGTGCCTGTCGGTGCCCAAGTCACCGAGGGGCAGCAGATCAGCGCCGTGGGCTACGGCATCGTCGGCATCAGCGAAGGGCCGCATCTCGAGATCGGCTTCTACCCCCTCGGAGGGAACGGGGCCGGTGTGACCATGAAGTGGTACCTCGACCACCTGGTCGGTCACTCGACCAGCTGACCAACCGCCTCTCAGTCGGGTTCGGCGCCCGCCAGAGTCAACAGTTCGCTCATGCCGGCCTCGATCCCGGAGCAGAGCACCTCGATGTCGGGAGCGCTGTCGTAGTCGCCGGTGACCCCGAAGTTGACCTGCCCGTCGTAGGAGAAGATCGCCACGCCGACCCGCACCTGCCCGGCCAGGGGAACGTAGGGGTAGGCCTTGCGCATCCGCCGGCCGGCGGCGTACAGCGGGACCTGCGGACCCGGGACGTTGGTCGTCACGGTGTTGATGTTGCGTTGCGGGGCCCTCGTCGCGAGCCGGGTTCCGAGCGCGAGGAGCATCGGGGGCGCAAACCCCGAGAGGGAGGTGAGTGCCTCGCCGGCCACGGCCTGCTTGGACTCTTTGAGCCCGTCCATCTGCGACGAGATTGCTCGCAGCCGCTCGGCCGGGTCGGCCAGTCCGATCGGGAGTGCGGCGAACATGGCCGAGACCTTGTTCTCGTAGGTCCCGTCCCCGACGGCCTTCCCCGACGAGTCCCGCGAGCGGACGGAGACCGGTACGAGCGTGCGTACAACCCGGTCAACGGACTCCCCGCGCCCCAACAGCAGATCCCGGAACCCACGGGTGATGGCGGCGAGCACGACGTCGTTGAACGTCCCGCCGACAGCTTTGCGGACGGTGCGGACGTCGTCGACGGTGGTGGACGCCCACGCATATCGCCGGTGGGGCCCGATCGGCCCGTTGAGGGACGACTGCGGGGTCGGCCGCACCAGCCCGACCATGGAGCGGAGCCCGGCGGCCAGCTCACCGAGCTCACCCAACGCCTGACGAGGGACCCGGGTGGAGGAGCGCACGGCCCGCACCTGCTCATAGGGGCTTCGGAGCATGTCCACGACGGCCGTCGCGGCCAAGCCGGCCCGGCTGGGGGCCTCCTCGGGACTCCAGACGCCGGGGTCGGGCACCGGCGCCGACGGCGACTGGTCCATGATCACCGAGAGCAGATCTGTACCGGAGACTCCGTCGACCATGCAGTGGTGGGTCTTGGACACCATGGCCCACGCTCCGTCCTCGAGCCCCTCTACCATCCAGATCTCCCACAGGGGCTTGGTCCGGTCCAGCTGCTGGGCCATGACCCGACCCACCAGTCGTCGCAGCTCCGCCTCGCCTCCGGGCGCAGGGAGAGCGGTGTGGCGAACGTGGTACTCGAGGTTGAAATGGATGTCGTCGGACCACACCGGCCGGCCGAGGTCGAATGGAACCGACCGCACGACCTGCCGGTAGCGCGGCACGAGCGGCAGCTTGCCGGCCACCATCGCAAGCACCCGCTGGTACCCGGGCGACGACCCCTCGAAGATCCCGATCGAGCCGATGTGCATGTGACTGACGTGGTCCTCGATGTGGAGGAAGGATGCATCCAGCGGACTCATGCGATCGACGGCCATGCGCGCACGCTACCCACCGCCCTGTCGATTTGCGCTCGCGCCGACGTGTCAGCCGCGATCGGGAGTGGATTCTCAGGTCTCGGCCCGTGATCGCATGAGTCCGCTGGATGCTCCATAAATGCGCCTGCGGTAGACGTCGGTCGGGGCGCATCATCTTGGCGTGCTTGGTCCCCCCTGGCGTTGGCATTGAGGTCATACCCCGACGACGTCGACGAGCGAGAGCTGATCGCGGCCCTCACAGGGGCGTGGACCCTCGACGTCAAGGCTCTGGCGTACGTTCCCGAGGGCGGCGGCGGCTACCACTGGTCCGGTGAGACGCACGACGGGCGCCGATGGTTCCTCACCGTTGATGACCTTGGAGTCAAGCCATGGCTGGGCCACCAGCCCGACGAGGTGTTTGCGTCGCTGGCCGGCGCGTTCAACGTCGCACTCGCTCTTCAGGAGCAGGTGGGATGCGAGTTCGTCGTGGCGCCCATCCGGACCCGGTCGGCGAGCTCGCTCCATCGCCTTTCGGCCCGGTACAGCCTGGCCGTGTTTCCCTTCGTCGACGGGCAGCCCCGCGAATGGGGCACGCCCTTCGCAGGCGCCGAGAGACCCCGGCTGTTGCGCCTGCTGGCCGGACTCCATCGAGCGACCCCGAAGGTGGAGGCGCATGCGGCGCGGCGCGGCCGCCAGCTGCCGGGCCGAATCCACCTAGAAGCCGCGCTCGATCAGCTGGACCGACCATGGCGGGGCGGGCCCTTCGGCGAGCCCGCCCGAGCTGCGCTGGCTTCCAAAGCCGACGTCGTCCGTGTATGGCTGTCGACTTTCGACGATCTCAGCGCCGAGGTCCACCGGCTCGGCCGAGCGCTGGTAGTCACCCATGGCGAACCCCACCCGGCCAACTTCATCCGGTCCGGCCCCGACATGTTCTTGATCGATTGGGACACAGTCGGACCCGCTCATAGCTCCCCCCCTTGACATTCACCTGGGGAATACCCCAGGACGTCACCATGCCGCCCGGAAGCAGCACGGTGGAGGTGGTGCTCGTCGCCGACGGCGCCGACATGATCGTGAACCTCACCCACCGCGACCTCCCGACCGACCGCGAACCATCCCACCGGGAGGGCTGGGAGACGTGCCTCGGCGGGCTCATCCCGACCGCTCGCAAACAGACGGACGATCGGCATCACACCTGCGCGGCCCGACGACGCTCCGTCACCACGAGAGCGGTTGCTTCGACCGAACGCGGCGAGCGCCCCCGGTACGCGTGTCCCCATCCCCGCGCAACCGTGCAGTTGGGCACCGAGACGCTCACGGTCGTCGCACGAGTCACCGAGGGAGAGGAGCGCGAACACCTGCGTGGGGATGAGTCGCCTCCGTTGCCCGCATCTGCGGTCCAACAACTGCACGGATTCGGTGGGAGTGCGCAAGCGAAGGGGATCAGGCCGGTCGGCTCGCTCAGTGCGACGATGGTTCTATGAGTCGTATCTCCGTCGTCCTGGTCGGCGTTCTCCTGCTCTTCGCTGCGCTTGGTGGTGCACCGTCCGCCGCAGCGCAAGCAAACGCACCGTGCGGGTCGCCGCTCTCGCCTTGTCGGGACACCATCAGCCCCACCTCTGGCGGAGCGGGAACGGTGTTGACGGTCACCTCCAGAGGAGGCGACCCGTGCCCGTTGTCTGTGACCGGACAGCCGGTAGTCGTCACGGTGAGGTTGGAGGAGCTAGAGAGCGAGGCGGCGAACCAGGTGTCGCCAGTCGGTGCAGACGGCAATTGGACTGTTCGGATCACCGTGCCCGGTCCACCCGCGGTCTATCAGCAGAACATTTCTGTCGTCGCGGCGTGTTCGTACACCGCGACGTCGGGAGCACAGGGTGCCGAGCCGAGCGTGGGGTATCTCGGACATAACTTCAGCTACACGGGCCCGTTCGCGAAATCGGCCACCTCCCCAACCGCAGTCGCTCCTCCCGCCGGGTCGGGGCAGTCTGGCTCACCGGGAGGTGCAACCGGCTCGCCCGGACTACCTCGAACCGGCTCGGCGCGCTGGCCGCTCACGCTCGGGAGCTTGATGCTGTGCCTGGGTCTGGTGGGCGGACTGGTGCGGCGGCGCATGGGGGGGTCGTCTCCGACGTAGCGTCCTCGGCTTCCAGGCCTACCCGTCGATCGGGCGCGATGCCGCCGGTTGGGCCGCTTGGAGTTCGGTGTTTCGTTCTGTCCCTGCCACCTCGCGGCTTGCTGAGCAGCCACCTCAGCAACAAGGTCGGCGCCGCCTGAGTACTGAACCCGCACGATGGAAGGGGTCAGGTTTCGGCCGGCGTTGACAAACAACCATTGCCAATCAGCAACAAGCAGTACTAGACCAGTGTCTGGTGAAGTCGGTCGAGGAGCTGACGGCGTTGTTCCGCAGCCGGGGCCTGAAGGTCACCCCGCAGCGGCAGGTGATCTTCCGGGTGCTCAGTAGTACCACGCACCACCCTACGGCTGAAGCCGTGCATGCCGCGGTCAGATCGGAGTTGCCCACGATCTCGCTGCGCACCGTGTATCAGAGCCTAAACGACCTCTCGGCGATGGGGGAGCTGTCCGCGCTCGACCTGGGGACCGGCTCCACCCGGTTCGACCCCACCCTCGAGCCGCACCACCACCTCGTGTGCGAGGCCTGCGGCATGATCGAGGACCTCCACCACTATTTCCCAGGCGTCGTCCTGCGGGCACCTGCCGCCGAGCGGTTCGAGGTCAACGCCACCGAGATCGTGTTCCGGGGACGCTGCGCGTCATGTGCCGCCCATGACGACACTGCCGCGGCTCCCTTCCCAGGTACCCGTCCCAGCGAGCTGTGACCCCAACCAACCACCAACCGACAAGACCGACGACCGCAAACCGAGGGAGAAGAGACATGAGCAACGAGGAGCACGGCACGGTCACCACCAGCGACGAGCCGTCAACGGGGACGTGCCCGGTGATGAGCGCCGTGCACCAGGCGGTTGGGATCACGGCGAACCAGCACTGGTGGCCTCACAGCTTGAACCTAAGGGTCCTCCGTCAGAACCACCCTCAGGCCGATCCCATGGGCGAGGACTTCGACTACGCCGAGGAGTTCAACAGCCTTGACTTCGAAGCCCTGGCGAACGACGTCGATGCGCTGATGACCCAGTCGCAGGACTGGTGGCCGGCCGACTACGGCCACTACGGACCGTTCTTCATCCGGATGACGTGGCACGCTGCCGGCACCTACCGCATCGCGGACGGCCGTGGCGGCGGCGGCAGCGGCGCACAGCGCTTCGCCCCACTCAACAGCTGGCCCGACAACGTCAACCTCGACAAGGCCCGCCGGCTGCTCTGGCCGATCAAACAGAAGTACGGCCGGAAGATCTCGTGGGCCGACCTGATCATCTTCACGGGGAACCGCGCCCTGGAGACGATGGGGTTCAAGACGTTCGGTTTCGGCGGCGGTCGTGCGGACATCTGGGCGGCTGAGGAGGACGTCTATTGGGGTCCGGAGCGGGTGTGGCTCGAAGACCAGCGTTACAGCGGCGACCGGGAGCTGGCGAATCCGCTTGGCGCCGTTCAGATGGGTCTGATCTACGTCAATCCGCAGGGCCCGAACGGCAACCCGGACCCGATGGCTTCGGCCCGGGACATCCGTGAGACGTTCGGCCGGATGGCGATGAACGACGAGGAGACGGTCGCGCTCATCGCCGGCGGACACACGTTCGGCAAGACCCATGGCGCAGCCGACCCCGACTATTACGCGGGTCCCGAGCCTGAGGGTGCGGGCATCGAGGAGCAGGGATTCGGCTGGCGGGGCAGCTTCGGGACCGGCAAGGGTGGCGACACGATCAGCAGCGGGTTGGAGGGTGCGTGGACCAACGACCCGATCCGGTGGGACAACGGATACTTCGAGAACCTGTTCGGGTACGAGTGGGAGCTGACGAAAAGCCCGGCCGGTGCGATCCAGTGGACCCCCAAGAACCCCGAGGCGCAGGGCACCGTGCCGGACGCGCACGATCCGTCGAAGCGTCACGCTCCGATGATGGCGACGACGGATATCGCGTTGACCGTCGATCCGGTCTACAAGGAGATCTCGAGGCGGTTCTACGAGAACCCGGGCGAGTTGGCCGACGCGTTCGCGCGGGCGTGGTACAAGCTGCTCCACCGTGACATGGGACCCGTCGCCCGCTATCTCGGCCCGTGGGTTCCCGACGAGGAGTTGCTGTGGCAGGATCCCGTCCCCGCGGTCACGCACGAGCTGATCGACGACGCGGACATCGCTGCGCTCAAGGGCAAGATCCTCGACTCCGGTTTGGCCATCTCGCCGCTGGTCTCGACCGCGTGGGCCTCGGCATCGACCCACCGTGACACCGACAAGCGCGGTGGCGCGAACGGGGCGCGTATCCGCCTCTCGCCGCAGGCCGAGTGGGACGTCAACGTCACCTCCGGCGTGTCGCGGGTGTTGGCGGCTCTCGAGGACATCCAACAGGAGTTCAACGGTTCCCAGTCGGGCGGGAAGATGGTCTCGCTGGCCGACCTGATCGTGCTGGGCGGCTGCGTGGCGATCGAGCGGGCGGCGAAGCAGGCCGGCCACGACGTGCAGGTGCCCTTCACACCGGGGCGCACCGATGCCACGCAGGAGCAGACTGACGTCGAGGCCTTCGCCGTACTCGAGCCGACCGCGGACGGGTTCCGCAACTATCTCCAGAAGGGCCACGAGGTCGCGGCCGAGCACCTATTGGTCGACAAGGCCTTCATGCTGACGCTGTCCGCTCCCGAGATGACCGCTCTGCTCGGCGGAATGCGCGTCCTGAGCGCCAACGCCGGGCAGTCCGAGCACGGGGTGTTCACCGACCGATCCGAGACGCTGACCAACGACTTCTTCGTGAACCTGCTCGACATGGCGACGGAGTGGAACGCGACCTCGGAATCCGAGGATGTGTTCGAGGGCCGCGATCGCGAGACCGGGGAGCTTCGCTGGACCGGTACCCGCGTCGACCTCATCTTTGGGCGGGACTCCGAGCTCCGGGCCATCGCTGAGGTCTACGCCTGCAATGACGCCGAGGAGAAGTTCATACGTGACTTCGTGGCTGCGTGGGACAAGGTCATGAATCTCGATCGCTTCGAGCTCGCCTGATCCGAAGGACGGGATGTCTCGGGCAGGCGGCCCATCGTTCCCATTCGCCTCGTCGCCGCTCGATGTCTTCCCGCGAAGGCTCCCGGAACGCTCGATTCCCCGCTTAGACCAGCCAGCCATTGGCGGTGCACCTCTTCGTCACTGCAGATCACCTCCGAGACTCGCATGGCGGAGCGGCCGCGGCTCGCGAGGAGCGCGTGCGGGTTCGATCCGCGCGCCGGCGAAGACCTCGTGGTCGCCCCGGTGGGTTCGGAGGCGCCCGCCACCGATCGCCCTATAGCAGCGGAGGATCCAGACCCAGCTCAGCCCGCTGGGCGGGCGTCAAGTGGTCGAGAGGCGCAGTTGGCGCGGCGAGCACGGCCACGGTCGTGACCACTGTGAGGGCGACGACGGCGACAGTGAACAGGCCGGTGGCTTTTTGAAGCCCGAGCGGCGCGGCGAGCAACCCAACGGCGACCACCGGTAACGACAGGGCCAGATAGGCCACCAGGTTGAAGGCGGACACCAGCTCGGCTCGTCGCGCCGGGGGCGCTATCTCGTTGACGAGGGCGAGTCCACCCATCAGGCCCAGCCCGGATCCGACGCCTGCCGACAGGGTCCCCAACAAAAAGAGCGGTACCGATGTGGTAACGAACGACACGTAGACCACCACCATCCCGACGCCCACGCCAATGCTGCCCGATGCCATCGACATCCGGCTCGACCAACGGCGTGCTACCAGCTGGCCCACCCCACCCAAGGCGAAGAACATGAACAACAACAGACCTGCTGCCGCGTGATTCTCGACGTGGAGGAGGTCGCGGTTGATGGAGGGGCCGAGGGAGGCATAGAGGGCGACCACCGACCAGCTGAGCGCGACGGCGAGTCCGGCCAGGACGAACGGCGCCAGAACCAGTCGTGGGACCCTCGGCCGCTGGACCTGCCAGTGCACTCCGGGCCTCGCCCGGTCAACGGTCTCGGGCACCAGGCCCAGCGCGAGGACAGCCATCGTGATCAAGGCTGCGTCGGTCAGGAATGGAAGGACCGTGGGGCCGGGCAGGTACTCGGAGAGCACCCCGAACAGGAGGGGGCCGACAGCCGCACCCGCCAGAAGGGCCGAGGTGCTCACCAGTGATGCCCGCTGGCGGTCGTTGTCCGCATCGAGCTCCACCAGCGCCGCTGTAGCGGCACCCGTCAGGGCCCCGGTCCCCACTCCCTGCACCACCCGAGCCACGAACAGCCAGGCGAGGTCACGGGCAGCAGCGAACAAGAGCGCGCTGGCGATCAGGAACAGCAGTGACGGGAGGAGGACCCGGCGCCTACCAACCACATCTGACAATCGGCCGACCACCAGCAGGGTCACCAGAACAGCGACGGCATAGGCGGCGTAGACCGCAGTGAGGGCGCTGGCAGAGAAGTGAAACCGGCGCTGGAAGATCACGTACAACGGGGACGGGCCATTGCTCGTCAACAAGGTCACGAACACGGCAAAGGCGACCGCGGCCGTGGAGCGTCTCATTCCCTGCCGGTCCCCGCCGGCGGCCCCACTACTGACCACCTATGAGAACCTATCTACTGCCCCACCGACGGCCGAGCGCTTGGAGGACTCCGCCGGGCGGACGTACAGAACACCGCCGCAATTCCTTCCATCGAGCAGGACCGACGCGCACCGAGTCGGCAGCTCGGCGCTGCGGGCGCCCGCCGAACGACGCGCCGTGTCCCGATGCCGGCTTCCGGGGCGTCGAGTCAACGCGATGTGCCCGGCGAGGATCGGGGCACACCGGGTGGGCGAGCACCACGTCAGAAACGAGCTGCGGTGCCGTCGCCGACAAAACCGAACATTCGGTGCTCGGCTCGAAACGGGCTGACCGCACCAATGAGGCGGTGGGTGCCCACGGCGAAGCTTCGACCTTCCTCGGTGTCGAACGCGATCTCGTCGTAGCCGGCCTCTCGGAACCATGAGCGGATCGCCGGGGTCAAGTCCGGATCGCGACGGTGCCGGGTCCAGATGACGGTGGCACCCGGTGTGCTGAGTCGGGGCAGCTCGAAGACCGTCGTTCGCACGTCGCTGTCGCTGATGTTGCCGAAGACGCCACAGACCATGAGGACTTGGGCTGGGACGGCGCCCTCATACGCGGACGTGGTTGAGGCGTCCCCCTCGACTACGTCAACATTGGTGAGTTCGGCATTGGCCGCTCTGGCTCTCGCGTCGACCGCGAGATGGGGGTCGAGCTCGACGAGCCGGGCTGTGACGTCATCGCGGCGGGGGTGACCGGCGAGCACGTCGATGACGTCGCGTCCCTGTCCTGCGCACATGCTGATGAGTCGGACCGGCCCCTCAGGCGCATGATCGATCGCATCGCTGAGGCGGTGACGCACGACGGCTAGGCGGCGACTCAGCGATGACGACGGGTCGGTGTACGCGTTGTGCCAGCCGACCCAATGCCCCTCCTGGACCACAGAGACCACCGTAGAACACCGTCATCGGTGGGGTGGCACCAGAGCGCTCTCGGCATTGCATCCCAGGCCGGGCGGTATGGGGCACGCTCGGGGCATGATCGGTTCATGTCGATGTCAGCCCGGTATGACGCCATCGCCGACTGGTACCGGTCTTGGGTCGGCGACCAGGGCGACGGGCTGATCGCCGAAGACGCCTCTGGCCTTCTTCCGTCGACACTTCAGGGTGTCTATGTGCTCGACGTTGCGTGTGGCCACGGACGTGCTGCGCGCGCTCTTGCTCGTCGAGGCGCCCGGGTCGTTGGCGTCGATGTGTCTACTGAACTCGTCGACTTGGCCCGACGAGCCGACACGGAGGTGGCCCTCGGCGTCTGCTACCACGTGGCCGAGGTCTCCAACGTGTCGACTTGGTGCATTCAGTCGGCTGACTGTTGCGTTCCTGCGGCGCGCGGGTGTTCCGGCCCGCGGTTCGGTGAGCTTATTGCCCGTTATGAGGCCGACGACTCGCTTCGCATGAGCGGCACGGTCTTCAACGTGCTCCGTGATCAGTTGGAAAGCGTGTAGCCGAGACTTCCAGTGCGTCGCGGA
>Ga0102924_1005032_pt1 | contig 12993 bp, 10 predicted proteins | sample PaiPotPPM11metaG_FD_80116 | JGI IMG/M metagenome (GOLD analysis project Ga0102924, IMG submission 80116) | Iron sulfur acid spring bacterial and archeal communities from Banff, Canada, to study Microbial Dark Matter (Phase II) - Paint Pots PPM... ... | reverse complement strand
CCGGCGGGACTGACGACGCGCGTCGGCACTCGCGCGGCGCCACCTACTCGCAGATTTCCCCAGCTTCCCGAGCCTACCGCGGCACCGAAACCGCTGTCAGGACGCCCCTCACCGAACGTTTACTTGGGTTGGAAAAACGAAGGGAGCGCGCCCGCCTCCTTCACGACGCCCAGCACCGGGAGGACGTTCTCGTAGAAGTACCCTGCGCGGATCGACGACAATCGCAGCCCCGGGACTTCCCCGAGGAGCTTCTCGGCCTCGCCGAGACCCGCGAGCGGGCCGCTGCCGCGCTCGCGATGCGCAGCGAAGGGCGAGAGGAACACGACGTGCTCGATGCGGCCCTCCGCTCGCGACGTGCGAGAAGCGCTCTGCAACGACGGAGCCAGTATTCCCCGAAGCGCCTGCGACGACGAATGTCATGTGAGCACCGTGCTCGAGAACTTGCGCGCGCCGGTGTTATTAGTCGAATGCAACGACCACACGTGGGACGTGCAAGTCATGCAATCTTGTCGACGTTGCGGCTCGGGCTCGGTCAGTCGCACTCGCGCACCACCCCCGTCGTGCGAAACGCGGGCCGCGGGTCGCTGGCGTAGCGACATCTTATGTAATAGACCCGACATCTCGGGGGCTTGGCCGTGTAGTCTGCGCGACGAAGATCCCTTTTCCTGAAGTCCGTCTCGGGTGGTTTGCGTTGGCGGTGCGTTTCACCGAAACGACGCGGTCTCAGTCTGTGCGATCTGTGCGCGCACCTTCTCACTCTGCGCAAATCGTCCCGATCTCCTCCGGAGGAGCGTGCGAAATCGGTACGAGAATGGCCAACACACGGCACTTGTGACTCGATCGCCAACGGATCACGAGCGCGCGGGAGACCTTATGCCTGAACGCGTTTTCGTTCATGGCTCTTCTTGCCGCGGTCGACTCGATCGTGAAGGAGACCGCTTCCGTCGCTGAGCCCATTTCCTCATCGAGACGACGACGAAAATAGGTGCATCGTGCGTCGAAATATTCGGCACGTACGTTGCTGATTGAGCGCGCGTGAACGCAGTTATCGACTCACAGCGGCGACGTCACGGTCCAATCGATCATCGTCATGGGACTGCATTGCATGGGCGGCCATCTGTGCCCATACGGCGTTGGCAATTGCGCCTCGTGCAGCAAGCGGCGCCACGGCCGTTGCTAACCGCGGACACCATCTCTCACCTGATTAAATTTGTCCAGACGCCAACTACCTATCACACGGTCAATGTGTCCAGGCGAAAACCATATACATACTGTAAAGAATGGAGACATCATATGAATGTTGATCGAAAATCATCTGCGGCACGTCGCTATGTGGTCGCGATCTGGATTGGGTTATCAGCCTCTCTGGCAGGCTGCGGCGCCGCGCCGGACTCCGGCGCAGACCCGAGCGATCAAGCCAGAGAGGCCGTCAACGCAGCGTCCGACTCCGACGCGGACCCTGCGCCCTTAGATGAACACGACCAGAAAATGGATTCCAGCGCTTTCGAAACACTTGGCCAGGATGTGGCGTCGGGCGGCGCTCACGTTGGCCACGCAACATGGTTTTTTACGGATTCTCTCCCTGGATCCTGCGACAAAGCGATGAATGATTCAGGGCACTTCGTCGCGATCGGCCGTGCTGGATTAGGCCACGGGGCCTATTCATCAACATGCGGTAGGCATATTCACGTTTGCAATGAGAGGAATGGTAGGTGCGTGAAGGTGCAAGTTACTGATGCATGCCCGACATGCTCCCATACAACTGATCTAGACATGACCCCAGGCGCCTTCGAGTCCATCGCCAAGCTTGGAGGCGGCCCCATTTCTGTACGATGGTACTTTCTGCCGTGAGTCCACGTGCTTCCTGGGGCCTCGAGCGCGCTGAGAGAAGTCGGCGCGCGGACGCTCGGGCCCATCGCGCCCGGAAGGACCGAGCTCGTGATCACTGCTGTCGGATCGTAACTGTCCTGCGGGGAGCGTCGTGACGAGCGCAGGTGGCGTTTGCGAAAGCTCGCATTCCGGCGTCCAGCCGAACCATAGACTTCCGCACTAAAGGCCGCGAACTGCGACACACATGATCGCTTTCCTACTCTCCCAGACCGCCCACGGAGACCGACGGCGACGTTGGCTGCGGATCGTTCTCCACTACGGACATCCACTGCAGCGACGAGAGATCCGATGCCGGCAGCGTACGCTGCGATCCGGTTGTCGATTCCCTCCCAAACATCATCCAGCGCGTCCCCAAGAACAACGGCATCGAGCCTGCACCTCTCCGCGGCAAGACTTTGCCCCGCCAAAGGTCGAACGTTTCCATCGCCCGTATGGCGGTGCACCTCAGATCACGGGCGCGGTCGAGCCGGTCGCCCCGCTCGACCGGCAAATCGATGGTGAGCACCGCGCCACCGCCAGGCGCATCGCTCGCCGCAACGACGCCATCGAAGGCGGACGATCTTGCGCACGATCCACAGGCCGAGCCCGAAACCGCCGTCCTGACTGGAAGACGCTCGCTCGAACCGATCGAAGATGCGCGCGCGGTCTTCGGCGCAAATACCGATGCCATGATCGCGCACAACGAGCCGCGCCGCCCCGTTCTGTCGGCAGACCTGCAGCCCCACCCGATTCCCTGCGCCACCTTGACCGCGTTCGACAGCAGGTTCGTGACGACCTGTTCGAGGCGCGCCCGATCCCAGTTCCCTAGGGTGCTCCGCTGACGCGACGGGGTGCAGACACTCGAGTTACGGTTCGACGCGACGAACGAACTTGTCTCGCTGCGCCAAGGCATCTTGACAAACAGTACGGACGTCCACATTGTGCCGCCATGGGTCGGCCCTCGCTGAAGGAGAAGCTGCTCTCGGATGGGCTGCAACTGGTGCACAAGCGCGGGTTCGGGGCCTCGAGCGTGCGCGACATTGTCCAGGCGGCCGGGGTGCCGCAGGGGTCCTTCACGAATCACTTCGCTTCGAAGGAGGCCTTCGGGCTCGAGATCCTCGAGCGCTATCACGACATGGCCAGCGCGGCGGTGAAGGCGACTCTGCGTAACGACGCGGTCTCGCCGCTCCGTCGGCTGCGCGCATGGATCGATGGGCAGCTCGAATACCTACGCCAGGAAGACATGCGGCGAGGGTGCCTCTATGGAAACCTCAGCGCCGAGGCGAGCGAAGAGAGCGAAGCGATCCGCAAGCGCGTGGCGGCGGTATTCGCCGAGAACCAGGCGTCGGTCGCCTACTGCCTCGAAGCGGCGATCGATTCGGGCGAGCTCGCCGCCAACGCTGACGTGCAGGAGCTGGCAGGGTTCATCGTCAGCTCACTCCAGGGAGCCATCCTCGTGGCGAAGGCGCAGCGTAGCCCTACCCCGGTAGAGCGCTTCGAGCGAGTCCTCTTTCGGAGCGTCCTCCCCGCGGGCACGGTGTCGAAGCGCCGTGCTCGTGTTTCTCGCTGACGCCGAACCGGCAGCCCAACGAACATCACGTCGGCGTCAGCTCGGGCGCTGGCAGAGCGTAAGGCGCGAGGATGCGCTGGGCCAACAGCCCAAGGCAGCTCAGATTCGGGAATGCGTTTCGCCAGAAACACGCACTCGTTCAGACACATCACGAGCTTCACGGGGCGACCGTCGGCCAGCTCCCGCTGCCGTTCCGCGCGTTCGATGGTGTGAACGGGTCCCTGCGGCAAGGGCCCCAGGTGCGGGCTGGTCATGCTCGAGGGAAGGGGCCGGAAGCAGGAAGCCGACCACGAAGGCGGGGCAGGCGCAGGGCATCTTCGGACAGCTCAACCGAGCCGAGGTCCGGGCCTTGACAATACTACGTCCGTACGTATTTATGCGGAGATGTCGCGCCGCTCACACCAAGAAAAGCGGCTCTCGGACGGGCTGGAACTGGTGCATGCGCGCGGGTTTGGCGCCTCCAGCGTGCGCGACATAGTCCAGGCGGCCGGGGTGCCGCAGGGGTCTTTCACAAACCATTTCGCTTCGAAAGAAGTGTTCGGGCTGGAGATCCTCGAGCGCTACCGAGAGATGACGAGCGCTGCTGTGCAGGCGACGCTGCGGAACGACGCTCTGCCTCCCCTTCGTCGACTGCGCGCATGGATCGGTGGGCAGCTCGAGTACCTACGCCAGGAAGACATGCGGCGAGGGTGCTTGTTCGGAAATCTCAGTGCAGAAGCGAGCGAGGCGAGCGACGCGATTCGCGCTCGCGTGGCATCGGCGTTTGCCGAGAACCAAGCGTCGGTAGCCTACTGCCTGGAAGCCGCAATCGACGCGGGCGAGCTGGCCCCCAATGCCGACGTACAGGACCTCGCCGGCTTCATCGTCAGCTCGGTCCAGGGCGCACTTCTCGTGGCGAAAGCGCAGCGCAGTCGCGTTCCGGTGGAACGCCTCGAGCGCGTCCTCTTTCAGCACCTGCTCGCGCAGGGCAACGTCGCTTCGACACGAGGTGCCCTAGCCGCTCACGAAACGGTGCAGGCTCGCTAGGTGGATGGATGAACGCCCAACGGGAGGTGCCGTACGGCGTTGCTTTCGAGACGAACAATACGGCCGTACATGTGTGGAGAGCTCATGACCACTCCGTTGACAGTTGCTAACTCGACCACGCAGCAAACCGTCGCCGACGCTCACGCGGCGAAGCGGGCGGCAGGTAGGCCTGCTGCCCTCTACTGGCTCGCGCTCGGCACGTTCGCCATCGGAACAGAAGGCTTCATGATCGCGGCGCTCCTTACGATAATCGCCGCGGACATTCGGGTGTCGGTTGCGCAGGCCGGCCTTCTGGTCTCCGTCTTCGCGCTCGCATATGCCGCAAGTTCCCCGGTGCTCACGGCACTCACCGGGCGCGTGGACCGGCGACGGCTGCTCATCGCGTCGATGTCGCTCTTCGCGATGCTCAACATCGCGGCAGCGATGGCGCACAGTTTCCTCGCCCTCGCGGCGGCGCGCGTGCTGCTCGCCTTCGCCGCCGGCCTCTTCACGCCGAACGCCAACGCGCTTGCCGGCGCGATCGTTCCGGACCACCACCGCGGGCGAGCGATTGCCGTCGTCAACGGAGGCCTGACGGCCGCGATCGCCCTCGGTGTGCCTCTTGGCGCGTTTGTCGGCGACCGGCTCGGCTGGCGCATGACGTTCGTAGGCGTCGGCGTGCTGTCGGCCCTCGTGGTCGCCGGGCTGGCTCACGGCCTGCCGCGTGGCGTCGGCGCCGCAATGGTCTCCGCATCGCTCGGCGACCGAGTACGAGCAGTGCGCAATCCGCGTGTGGCGCGGGCCCTGGCCGTGACCACGGTCTGGGCCAGCGGGACGTACGCGGTTTACACGTACATCGCTCCGCTTCTTCACAGCGCGACGCAACTCCGTGGCTCTCAAATCGGTCTGGCGCTGTTCACGTGGGGAGTTGCGGCTGGCGTCGGGTTGTTCGTCAGCGGTAACGCAACGGATCGGTTCGGAAGCATGGTTGTGCAGCGCGCGAGCCTGTCTGGCCTCATCGTCGGACTCACGGGGCTCGCCGTCGTCGCCAACGTCGTCGCTCCTGCCAGCGCGGTCGTCCCGGTGCTCGCGTCGATGGCTCTCTGGGGGATGTCCGGGTGGGCGTTCTTCCCCGCGCAGCAGACCCGGCTCATCGAGATCGTCGGCATCCCCTCAGCACCCGTCGCGCTCTCGCTGAACGCGTCGTTCATGTATCTGGGTTTCTCGCTCGGAGCTGCGCTTGGAAGCTTCTCGCTCCTGCACGTCAGCCCGCGCGATCTGGGATTCATCGGCGCCGCCTGCGAGCTGGCGGCGCTCACGTTGTTGCTCGTGAACCAAGCGCGAGACGCGCGACCGCGGTCTGAAGCCGTCGTCTCACCGGCGCCGAGCGCGACGTCGTAAGGCGAAGCTGCGGCAAGGAGTCCCCCTTGGTTGAGCAGATGACCACATTCCTACGCCGTGCAACGGCGGTCGCGCCAACAACGCCACCTGAGGAAGAAGGACAACTCCAATGAGCGTGATCAGCGCGCGGGCTTCGGGCCAGTTCACGATCGGAGACATCACAATCAACCGTCTCGGTTATGGCGCGATGCGGATCACAGGCCCCGGCGTCTGGGGAGCGCCCGCCGACCGCAAAGCGGCCCTCGCGACGCTGCGCAGGCTCCCCGAGATCGGCATCAATTTCATCGACACGGCCGACAGCTACGGGCCCAATGTGTCGGAGGAACTGATCCGCGAGGCGCTTCACCCGTATGAAGGATTGTCTGTCGCCACCAAAGCGGGCTTCACGCGTCCGGGACCGGGCGCGTGGGTGCCTAACGGACGCCCTGCCTATTTGATTGAGCAGGCCAAGGGCAGCCTCAGTAGGCTCGGCGTCGAGCAGATCGATCTGTGGCAGCTTCACCGCATCGACCCGCACGTGCCGCGTGACGAACAGTTCGGTGCCATGCGTCAGCTGCTGGACGACGGCATCATCCGTCATGCGGGGCTGAGCGAGGTCTCGGTGGCCGACATCAAGGCCGCCCGCCGGGTATTTCCGGTGGCGACCGTGCAGAACCGCTACAACCTGGTCGACCGTCAGAGCGAGGACGTGGTGGCCTACTGCGCCGCCAACAACATCGGCTTCATTCCCTGGTTTCCGCTCGCGGCCGGCGAGCTGACCCGACCCGGCGGCATTGTCGCTCTCATTGCGGAGGCGCATAGGGCTACGGCAGGGCAGGTCGCGCTCGCGTGGCTGCTACACCACAGCCCGGTGATTCTGCCGATCCCCGGTACGCTCAGGGTTCCTCACCTGGAAGAGAATGTGGCTGCAGCAGGCCTGTCGCTGACTCCCGAAGAATTCGCCGAACTGGATGCCGCGGCTTGAACGCTCACCGGCGGCTCAACGGCCCAACGACCCTCCGGAGTCATCCCCCCGAGCCACGCCGGGAAGTCCTCGTAGACCGGAGGGAGCTCGTGTGCACCAACCTCGGTGTCCCGCTGGGGACTCGAACCCGCGTCAGGGGGAGGGCAGGCGAGTGGCAACACTTCCTGCATTTTGTTGCGAGTCGTCGAGCGATCGACGTCGTGCTCCGGCGTTCCCGACTGGGCCGCTTCCGCGTCCGCCGCCCACACCTGTTCGACACCGCGCCTCATGGCGGGCTTCTGGCATGCACCTACGCGATGCGCTGCGATGGATCCGGATCCTGACGAACACTCTCGCAGCCGGTGGCAGACCGGCGCCCTGCGTCCATGGGGCAATGGGCGACCCAAACTCGTGGTCACCCCCGGCACGACTTCGGGCGGCGTGAACTAGTGGCTATGGATACGCGCTGATCACGAGGTTGTCGAACTGCGCGTTCACCCAGGAGTTGCTGCCGATGCCGACGCCGAGGCCGGGCTGCCCGCTTTTGTGCGCGCCGTCCATTGCGCTGCCGACCACGGCACCGTCGATACTCGCGGTGATGGAGCTCCCCTTTACGGTCAAGCCGAGCGTGTGCCAGGCGAGGGTTCCGAACGATCCGATCGTCCCCCCCGCCAGCTTGGTGTTGCCGTCCTTGAGGATCGACCACGCCCCCCCGTCGGTGACCGAGAGCACATATCCGATGGAGCCGTATCCGCCGAAACGCGCGATGACCTCCACCGAGCCGGCTTTCTCCAGCATCGCGTCCACGGTGACGCCGTAGTCGGTCAAGCTCGAGTCGCCGACGAGCGTGAACGGCCGTGACGCATTCGACCAGGTGAGGGGCGGGGCCGAGACCATCTGGCGCACACACTGACCCGAACGCCCCGTGCAGGGGTACACCTCGAACGCCCCATTCTGATCGGCCATGTAGCGCGCCTCGTGGTCGACGGTGTAGCTCTCGAAATTGTCTTGGTAGGGAAGGGCAAGCGGTTGGTTCGGTGGACTCATCACGGCCCCGGTCCCCTGCCCGGTGGTCGTGGTCAGCGAGTACAAGAACCCAGGCCGCAGCAACACGGAGAAGACTCCTGCGGCGGGCATCACATCGGCGGTGTGGACGAACGAGTCGCTGTTGACGTGCTCGAGATCGGTCGCCCACACGTGGACCCCGCACGGGGCGGTGAGGCCGCCCGAGAGGCGGAAGACGGCGAGCTGCAGTCCGCTCGCCCGCGTCGTCTCGACGATCGTACTGAAGTCACCTCCATTCGGAGGCACCAGCGTGACGTAGCTGCCGTTCACCCGATTTCCACCGAGGTATCCGTCGGCGCTCGTGCGGTAGATCCACCCCGGCTGGGCAAACTGCGTGGTGTGAGCCACGGCCCACAGCTGTTTGCCGAGGCTGAAAGCACCCGACCAAGGCTCGAACGAGCGGAGGAGGCCTGTGGTCGAATACGGAATGTTGGGCGCGATCGCCCCGATGATCGGCCAGTTGATGTACGCGGTGATTTCGCCGTCGATGTATTCGATGTTGATGCCGCGAGCGACACTCGGCGCACCATTGTTGTAGTCGAGAGACCCGTTCTCGCTCGCCCAGAGAGGCTTCCCCAGCGAGAGGGGGTCAGCTGGCGTAACGCAAGTGTATGCCGTCCCGTCCCCGGGCCCCGAACCGCCGTTGCCACCGGCGCAGGGATAATGCGCGCCGACGATGTCGATCGCCGCGTTGAACGTGGGATTGCCCAGCATGTCCGTGGCAACCCCCCAGGGCGTGTACTCGACCTGGGACCGAGGCTCGGAATAGACGGCGGAGCAGTTGGTGCCCGGCGAGCACCAGTCGTCGGAGGCGACGACCTCGGTCGCATACCCGTTCGCCTTCAACGCCGAATGCAGGTTCTCATACCAAGCCTTGTCGTAGCCGTTCTCGTTACGGCCGCCGAGGTAGTCGATCGTCAGCCCGTTCGACTTGGCGCACCCAAGCCAGCTCAAAATGTAGTTGATCGCATCCGGCGACCACCAGTTGCCGTTTCCGACCCACCCCGGCGCTCCCCAGGCGAGCCCGTACAGCTTGATGTTCGGGTTTCTCGCCTTCGCTTCGGTCATCAGCCACCATTCCCATCCGCGATCACACTTCAGGTCTGTCGACGTGTGCATATGGCTCGGTTCGGCCCCGGACGTCGAGTTGGCATCCCCCCCGATCTCGACCTTGAGAATCTGCAAGCTCGCGCCAAAACTGGGCTTGAATAGGTAATCAAGGATCGACGAACGAACCGGCTCCGGATAGTCGATCAGAAACCGAGAATTCCCGCCCCCGCCGCTGATGGCGCCGATGCCGTCGAAGGTGCGCCCCATCATCGTCCCATCGAGCGAAACCGAAACAACAGCGGCGTCGACGTCGCCGGGGGCGGGGCCACTGCCCGCGTCGGTCAAGGCGCACCCCGGAGCGGAGTCCTCGTCTGGACCTGCGTCGGCAAGAGGTCGCGACGTCGCGTCTGCGGCGTCCGCGACGTCCGGCGCCGAATCATCCCCGGATGCATCCGGGGACGCATCCGGCGTCACAACCGAGCCGTCCGGCGGCTGCGCCGCCGGTTCAGGGCTCGTCGCACAGGCGGCGCTCGCGCTTGCGAGCAGGGCGAAGCCGACCGCGATCAGAGCTCGGGGCGTTCGCCCGAAAAGAAGCATGCGTGGTCTCCGGGTTGAGGGAAGTCGCTCATCGCAATGGCCGCCTTGGCAGCGAGGCCAGCGGCGTCCTCGCGCCCACCACCAGGGACGGACGCGGTGACCGCATGGCCCGCCCAGCGGAACGCGAGAATTCGGGACAACCTGGGTCGTCGATGCAAGGCGCACCTCCTGGCGGTCGCTGCTCGAGCAACGAATGAGCCGAGCGTGCGATCGGCGAAAACCCTCGTTTCTGGCTCGGACGATCCCCGCGCGCAGCCATGGTCGAGCGCAACCGGTCGCCTGGATTGCGCACCGGTTCGCCCAGTCCGAGTCCGCGGAGGACCTGGCCCTCTGCGCCGTCCTCGATCATCCGCCTCGCCGACGCGAGCCCGCGGCGCAGCCGACCACCGCGCCGTAGTCCTCCCGGCGTCCTGCGACGGCGCCCCTCGCTCGAGAGGCATTCGAGACGAGGTGCGCTGCGCCACGCGTTCGCTCGCGCGTGAGCCGTCGCCGCCCTGGGATCGTTGCTCCGGCAATCAGTCCGTGGCGGCGAAGCTCCTAGGCATCTCCCGGCGCATGCTCGTGGCTCGGCTCTCGGAATACACGATCCCGCGTTTTATCAAAGACAAAGAATGTCAGCGCGTGACGCACCTGACTGCTCGCCGCGCAGAATGAGAGACGCGATGCGCATTCTGGGCGATCGGGTGCGTTCGCGAAGGGAGACTGTCGGGGCTAGCCCGTGTCACGAAGCCACGTTTTCGCCCATATCGTACTTCGGCTTGTTCGTTGCTCATGCAAGAGAACCCAACGCCGGGAGGTGCGCAGTGCATCGACGACACGCCAACGATCGGCTGAGTCGCAGTGCCCAGCTCGTATTGCTCCTCGGAGCGGCCATCTGCGCATGCACGTCGGGAGCTGCTTCCTCCGCCGATAGCTGGGAGGGAGGAGCATCCGTAGAGGCAGGCTCCGACGATACCGCAGGGGGCGCGGACGCGACATCGGGACGAGACGGCTCCGCCGGCGGCTCGAGCAGCTCGGGAGGCTCCTCGGGCGGGAATAGCTCCGGCGCTTCGGCAGAGGGAGGGGGAAGTAGTGGTGCAGGGCGAGACGGCGGCTGCTCGCCTGCCGGCGAAGGCGGCGGCGGTCAACCGGCCATCGCGCCGCTGCCGAACGGTGCCATCCCGTACCAAGGGACGTTCACCTCTCCACCGACGCAGACCGACACGAGTGAAACGACCGATGCGCCGCTGCTCGGCAACGGAGATGTGGGCGTGGCCGTCCTCGGAACGATCGATGCGATGACGTTCATCCTTCACAAGACCGAATTTTGGTCGCTCGCCGGGCTCACGGTAAAAGCCATGGCGCGCCTCTCGCTCTCGATCCCCGGCATGGCGGGAGCATCGTATGCGATGACGGAGAACATCGGCACGGGCGAGGTCACCGGCAACTTCAACCTGAACGGCAACGCGATTGCCACGAAGAGCTGGGTTCAGGCGACCGACACGTCGAACAACCGCTTCTTTACCCAGTTCTCCTACACGGGGACCGCGACGCAGACCGTCACCGTGTCCCTCACGGTCGGCCACAAGAATACGAACCCGACCAGCACGGGATCGATGGCCGACGTCCTTTACGAGGACGTCCAGGGGGACAACAGCGATACGGTCGCCGGATACATGACCCATAAGGTGCGGGTGGCGACGCGGGCCGTCGGTGCGACGGGGACGGTCGCGAACGGCAAGCTGACCTTCACCCTCGCGCCCGGGCAGACCGTCACGCTCGCGACGGGCATCATGAGCAACTTCGACGACGCCTCTTACCAGACGCAGGTCATCGAAGACGTGAGCTCGCTCATGCCGAGCGATGTCGCGACGTACAACGCTTCGCACGAGGCGTGGTGGGACGCTTTCTACCGGACGTCGTACATCGGCATCGCCGACAAGATCATCGAAAAGGAGTACTACGCGTCGCTTTATCTCCTCGCCAGCACGTCGAGAACGGGCGAGGTTCCTCCCGGATTGTGGGGCAACTGGGTGATGACGGACCCCGCGTGGGGCTACTACACGATGGACTACAACCAAGAGGTCCCATTCTACGCGGCCTTTCCGACCAATCACGTCGAGCTGGCCGACAGCTACGATGCGCCCATCCTCGCGTACATAGCCGACGCCCAGGCCCTCGCGCAGGCGGCGGGACTGACCGGCGCGGTCTTTAGCATTGGCGTCAGCCTCTCACCGGGGAGCCAGTTCGGCGGCGGTCTCGGAAGCACCGGGAACCTGAAGTCAATCGGCGCGTGGGCGGCGACCGACATGATCATGCACTACTACTACCGCCCCGACCTCGCGTACGCGCAGTCCATCTATCCGGCGCTGAAGCAGATTGCGCTCTTCTGGGAAAACTACCTCGTCAAGAACGGAAATACGTACGACATCGTCAACGATGCTCAACAAGAAGGAGATACATACCCCCAGACGGACGGCGTCATGTCCCTCGGCCTCGTGCGCTTCCTCCTCCAGGGGTGCATCGACATCGGCACGGCTCTAAACGTCGACGCCACGGAGCGGGCAGTATGGCAGGACAGATTGACGAACTTGGCTCCCTTCCCGACGTATACGGGGTGCCCGACATGCACGAACGGTGAAACGGTGTTTCGATGGACCTCCGCGGGGCGCGACTGGGACACCACGAACGCGATCGGCATCCAGCATATCTATCCAGGTAGCCAGATCGGCCTGTTGAGCGAGCCCGCCACCCTGCAGATCGCGAACAACATGGTTGGCGCGATGGCTCGCTGGAGCGACGACAACGGAACGAACACGTTCTATCCCGCGGCGGCGCGTGTAGGATACAGCGCGACAAAGATTTTTTCCCAGCTCGACTCGTGGATCCAGAACCACACGTATCCCAACCTTCACATTCACACCGGCGGAGGCGGGATCGAGAACGCGAACACGGTCCCGTCGACCGTGACCGAGATGATGCTCCAGTCGTTCCAGGGCATCTTGCGCGTCTTCCCCAATTGGCCGAGCGGCTCGGACGCGAAGTTTGCCAACTTGCGCTCGTACGGAGGATTTCTGGTCGCGAGTCGGACGACCATGGGGACCGTTCCCTACGTGGCCGTCACGAGCGAGATGGGCAACGCGTTCACGTTCGCGAACCCATGGGGTGCCGGGCAAGTCGCGGTGTACCGAAACGGCACGAGCGCCGCGGCGATGTCCGGGAGCACGCTGACGCTGCAGACGTGCCCTGGGGAGATCGTCGTCCTGGCGCCCAACGGAACGTCGTATGCGTCGGTCGTCGCGCTCATGAATGCCCAATGACAACCGTCACTCCCCGGCCATCGCCCGCACACTCGCCAAAGATCACCTAGCCGCGACGGCGAGATCGCGGGAGCGGCCATCGATGTGTTCGACGTGGAGCCTCTGCCACGGCCGCCGTCGCACGAGCCGTTCGCGATCGCGCGCACTTGCAGAGGCCCAGTGCGGCCAACCCGACCTAGTAAACGGCATTTCTT
>Ga0102924_1005030_pt1 | contig 12994 bp, 8 predicted proteins | sample PaiPotPPM11metaG_FD_80116 | JGI IMG/M metagenome (GOLD analysis project Ga0102924, IMG submission 80116) | Iron sulfur acid spring bacterial and archeal communities from Banff, Canada, to study Microbial Dark Matter (Phase II) - Paint Pots PPM... ... | reverse complement strand
GAAGCTCGCCGCGCAGAACGCCCCGGTGTGATCGGTTCGCCCTTCGGCGCACGCTCGAGGGCGCTCGAGGTCGTCGAAGGGCACGAACTGCGCGGGCGTGACGCGATCGTCACCGGTGCGGCGCTTCGCGAACAGCATCCACCAGCAGCAGCGTCCGCTGCATCTGCTGATCAACAACGCGGGCGTCATGGCGACGCCGCAGTCGTACACGGTGGATGGTTTCGAGTCGTAGCTCGGAACGAACCATCTCGGCCACTTCGCGCTCACGATCACCCTGCTGCCGGTGCTGCAGGCGGCGAACGGCGCACGCGTCGTCTCGCTCTCATCGAGCGGGCACCGTCTCTCCGATGTGGACTTCGACGATCTCAATTATCGAACCCGGCCCTACGCGCCATGGCCCGCGTACGGTCAGTCGAAGACGGCGAACGTGCTGTTCGCGGTCGGCCTGACGGCGCGCTACGCGGAGGACGGGATCTTCTCGAACGCGCTGATGCCCGGCGGCATCATGACCGGCTTGCAGAAGCACGTCCCGTACGCCGATCAAGTGAAGATGGGCTGGTTCGACGAGGACGGCAACCCGAACCCGAGCTTCAAGACCGTCGAGCAAGGTGCGTCGACGTCGGTGTGGGCCGCGGTCGCGCCGGAGCTCGAGGGCGTCGGCGGACGCTATCTCGAGGACAGCGCCGTCGCACAACCCTGGAACGGCGAGAAGCCCTTCAGCGGCTACATGCCGTACGCGATCGACCCGCAGCACGCCGACCGCGTGTGGGAACTCTCGGAGGCCGCGGTCGCGTTGCGTCGATGGCCGCCGACGTCGCGCGCGAGCTGCTGATGCTCGGGATCTTGCCCGGATTTCTGCCGCCCGGCGTAGCGTCTCGTCGCCCGCGGCGACGTCGAGCAGTTCCTCGATGCGACCGGCGGTTCGCTAACCGTGCATCAATTGGGTGAAGGCCGGCGAGGGATCGCAATCGAGCTCGGATCGCAGCGCGGTACGATAGCGGCGAAAACATCGCAGCGCCTCGGCACGATCGCCGCGGGCGAGGTGCGCGCGTACGACGATCTCCGCGCCGACTTCGTCGAGCGGATCGTAGGCGGCGATCTTTTCGCCGAGTCTTCGTGCGTCATCGGGCCGCCCGTTCTCCAGCGCGATGCGCGCGAGGAGCGCGGCGATCTCGACGCGCCGTTCGTCGATGCGCCGCGCGATCGGATCGAACCACTCCCACTGCGCGAAGTGCGCCGGGCGCTCGCCATCCCAAAGTGCGAGCGCTTCGCGCAGCAATGCTTCGCGCCGAGCGGGATCGCCGGCGTCGATGGCCGAGCGATACGCGCTCTGTGCATCCCACATGTCCACCGTGACGCCGGTGAGCCGCACGCCGTCGCCGGCGCGCATCGTGATGCGGCCGAGCGCCTTGCGCAATCGCCAAAGCGTCACTTTGAGCGCGTTGCGAGCCGCGTCGGGATCCAAGTCGCCCCAGAAGTGCTCCAGCAGCGTGGCGACGGAAAGCCCGCGCGGCTCTTCGGCGAGCGCGAAGAGCACCGCCTCCGGAACGTGGCCGAGTCCGACCTCAACACCGTGGCGCAGCACGCGCCCGTCCGCAAAACAGATGCGCACGGCGGCGGGCGCGTCGTTCGCTTCCTTCGTTCGGTAGCGCTCGAGGAACGGCGCGAGGAATCCTCCGCTGCCTCCACGCGCCGCGTCGTCGACGGCCGCCAGGAGTGCGGGCGCGTCGTCGATCTCGGTCGCCGCTTCACGCGCCCGAACGAACAGCCGCTCCCGCTCCCGCTCTTGCGCTTGCGCGCCCATCGCGAGCGCCAGACTCGTCAGGACGACGGTGTACGGCGCGCTGAAGCGCTCGGCGACCTCGCGCGCGTCGGCGAGCGAATGCTCTCGCGCTGCGCGATCCTCGGCGTGCGCCGCGGCGACGAGATGCCCGAAGCAGACGTAGATCATCAGGTCGGCAGCACGCGGTTCGCGTTCCCGGCCGCGCATCATTGCGGTCAAGAACCCGAATGCGAAGACGCCGTCTCGCTCGACCAATTCGTCCAAGTCAGCGGAGAGTTGAGCGACCAGATCATCGTCGCCGGCGAGCCAAGCACCGATCGCCGCCTCGGCCGTGCACCGCGCGACGTAGTTGCGCAGGCCGACGGCGGCGACGATCATGCGCGCTTCGTCGATCTGTTGGCGCTCGGCTTCGCGTTCACCCCGCAGCCGGGCGATGTCGGCGCCGGCGATGAGATGCAGCCCCGAAACGATCGGCGGCGACGCCGCGCCCAGGTTCGGAGCGCTCAGCTCGCGCTCCGCGTCCCGCAGCGCGCCGCTGCGCGCGAGCACCAAGCCTCGAAAGTAGTGGAGATAGGCGACCATCCCCAACTGGCGGCGTTGCTCTACCCCGTCGTCCGGCGCGATCGTCCAACCGGCGATCGTTCGTTCCAGTTCGTCGAGCAGCGCTAGGGCTTCACGGAAGTGCCCGACGTACTGCTCGTAGAGCACGCGGGTGAACCCGACGAAGAGCCGCGTGGCGACCGGCGTGTCACCGCCGCAAGCATCCCAGATCGCTTCCGCCTCGGCGCGCGTCTCTTCGACCGGCGTCTGCCACAGGCGGACCATGACTGCTGCGCCCCAGACGACCGGGTACCGTCGCCGAACGTCGTTGGGAAGTGCGGTCGCCAGGCGGGCGAGGTCGAGCTCGAGGACGGTTTCGGCGCGATCGAGCGCGACCGCGGCAGCTTCGGGGTCACCCGCTGCCAGAAACAGCCGCGCTGCGTTCCGTGCGTCGCCGCAGCTCGCGTACTGCTCGGCGGCCGACCGAACGATGGCGTGGGCCAGATCCGGGGCTGCCAATCGCAGCGCACTCGCCGCGAGCGGATGCACTTCGTAGACGCTCTCGCGCTTTCGCACGAACGGCGACTCGCGCGACGCGCGTTCGAGGGCATCGGCCGGCTCGGGGCCGAGCGCGATCTCGATATCGCTCCCTCCGGCGTCCGGGACGACGCTGCAGAAGAGCAGCGCGTCACGCAGCGGGCACGGCATCGTTTCCAGCACTTGGTCGACCACGTACTCGTGTAGATCGTCGTAGTCGACCGCGTCGAGCTCGTCGAGCAATGCGTCGAGGCGGCTCTCATCGGCGAATCGAACGAACAGCAGGACCGCGATCGGCCAGCCGCGCGAAACGCGCACGATCCGTTCCAGCTGGGCGGGCGCGATCGTTCGTTCGCCGAGCACCCGCCGCACTTCGTCCGCGGTAAAGGCGAGGTCCGCAGCGTGCAGCGTGAGGATCTGATGCGGCGGTACGAAACGGCTCAGGTGCAAGCGGAGCGGTTCGCGGGTGCAGGCGACGATGCGCCGATCCGGGGGACGTTCGGCCAGGAGCCGTGCGAGCAGGTCCCGGGTTGCCCCCTGCGTCGCATGCTCCGCATTCTCGAAGACGATCGTCGACGCGGAGCGCGGCTGACGCCAGATCGACAACAGCGTCGCGAGCTGCTCGTCGAGCGCGACCGACGCATCGCCGAGGATGCTCGCGGGGCGCGCGAACTCCTCGCGGCGTTCGGGGAAGGCGTCGGCGAGCCCGGCCAGTACGTCCCGCGCGAGATCGGCCGCCTGCCCAGCACCCGCACAATCGGCGATGCCGACGTGCATTTCATCGGCGGTTGCTTGGCGCGCGAAGGTCGATTTTCCGAAACCGGCCGGCGCCGAGAGCACGAGCAGCGCCGGATGCGCCGCGCGCACGCGCGTCAAGAGCTCCTCACGCGGCACTTCCCCGCTGTGCGCCCGCTCGCTGCCGATCACTGGGACACCTCTGGGGCACCGGCCGGAAGCCGAACCCCTACGCGCAGTATACGCCTTGCCTGCGATGCGGCGGATCCATGCGGCGTGGGGCTTTCGGCCCGCGGCTGGACGGTTAGTCCGGCGCGCCGGCCCGCGGATCGCGCAGCAGGCGCGCGTACTCGCGGTCCATCCGACCGCTCGCGCGGTACGCGGTCGCGCGCATTGCGAGATGCTCGAACGCCGCGCTGATATGCGGGCCGAGCGCCTCACGCCGGAGGTACACGGCTTCGCGCAAGATCTCCCAATAGTGTTCGAAGTTGTCCGCGTATTCCGAGAGCACCAAATTCTCCGCGACGCCGCCTTTGTTCACCAACACGGCGAAGTGCTCGAGGAACTGCATCAGCCGGAAGGCGCCGAGAAACTCAGGGATCGCTTCGGACGTGCGCAGCCGCTCGCGAAGCGCGGGATCGCGCAACAACCGCGGAATCTCGCGCAGCGAGCGGATCGCGTCGCGCATCTCCTCCGAATCGAGCTTGTCGACGATGCGCAAGTAGACGACGATATCGTTCGCGTTGCGGTAATGACGCAGCTGCGCGAACGCGGCGACCGCCGTGGCGCAGATGATCAGCGCCGAGATGAGCGACGCGAGAGCGCCGAGCCAGGCGGCATCCACCTCAGCCGACCGGCGAGAGGCGCGGGTTGGGACGTTCCGGGCGGCCCACCTTGTGGCATTCGCGCCAGCCGTGCCCGGTGTCGATCGCCACGATGTCGGCGGTGAAGTCGAACGACCCCGCCCCTTTGAAGAACGCGCTCCCGACGGCGTACGCGTCGACGGGGACGCCGTCTTCCTCGAAGCGCCGGATCCGGTCGGCATCGAAACCGCCGCTCACCACGATGCGCACGCCGGTGAATCCTTCGCGGTCGAGCGCGTCGCGCACGTTGTGCACCAGCTGCGCGTTGACGCCGGTCGGCGGAAAGGTCCCCATTTGAGGGATCACGCTGTTGTCGACCAGCGTTCCGGACGTGTCCAGCCGCACGCCCCACAGCCGGCCGCCGAGCGCCCGCGCCACCGCGAGCGACGTGCCGGCGCAGTCGTTCTCGAAATCGACCAGCGCGATCACGTTCACCGAGGCGTCGATGTACTGCGCGAACTTCTGCGTGGCGAGCACGGTGTCGCCGCCGTAGGCCGCGATCAGCCCGTGCGGCACGGTCCCCATGCCACGCGAGCCCCACCATTCGGCGTTGGCGTCGGTCGAGACGCCGAGCGCGCCCGAGATGTACGCCGCGTACCCGTCGCCGGTCTGCACCAGATGGTGATCGAACCGGGCCGGGAAGAACAGCACTTCTTTGCCGCCGGCGGCGTCGACGATCGCGCGCGCGTTGGTCGCGATCCGCGAACGCCGCGCCAGCACGCCGAGATACGGGGTCTCGAGGTGGGCGAAGAGCGCGTAGTCGCCCTCGATCGTCATGACGGTTTCGAACGGCGCGATCGCGTCGCCGTCGAAGAGTGCCCGTACGGAAAGCGACTCCCAGCCGTCTTCCCACTCGCCGCCCGGACCGTAACGGCCGCTGCACAGCTTGAGGATCGCGATCGCTTCGTCGATGCCGCACAAGATCGCGTGGTTGCGCTGAAAGACCTGCATCCGCACTCGAGGATGGTAGCGGTCGGCTTCGAGGATCTCGCGCGCGCGGTTGAAGTACGTATCGGAGTAGTAGCCGTCGCGCATCTTCTCGACCGGCAGGTTGAGGATGGCCGGATCGAGACGACGGCGCTCGGTGCGGAGCATGGGACGGCCCTACGCTTACGTGGAACGAAGTCCTCGTTTCACCATGGCGAACCCCACCAATGCCGACATAGCTCACCGTCTTCGCGAAATCCGCACGCTCATGGAGTTTGCGGGCGAACCGTTCTTCAAGTTCATGGCCTACGAGCGGGCGGCCGAGACGATCGAAAATGCGGCGCCGCTGGCGGCGCTCGTCGAAGACGGCCGCCTGACCGAGCTTCCCGGGGTCGGCAAGACGATCGCCGCGCGCATCGCGACGCTGGCGGCGACCGGAACCGACCCCTATCTCGAGGAGCTGCGCGCGACCTATCCCTCGACCCTGATGGAGGTTCTCGGCGTCCAAGGGGTCGGGATGAAGACCGCGCAGCTGCTCTTCGAGCGGCTCGGCGTCGCGTCGCTCGCCGACCTGGAACGAGTGCTGGAGGACGGCGGGATCGCGGCGATCCCGCGGCTGGGAGCGAAGTCGATCGACAACATCCGGCGCGGCGTCCTGGCCTACAAGGGCCGCACGAAGCGCACCCTGCTCGGGGTCGCGCTCCCGATCGCCCGCGAGGTCATCGCCTACCTGCGCGCGACGACCGATGCGGCCGACCTCGTCCCGGCCGGCAGCGTGCGGCGCCAGGAGCCGACGGTCGGCGACGTCGACATCGTGTGCACGTCGGCCAACGCCGAAGCGGTCATCGCGTCGTTCACCGCGTGGGATCGAGCCGAGGCGGTGCTGGCGGAAGGTCCGACCAAGGCGAGCATCTGGCTCGCCGGCGGATTGCAGATCGACCTGCGGGTCCTGCCGGCGCACCTCTACGGCAACCTGCTCCAGCACTTCACCGGCTCGCGCGAGCACAACATCCAGTTCCGCGAGCTCGCCGCGCGCAAGAACTTGCGCGTCAGCGAGAACGGGATCGTCGACCTGAGCGACGGCCGCACGATCGCGTGCCGCACGGAAGAGGAGGTGTACGCCACGATCGGGCTCGCGTACGTTCCGCCGGAGATGCGCCTGGGCACCGGGGAGATCGAAGCGGCGCGCGCCGGGACCCTGCCCCGGCCGGTCGAGCTCGGCGATCTGCGCGGCGACTTCCACCTACACTGCACCTGGTCCGACGGAGCAGGCACGCTCGAGGAGATGATCGCCGGTGCCGCCGCGCGCGGCTACGCCTACCACTCGATCAGCGATCATTCGTGGGGCCGCGGCCGGATGGGGCTCGATCCGAGCGACCTGCGCGCGCAGCGCGCCCGGGTGCGTGAGCTCGGCGAGCGTCACGGGATTCGCACGCTGTGCTCGGCCGAGGTCGACATCCTCGCCGATGGCACGCTGGACTACGACGACGCGATCTTGGCCGAGCTCGACCTCGTGGTCGCCTCGGTCCATTCCGCGTTCAACCTCTCCCGTGAGGCGATGACCGCCCGTCTGATTCGGGCCTGCGAAAACCCTTACGTGACGATCATCGGGCACCCTACCGGGCGCAACGTCGAAACCTTCGCCGGGTACGACTTCGATCACGATGCGGTATTCGCGGCGGCTGCGCGGACCGGGACGGCCCTGGAGATCGACGGACAACCCAGTCGGCTCGACCTTCCCAGCCCCCTGGCCCGGCGCGCCCGCGAGTTCGGCGTGACCTTCAGCTGCGACTCGGACGCCCACGCGGTCGCGCAACTCGAAAACGTGGCCTACGCGGTCGGTCAGGCACGGCGGGCCTGGATCACTCGCGATGAGGTCCTCAACACCCGATCACTTGAGGAAGTCCTCGCCTTCGTGAGTTTGAAACGAGCGCTCGTTCCCCATGTCGATCCCGGCGCCGCTCCCTCCGGCTGAGGAGCGGCGGCTCTCCGCCCTCTACGAGTACGAACTCCTCGACACGCCACCCGAGGATCTCTTCGACGCGCTCACCGATCTGGCCGCGAAACTGTGCGACGTCCCGATCTCGCTGATCACGCTGATCGACCGCGATCGCCAATGGTTCAAGTCGGCGCACGGGATCGAACTGCGCGAGACCCCGCGCGACGCCTCGTTCTGCGCCCACGCCATCCTCGACGACGCGATCATGGTGGTCGACGACGCGGCTGCCGACCCGCGCTTCGCCGGCAATCCCCTGGTGAGGGGCGAACCCGGCATCCGTTTCTACGCCGGCGTCCCGCTGCGAGCGCCCGACGGCTCCGCGCTCGGCACGCTCTGCGTCATGGACACCCGCGCGCGCGTGCTGACCGACGCGCAGCGGACCGCGCTGAGCGCGATCGTTACTGTGGTGGCCGAACAATTCGAAGCGCGTCGCTCGGTGCTGCGGCTCTTCGACAGCTCCCAAACCGAGCTGTACCACGTCGATCTCGAGCACGAACGGATCCTCTTCGCCAGCGACGCTGCGCGGCGCAACCTCGGCTACTCGATCGAAGAGCTCCACGAGCTGCCGCTGAGCGGTCTGCTGCCCTCGCTCGTGCGCGAAGGGCGGCTCATGGAGCGCCTGGTCGAGTTGCGCGCACATTCGAGCCGGCGCTTGAACCTGCGCACGACGGCACAGCGCAAGGACGGCACGACCTATCCGATCGAGCTGCGCATCGAGCTGCTCCCCGGCCGGCGGCGCGACGTCGCGATGGTCGTGGCGACCGATCTGACCGAACGCGAGCAGGCGCAGCAGCGCATCAGCCTGCTCTCGGCCGCGATCGAAGCCGCTCACGATCCGATCATCATCGCCAAGCCCGGCGCCGAACCGCGCGATCCGGCGACGATCGTCTACGCGAACGAAGCGTTCGTCCGGCAAAAGGGCGTCAAGGCGGACGCCGTGATGGGCCACTACACCGACGAGTTCTTCGGACCGAAGACGGATCGCACGCGGCTCGCCTTCATGCGTCACGAGATCATGGCCGGCCGGTCCGCGCGCGTCGAGTACGTCTCGTATCGTGCGGACGGTTCGTACTATCACACCCAAGCGACGGCGCGGCCGCTGGTCGACGACTCCGGGCACACGACGCACTTCGTCGTCGTGCAGCACGACGTGACCGAACAAGTGCTGCGCGGCGCGCAGCTGGCGATGCAGAACGAGCGGCTGACCGCGATCACCTCGATCGCGCGCACGCTGTTCGCCTCGCTCGAGCCGAGCTTGCTGGTCGAAGCGCTGCTCTCCGGAGTCCAGGAGCTGGTCGGCGGCGGGGCGACGTTGTACGCACCGCGTCCGCGCGGCGGTTTCGTCGAGACCGTCGATCTCGGCGTGAGCGACACCGCTCCGGTCGCCGACGCGTTCGTCGGGCTCGCATCGCGCAGCGACGTCTGCGTCCTCGACGAATCCGAGCGGCGCGCCGCCGTCCGCATTCCGGGAACGGCCGGCGGGACCGCATACGTGCTCAACGTGCGGGGCGAGGGGCCGTTCAGCACTGCCGACGTCTTCGCGCTCGGTTTGCTCGGAGCGTACTTCGCGGTCGCGGCCCGCAACGTCGAGCTGTACCTCGAGCTGGCCGCGCGCCGCGACGCCGTCGTCGAACTGAACCAGGTCAAGAACGATCTGATCGCGATGCTTGCGCACGACTTCAAGGGCCCGCTGACCACCATCGTCGGTTTCGCCGACGTGCTGGCCGACGACGACCGCTTCGATGCGGAGTCGCGCCAGTATCTGGGGATGATCTCCTCGAGCGCGATGCGGCTGGCGTCGCTCGCGACCGACACGCTGGCACTCTCGCGGCTCGAACACAACGAGCTGGCACTCGTGCTCACGGAGGTCGACCTGGTCTCGCTGGTGCGCGACGTCGTGCGCGTCTTCAGCGTAACGCGACCGATCGATCTGCGTGTCTCGGCCTCGACGCTGACGGTTACCGCCGACGAGCCGCGCTTGCGCCAAGTCTTCGAGAACCTGGTCGGCAACGCGATCAAGTACTCACCGGGCGGCGAGCCGGTCGAAGTCGCCGTGCGGTCGCGCGACGGCGGCGTCGAGCTCACGATCCGCGACCGCGGCATCGGCATCCCCGACTCCGAGCGCAGCAAACTCTTCGGCCGCTTCGCGCGCGCCAGCAACGCGCGCGCGCTCGGCATCGGCGGGACGGGCTTCGGCCTCTACCTGAGCAAGACGATCGTCGACCTGCACGGCGGAACGATCGACGTCGAGTCGATCGAAGGTCAGGGCTCCACGTTCCGCATCGTCATCCCGACGCACGCCGCGCTGTATAAAGCCGGAGCGCGGCGTTTCGCCTTGCTCGATGCCGACGGCGACGCGCGCTCGTACGTCGCGCACACGCTGCGCGGCGACGGTTTCGCGGTCGCCGTGGCGCGCAGCGGCGAAGAACTCCTGCGCTTCCTCGAAGACGGCAGCTTCGACGTCGCGCTGGTGGACGCCGACCGGCTGGAGATTCCCGCCGAAGCGTTCACCGAACGCGCCGGGCCGCACGCGGCGCTGGTGCGCGTCGGCCTGCGGCTGCCCTCCGAGCGTAACGGCTGGAGCGCGTTCGTCGCGAAGCCGTTCCTGATGAAGGATCTCTATACGGCGATCGACGAGGCGCTCGCCCACGCGAACGGCGGCGCATCCAAGGAATCGGTGAGCTCCGCTGGATCGCGATAGATCGCCTCGCCTCCGGCGAGCGTCGCGGGATCGGCGCCGCCGCAGAGCAGCGCGACGCAGGCGACGCCCGCCCGGTGGGCGGCCTCGATGTCGTAGCGCGTGTCGCCGACCATCACCGCCTCGCCGGCGGCGACGCCGGCCTTCGCGAGTGCCGCATCGACGATGTCGGGTGCGGGCTTCGAGGACTGCGCGTCGTCGGACGTCGACGCGACGTCGACCAGCGGGCCCAAATCGCCCCGCGCGAGCAAGCCGTCGAGTTCGCCCTTCTTCGCCGAGCTGGCGACGACGACGCGCGCCCCACGGGCGCGTACGGCCAGCAGCATTTCCCGCGCACCGCGCGTCGGCCGCACGGCCGGCAGTTCGCGCTCGCGGAAGATCTCGGCGCGCCGAGCGGCGATCGTCTTGCCGGGCTCCCGCTCGTCGCTCGCGCCGGGGATCAGCGCGGGCAGAATGCGATCCCCGCCCATCCCGATCAGCGGACGGAGCCGTTCGACGGGTATGGAGTAGCCAGCTTCGGCGAACGCCGCCGCCCACGCCCGGGCGTGTGCGTCCACCGAGTCGACCAGCGTTCCATCGACGTCGAAGAGGACGGCTCGCGTCATGGGTATGCTGTACCCACCTCCCTTCGCCCGTGAGGTCTCCGTGGCTGACACCAAACGACCGGCGCTCGATGTGACCGCGCTTCTGCGCCGTGCCGCGGGCGCGCTGAGCGAGCGGGTCGGCCTCTCACCGAACGTCCTCTCCGAGCGCTCGAAGTCGCTGCGCCCGCGCACGGCCGGCGCGAAGAAGACGCCGAGCGTGTGTCCGTACTGCGCGGTCGGATGCGGGACGTCGGTCTACACCCGGGACGGGGCGATCGTCGACATCGAGGGCAACCCCGACTCGCCGATCAACGCCGGAACGCTCTGCCCGAAAGGCTCGGCGACTTTCGCGCTGCACGTGAACCCCGCACGCTGGACCACGGTCAAATATCGCGCTCCGTACGCGAGGGAATGGGCCGACGTTTCGCACGATTGGGCGATGGAGCGCATCGCGCAGCGCATCAAGGACACGCGCGACCGCACGTTCCGCGAACACGACGAGCACGGGCGCCGCGTCAACCGCACCATGGCGCTCGCCTCCCTCGGCGGCGCGACGCTCGACAACGAAGAGAACTATCTCATCGCGAAGCTGTTCCGCAACCTCGGGACGCCGTTCATCGAGAATCAGGCGCGCATTTGACATAGCTCGACGGTGCCGGGTCTCGGCACCCTCTACGGCTTCGGCGGCGCGACCACGTATCTGATGGATCTGCAGCACTCCGACCTCATCGTGATCCAAGGATCGAACTTCGCGGAGAACCATCCGGTCGGCTTCCGCTTCGTGACGATGGCGAAGGAGCGCGGCGCGACGATCGTCCACGTCGATCCGCGCTACACCCGCACGAGCGCTCTCGCCGATCTCTACATTCCGATCCGGTCCGGAACCGACATCGCCTTCACCGGCGGCTTGATCAACTACGTCCTCTCGAACGATGCGTACTTCAAAGAGTACGTGCACGCGTACACCAACGCGACGTTCCTGGTGCACCCCGACTTTCGCGACACCGAGGATCTCGAGGGCCTGTTCTCGGGCTACGATCCGCAAACGTGTCAGTACGACGCGAAGCAGTGGCGGTACGAGGTCGACGACGAGTCGCCGGAGCGGCCGGGTTCCGGCGGCGCCTCGGTGCACGGCGGCAAGCAGCCGAAGAAAGATCCGACGCTGCAGCACCCGCGCTGCGTGCTCAACGTGATCAAGCGGCACTACGCGCGCTACACGCCGGAGATGGTGGAGCGCATCACGGGCGCTCCACCCGAGGCCTTCTTGCGCTTGGCGCAGCTTCTGGTGGCGAACAGCGGGCGCGAGCGCACCGCCGTGTACGCATACGCGATGGGCTGGGCGCAGCACACCGTCGGCGTGCAGAACATCCGCGCCGCCGCGACGCTGCAGGCGCTGCTCGGAAACACCGGCCGTCCCGGCGGCGGCGTCATGGCACTGCGCGGACACGCCTCGATTCAGGGTTCGACAGACATCGCCACGCTCTACGACAATTTGCCCGGGTATCTCAAAGTGCCGACGACCGAAAAGGGCGAGACCGATTTCGCCGCGTGGACGAAGAACCACACCATGCGATCCGGGCGCTGGGAAGGTTTTCCGCGCTACGCGATCTCGCAGTTGAAGGCATGGTACGGCGACCACGCGCGCGCGGCGAACGACTGGGGCTTCAGAAATTTGCCGCTCAACACCGGCGACCACTCCGACCTCCCGATGTTCTTCGCCATGAAGGACGGCGAGGTCGAAGGGCTGCTGCTCTACGGCCAAAATCCCGCGGTCGGCGGACAGAACGCCAAGCTGCAGCGCGCCGCGATGGAACGGCTGCGCTGGCTCGTCGTGCGCGACATGTTCGAGACGGAGAGCGCCGCGTTCTGGAAGCGCGAGGGCGCCGAGCCGGCGGCGATCGGTACCGAAGTGTTCTTCCTCCCGGCTGCCGGCGTTGCGGAGAAGGCCGGCACGTTCACCAACACGATGCGGCTGGTGCAGTATCACGACAAGGCGGTCGAACCGCCGGACGATGCGCGCAGCGATCTCGCGTTCACCTACGAACTCGGGAAGCGGCTCAAGGCACTCCATGCTGCCTCGATCGACCCGCTGGACCGTCCCCTTCTCGAGCTGACCTGGGACTATGAGAGCGACGATCCGGGCGAACGCGCGACGGGCGAACCCTCGGTGGAGCGCATCATGCGCGAGATGAACGGCTTCCGCGTTGCGACCGGCGAGCATCTGCAGGACGCAAGCGACCTGCGCGACGACGGGACCACCGCGTGCGGCGCGTGGATCTACTGCGGCATGTTCCCCGAACCCGACCGGAACTTGACCCGCCGGCGGGT
>Ga0102924_1005028_pt1 | contig 12996 bp, 6 predicted proteins | sample PaiPotPPM11metaG_FD_80116 | JGI IMG/M metagenome (GOLD analysis project Ga0102924, IMG submission 80116) | Iron sulfur acid spring bacterial and archeal communities from Banff, Canada, to study Microbial Dark Matter (Phase II) - Paint Pots PPM... ... | reverse complement strand
CTATACGCGTGCCATTGCGGGCAGCTTGAGACCGGGATGATGTAGCGGCTCGGAGAGCGACCTAGGGTCTCGAATGAGATCACGCGCTGTATGCCACCGAAGTCGGGGCGATCCGAGAGCGCGAACGCACCCTGGCGAAAGCCCCCGCTTGGGGCGGCGACCTCCAACCACCGGTAGTCCGCCCAGCTCGAGCCACGAGGGAGATCGATCTGGAGCAACGAGCCACCGTGAGTCTCGATGCGCACGGGAACCGATTCGGCGCCGGTTGGAGGCTCGGCGGGGCCTGCCAAGAAGATCGGCGCGTAACCCCAACTGCATTCGTGGCCCAGAAATGGCACGTTGGTCGTCGTCGGCTGTTGATGCAAGCGCAGCTGAAGGCTCGAGATAGGCGATATGTCCCGCCGCGCATAGATCGTCCGCCCGTGGCTCACGAGGAGCGGCCTGTAGCGAGTGAGAATCCACCGGCTGACCAGGTAGAGGCGAACCGTCGCCGGCACGCGATCGAAGACCGCCGCACCGACCATCTTCAAGTCGGTGTCGTCGAGGACGATCAGTTTCGGCGGATCTCGCCGCAGCTCAGCGAGCATGTCTCGCTGCAGTTCGGCCGTGTTGACGATGCCGTTGGCCAGATACCAGCGTGTCGGTGGGTCCCGGTTTATGAAGTAGTGGAACAGCGCCGGCTCGTCGGTCAAGTCCAACAGCCGGTCGTGCGGGCCCAGGTACGCGTTTACGATCCGCCGAAGGTCCGCGAAAGCCACGCCATCGAACCGGCTCGCGTACCCCACGCGAGCGAAAGCCGGCCGTGTCGCGACCGCCGGTCGGTATGCGGCCGGCGCGCGCTGGATCCTGTCGTGAATCGGGCCCCAGAAGAACGCAACTACGCAAATCACCAGTACTAGCCCGATCGGGTGGGCGGGTATCCAGCCGCGGCGGAGCCCCGCGACGCGACTGAAGAGCGAGCGCTCGAGCGCCGTCACCGTGCGAAACACGATGTACAGGATCAGCGGTGTCGCGACGATGAATGGCAGATAGGCGTGCCCGAGGTCCATCCGCGCGAGAAACTCCGAGTATGAGAGCAGTACGTAGATCGCGGTGGCGGCCATTGGCCAATCTGCGGTGAGGAACGGACGGCGTAGCCGTAGTCGAACCACGAGGTACGCGAACGAGACGAGCAGCGCAGCCGGAGGCGCGAGCGCGACGAAGTCGAACCCCGCCTGCGGGATACCGAGGTTTGCGGTGGGCGGAAGCGCGCCGGAAAGCGTGTGGCCGTTGATCAGATTGGCCGTCACGTATACGACGTCGCCGAGCGCGCCTCGACTCGCCATATAAATGGCGAACGCTCCCGCGAGCACGAGGCCGGCAGCCGCATACCAGATCGTCCGCTTGAACGCGTCTGCGAATTGACTACCCGCGGGCCGCCAATACCACTCGTACGCGGCGAGGACGATAGTCACGGCGGGCAGCGTCGCCGCAGCCTCGGGCGTGAAAGCCACCGTGGCGACAGTCAGGAGGGCGAGAGTCGCCGCACGCAGGCACGTCGGCCGTTTGAGAAGCGCCACCAAGGCGAGCAGTACCACCGGCCAGAGGAGGAAGCGCGGGTCCGCGGGCCCAAGCCAGGTCCCGAGGAAGATGAGCGACCCGACCAGCAGCAGCGTCCAGTCGCGCCCCACGAGGTACGCGAACAGGAAGTACGTCGTGAGGACGTAGAGAGGTTGAAACAGCATCGCTCCACCGGCGAGCGCGCCCCAGTAGCTGTTGCCGAAGACGGCAAACCCGCCTCCCGTCTGAAAGACGTCCACGAGCAATCCGTGCGTCAGCACCACGTCGCGCCAAGGCAACCAGCCCGCTCCGACGAGTCTCGTCTCTGCGAGCAGCTGTCCCTCTTCGAAGAGGTTGAGTTGACCGATGTCGCCCGGCAGGTAAGCGAAGAACAGGAACAGCGCGACTGGCGCGGCGATCAGCAGCACCGCGCGACGCTCGATCGCCCGGGCCCCCGCACGTCCCCTGCGGCGCAGCACGGCCAGAGTCCACCCGAAGAGGATGGCGGCAAGCGGCAAGCCGAGCCACAACGGGAGCCACGAGTAGTGCCGCACCGAGGAGGTCGACAGGATGCGCACCTCGGTGTGCGCCGAGACGAGGACGAGTCCGGCCACGCAGAGCGCGGCGCCCAGCGCGTTCACGGTGGAGAGCCGCTCCCCAGCCGTCGCGCGTTCAGACATCGTCCGCGCTAACGCGTTCGATGCCATGCCCACTACGGCGAGGTAGCCGGCCACGACGAGCGCCATGCTCAGCCAAAGATGCTGCGACGCGATCCCCACCTCCACGCCCAGCACGGCTCCCACGAATGCGACTCGCCCGACTGCAACCACGTAGCGTTTGGCGCCGTCGCCCGCGAATGGCTCGTCATCGGGGCCCGCTACGGCCTCCGCCGAGGGGAGGACCGGGCGTAGACGCCCACGAGCCGATGGCTTCGCCAGCCCTAACCGCGGCCCGACTCGCGTCAGGGCGAGGAAGATCAGCAGCGTGAGGACCGGGAACAGCCCGACGGCGAGGTAATAGGTCCGAAAGTAGTTGTAGGGGTTGAAATTCGTGAAGGTCGGATAGCCGATCACATCCGTCTTGACGCGCAGTGGGCCCCACAGCGCGACGGCCGCGACTGCCGTGGCGACGCCTGCGTAAAGCACGGAGACAGCGACACGGACCCCCGCGCTGCGCCGAAGCGCGGCCTTGTTGGTTGCAACGGCTGTCGTCGTGCCGGGCAGGTCCACACGCCTCGCGGTCGGCCGGCAGACGATCGTTATCGAACCGTCACCGACACGGTTCTACTGTGGATGATCGTCCGCCCCGGCTGAGCGACATCCACCAGTCGCGGGTCGCCCGAAGGGTACGACCATTGAAGGCGAACACGCCCGCTGCTCGGCAATCCGACCCGCAGGTCGAAATAGCAGCTGAGCGCTGCATCGAGTCTGACGGTCCTCATCGTTCGGAAGCGCTTGCTTAAGTCGGCCTGAAACTGGATCTGGACGTACTGCCCCTGTCGTGTGTCTGAGTAGGCGTAGGTTGCCGGGCGGGCGCATCCCCACACTTCGAGAGGCTGCCCATGTGCGATCCGCGTGACCGGTAGGAACAGCGGCATCCGATATGCGTCGTACGTCGGCAACGGCTTGCCGGTGTACGAGATCAACCCGGTCGCGAAGCCACCCTTCCCGAAGACTGAGGGTCCCGGCTGCCCGTCGTTGAGTCCGTACTGCATGGTCGATGCGATCCGCGGGTTGCGCCAGGTGAGGTACTCGGCCCAATTCAGATAGCCGGCTGCTTTCGCGGGAGACAGATACACGGTGCCGACGTTCGGGGGATGCGTGATGTATCCGTACTCGGTGTTGTAGATGCTCATACCAGCGCGCGACCCGTAAAGCGCGTCAAGGCGGTCGAGCGTACGCATCAAGGTGGGGATCTGCGGAAACTCGACCGTATCCGAGCTGCTCAGATCAGCCTCGTTTGGGGCCAGATTGATCGGATAGGGGTGAATCCCGTAGCCGCTTGCATCGAACAATGCTGGGTGCGCTCGGCGGAACCCGCCGTGTGGGGGGCAGCCGGCTTGTCGGGCGGCGTTCCCACGGAGGGGGCGAAAAGAGGAGTCGGCACAGTACAGGGTTAGGGTGAAGCCAAGAGGACTGGAAGCTTGAAGAGCTGCACCGAGCACAGACTCGGGCGGCTCTGGGATCCCCCTGGGCGAGAGGCTGGCAATCACGATCGTGTCGCTTCCATGTCCCGCTGTGTGGAGAGCGGCCCACGCGGCATCGAGCAGCCGCCGATACTGGGGTGCTGAAAGGATCCTCGTTGACCCAACAGGGAACTGCGGCGAGAGCATCGGGCCCCAATTTGGCTCGTTCCAGATCTCCCAGAAGTGGACAGCAGGCAACGGCGACGAAGCGCCTCGTGGGATGTAGTGACCGCTGTAGCGCCTTGCGACCGACCCCACGAATTCCCCGTATTCAGACGGTGACAGCTTCCACGTGCCAATTGGAACGCGACGCGGCGCTCCAGGCCCAGTGGCCCACAGCGGTCCGGGACTCGTGAGCACGAAGTCGAGCCGAATGCCATCCCGGCGGGCATCGCGGACGATCTCGTCATATGGAGCCCAGTTCCCGCGTGGATATGCGGCGGGGCTCGCCGCGTTGAATCCGGGGGGTCGCGCCCGTGCGTCCGGCTCAGGAGCTATCCGGCTCCACGGCACACTGACGCGCACAAGCCCGACGCCGAGGCTGCGCATTTCAAGCAATGTGCCGGAGGGATCCGCCAGCAAGCGGAGGTCGTCTTGGAACATCGCGACGGGCCCCGCCGGGCGAGCTGTCTTGGAAGCGTGGGATCGGCCGCAACCGTTTGCGATGGCGGCTAGGGCTAAGAGCAACGCCCCGGCCACCGTGATCTTGTGGCGGTCGAACGCTGGCACGAGGGACGGATGATTGTGCCAAAGCCGCCGCCGACGCCGGCGCGCAGGAACGCCACAGTGGTCGGGGCGGGCCACGGCTACCATTGCGCCGGTGCGTAGAGGCTCACTCGTCCCGCTGGTGTTGCTGGCCATTCTGGCGGCAGCGCCCCTGATCCCACTCGCGGCGGCATCTGCGCCTTCCGCGGTCGCCGACTGTAGCTCGCACGGCATCCTGACTCACCACTATTCGGTCACTCAGCTTCGGTCGGCGCTGACGGCGATGCCCGCCGACGTCCAGGAGTACACCGACTGTTACAACGTGATCCACAACCAGCTACTTGCTGAGATTCCCGGGGGGCACCACAGCGCGGGAGGCAGTTCGAGCAGCGGAGGCGGGAGTTCCTTCCCGACGGCGTTACTTGCCGGACTGATCGTGCTCGTGGTCATTGGTGCCGGGGCCGGCGCTTACGCGATGACGCGCCGCAGCGGGCCTCCGAGCGCGCCGTAAGCCGCGCCGTAAGCCGCGTCGTTCGAGCTAGCCGTCATTCTCCGCTCCCCCGGGACGCCCGGGGTGAGGGAGGTCGCATGCAGATCCAGCTCTTGATGAAGGGGCCAACCACTTCCGGGAACGCCGGGCCAAACAACGCTTCCATCTCGCGTTGCCGCATCATGTAGATCTCATCGGGATCGTCCTGGCTAGTCCCGAGACGCCAATACCGTCGGCGGACGCTCCGCGGTAGCCAGTGCGCGGCCGGCAGAAGCGAGTGCGGCTCTATCGGGAACTCGAACGCAGGGGTCTGCACGTACCAGCCGCGTGCGACACGTCGCACTTCGTGCGCAAACGTGGCGCGCCGCTCAGGTGAGATGTGCTCGATCACGCTGCTTGAGTAGGCAAGATCAAACTCGTTGTCGGCAAATGGAAGGCGCTCGGTTGCGTCGGCGCAAACCAAGCGTCCGGGGTATCCGTCATGGGAGCGGATGTCGACACCGGTAACGTTCAGCCCTGGTGCTAGCCCCAGCAATCCGGACGGGCCGCAGCCGATGTCCACGATCCGGGTCGTGGCATCCACTCCCGCGAGTCGAAGGAACTGCTTTACGCGGCGGGCACGCGTCCGATGCGCAAACGGCTCCGCGAGATACCGCAGCGGCCCGCGACCTTGAACGATAAAGATGCTCGCCCGTTCTGTGTCCGGCAGGCCCCGGTCAGCGCTTAACGCGACCACCGGACCTACAGCTAGCCTGACGGATCCAGCGAATCCCACGAGATGCGCCGTCATTCACACGATCGCTGTGCGGGAATCCGGACACTGCAGCGCTATCTGCGCGACGGCCGGACCAGAGAGGCGGCACGCAGTTCCGTCGACATCAGTGCACGCTCACGCTCGTGGTGCGACTGTAGATCCGCGTCTGGCTTGGACTCAGCGTGTTGTAAAGCGTGGCGTCCCCGGCCGGATACGACCACGCGATCCGCACCTGGCCGCTCGACGGGAGCTTAACGTGCGCGTCGAAGTACCCGCGCGAATTTGTGATTCGGACACGCAGCACGCTGCTGAAGCTGCTGCTATTGCGACGAGCAAACTGGATGTAGGCGTACTGAGCTCCATGGGCGAAGTGCGCCGGGCGCACATCGCCCCACACCTCTATCGAGTGCCCCCGTGACTCCGAGGTGGAGGGCAGCCAGATCGGCATCTGCCACGCGTAAAACGTTGCTTTGGGTTTGCCGTTGGCGTTCACCAGGCCGGTGTTGAACCACCCGCCATCCTGCAGCTCATACTGATCGAAACTCGAGATCCGGTTGGACCTCCAAGCTATGTACTCGGCCTGGTTCAGCCACACGGCCGCGGTATTCGGGGTGGGGTTGCGCCCAGCCGCGGGTGGACGGGTCTGGTAGCCGTACTCCGTGTTGTAGACGGCCATCCGCTTGTGTGACCCGTAAGCCCTCTGCACGCTGTTGAGCACGCTGACGAAGTGGGGAATCTCGTTGTACTCGACCCCGTTCGGATTCGGGTAATCGGGCCTTGATGGCGGATTGGAGTATTGGTAAGGATGGACACCGAATCCGCTGACCCTGAACAGCGCCGGGTGCGCGCTGGGGAACTGCCGCGAGCCTGCTCTGGTAGTCGGGCAGCCGAGGCTTTGGGCGGCTGAGCCTCGTAGCGGTGCGTACGAAGCGTTCACGCAGTACAAGGCGCGCGTGAAAGTAAGGGGAGCGCTGGAGTTGGTGGCGTTCGGTTGTGACGATCCGTCTTGGGTGTAGTTGCCAGCCAGGATGGTGTCGTGCCCATGGCCCGTGCCCTGTAGTGCGCTGTAGCCGGCGTCCAGCAGTGAGCGGTAGAGGGCCGCTCCCACCATCGCCCCGCCCTGCACCTGCGGCGCGAGCGCGGGCCCCCAATTGGCCTCGTCCCAGATCTCCCAAAAGTGGACCGAACGAAAGTGGGACCCGACAGCCCGAACGAACTGACCGTACTCGCTTGCGGACGGCTTCCAGACATGGTCGAAGGAGAACAGGGATCCGCTCCCGCTGTTGGGGGGCGGGGCGCCAGATTGAGTAGCCCAAAGTGGCGTGACGCTGGGTCCGCCCGTGACGAGCAAGTCGACCGCGATGCCATCCGACTCGGCAGTGCTGACGAGCCGGTCGTAGAACTCCCAGTCGTAGGCGTTGGGATCGGCCGCATCAAAGGCCGGACGCGTGCGCGAGTTTGCGTCCGGAGCGACGTTGGTCCAGGCAAGTCCAATCCGGAGAACATCGACGCCAAGGCTGCGCAGGGCCTGGAGGTGCTGCTGGATGAACGCGTCGGAAATCGGCGGACTGACGTCCTGCTCGATGCCAGGGTCTTGGAATATCGCGACCTGGTTGTCCGAGGCCGCCGCAGGGGCTGTGCTGCCGAATAGGGCGCATCCCGAGATGGCGATCCCGACCGCGGATGTCACGAGGACCGCGAAAGCAGACTCTCGACTTCGTCGCAGCAAATTCATTCGGTTTCGACTCCTAGCGCTCTAAGCTCTTCACAACGCGGCAGCACGCCGATCGCAACTCGGCGTCCGATCGCGCGGGACCAACCGGGCGGGCCCAGCCGCGCCACCGCCCACTCGTCGGGACACGATACGACAGATCGAAACCGTTCGTCGCGGCCAAAGTTGCGCTCGGGCTGGCGTGTACGACCATCGCCCCTGACTACACTCCGGCGACTACATGCGTCTCCGGCTGCAAGGCTTCGCGTTCGGGGTGGCGCTCGCGCTCGTTGGGTCGGCGCCGGCCGCGGGCAGCTCACTTCCAGGGACGCCCGTGCCCAACGGGTTCGTCGGTGTGAACCTAGACGGGCCGCCACTGATCCCGCAGGACAACGTGTCGCTCGGGCCACAGTTCGACCAGATGCAATCGAGCGGCGTGCAGACCGTTCGGACCGCGTTCGACTGGGCGGTCGCGCAGCCGTACCAGAGTTGGTCTGACGTGCCGAGCGACCAGCTGAGCGTGTTCGACGAAGGCGTGGGTGACGTACCGACCGACTACCGGGGGACCGACACAATCGTCGCCGAGGCCGCGGCCCACGGCATGACGCTGGTACCGACGGTCATTTACACGCCGTCCTGGGATGCCGGGAAGGCGGTCGGCAACAGCCTCGTGGCGCCACGCCAATACGCACCCTACGGCGAGTACCTCCAGACCCTGATCCATCGATATGGCTCTCATGGAACCTTCTGGCAGGCAAACCCGGGACTGACTCCCCACCCGATCCGGATGTGGGAGATCTGGAACGAGCCGTGGATCCCGTATTACTGGCCGATCCAGCCGTTCCTGAAGAGCTACCTGCTGCTGCTTCGTGACGCGCACTCGGCGGTCAAGAGCGCCGATCCTGGCGCGAAGGTGGTGCTGGGCGGCATGCCGAACGCGTCCTGGGGCGTGCTCCAATCGGTCTACCGGGTCCCGGGCGCCCGCGGACTGTTCGACGTCGTCGACATTCATGCATACACGAAGTACCCGAGCGGTGTGATCACAATCCTCCGGCACGATCGAAGCGTGATGACGAAAGCAGGGGACGGACGCAAGCCGATCATTCTCGGAGAGATGGGCTGGACCTCGTCGCTTCACCAGACCCATCACGCGTTCGACTGGGAGACGACGCCGGCAGGCCAGGCGAGCAACGTCCGCACGGTGCTGTCGTTGCTCGCGGCGAACCGCAGGAAGCTGGGCCTGGCCGGCTTCTACTGGTACACCTGGATGGGCGACCAATACCGGGGCGCGTCACCATGGAATTTCTCGGGCCTTCTTGGGTACCACAGCGGCCGCGTCTGGGACAAGTCCGCGCTGGCGGCCTTCCGCCAGCTCGCGCTCGCGCTCGAGCATCGCGGCTAAGCAGGTCGGCGCCCGCGGCGGCCTAGTGCCACAGCGCACACCGCCACACCTACTCGCTTCACAACAATCAGAACGGCGTTCGCGCCGAAAAGTTGCGATCAAGCGCGCGCGCGGGGGGCGGCGCGACGAGGCTGTCCTTTATCGTGCCGCGCTTCATGCGGGTCTGGCGCCTCCTGCTCGGCTTGACCATCGGGCTGCTCTCCGTCGCTTACGCGCTCGGGCCAGCCCAGAGCGTCGCCCGCCCACGCCACCACCGCGGGCCGATCTACCGCGACCGCTCGTACACGCCCGCCGAGCGCGCCGCGGATCTGGTCGCGCGCATGTCGTTGCGCGAGAAGGCTGCCGAGATGATCAGCGGAGACGCGCCCGCGATCGGACGCCTGGGGCTAAAGCGCTACAGCTGGTGGAGCGAGGCGGCGCATGGCGTCAGCGGTCATCAGGAGATTCCGGGTGAGGTCTCCGATATTTGGAACGCGACGGTCTACCCGACAGATCTCGCGCTCGGCTCGAGTTGGGATCCCGGGCTCATGTACCGCGAGGCGAGCGCGATCTCGGACGAGGCCCGCGAGATCGCACCCGAGCAGTACCGAGATCTCAGCTTCTTCGCGCCCACGGTGAATCTCTCGCGCGATCCGCGCTGGGGGCGCAACGACGAAACGTTCTCGGAGGACCCATTTCTGACGGCCGCGATGGCCTCGCAATACGTCAACGGCCTGCAGGGGCAGGACCAGAGCGGACGGCTGCTTGACGCCGGCGGCGGATACCTCAAGGCAATCGCGACGCTCAAGCATTACGCCGCCAACAACGACGAGCACGACCGCATTACCGGCTCCTCGAACGTCGATGAGCGCACGCTGCGCGAGTACTACACCGCGCAGTTTGCGCAGATCATCGCCCAGTCGCAGCCCGGATCGATGATGTCCTCTTACAACGAGGTCAACGGCACCCCCGCCGCGGCCAACCTGCATTTGATGGACACGTTGGCCCGCAAGACGTTCGGCTTCGGTGGCTACTTCAGCTCCGATTGCGACTCGATCGACAGCATCGTCAACGGCCACCACTGGCAGGCGCCGGGCTACTCTCGTCCGCTCAACGAGACGGAGGCGCACGCGGTCGCGAACGCGACCGGCGAGGACCTCAACTGCAACCTGTTCTACACGCCGCTGGACTATCGGGCGCTCCTGCCCGCAGCGAGTGCGGAGGCGATTCACACCCCGGCGGACACCTACAGCGTGAACGACATGGATGTCTCGCTCGAGCGCCTGTTCACCGCTCGTATGCAGACAGGCGAGTTCGACAACACCAACGCTGAGCCGTGGGTGCGGCAAGCCCGCGCACAGCTCCACGGCGCGCGGTGGACGGACTCGCCCACCAATGGCGCGATCACCGAGACGCCCTCCCGGCTCGCGCTGGCTCAGGAGTCCGCCGACAAGGCCGAGGTGTTGCTCAGGAACTCCGTGATAAGGCGCCGCGACGGAACCGTCGGGCCGCTGTTGCCGATTCGCGTCCCGCCCGACGGCCCGTTCAAGGTTGCAGTCATCGGCCACGAGGGCAACCGCTACCCGCTCTGGCTCGGCGGCTACTCGAGCCAGCAGGACGGCGCCGGTGTAGGCAACGAGGTCAGCCCCTACGCAGGCATCAAAGCGGAGATCCAGTCGATCGATCCGAGCGCTCAGGTCGACTTCTACGACGGCTTCCAGGGCGGCGACCCCGCCGACACGTTGCAACAGATCGACCCGAACGCGATCTCGGCGGCGGCCGGGTACGACTACGTGATCGTCGACGTCGGCACCGACTGGACGACCTCGGGCGAAGGGTTCGACCGCTCGACGCTCGCCCTCCCGGGGGCGCAGGCACAGCTCATCGGCCAGGTCGCGCAGGCAAACCCGAACACGATCCTCGTCATGCAGACCGGCGGTGCCGTCGACCTGAGCAGCGCCACGCCGGTGCCGGCGATCGTCTGGAGCTCGTTTAACGGCCAACGCGAAGGACTCGGACTCGCCGACGTGCTGCTCGACAGGTACAACCCGAGCGGCCATCTCCCGTTCACCTGGTACGCGAGCGATTCGGAGCTTCCGTCGATCACGGACTACGCGATCAGGCCCGGTGCAGGCTCGCCTGGACGCACCTACATGTACTTCCGCGGCCCGGTGTCCTTCCCGTTCGGGCACGGCCTGAGCTACACGACGTTCAGCGTCTCGCCGGTCGGCGTCAACAGCACTCGCCTCACCGCCGACGACACCCTCCGGACCAGCGTCCGGGTCACCAACACCGGATCACTCCCGGGCGAGGACCTCGTGCAGCTGTACATCGCGACCCCGGGCGTAAGCGGCGTTCCGGTCAAACGACTCGAGGGGTTCCAACAGATCTACCTCAATCCACACCAGACGGGGACGGTGTCGCTGGCGGTGCCGATTGCGCGACTCGCGTTCTGGGAGGGGAGCCGTGACGCGGTCCGCGACGGGCTCTATCAGCTTCAGGTGGCGAATTCGGCCGCGCCGCAGGACGTGCTGGCGGCGCGCGATTTCCACGTTCGCGGCAGCCTGACACCAGTACCGAGCGTCGTCACGCCGTCGCCGCAGATGCCTGGAGACGCCAACCGCGGGATCCGCCAGCGGCTCCTGTTCCCCGTCGGCACGACCGTGGAGCCACGCCTCACGGTCGCGATGAACGACTCCTCGCTCTACGGCTACGGCAGCGGGCGCCCGCTTCCCGCCGGTGCGCGGGTCAGTTACTCAAGCGACAACCCGGCCGTGGTGTCGGTAGCGGGTGGGACGATCCGGACGCTCGCAAGCGGAGTCGCGAGCGTGACAGCCGCGGTCTTCTATCACCACATGACGGCCCACGGGCAGTTCGTCGTGCGAGCGCTGTCCGAGCTCGGCCGGATCGATGTCACGATCAAGCCCCGCGGCCGCGGGGCGGCGGTCACGAACCCGGTGCCCGGATTCCACCCGGATACGTTCTCGTATGACATGACCGTGCCCCAGAACGCTCGGGTGCCAAAGCTAACCGCGACGTCGCCGGATTCGGGGGCACATGTGACAGTCGTCCAGGCTGCGCGCGTCCCGGGTATCGGGCGCATCGAGATCACGGGTCCCGACGGCATAAGTCATACGTACGCGATCTATTTCGCTCGGCCGCCGCGGAGCTTCGCCGGTCGCATCGGCCGCCAGTGGACCTGGATCAGGCTCGATCCCGGCAGCGAGCGGCTCGCCGGCGGTTCGGTCCAGATCGCGCTCGAGCCGGGAGCGCTCAACGATCACAGCGCGCGCAACGTGCTGGTCGAGCCGGCGCTCGGCGACTGGACGATCACGTCGCGGCTGAGCCTCGCTACGCCGCCGGCCGTTGGTCAGCAGGCCGGAATCATGGCCTACCAAGACGATGGCAACTACCTGGAGCTAGCGCTTGGGCCGGGTCGGCAACTGGTGCTGACGGCGACCGACGACCTGTCCGGCACGACCGTCTCGCAGGTGCTGGCCAGCTACCCGTTCGCCGGCAGCACCGTGTGGCTGCGCATCGCCAAGAGCGGTGCCCACTACGGCACATACTTCGCTACGGACGGTGTCCACTACGCGCCGATCTACAACGTTGGTGCCGCGCTTGCGGGGACGAAGGTCGGATTGTTTGCGTTTGGCGCGGGCGGCGGCACCGCGTCCTTCGGCTTCTTCGACGTGCGCAGCCGCTCTCTACACTGAGGCCAGATGGCCTCCGAAAGGCAGATCAACGTCGGCGGCGTCCCGATCGGCGGGGGCGCCCCTGTTGCCGTGCAGACGATGACCAAGACCGAAACGGCCGATCTGCGCGCGACGATGGACCAGATTCGCCGCGTAGCAGAAGCGGGCGCCGACATCGTGCGCGTCGCCGTCCCGCGCGAGAAGGACGTGGACGCGCTCAAGACGATCGTGACCGAATCGCCGATCCCGGTGATCGCGGACATTCACTTCAACTACACGCTCGCGCTTAAGGCGCTCGATGCCGGCGCGCATTGCGTGCGGCTGAACCCGGGCAACATCGGCGGCCCGGACAAGGTCGCCAAGGTCGTCGAGCGCGCGACCGAACTGGGCACGCCGCTGCGGATCGGCGTCAACTCCGGCTCGCTGCCCGCGCACTTGCGTGAGCTCGAGTTCGAAAACCCGGTCGAGGGCCTCGTGCAGGCAGCGGTCGAATTCGTGGAGCTGATGGAGCGTCTCGAGTTCCAGAACTTCAAGGT
>Ga0102924_1005027_pt1 | contig 12997 bp, 9 predicted proteins | sample PaiPotPPM11metaG_FD_80116 | JGI IMG/M metagenome (GOLD analysis project Ga0102924, IMG submission 80116) | Iron sulfur acid spring bacterial and archeal communities from Banff, Canada, to study Microbial Dark Matter (Phase II) - Paint Pots PPM... ... | reverse complement strand
TCTATCTCATAACGGTCCGCCTCATCGTAGCATTGGCGCAATACCGAAAGGTTGTTATCGAGATTATTATCCAATTCAGGCCAGTTCCAGAGGTGGAGTACAAGGAGTTGTGTATTGAGCATCTGGCCCAGGCGAAAGTTTTCTACCAGACATTGAACGCCGCGTTGCCGCTCAGCTGGATCGTCCTGTCCAAGCAGGGTCCCGATACTTTTTTCGCCATGCATCGCAGGAAAACGGAGTCCCGAGTTGTGGAGTGCCGTACCAATCTTCTCTATCTCAGTATACCAGGAGGGATAGAACATTAACTCAAAGCCAGCAACATCCAGAGCTGGACCGTACTGGAGGACCGCCTCGTAGCCGGTGTGGTCAGGATAACGGCTAAATGCTCCGGTTGAGCACAAAATAGTAATTGATTGACTCATGCTGAATAGTGTCTCCATGATATGTATAACAAATATATACGTTTCTCTTTCCAATAGAGCGTACTGCCGATCCGTGCACCCACGTACGCAGAGTGCGTGATCACGGGCGACGAAAGTTGCGTGGTCTTCTGTACATGATCTTATTGTATGCAATAAAGGAGTTGTGTGTAAACATGAAGACGCACATATAGCGACGTCATCAAAATGAGGACGTGAACAGCGGCACTGATGTATAGTTTGCGGGCATACAATGTAGCTATACTCTTGCAGAGAAAAAGAGCTTTACGTTATACTGAATAACATGTTGAATCTGGATTTTGTTTGCCAGCACCCGCAAATCGTACGTGAGGCACTGCGAAAACGGCACGATACGCGGACTATAGATGATATCTTACAGTTGGCTTCACAGCGGCGCGCTTATGCGACGGAATGTGATGGTTTTTATGTTGAGCTAAAGGCGCTCAAAGAGCAGATTAGCGCCGTGCCAATTGCGGAGCGTGATCTCTTCAATGTCCGTGTGAAGGTGATGAGTGAAGAGATTCGGAGATGTGAGCTCCAGATTGCGGATAGGGATAGCCGTCTGCACTCCTTATTGCTTAATCTGCCGAATATTCTCCATTCCAGCGTACCATTTGGGGCAGCAAACGATCCAGATGAGGAGATACATCGGTGGGGGGAGCCGGCGACCTTTTATTTTGATCCTCAGGCACACCGGGATGTGGGGACACGCCTGGGGGTGCTGGATATAGCACGAGGGTCACGGATTGCAGGGAGCCGCTTTGTACTGCTCAAAGGGATGGGTGCACGTCTGGAACGCGCGTTAATTACGTTTATGCTGGATGTGCATACCCGTCAGCATGGCTATACTGAGATCCTACCACCACAGCTGGTCAATCGTGCTGCCATGTTTAGTGCGGGTCAATTTCCGAAGTTCGAGGATCAGGTATATCAGTGTACTGATGAGTTGTATCTCAATCCGACGGCAGAGGTTCCACTGGTCGGTATGCATGCCGGTGATATCTTTGCGGAGGGTGAGTTACCTTTACGTTATGTCTCGTGGACAACCGCGTATCGGCGTGAAGCTGGCTCATCATCTCGGCAGACACGAGGCTTGCTACGACTGCATCAGTTTAATAAAGTGGAGCTATTCCAGTATGTGGCACCGAGCGAATCCTATGGAGCACTCTCGCAGATGCTGCAACATGCGGAGACAATTCTCCAGCAATTGGAGCTCTCTTATCGTGTCGTAGCGCTTAACAGCGCACACCTGCCGTTCTCAGCTGCGAAAACCTTTGATATCGAAGTCTGGATGCCCGCACAGCATGAGTATGTAGAAGTATCGTCAGTCAGCAATTGTGAAGCGTTCCAGGCACAGCGTGCGTGTATTAAGTATCGTGCAGGAAAGCATGCTCATGCCCATTATGTGCATACGCTCAATGGTTCAGGGCTAGCCGTCGGGCGTACGATGGCAGCGATCTTAGAGACCTATCAGCAAGCGGACGGTTCAGTCGTTGTACCCAAGGTACTGCGACCCTATATGCAGACTCCGCTGCTGGTGCCACCAGACAATGCATAGGATAGTGTCTATGAGCATATTGAACGAGAAGTACTGTGAACGGAGAAGGACACGCGAGCGACCATAGATAGTCAGAGCAAGTAATAGGGGAGCAAGGGAGGGGATTTTAAGGACCTTTGGGGAAATTACTTGCAAACCCCCTTCCCATCTTATCATAGTTGTGGTATAGTTATCTGCGGAAGGATGGCAGAGTGGTCTATTGCGGCTGTCTTGAAAACAGCTGGGTGAGAGCCCCGGGGGTTCGAATCCCTCTCCTTCCGTTCTAGAGCAGATAACATCTGCTCTAGATTTGTCTTAGCTACTTTTTCCCAATTTCAGGCTATATGGGAAGCAAAACAGGTTGAAGAAACGATAAGCCCTGTCCTGACGTGCAGATACAAAATGGTTGTCTTTGCTGCGAGTTCTTGTCTTTGCAACGAGTTCAATATAGACACAAGCTCTTTATGCGCGAAATAGCCATAGTAGTGTGATGAGTTATAGTTGACTCTCGTGCAAGTATATATATCTATTATCTATCGTTTCGAAGGATGTATACTACTCGGGAGCCGTTTTCTGGACGGACGGTGAAATATTGTGTCGTTGATAGGTACGTTAGAGCAGTTCGGTTTAACAAATGTCTTACAGCGCTGTGAACGTTATGAAAAAACCGGTTTACTGATCCTCAAGCAAGGTCCAAGTTGGATCGAATTTTATTTAAGCGCAGGCCATCTCCTCTGCGTTGGTCCTTTGCGTGCAAATGCCAATCTAGGCGAACGTCTTCTGCATGATGGAATAATTTCACAACGCTCTTTGCAAGAGACGTTAGCAACACTGCACCCCACCGAAATCACCGAATCTCAATTTGCGCGAGTCTTACTCGAACGGGGTTCTGTGAGTCGTGATCAGTTGCGCCTGTGGACGATCAATAATACGGTGAATGTTTTAATGGTGCTACAGACCTGGACAACAGGTGAGATGTATTTTGATGAAAATGTAGTTCCCCCTGCTGATCGCCTGCTCGTTTCTATGTCTCTATCTTCGTTGCTCGAACGTGCTGCGTCTGCTTTGCCTGCGGCTCCCGTGGTTCCGACGCCCCCGGCTCCGCTGCCGGCCGAGCCTGTACAGCCGAAGGCACCTGTACAGCCGTTGCGGAAGCCTCCAACCCTGGCGCAGCCTGCTCCTGCTCGATCTATACCACCGATGCAAGTTACGCCCACGGGACAGTCTTCTGTGCCGACTCCGCATTTTACTATGGCTCCACCGGCACCGCCAGTTCAGCATACGCCACCGATGGTTCCAGCCACACCGTCGCCCGATGTCGCTCGCGTTCCAACTTTAATGGGCGCGTCGCAGTTCCTCGATGACTCCTCATATCGTGTACCGATGCAGGCCAGCCCTGCACGTCCAGCGGAGCCTGTACGTCCAGCAGAGCCTGCCCATACCAATACCGGTGCATTGCATGATCCAGGTACACTATCTGCTTCTGAGCTCTTTGCTGGTCTCGACTTCGGTTCATTATCGGCGGCTGAACTGGTGCCCACACCAGATTTTGACGCTATGCCCGCATCCGATCCCTCTGCTTTAACCAGTACCGTGTCACCCAGGGATACCGGACCTGCGAAGCTCGACACTGGCTTTCTCTCGCTCTTTGGTTCAGTAGATGACAGTGCGAATAATAGTCTCCTGCCGGCGGTGCCAGTTGCGCAACCACAGCCGCCTAAACGTATCGATACCTCTTTTATGCGACCAGAGATGGTGCTGCTGCCAGCTGATCTTTCGGCGTATCGCGAGCAGAATCCACAGGTCCAACTAACTCCTGATCAGTGGTGCCTATTGACGCACGTAGATGGGCAGACCCCATTGGCTGCCATCTGCCAGGCGCTAAATGCCGCACCTGAACTGGTCTGCCAGGTGACCGGAGAACTGATTGCCGAAGGATTGGTTTATCCTTCATTGCCAGATGCTAATCAATCCTCGGAGTCTTCACCAGCTGCACATGAACTGGTTGCTTCAGGTCTGGGGAATGGTTATGTGGCTCCTGGTTATGCATCAGCGACAGCTTCACCATGGTCTGCTTCAATGCCTGCCGTGCCACCTGTGCCTGGAAAGCCAGTCGAGACCGAGTCGCAGTGGGGTAATGGTGGCAATGGCGCGATCTTTGTGCCTGGACGTGGTTGGGTCGCGGCACCACAGCCTATGCAGCCCTTGCAATCGAATGGCTCAATGGGTATGGGAGCTCCGCAATCACAGCAGAATGGCGGACAGCGTGGCATTTATGCTGCACCAGCCTATGGGAACGGCTATTAATCCTGTTGACGTTGTGCTCGTTGCGGTAAGAGATCTGTAAAGATTGGGAAAGAGGTATGTGGGGGTAGTACTGCGAGCGTTCCCAGAGGTTCAGCTCGTTGTATGGTACGTAGTACGTATATATGGGAGGATAGGTGGTGGTTGGCGTGTTCAAGCCTGGAACAAAGATATCTGTACAAGTGCCTCATTCTGTCGAGGGTGATGATCCTATTGCTGGTTTGCTCGTTGGACAGAGTTCTGTGATGCGCGATATTGTAAAGATAGTGCGTCAGATTGCTCAGTATCCAGCGACGACTGTATTATTGCAAGGTGAGAGCGGCACGGGGAAGGATGTGGTGGCGCGCGCAATCCATCGTCTGAGTTATCCACCGCATGCTCCATTTATCCCGATTAACTGCGCTGCAATCCCTGAGACGCTTTTAGAGACTGAACTTTTTGGCGTCGAGGCCGGCGCCTTTACCGATGCCAAGGTCTCGCGTGACGGTTATATTGCGCGCGCGGATCAAGGAACGCTCTTCTTAGATGAGATTGGCTCGATGCCTCTGGTACTGCAAGCGAAACTGCTACGGTTTCTGGAGACACGTACTATTCGACGCGTTGGGGGGACCAGAGAGCAGCATGTCCAGTTGCGCGTCATCTCTGCGACGAATGAAGACCTGCCAACCGCTGTTGCAGACAAGCTATTCCGTGAAGACCTCTACTATCGCCTAAAGGTTATTACCATTGCAATGCCTCCTCTGCACGAACATGCAGAAGATATCGAGTTGTTGGCCTTACACTTTCTCAACGAAGAGAGTTTACAGCGCGGCACAGAGATTCGCTTAAGTGCTGAGGCTCTCGCTCTATTGAAACAGTACTCCTGGCCTGGTAATATACGCCAACTGCGCGGTGTCATTGAATTGGCCTGCATATTATGCAATGATCTGCTTATCCGGCCTGTCGATCTACCTGATGTCATCCATGATCTACAGCAGGTTGGCCGGCGTACACATGCTGCACTCTTGAACATTCCTCAACAGATTCAGCTCCCTGCCGATGGTGTTGATATGCCAGCCTTTCTTATGGATATTGAGCGCGTACTGATCCACCAGGCACTTGAGCGTTGTGATGGCAATCAGGTACGCGCCGCTGCTCTGCTGGGTATCTCAAGAGATCAATTGCGCTATCGGTTATTGCGTTAGCTCTACCTCTGGCCAATCGAGCATAATCGCCATTGCCGTGCCACCCGGAGGGATACTCTCGCCGTTTTCTGGCACGATAACCAGTGCGTTCGCGTTGCGTAGTGAGGTCATAATATGTGAGCCCTGGTTGCCAGTTGGGTGTGCGACAAGGTGCCCCTGCTGCCATTCGACGTGCGCCCGTACATAGTGGCGACGCGAGGCTCGATCGGGGATGCCCTGTTCAACGACCACCGGAGCCTGCGGCTTGATGATACGCTGCTGACCCTGCATCTTACGAATGACCGGACGTGCAAAGAGTTCAAATGTAACTGCCGTAGAGACAGGATTGCCTGGTAGTCCGATCAGCGGGACACTGCCAATATGACCAAAAGCAACCGGTTTACCGGGGCGCATATTGATACGCCAAAACTCCATCTGACCCTCTTCTGTAAGAACCTGTTTTACCAGATCAAAATCACCGACCGAGACACCACCCGACGTAATGATGAGATCACAGGTAACGGCCTGCGAAAATTTCTCACGCAAGCTTGCCAGCGTGTCTCTCGCTACACCCAGACGGACCGGTTCAGCACCGGCACGCCGGACAGCGGCTTCGATCAGGTAACTATTGCTGTTGCGAATCTTTCCTGGTTGCAGTGGCTGATCGACATCAATAATCTCATCGCCAGTTCCTAGAATGGCCACGCGTGCACGCCGTATAACAGGCACCGTGGCCCAACCAAGCGTCGCGAGGATTCCAATCTCCCAGGGACCGATCTCAGTGCCTGCGGTGAGCACTGTCTGTCCACGCTGCATATCCTCGCCGGCCACGCGAATATTATTGCCAGGGGCTACCTCAGATAGAATGTCGACCTGAGGCTCTTGTGCGCGTGGGTCTGACGCGGGTACTGCTTGTGTCAGCTCAATCTGGATGACTGTATCGGCCCCTTCTGGTAGCGGGGCACCAGTCATGATGCGGAGAGCAGTACCGGGTATAACGACCTGTTGCGCTACATAGCCAGCGGCCACTTCACCGATAATGCGTAGGCGTGCTGGTTTGCCTGCACGTGGTTGGCTGTCCTGGCTTTTGAGCGCGAAGCCGTCCATCGCCGAGTTCGCGAAAGGTGGAATATTCTCTTGCGCGATAACATCTCTGGCCAATACCAGGCCGATCGCCTCTGAAAGTGGGACTGGTATTGTTGGCAATGAAGTAATATGCTTCAGGATACGAGTACGTGCTTCTTCAACACTGATCATAGCAAGACCTTCTTTTCTAACGAAGAGAAGCCTGGCTCACATAAATAAACAGTGATGCCAGGCTTCTCTAAAAATAAGTACCTCGTACGGGATTCGAACCCGTGATCTCCGCCTTGAAAGGGCGATGTCCTAGGCCGCTAGACGAACGAGGCGAAGGTTTTTTGTTGTGTCTCCAACGAACAGGATTATAGCGTACTGTGGAGACATTGTCAAGCTCCACAACAGCAAGATTGGCAATGGCAAAGAGAGGGGACGAAACCTATCAACTATCAAGGGAATAGTTCCTTTCCTTTTCTCATCAATATAGATTTTTTACACTACTATTTATAATTTATTGTTGAGACCCCTTATACTATATAGTGTACTATATTTTAAGGCAATAATATGGTAGGTGTGAGTATACAGGTGGTTTGTACTGTGTTACAATACGCCTGATTTAACGCTGAAATTAGCACTTGAGGTAAGTAATATGTCGAAATCAAATCAGGGCCCGTCTGCTGCCGAACGTCGCGCTCAGGAACGCCAGCAGCGTCAAAATATACAAAATCAGGCGCGCAACTCCGGTAAGGCACGTCGGTACCAGAAGCGCAGCGATCCTGTTCGGCTCTGGCTACTCATCGCTGGTGGGCTAGTCATCCTGATTCTTCTTGTGGTAGTCGGCTCAACTCTCTTGTCGAATCGTAGCCAGCAAGAGGCAGTGAAATCGGCCACGCCCGATGTCTTTCACCAGATTACCAATCTTAGTCCAGATCTTCTGAACCGTGTCGGGAGCGGTGATACCGATAAGAGTGTGGCTCAGGTCCTAAAACCTGTGAAGAATACACCTATCTTGAAGGGGCCGAATGGAAAACCAGCGGTCTTCTTTATGAGTGGGGAGTTCTGCCCTTTCTGTGGCGCACAGCGCTGGCCGTTGACAATCGCGCTCAGTCGTTTTGGCACGTTCGATAAACCGTTGACCCCTATTCTGTCCGGTGAAGATAAAATTCCTACCTATTCCTACTATCAGCATACGTACAAGAGTAACTATATTGACTTTGTATCGGCTGAGGTAAGTGATAATACGTTCCCCAATCCTAATGCTTTGCAGGCATTGACAAAGGACCAGATCCAGCTGGTTAATACATATGATGCGCCGCCCTACGTCGCTGCAGATAGCAAGGGCAATTTCCCCTTTATGAGTGTCGGCAATCAATATGTAACGACTGGTGTCTACTTCTCTCCAACCTTGCTGGTTGGTACAGACTACAATCAGATTCTGACCGCAATAAAAGATCCGACCAGCGATCTCTCTCGTGCCATTCTGGGTTCTGCCAACTATATCACTGCCCAGATCTGCCAGATTACGCAGAACCAGCCGGGCAGTGTCTGTAATGCTAGCGCGATTCCTCCGTTGCAGCAAAAGCTTCCGAAGGCCTCTGTGAGTACACTTTCCACTACTCAGCTGGCTGTGCTCGATCTGCCACGGCCGACGCTGCTGGAGCGTAAAAGTGCATAAGTGTCTCTACCCATAGGAAGGAGCATATCCTTTCTAGCTGGCGGCATGGATACTGCTCCATGCCGCTTTTGGCGTGTGCGCGCGATGGAAGAAGTTCGATTTTCCCTGATAATACCGCCTGTTTGTCATGTGTAGCATCTGTGTTACAATACGCCTTAACCGAGACGAAACTTTCTATTTGAGGGAAGTAATATGTCGAAAACGAGGCAGAACGTAACGGCTACGCAGCGACGTTCTCAGCGCCGTAAGAAGCGTCAAAGTGTGCAACAGACTCAGCCGACCCAGACGCACAGTCAGTGTACCAACGGGGGACGCTATCAGCAGAAGCGCCGTAATCCACTGCTGAGCTGGCTAGGGATTGCTGGTGGCTTATTGGTGCTAGTCATCATTGTGATCGTAGCTGCGACATATGTGTCGAATCAGAATAACCAGAAGGCAGCCATACCTGCGACTTTGAGTGATTTTCAGCAGATTACGAATGTGAGCCCGGCTCTGCTCAACCAGATTGCTGGCGGTAGTGTCGATAGTGATGTGGCTCAGACTGTCAAGCCAGTCAAGAATACTCCGATCTTGCAGGGGCAGTCCTAATAATGACGCTCTGGTTAGCGGTATGGATAACGATCTATGCCGCTTTTTGGTTTCTGAATATGTATGGGGTATGAGACACGACCGAATTTGTAGCGTGTTTGCGCCCCTTACGTTTTCGCTGATACAATGAGAGATAATTAGCTGCTTCCCAAGTCAGGGATGGTGATAGTGTTGGTTGTATGAGAGATAGCAGGGTTGTGTGGTAATATCGCAAGATATCTCATGGGAAGCGTAGCGTACAAGCTCAAGCACATAGTTATACACTTTAGATATGCATATGGATAGTCAACGATATGGATAGTCAACGACGAACTTCACAGAACATCTTCTCCGCAACGGTGCTGATTAGTTGGACCTATCTTCGTGCACAGTGGCGCTTCTTCCGTTGGCGTCGCACCCTCCTGAATTATCTCAAAGCAGTAGAAAGTAAACAAGTACGTATGAAACAGACATTACTTATTGTCCGGCATGGTCAGACGACCTGGAATGTTGAACACCGCTTGCCGGGTCAGTTACCGGGTGTGGCGTTGAATGCTACCGGACGAGAGCAGGCGGAACGGTTGGCCGAGGCCTTGAAGGTGTTACCGGTTAGTTCAATTATTAGCAGTCCCCTTGAACGTGCCCTCAATACGGCTGAATATATCGCGCGTATACACTCGCTAGAGATCTATAAAGAGCCAGCTTTGATGGATACGAATGTGGGACGTTGGGCCGGGCAGACGATTGAAGAGGTCTCGAAGAATGATCCTGACTGGAAAGAGTATGTGAAGAATCCAGCGGTCGCGCCAGAGGGGATTGAGACGTTTCCACAGGTGGAGCAGCGCGTCATCGCCGCTGTTGAGCAGTGGTTGGCACGCGATGATATCGGTGCTTATCCTACCTTTGTCGCCCATGCTGATGTGGTTAAGCTCCTCCTGGCTCACTATATGGGACTGGATGCCAGCCGTGCCGGGACGCTGCATATCGATAATGCCTCCGTAAGTCTGGTTGAGCTTGATACAGAGCATAAAGATCAGCAACCGCATATCGTTGCAGTGGGATGGACGCCGAAACCAGGTTGGTTGAAGGTGCCTACCTCAGAAGAAAAGAAGCCTGTCCAGGAGCAGAAGTCGGCGGATACACAGCAGGGCCAGGAGGCTCAGGAGGCTGGCGAGCAGAAGTCATAAGCACTGGAGCAGGTCTTGCTTAATTCAGCGGAACGGTACGAATTGTCTATCTATTGAGATCCATTGTCCATTACCTGTTACTTGCAGTGTCCTGGCTTGACTGAGCGCTTGAGCAATTGGTGATGTGTCGTGTAGCCGTTATAATAATTGCTAACGGTGCCTGGAAGGGAAACACTATGTTTGATCCTCGTGACCCTTATGAAAGATATTACTGGCATTATGAATCGCGGCGGCAGCTTTCGATGGCGCAAATTATTGCATTGGAGAGTGTTGACGCTCAGACGGTAGGCCTGATCTGGTTGCTCTTAGAGCACGGCGCTTCGTTGATGGTGGCAGGACCAACCGATCCACAGCCTGGCGTAGGGAAGACAACGACGCTAAATGCATTATTGCAATTTCTTCCTGAAGGGACAGCAATTGCGTACATGTCTGGCATGTATGAAAATTTCTCATTTACGCATATTCCTGATATCGATCCTGCGACAACATATGCGCTCTGCAACGAAGTGAGCAACCATCTGCCGATCTATATGTGGGGGCGTATCGCACGTCGGTATCTCTCTTTGCCTGGTCAGGGCTTTCATGTTGCTACCAGCTTGCATGCGGATACTATCGATGATGTGCTCTCAATATTTCGGCATGATCTGCGTCTTACTGCGCCGGATGTACGTCGCCTGGGTCTGATCGTGAATATCGGTCTGGTTGGACACGCTTATCCTGCCCGCCGACGCTGGTTCACTACGCACTTTATGCAACCAGAGATTGATATCGCGCGGCCAGATGAAGCGCTCCCTGTGCCTCTCTCACTCTGGAACTCATTTGATGACACGTTTGAGCATGCTGATGCGCCAATATTGCAGGATCTTGCGCGTTGGTGTGGCCTCTCCGATGATGAGTTTAATGCGGCACTGGCTCTCAGAGTGACCTGTCTACAAGAGCTCGCGCAAAACGGTGGCGTTGATACGCAAGATATGTACGATGCCATCAACGAGTTGCGTGCTAAAGAATAAGGGTGCTGAGTCCAATTCTAAGATGCGTAGAGCCATAGAGCGTTGTTGGAACGTATGAGAAATAATGGAGGTTTTTAATGTTTATACTTTTAATACCGGAGATGGGGCAGGCTGCCAGCGAAGGCCGTTGGCCGCGTATCTGCAATCAAGCTAACTAGGAGAGCATGAAGGAAGAGGAGTCGACTTCTTATGTCGTATACTGTCGCTATGCTCTGTATCCATACGTCTCCGCTCGATACACCGGGGAAGACGAAGGATGCAGGGGGCATGAATGTCTATATACAAGAATTAGCGCGCGAACTGGCGCTGCAAGATATAAAGGTTGATATTTATACACGCCGTACTGATGCGCATACCCCCCTGGTCGTCTCAGTGCAGCCGAATGTACGGGTGATCCATATTAAGGCCGGTCCCCTGGCTCCATTGCCTAAAGACGAACTATATCAATATACCCCTACTTTTGCCCGCCATGTTGATGAGTTTCGCCGCCGTGAAGGGATTCACTACGATATCATTCATAGCCACTACTGGATCTCGGGTGTTACTGCTATGCGCCTGGCCTGCCATTGGGGCATTCCTCATATCACCATGTTCCATACTCTGGGCAGATTGAAGCAGATGGCGAATCCGGATGCACCCGAGCCACCACTACGTCTGGAGATGGAGCAGCGCCTGCTCCACCATGTTGATCGTGTTATCACCGCGACGAATGATGAAAAGAATCAGATTCTGCGCTGTTGTAGCGCAACCACCGGGCGCGTCGCGACAATCCCCTGCGGTGTTGATTTGCAGTTATTTACGGCTCATGAGAAACATGAGGCACGCCGACGCCTGGAACTAGATCCTCATACACCAGTAGTACTCTTTGCTGGTCGCCTTGATCCTTTTAAAGGACCGGATCAACTGCTGCAAGCGGCAGCCTTGATGCGCCAGCCAGCACAGATTGTAATCGTGGGTGGCAAGCTATATGGGGATAAAGATCTACAGCAATTGCGTCAGTTAGCGCATACGCTCGGAATTGAGCAGCGCGTCTCCTTTGTCGGAGCACAGCCTCGCGATAAGATGCCTCTATTTTATAGCGCTGCCGATGTTACCGTGGTCCCCTCGTATCATGAGACGTTTGGCCTGGCGGCTGTGGAATCATTAGCCTGTGGTACGCCTGTAGTCGCGACCCGCGCTGGTGGTCTGATGACCGTCGTACAGCACGGCGTCTCTGGCCTTCTGGTACCACGCTGGCCGGGAGCCTTCGCCGAGCGCATAGATCTCCTGTTACGTGACAAAGCATTGCATGCGCGCATGAGTGCCAACGCTCGTCGTTCGGTTGAGCAGTTTGGCTGGCATTGTGTTGCTCTGCAGGTGAGTGCAGTTTACGAGGAACTGGTCAGCGATGGATACAGTCTTGTTGCGCTGTAAAGCATATATTTACGTTTTGAGAGTCAGAGGAAACCGGGACATACAACAAAAAGAACAGGATCTTATAGCATGGATTTAGGACTTGCTGATAAAGTAGCGATAGTTACAGGTGGAAGCGCTGGCATCGGGCGTGCAACAGCCCTGGCGCTGGTGAAAGAAGGTGCAAAAGTTGCAATTGCCGCGCGAAATGAACAGCGGTTGCAACAAACGCTTGCCGAGCTACAGGCAGCGGGAGGCGAGGGTATCGCAATTGTTGCTGATCTTACAAAAATTGAAGATGTACAGAATGTAGCCACACAAACAATTGCACGACTTGGTCGCATAGATATCCTGGTCAATAACGCAGGTAGTGCAATGGGAGGCCCATTTCTGGACATTCCCGACCAGCAATGGTTTGACGGCATGCAACTCAAATTCTTTGGCTATGTACGCATGGCCAGGGCAGTGGTACCACATATGCAACAGGCTGGCAGCGGTCGTATCATCAATATTATAGGCGGTGCAGGTAAGGAGCCAGATCCCGGCTTTTTAACTGGAGCTGCAACGAATGCAGCGCTACGCAATTTTACAAAAGGTTTAGCGCTCGAACTTAAAGAGCATAATATTCTGGTCAACGCCATCAGT